>Ga0316204_10006141_pt1 | contig 18831 bp, 23 predicted proteins | sample 6monrhotite_MG_2_FD_205661 | JGI IMG/M metagenome (GOLD analysis project Ga0316204, IMG submission 205661) | Microbial mat bacterial communities from mineral coupon in-situ incubated in ocean water Damariscotta River, Maine, United States -... | ecosystem: Environmental > Aquatic > Marine >...
CTGCTCAACAGCATTATTTCACTGCTACAGGCATGTAATTTCCCTGTTAATGGGTTTAGGGAATCCTTGGGCAACCCACTGTTTCCTTTTTTAAACTCAACGCGGCAAACCCAAATATATGTGAAAATGGCAGTTTTTCCCTGTAAATGCCCTGTTAACAGGGAATATTGGCGCAGACTGTCTAGCTTGAGACTGACTGCACAGCCACACACTCATAACAATTTCATAACAGTACGAGTTTTCGGGTTTTTGTCCGTGTATTCCGGGGCCTTTCAGGGTGTCGGGATACCCCAGACCCGGAACATGCTGTAAATCAGTGGGATTCTGCCAAAAGTCTGGAAACGGCATTTGCACGGTCGACGGTTGGGGGTGTTTGATGCTGCCGGGGTCGCGGCGCTGGCCCAATCAGGCCCCGTACTTTCTTACAGCCTGCGGAACGTTTTTCTCTGCTCTTCCCAGAGTGCCGGAATGGCGTGTCGCAGCAACCATTCGGTCGTCAGCCAGTTGGTTGAGAACCGGCAAACACATAACGCACAACATCCGGTGCCAGGAATGCCAGATCGACCAGCTTGTAAACCCGGTGTTTTGATACGCCCTCAGACGCAGCAATCTCGGCATAGGTTTTCCCGGCTCGGGTCAGGTCAAAGTAGTGATGTGCCTTTGCGATGTTCTTGAACGGGGTTTCATCGCGCGGGTTGGCTGTGTCGGCCAACGCCGCCGTATTGCAGCTTCCCCGAAGCGGACGTTGATCGATTGCGCAGCATTTTCAGCATTTACGCACAGTCATCGAAAAAAGAACTCTCGGAGGCGTAGCTTCGGCTCGCGAAGCCATCCTTCAAGACTGCAGGCGAGCACTTGCTGTTATGAGACGCCACATGCTCCGGGTTCGGCGCATGGGGATCTATCGATCGCCGCGCTCGCGACGCCGTGCGGCGTCCGACAAACCTCGGGCGAGCAGGTCGAAGGCAATCCGGATGCGGCGGCTGGTCTGTAGTTCCCGGTGGGTAACCAGCCAGATTGGAAACTCCAGAGAAGGGAACTTGGGCAGGACTTTCTCGATGCCCGGTTCCGTCTCGCCCAACGCTTCGGGCTGCATAGAGACTCCATAACCCGCCTTCACCAGTTCCCACACGACAACACCGCTCTCGCTCGACATCACGAAGCTCTCTGCGCGAACCGGCACGCCCATGTTATGCAGCGGTGTCATCAGGCGTTCAGGGTCGGCGTTGCCTATGAAATCGAGGGTGGCAACATCGCGCGGTGTACGCGGGCGGCCTGCGCGATCGAGATAGTCGGTCGCGGCATAAAGATTCGCTCGAAAGTCGCCCAAGTGCCGTGCGATGAGGTCCGGCTGCTCCGGACGGACGTGGCGTATCGCTATGTCCGCCTCGCGCTGCGTCAGATTCTGTATGTCGCTCGACGCAAGGATGCGGACGCGGATGCCTGGCGTCATCTGTCGCAACGGCTTGAGCACTCCAGGCAGTATAGCTGCGGACAGGAGGTCTGTGCCCGTTACAGTAACCTCGCCCGTGACATCCTGTGATTTCCCGTCGGCCACCATCGAGATGAGCGTTGCAGCCTCTCCCATGGTGCGCATGTGATCCAGCAGGTCGCGTCCTGACTCCGTCAAGGTAAGACCACGGACACTGCGTTCTACCAGCGTGACGCCAAGTGCCTCCTCCAGCGAACTGATCTGCCGTCCTATCGTCGGCTGCGTTGTCTTCAGCACACGCGCCGCGCCGCTGAACGAGCCCTCCTCAGCTGTCACGAGGAAGGTGCGCACTTGATTCCAATCGAATGAGACAGCCTGCCAGTTCATTCATGAGCGTATAGCAGGTGGACGAATTTAAGCAATCGACCTTTCACTGGCGCATGGATGATACTGGCTGCGAAACGAAATCAACCTGGTCTCGGCAATCGAAAGCGACCCAATGTATTCCGCTGTTTCTTACGCCTGGCGCTTCCGCGCTACTTCAAACCTGACTGTAAAAGCGCAAGGGAAACCGACATGACTGCCCAAGCCTTCTGGGACCGGCATGCGCCCAAGTACGCCAAAAAGCCAATCGCCGATGTCACCGCCTACGAAGAAAAGCTAAGCTGCGTCACGGCGGTTCTTCGGCCAACCGATCGCGTTCTCGAGATCGGCTGCGGGACAGGCGGCACGGGAAGGAAAATCGCGCCTGTCGTAGCACATGTGACTGCAACCGACTTCTCTGCCGAGATGATCCGGATTTCCCGGACACGATCAAGCGGAGACGCCGCAGGGCGACCCGAATACCTTCAGGCCGAGGCGGCGCAGGACATCCCGGGGCAACCTTTCGACGTCATTTGCGCGTTCAGCGTCCTCCATCTCGTGGACGACATTCCCACCGTACTGGATGCGGTGTTCCGCCAAGTGAAGCCCGGCGGTCATTTCGTGTCAAAAACGGTTTGTCTGAAGGACGCGCCGCTCTGGATGCGCGCCATGGTTCGCGTTCTTATGACTGTGCGGATTGCACCCAATGTGATCATCCTGAGTCGCGCTGAGCTGTCCCGACACCTGATCGGGGCCGGGTTTGAAGTCAATCAGACGCGGTACTTCGGAAAGAACCGCCTGAGCCCTTTCATCGTCGCGCGCAAGCCCGCCTGAAGCAAACCTACAAGTTTTCCCGAGAGTCCGAAGCATGCATTTTATAAGCCGTTGCGAATGGGCATTCCTTGCCTTGCTGTTCCTCTACTCTTTCATTCCAGCTGTGATCGGACTGGTCCGGCTTCCGGAGCTTTTTGGCGGTCCGGCGATCGTACCGCCGAACCCGCGTGCGGTGATCGATCCGGTACCGATCACCCTGCATATCCTCGGCAGTTCGATTTTCTGTCTCGCGGGGGCCGTGCAGTTCCTGCCGAGCCTGAGGCGCAACCGCCCGGCCCTTCACCGGGCCCTCGGGCGGGTCGTGGCGGCAGCGGGATGCGTCAGCGCGCTCACCGGGCTCTGGATGACCGTGTCCTACGCATTTCCGGAAGCCCTGCAGGGACCACTACTTTTCGCGGCACGGGTCGCGTTTAGCATCGCGATGGCCGCCCTCATCGCATGGGCGATCGTCGCGATCCGGTCGCGAGATGTCGCCGCACACCGCGCCGCGATGCTGCGCGCCTATGCCATCGGCCAAGGGGCCTCTACGCAGACCGCGCTCTTTCTGGTCGCGATGACCCTCTTTGACACCGAACCGCTAGGGTTTTCCCGTGACATCCTGATGGTCGGGGCGTGGGGCATCAACCTTGCGGTTGCGGAACTCCTGATCCGCCGCGCCTTCGCGACGGCACATCCAGTGCCGTGACCTCCAGCCGGTTGTGACCCCCGGCCTGATACCAGCAACCCCCAGAAACAAAGAAAGAAGACACCGAAATGAGACGGCTCTATCCCCATATTCTTTTGTCGGCCCTGGCTGCGGCACCGGCAACCTCGTACGCGGTTTGATTGCCGAGGGCATGCCGCCGAATTTGATGACCCTTCTCGACCCTACTGCGGCCATGCTTGCGCGCTGCGCCGACATTCCCGCTCCAAAGATACAAGGTCGATTGGAGTCCTTGCCGTTTGAGGACGGCGCATTCGATCTTGTGACTTGTGTTTGGGCATTGGAAACCGTCCCGGATCCCCTTTTGGCTTTGATTGAGCTTTGCAGGGTCGTTCGAGTCGGCGGCGCGCTTTGCCTCGCGTTTTGCGCAGATGAACCTGCCCGTTGTTTGGCCGACTGTCTGATACGCCAGGCGCTGTTGTATCGCGGAACGCTTCGATTTCGGCATATCCGGTGAGGAATTTAGACCGGTTCCGCCACTTGCTGTCTTCGGTGTAGGCCTGCGTCACCAATTGAGGGCTGCAGCTGTTCCAGCCATCCTCGGCGGCGCGCACTTTTTGCGCGGCGGTTGTCTCGGAAAATGGCGGCAGCGGCGGGCGGCTCATAAGGTGTCTCCTGACAGATTGGAAAAGATAGAGGTCGCATCACCTGCGGATGGCCATTTGACCGGGGGGGTAGATGCCCTATTCCAAGGGTCGCAAGAAGTGGCGGTCATAGCGCCTGATACAGTTCGTATCCTCGGCGAACTTGAAGGCTTTCTGACAGTCGCTGTCCGTCAGGCTTTTGATGCGATAGGCCTCATATTCTGCCAACGAAGGGAACGAAAACAGGCAGACGGCCAGGTCGTTAGGGCTTTCATGCGGCAAATAGTAACCATGATGGCTGCCACCAAATTTCTTGACCAGAGGAATCCACGCGCGCGCATATTCTTCAAATTCAGGGATTTTGGATGGATTCAATTCGTATTGAACATAACAGGTTATCAATGGATTTTCCTCGCAAAGTTCTGTTGAAGTTTCGACCTAAGATGCTGTACTGATTGCATTTTGAGAGACGGTGTTATGGGCGGAAGTCGGGCCGGGATCACTACGCCTCATTCTGCCCTAAGATTGAAAACCCCGATGTGCGGCGATGTGATCAAGGTTTGATGACCATGACGGTTGTTCGGCAACGAAGGTCCGGAACTTTTCGGCCACTTCCGGTTCGCCTTGCAAAGCGCCCGCCGGAACGATCATTTTTGTGCCGTCGCCGCTGGACCAAGGAACGCCAGAGCCACACACACGGCAGAACGATTTCGAGATATCCCGCCCCGGCATTTGGTAGGTGTAGATATCATCAGCACCGCTCAGCCAGTTGAACCCCTCTGCCGCGATGAATAGATTTGATGCAAAAGCTGATCCGGTGATCTGTCTGCACTGATCACAACTGCATAGGAACATCTTATCGAACGCGTTGACGACCTCGAATGATACCTTGCCGCAAAGGCAGCTTCCGTTGAGTTTCTGCATTGTCCTGATCCTTTATAATTGGCATTGACTGCTGAACTGACCGGTTTAGGTTGCGATGTCATTTCGCAGAAATCCGGCAAGGGCTTCGAGAATCTGGCTCGGCGCTTCGAGCTGCGGCAAGTGCCCCACGCTGGGAAACGATTGAAACGAGGCCTGCGGGATTCGTTCATGGAGCGCCTTCCCCCGTTCGAGCGGAATCCATGGATCGTCCGCGCCCCATAGAATGGTCACCGGGCATCGGATTTGACCGAACATCGGTTCGACGTCGGCGGTGAAGCGCTCGTCGGCTTGAGAGAATTGCCGATAAAAACTACCGCGACCGTCTTCATCGAGCCACGGTTCAACGAGCTTCGAGAAATCTTCATTGTCGATCTCGTTGACGAGAGCACCCCGTATATAGGCTTCCACCACTGCCTTGTGGATATGCGGTGGCAGGCCGGTGAAGGCCTCGACATGCTGCCCGACATGATCGAAGAAATCCGACCCCCAAGGGCGCATTGCGACAACGTTCATCAGGGCATATTTCTCAAAATCGCAGCCGTGCAGAAGATGCGCGCGCAAAGTTGCCGCGCCGCCGAAATCGTGTGCTACCACACGAGGGTGATCCAGTTTCCAATGCGCCAGCATCTCCGCGAATACGCTGCCCTGTACGTCGAGCGCCGTGGCTTTCTCGGGTCGCTTGTCGGATTGCCCGTAGCCTGGCATGTCATACCAGTGAACGTGGTAGGTTTCAGCCAGCTCCGGAATGACGCGATGCCATGAATAAGAAGACCACGGCCATCCATGCGCGAGAACGAGGTCCGGTCCATCACCTGCACTCCCAGCTGCAACCGAACCTGCGCTTGTCATGACAGTTTCGCCCAACGACCAGCTCCTTTTAAGTTTTTGCATCGATTCAGTCCTTTGTGATGGGGTCGACAAGTTGGCCGACGCGGCGCAACCGTTGCTCAGCCTGCGAGATCATTCTGTGAAGTGTGGCTTGCGCGGATTTACAGGACCGGATGAGATCGGCTGCCTCGCCGACAATCACAGCGTCAACGTTTGTGTCGTCAGCCGCTCGTGAGGCCTCGAAACGCTCTTTCTCGGCTGCGATGTTCTGCGTGAGACCTTCGATATCCGCGCTCCATTGCCGGGTGAATGCATTTCGCATCGTGCGCAGGTTCCAATCCGAGGGCCAGTCGAGCCCCCGTGCGATGTCGAACACAGAACTGCGCTCGGTATCGTCGCCCGAACCGCGCACTGCTGCTTTTTTGGCATTTTCACTGGCGAGGGATTCATCGCTGGCAAAGAAGGTGGTTCCACACAATACGCCCGAAGCGTCCAGCGACAGAGCTGCGGCCAAACCACGTCCATCAGCGATGCCGCCTGCAGCGATGACCGGCACACCCTTTGCGATATCGACAACCGCCGGAACAAAGGGCAACGTTGCTCTGGCACCGCCGTGGCCGCCTGCCTCTGTGCCCTGCGCTACAATAGCATCGACGCGAGCATCCACAGCTTCGCGCGCTTGTTCGAGCGTCTGCACCTGAACGATCAGTTTTGTTCGCGTTGCCCTGATTTGATGAAGAAACGGTTTAAAATCACCAAACGAGAGCATGAGCACGGCAGGATTTCGTGCGAGCGCAAGATCGAGCAATTGGGGCTCGCGGGCCAGCGACCAGGTAATAAAGCCTACCCCGATGCGCGCACCCCCCGCTGCATTGAACTCGCGCACCAGCCAACCGGCATCGCCATAGCCGCCGCCGATCAGACCCAAACCACCTGCATTGCTCACGGCCGCAGCGAGAGCCCCGCCGCTGACACCCGCCATGGGTGCTAATAAGACGGGATGTTCGATGCCGAACAGATCACAAAGAGATGTGCGGATGGCCATTCAGTTCAACCTTCAGCGTCGCGGCGATATTGTTCAACCGGTAGACCGCCGATCCCCCAATCCTCAAGCGCAACTTCGTCAATGACAACAAAGGTGGTCGAAGGGGACTTATCGAGAACTTTGACCAGCAAGTCAGTCACGCCACTGATCAACGCAGCCTTTTGATCGTTGGTGACACCTTCGCGGGTCACTTTGATATTGACGTAAGGCATGTCGGCTCCTTTCAGGTCTGACGCTCTGTGATTTGGAAAATCTTGGCCATGATCCGCCATGCACCTTCCGTGCGAACAAGGGTCAAAAAATCGATGAAATCCTTGCTGCCAATTGAACACCGCACACGGGCAAAGGCGGTGTTTTGCCCCGCAAACTCAATGGACTCGATCACATCACGCCGGGGTTCATTCCGCGAGGCCGGGGATACGCGCTTTGCCACCACAGGGAAATATTCATCCATCGTTCGGTATAGCAGCGGCGTTTCATCCGCCGTCGCATAGATGGCTTTGGGGTGAAACGCGGTGGCCAGCTTGCCCGCGTCTGCGTGATGGAGACCATCGAAATAGGTCCCAATCACGTCGGCGACTGCGACAAAATCGGTCATGCCGGTTGCTCCATCAGACCTTCGGCAACCATAGCTTTGACTGTTGCTGGGCGCGCTGCGATCCGTGCAACGTAGGCTTGCGTTTTGGGGTGCGCGTCCAGGCTCACACCGACAAACCCTGCCCAGTTGAGCACCACAAAAGCATAGGCATCAACAACGCTAAAGGTGTCACCCAAAATATAGTCACGCCCGTCTGCGAGGGACCGTTCGATATGTGAGGCCCGGCGTGCGACACCCGCTTCGACCTTCGTGCGGCGTGCATCGTCCATCTTGCTACCCGAGAAAAACGGGCTGAAGGATTTGTGCAACTCAGAGGAAACAAAATTGAGGGCCTCTTGCAGCCTGACACGACCTACGGTGCCATTTGGCGGCGCAAGCCCGGCCTCGGGCGACTGATCCGCGAGGTACTGAAGCACAGCGGGATTTTCGGTGAAGATATCACCCTCATTGGTGATCAGGGCCGGGACATAGCCATTTGGGCTGATCTGAAGATAGTCATCACCTGCTTCGGTCTTGCCGGCATCCGTATCGGTTTTGTCGAGATCAAAAGGAATGCCGATTTCGTTGAGGATGATATGCGACGCCAACGAGCATGCGCCGGGCTTGTAGTGAAGTTTCATTGTTCAGTTCTCCAGTTTGTTGGGTTGATGCAGATGAGATGGCGTAATGCGTATCCGTTGACAACTTGGTTTCTTCTGGTTACTTTATTTTCGAGTTACCTCAAGGAAACTTGGTCACCTGCCATGGCTCTCAAAGTTCGCAATAATCACAGCCCCAAACCGCCGCAGCCCTGCATGCTGACGCACTGTATGGCTGTGATTTCCGGCGCGTGGGCCGCAAACGTAATCTGGTCGCTGCGTGCCGGTCCGCGCCGTTTCAACGAGTTGCGCACGGACATCCCCCCGATTTCGGCCAAGGTGCTCTCTACTCGGTTGAGTGAGCTGGAACAGCGCGGGGTGCTGTTACGTAAGGTGCAGCCCACCTCGCCACCTTCTGTTGAATATGCCTTAACTGATCTAGGTGGAGAACTTGTGCCCGCACTTGAGGCCATTGTGGAGGTAGGCCACAGGCTGAAGATGCGCGACGGAATGAAGTCTTTCCATGTGATATAGTATCTACGGCGCTTGGATCAGTTCGATCCTGTAGCCGTCAGGATCTTCGATAAAAGCAATGGTTTCGCGTTCACCCGTTTCATCAGGTGCCATTGTCATCGGGCCAGGCGCTCGGGCGATTTTGACCCCCAGTTCTGACAGGTGGCTGCATACGCGGTGTATATCGTGCACCTCAAGCGCGATATGGCCGTAGCCAGTCCCGTGGGAATAGCTGTTGTCCCCCCAATTGTAGGTCAACTCAATCAGCGCGTCGCTGTTGGCATAGCCAACAAACACCAGCGTAAATTCCGCATCTGTAAAGGTCTCACGCCGCACTTCTTGCATGCCCAGAGCATCACAATAGAACCGCAAAGACCGATCAAGGTCTTGGACGCGCACCATTGTATACAGAAGTGCGTGTGGGGTATCTGTGGTTTTAGGGTCAGTGTTCATATCTGTGCACCTGAAGTATCCAAGGGGCTGAGGGCAGACCGTATCCGCCCCCAGAAATTTGCGTTAACGGCAGATTTCGCCCTGATAGCGCACCAACCCGACAAGGTTGTCGTTGTCACGCAAATCGACAAGGCCGTAGCTGTTGAATTGACCTGAATAGCCCTTCAACGTGCCCCGCGTGACGTCTGGCTGAATGTCATAGGTGATCTCGATCATAAAGCGACCCGGCTTGCCCGGCACGGCGGTCAGAATGCCCAGATCCTTCGTTTGAAACGCCCCGCCGTCGTCACGACCAAAGTAGTGTTCCATGTCCATCTCAAGACCCGTTTCAGTCTCGCGAGTGGCCGTGATCTTGCCCGCCGCATTCTGAACAGCGCCGGTCAAAGCGGCCGAGATGATCATCGGCTGGCCGTCGCCTTCGCCAAAGAAGTTGGGGATTGCGACACCGCCCATTTGAAAACAATCGGCAGCCATCGCAGCAGTTGACGACATCGCAAGCGCCATGATGGCACCAGAGAAAGAGTTCAGTTTCATGTTATTTCCAGTCAGTTGAGGAGGTTAAAGGTAGTAGGGAGAGTTGAGGCCGCGGCTAGCGTCCTCGGTGACACGGGCATCAAAGACTCGCGTATAGAAAGCGGCATTCATCGTGGCTGCGGTTTTCGGGAAGTCGTTGATTGCAAAATCCAACGCGTTTTCGAGGGTGTCGAAGGCATCCAGCCCACCCAACGATTTGGTGTTATGTCCGCTAAGCCAGACTTTGGACAGCAGTCCCTTTTGTTCACGCAAGACGGGATTGCGGTCGCGCCAAGGCGCATTTTCAAAAGGCACCGCGACCTGCACTTCGGTGTAAACAAATGCGCCCGGCTCGGTTGTGACCTGCCCACCAAAGTGGGGCGCATCCATGGCCGCGCTGGCCTCTGCGGTGGCCTGATTGTCAAAGACGCGCGTTGATTGCGCCACGCCAAAATCACGGGCCAGCGCAGGAAAGAAATCCGTGCAGTACAGCAGGGCATCATCGTCGCTGGCAAAGCCATAAAGCCCGCCGACAGAGTGATTGCCCAGACCGGACAACCAGGTTTTGTCAATGAACCCAGGTTGGGCGGCGATGGCGGTATTCAGCTCCTGCCAGGGGACATCAGCGAAGGGGACGGAGGCTTGTAGTTCTGTGTAAACAAAGGCGTTAGCGTGCATGGATTGAAGTTCCCTTTGGTTGGATTGAGCATCTGCAGTACGAGTGGAAAGTCCGATTGCGACCAAAGGACTGGCGGCCAACGCAGCGGTCACACTGCGCCGCGAAATCGGCTCAGCATTGCCGGGCGCGTGCCGGGGCACACGTGAAATCATGTCGTCGTCTCCTTATGATTGGTGCCCCCTGCCTGGGAGGTTGTCTTGGCGTGAATATCAAAATATAACGATCTCTATATACAACTAACTCGGCAAGTGCTTAGCGTCAATCTAAAATATAGCGATCGCTATAATAATCTATAAGAGTATGATAATAATATGAAAAAATCCGAAGCAACCAAGGCCAAACTACTCGCCTCATCCGGCAGAGCATTTCGAAGAGAGGGCTATGCCGGGATCGGAGTCGACTCGATTGCGAAAGATGCCGGCGTGACGTCCGGTGCATTTTATGCCCATATGAAATCCAAGAACGATGCGTTCCGTGCAGCCCTGATCGCAGGCCTGGAAGATGTCCTGTCTGCATTGACCGCGTATCGAGAGACCCACGGCAACGAGTGGCCCACAGCTTTTGCAGAGTATTACCTTGGGCACGATCATCGGCTTGATCTTGAAGGTGCCTGTGCCATGACCAGTCTGACACCGGACGTCGTCAGGGCTGATCCAGAGGTGCAGTCAGAGTATGTCACCCTGATGGAGCGCATTGTGAAAGAGGTTGCGAAACATCTCCCCGATGCTGGGCTAACACAGGACCGCGATGCAAAAGCATGGGCCTTTCTTTCGGCGCTCATTGGCGGGCTCACACTCGCGCGGGCCGTAGGGCCTGGACCTGCCGCTGACGAGATAGAACGCGCCAGCAAGGCAGCCGCATTGGCCGTCATCGGTTTGCAGGGGACGCATTCTAAGGGCAGCTAAATGGATGAATTCCGGAAAGGAAATGCTGGCTGTAAAAACTGTGGAACATGCCCGCATCATTGAACCAGCAACCTATAGATCGGAACCGGCAGATCCGGACCCCCAACAACAGACATAATCACAAAGGGCGCTCTCATGGAGTTAAACGCAGATTTTTCAAAACGCGTGCTGGTTCTTCGGGACAGCGGTCGCATTCTCGCGGCTTGGTGCGAACTGCGAAACGGCTTCCGCTATTTCCGCACGAACCGTATGGTTTCGGCGGAGATGTCGGAGCAACGCATATCGGAAAATGCGCGCGCATTGCGTGCACGATGGCGCGCGGCGATGGATGAGGAACGGGCGATCTATACAAACCAGACCCTATAAAAGAGTTGACCGCCTCAGCATCCAGCGGGAATCCTGTGCCATCGGTTATCCCGTCTGTTTCAGGGGGTTCGCGCGAAAAAATGTCGTGAGCAGGTCGGCCACGGTTCTCGCATCATCCTCCATTAGAAAGTGGCCGGCATCAGGAACGATATGCAGATCTGATCCGGGGATCGCGGCATGAAGCTTGTGCGCCCAATCGGTGACCTGCCACGCGTCCTTCTCTCCCCAAATGATCTGCATCGGACGTTCGCCAAGACCCGCGAGATCGTCGTTGATTTCCATCGTATGTTTGGCATCGTAGTGGGCGATTTGATGCTGGAAAAGACTTGCCTGCCCCACAGGCCCAGAAATGTACTCCACGAAGACCTCCAGCCCATCAGAACTAAAGCTCTCTTTGTCCTCAACCGTTGTCAAAAGCCATTCCCTAAAATGGTCGCGATGTTCCTGGTCCGGTTTCCTGATCAGCGCATCCAGCCCATCGGCCATCTGCTGTTTGGTCCGTGCGGACGGCCAACTATCAAAGACGCAACTGCGGTATTTCTTCAGATTGCGGCCAACCCGCTGACGAACGTCCATCCCAAGTATGGGCCATAGATGTTGCCTTTTAATCTACAGACTATGAGTTTGTTTTTGCTTGACTGTCGGCACACAGGAAGCGTGACTGAGGCAACAACCACGCGGAAGAACAATGTCAGACACTATTCACAATGACGCCTCAAGTCTGCGAGAGCAGTATCTCGAATATGGCTTTCTCGGCGAGCTCTGCCGGGAAATGTGGAAGCGTGGCATCGAAATGGATATCCTGCGCAGCCACACCGATCGCAGCGGATATGACATCCTGCTGGAGGCGAATGGGATTGAGCGGCACGTGCAGATGAAATCCAGCTTTATCGGTGCCAAGACCGCAAAGCAGAAGATCAATGTCAGGTTGGCAGACAAACCATCGGGGTGCGTGATCTGGGTGCGCTTTGATCCGGAAACTTTGAAACTGGCGGAATTCCTGTGGTTCGGCGCATCACCTGGAAAGCAATTGCCGGAGCTCGGCGACCGGATTGGGAAGCACGAAAAAGGCGACCAACACGGATACAAAGCCCAGCGTGCAGCCATCCGGGTTATCAACAAGGGCAAGTTTGAACTCGTGCGTAGCATGCCGGATCTTGCTGACCGCCTGTTCGCACCAGACTTAACATAATGGCGCTTACGCGTGTCGAGTGTGCCAATTTCGCGACAGCGGCCCTTCGCTGCGCGGTGCGCGAACTGGTAAAATGTGGGGCTTTGCTGCCGTTGACGCGATTGATTCGTACGTCCGCTTTCGCGCGTTCATGACAGCACAAGAAGTACTGCGAGCGAAAAGCGAAGTTTCGCTACATGTGAGATAACCACTGTTTCCAATTGAGAATGGCGGACATTCGCTTGAGGACAAAGTTTAGAGTGCTTCAGGCAAACCAAAGAGCGAAATTGAAATCATAATGCATAAATACGAATGTCGGTGAAACTGCGTAATCGCACGAGAATACATCACCAATTAGTCCACGCCATGGCGTTAAGTCTATGGCATGGAAGGGGCCTTACCCTTCGACGCCCATTTTAGGTTCAAAAGGACCCAAATTTTCCTGACCCAGCTTTGAAAGGCAGGCGCCGCTAGAATGCCGCGCCTGCCATTGTTGTTGTGGGTTAGTTGATCCAGCCGTTCACAACATCCATGTTCTCAGCGACCCAAGCCTCTGCAACATCACGAGGATCTTCCTTGTCGCGGCCGATCTGCAGAATCCACTGGTTCACAACTGCCGGATCGAGTTCCATCTGGCTCAGGAACTTCGCAACTGGCGGGTTGCGTTGTTCCAAAGACTTAGAATAGGCGACATAGATTGTTGCGTTCGAGGCTGCACAGTTGAAATACGAGACTTCGAGCCAGTCTTCAGCGTCCAGGTCCATGTCTTCGCATCCGTCAACACGTTCTAGCTCCTGAATTGGTGTCAGGTCATAGGCAGCGTGGACCCATTCAGGCGTCCAGTAATAGAAGAGGATCGGCTGTTCTTTTTGGACTGCGGCCTTTAGCTGACCCTTGAAAGTTGCGTCCTCCAGGACTTCAGCTTCCCAAAGCTCATCAAGACCATAGGACTTGAATTTGACCTGCCACATTTTCGTGGACTTCCATCCCTCGGCACCGGCCCAGTATTCGCCCTTGCCATTCCCATCTTTATCGAACATTGCAGCGACTTCAGGCTTGGCGAGGTCCATGATGGTACGCACGCCTTTTTCGGCCATATAGGACGGAACATAGATCATTTGCGTGCCCTCATAAGGAAGGTTCACGCCCACGCTGTTCGCGTCGTCAACATATTTGTCCCATATGCCGGAGCGGTTGGGCATCCAGAGATCGGTGTAGACATCTGCAGTACCGTCACCTTTGTCCATGCCCGCAGCAATGGCGCCACCGTCAGACAAGCCTTCAACGATTTCAGCTTCGCCTTCCATCGGCCCTTCAATCACGGCTTTGATGACATGACCAATTGCGGTCGCACCGGTCCAGGTCAGATCACCGATTGTAACCTTCGCATCCTGCGCAAATGCTGACGTTGCCGTCATCGCCAAAAGCGCAGCTCCAGAAAATAGTGTGTTGATGAGTTTCATAGTTCTCCCTTTCGTGGTTCGCGACATTGCTGCCGCATTGATTAAACTCAGTGATTTATTTTGTTAGCCTTTTGAACGACCCGGTCGATCATCATTGCAAGCAAGGCGATTGCGAGCCCCGCCACGACACCTTTGCCAACTTCGGTGTTGTTCAATGCCTGCACGACGATGGACCCGAGCCCCCCACCGCCGATAAACGCAGCGATGACCACCATGGACAGGCTCATCATCACAACCTGATTAACCCCGGCCATAATGGATGGCAGCGCAAGAGGCAGCTCAACCTTGCGCAACAGTTGCCGTGGATTGGCTCCGAACGCGAGCGCGGCTTCTTTTGTGCTCTCGGGCACCTGCTGTATCCCAAGGGCTGTGAGCCTGACCATCGGCGGCATTGCGAAAATAACCGTCGCCAGAATGGCGGGCGGCTTACCAACCCCGAAAAACGCAATAGCCGGAATAAGATACACGAAGGACGGGATTGTTTGCATGATATCCAGGATCGGAGTGACCAGCTTTTTACCAAAAGATGATTTTCCGACCCAGATCCCCAGCGGCAAACCGACTACAACACAGACCAAAGATGCTGCAATCACCAGAGACAAAGTTGCCATAGCCGTCTGCCACATACCGAACAGCGCAATATAGGCGAGTGAGGCTCCAACGAACACCGCCGTGCGCGCTCCGGCCAGTTGATAGGCAACGGCCAGCAATACGCCCATTACAATCGGCCAGGGTGTTCCGACAAAGACAGCGGTAATCACATTGAGCATACCACGCAAAAATTCGGTGACCCCATCAAAAAGGAACGAATAGAAAGCCGTTGCATAACCCACGGCGTCATCGATTTTCTGCTGTACAAATACTCTCAGAGTCACCGGTTTCGCATCTTCGCGCGCTGGTGTCCTTTCAACCGTGCGCTGCCCGTCGTCGCCGCGCGGATAGTTGATCGTGGCGGGCCTATCTAGCCAGAACAGAGTTGGGAACTCGCTGATGGTGGCACAGTCGAACTGCGCTTTGAATGCAACTTCCTCACCATTTTGAAGGGCCCGGGATTGCTTGACGCAAGCCCGTTCTTCAGGGGCAAATTGCGTCGCGCGATAAATCGTCAGCGGCGCGATTAGGGTAAAGACCAGTGCCGCAATGATCAGCCGTGACCCCACAACGCCGGCATTTACCGTCCGGTCGACACGCCATTTCTGATACTGTTGTACATAGGACCGGTCCGCAAGCCAGCCAAAGAAGACGCGGCCCAAGAAAAAGACAAGCACGGCCGCAAGCAGATGACCCTGTGTCCAGTTTTCAAAGCGCTCTACCAAATACGCCTTGCTGGGATTGTCCGCGTTCGCCGCCGCAGCATTTGAATACTTATAAACGAGAGCCATGTTGACTGCCGCTACCAGATCAATGGCGAGACCTATCACAAACAGCAACCAGTTGCCGCGCAAGGCAGCCCAGATAAAGCTGCCAATAGCCGCCGCCCAGTTTACATGCCAGCGCGGCAGCGTCTCTTTTTGTATCTTCAGAAACGTATCAGCATAATAGTTGCCGCGTCTCCCTGCGAATTCCTGCATTGGTTCGCGCAGTTCAGTTTCTGTGCTCATCTCATGCCTCCCCCTGAATACCGTGTAAAAGCGCGTCTTTGTTCACAACGCCGACGGGCTTGTGGTCTTGCATGATTATGACCGGCTGCTCCTGGCCCACGGACAAACCGACGAGCGTGTCTAGATCATCGTCTGGCCCGGCCTGTGGACAGGCGTTGATATCCTTAAGAGCCCCGTATTTCGCTTCATACTTAGCGAGAGGCGACATGACCGTATGCGCAAAGACCAGCTTTAGCTTGGAAATTCCGGCCACAAAATCAGCGACATAGTCATCAGCAGGTTGGGTGACAATCTCTTCCGGGGTGCCGGTTTGCACAATTTCACCATCTTTCATGATAGCAATGCGCGAACCCATTCGGATCGCTTCATCGAGGTCATGAGTAATGAAAAGCGTTGTCTTTTTCATCGACTTGGACAGCTCCAGAAATTCATCCTGAAGGCCACGCCGGATGAGCGGATCAAGCGCTGAGAACGGTTCGTCCATCAGCAGGATGTCTGGGTCTGCTGCCATCGCGCGTGCCAGACCCACACGTTGCTGCATGCCTCCGGACAATTCGGAAGGCATACGATCCCCATAACCTTCCAGATGGACGAGCTCGATCACGCGCTCTGCATGTTGCGCGCGCGTGAAAGCGTCGACATTGCGTAACTCCAATGCGAAGGCAACGTTGTCCCGAACAGTGCGATGCGGGAGCAAAGCCATGTTCTGGAAAACCATTCCGATCTTGTCAGCACGCATCACCCGAAGCTCTTCTGCGTTCAGCCCTCCAACATCGACACCATTGATCAAGATTTCGCCGCCGGTGGGTTCAATCAATCTATTGATGTGACGCACCAACGTCGATTTGCCAGAGCCCGACAGCCCCATAATACAAAAGATCTCACCTTCTCCGACTGAGATTGAGACGTCTTTAACACCCACGACCGCCCCGTAACGGTCCAGAACCTCGGCCTTGGACAGGTTCTCACGCCGCACAGCTTCCATGGCTTCTTTGGCACGGTCCCCAAAAATCTTCCAAACGTTTCGCGTGACAACCACGTCTTCATTTTTCATATCATTCACGCGCGTGCCTTTTCTCTCTTTGGATCCACAAAGGGCAGATCAACAATCGTCGCTGAAAGGCGCTTCATGTGCCCGTCCAGCTTGCCGACTTCTATTGTGGCTCCGGGGTTTGCGTTCTCTATGGCCACCCGAGCCATTGCGATGGCGTGGCCGAAAAATGGGGACGCACAAGCACTGGTGATCACACCCACTTGTTCGCGCCCGACAAAGACCGCATCACCGTGCGATGGTGTTTCATCATCAGCCAGATGCAGCCCGACCAGTTTCCGGCGCACAGAGGCTGCGTTGCGTTCCAATGATGCGCGGCCAATGAACTCGGGCTTTTTGAAATCCACCGCAAAGCCAAGACCTGATTCAAGAGCATCCGCGTCAGGGCCGAACTCGGCCCCCGCAATCATCAAACCCGCTTCGATGCGCAACATATCAAGGGCTTGCCCACCCATCGGTACCAGCCCATGCGCCTCGCCTGCGGTCATCAAACCATCCCAGATCTCGATCGCATCATTGCGGTCGCAAAACAGCTCGTAACCCAGTTCTCCGGTGAAGCCAGAGCGGCAAAGCATGAACATCGGCCCGTCCCGGTCATGCAATCGTGCGACAGTGAAGCCAAACCATTTAAGATTGTCCAAGCTCGGTCGGGTCGGTTGGGTAAACACAACCTCGCGCAAGATATCGCGCGATTTGGGGCCCTGAAGTGCCAGGTTCACCATGCGGTCACCCAATGAAAGCACCCGAGCATTTAGCTCCAATGTCTCTGCCTGTTCGCGCAGATGCAAAGCGGAATTGTCCGACCCACAACACCAACGAAATGCCGTTTCCTCCAAACGGAATAGCGTGCCGTCATCAAGTACCGCCCCGCGCTCATCACAAATCAGCGCATAAAAACCGCGATGTATGGAGAGTTTTGAAACATCTCTCGTCAGGCAATGTTGCAGCAGCTTCAAAGCATCTGGCCCGACCACGTCAAATTTTCGCAGGCCCGACATGTCTTGCAAAGTGGCCGAGTTTTTACAGGCCCAGTATTCTTCGACCGCGCCGGTGGCATCGAATTGAGCGGGCATCCAAAGATCGCGAGCAACGCTAAAAGTCGTTGTTAGCTTGGAAGTCCGCGGATGAAAGGCAGAATGCTGCGTCATACTAGCTGCGTCCTCTGGGTTGGCGCGCCAAGCGACTGAATGGGTAATTGCCGAGTTTTCCTCGTAAATTCGCACGTGGATGTCGGTGGGGTTCCAGCCGTTGATTGGATCCACATCATCGGGACAGGCCGTCGAGACTGCGACCAAATCAGTCAGAGCCTGCATTGCGACATAGTCGCCCGGGCGCGACCAGGCTTCGTCACTGGCGATGTGATGATCCTGCCAATCAATCCAGGAATTGAAAAAGAAGTTGATAGCGGGCCAAGCACGACGCGATTGGATCCCGTAAGGCGAAAAGGCCGCGCTGATATTGTCTGAGCAATTGAGGTGACCGGGAAAGCCGCGTTCTTCATATCCGCGAGCAGTGCAGGCGAGGGCAAAAGTATCATGACGACCAACGGTGTCTTGGCGCACGGCAAGTAAGGGCTTTATGTCCTGGTCGAAGAATTTGTCATGCAAGCCGGGTAAAGGATAGGCGCTGCGTGTCATTGTGCGCGATACGGTGGAATCGATGTAGCGTTCAAATCCAGCATCTAGGGCACTTGCACGCATCGCCATGAAATCAGAGCATTGCTGGCCTTCCACATCAATGACCTGAATAAACTGCCCTTTCTTGACCTCATAGGCCTTCGCAGTTCCACGCGCGATGCGCCATTCGTCCACAACCTTGCCCAATGGAGTGGGCAAATTCAGGTCTAAGGAGCTACCACTTGGCGGTTGAACCTCGACCCGCAAGGCCGCGCCGCCGCCGTGTTCGATGTAGTCCGGCAACACGGGTGCTATGACGAACAAATCGGCGTTCTGCGCGAGGCGAATAATATGTGTTTCGCCTGCTTTCGTTGCCTTGTCAAAAATGCATTGGCCTTGGGCCGTGCCCCAATCGCCGTTGCGTGCATTGGAAAGCGCGCGCATCTCCCGAATATCGAAACCTTCAGTGATTAAGGTTTCTGATGTCGTGTCCTTGTTTTCAAAGACAGAGCTTCCAAACGTTTGTGCATCCTCTGAAAGGGCAGTGATCCAAACCGGCGATCCGCCATCTATATGGACAATCGAGACAATGGAACCTTCAACCACCCCTA
>Ga0316204_10006143_pt1 | contig 18830 bp, 15 predicted proteins | sample 6monrhotite_MG_2_FD_205661 | JGI IMG/M metagenome (GOLD analysis project Ga0316204, IMG submission 205661) | Microbial mat bacterial communities from mineral coupon in-situ incubated in ocean water Damariscotta River, Maine, United States -... | ecosystem: Environmental > Aquatic > Marine >...
TTTTCTTCTCGTGATATGATCTGCGATACCCGTTCAGGACATCTTCCCTGTTGTCATCGCCGGTGTAGTAGGTTTCGATGGTGCCGCCGCTAAGGTTAAAACCGTATTCCTTGTCGATGTTTGTCCCGGAATGGGCAACCATCATTCCGTTTTTGATACCATTTCGATAATCAAAGGCGAAAATATTGGGGACCAGATGGGGGATACTCATAAGTTTGCGGATGTTGTAGCGCGGGTACAGATTGTCGCCGCGTTCTTCAATAAGAAAGGCGCAAAATTCCAGTATACGGGTGTTGCTGGTCAGCGACCTGACGTAGTCAAAATCATTGTCGGCATCTGGCATCGGTCATTCCCACTCAATCGTCCCCGGTGGTTTCGAGGTGACATCATAGACCACTCGGTTGATGCCACGGACCTCGTTGATGATGCGGTTGGCGGTGCGCCCCAGAAAGGCGTGATCAAACGGATAGTAGTCTGCCGTCATGCCGTCCGTTGAATTGACGGCCCTCAAGGCACAGACGTTGTCATAGGTCCGGGCATCGCCCATGACACCGACGGTTTGCACCGGCAACAATACGCAGAACGCCTGCCAGATGGCGTCGTACAATCCGGCGTTCCTGATTTCGTCGAGATAGACGGCGTCGGCTTGGCGCAGCACGTCGAGTTTCTCCGGGGTAATGGCGCCGGGGATACGAATGGCCAGACCGGGGCCGGGGAACGGATGGCGGTCAACAAAGGCATCGGGCAGCCCCAACTCGCGCCCCAGGTCACGGACCTCGTCCTTGAACAGTTCGCGCAAGGGTTCAACCAACTTCATGTTCATGCGTTCCGGCAAACCACCCACATTGTGGTGCGACTTGATGGTCACCGACGGCCCGCCGGTGAACGATACACTTTCGATGACATCCGGATAGAGCGTGCCCTGGGCCAGGAAATCAGCCCCACCGACCCGTTTGGCTTCTTCCTCAAAAACATCGATAAACAGCCCGCCGATGATCTTGCGTTTCTTCTCCGGGTCATCAACCCCATCGAGGGCGGTGAGGAACATATCGGCGGCGTCCCTGTGGACCAGCGGGATGTTGTAGTGATCCCGAAACAGGTTAACCACTTCCTCGCCTTCGTTGAGGCGCATCAGGCCATGATCAACAAATACGCAGGTCAGCTGTTCGCCAATGGCCTCGTGCAGCAATACGGCAACCACCGAGCTGTCGACCCCACCCGACAGGCCGCAAATCACCCGGCCCGAGCCGACCTGTTCACGGACCTTGGCGATCATCTCGTCCTTAAAGGCCGCCATGGTCCAGTCGCCACCGGCACCGCAGACGTTATGGGTAAAGTTCGACAACAGTTTCGAGCCGTCGGGCGTGTGCACCACTTCCGGGTGGAACTGCACCGCATAAAAACTGAGCTCATCATTGGCGATCACCGCATAGGGTGAGCTTTCGGTTGTCGCAATCACCCGAAAGCCGTCCGGCAGGCTGTTGATGCGGTCGCCGTGGCTCATCCACACCTGATGGGTCTGCCCGGCAGCCCACACACCATCGGTCAGCGCGCAGCTGTCGTTAACATCGACCATGGCGCGGCCGAATTCGCGATGCGTGCTCGAGGTCACGTCGCCCCCCATCTGCGCCACCATGGTCTGTTCACCGTAGCAAATACCCAAGACCGGCAGGCCCATGGTGAACAGGCCGTCGGGGGCGCGCGGCGTCTCGGCCTCATGCACCGACGCCGGTCCACCGGACAGGATCACTCCCTTGGGCGCGAACTTGGCGATGCTGTCCGTGGTCACGGTGTTGAAGGGATGGATTTCGCAATAGACACCGGACTCGCGTACCCGCCGGGCAATCAATTGCGTTACCTGCGAACCGAAATCGATGATCAAAATTCGGTCGGCATGAAGCTCGTCAGAGAGCTCATCTGGGCGTTCATTTGTCATGACAAGCTTCTAACCAATTCCTCTGGTGGAGTCACGTGCAAGTGCCACTATGATCCATCCGGTTTAACAGAAAATGTGTGCTTTTGTGCGTTAATGTGCGTGTTTTATCGTGTCGGGTCGGTGCGTGGGCCATGCAGGACTTCCGGTGACATGTCCTGCAGAACAGTTTCATCATTGGGTTTGGTGCGGGCATAGCGCCGAATACGGTCGGTCTCGTGAAGCAGCACACCGCTCTCCGGGACCGGTGCGGTCTCCAGCGTTTTGGTCACCACGGCATTGAGGCGACAAGCCGCCCCCATTTTAATTCGGGTCTGGGCCTCAACCGCGCGGACGGCGGCATGATAGTTTTTGGCCTCCATGGCGCAGTCATAAATGATCGTCAGCCGGTCGAAGGCATCCTCCATCTCCCACACCGTTTCCATGGCATATTTCTGGCGCAGTTCATGAACATAGGCCCTGACCTTGACGTCGCGCAGCAGGCGGGTGCCCTGATACGAGGCGTTTTTGTCCGAATACCCGGCTTCACGCACGGCCCGGGCCGCATTGCCGTGATGAACGTAATACTCACAAAACTGCCGCTGCTTGAGTTTCAGCTGTTTGGGAATGGACAGCCCCCGCGGCGGCGCGCCATTGGTCGGCAGCTCAGCCGCCATCGCCTCGGCCATACGTTTGGGATGCGGGATCGAATCGGACATATAAGTCTCCTGTCAAAAGGGGTGCGGGGCAGGGCACCGGTCATAAGTCCCCTAATATGTCAGGAGTAAATCATACGAATATGGTAAAAATAAGATGATATTGAAAAAATAGGAATAAAAGAATAAATGCGATAGAGTCGATTTAACGTTTCTATGCTTTTTTCTACATAACCGAAAGCAAGAAGATGATCGTCAGGGTATAGCCAATTGTAGTCATTTGATGGTGATACTAAGATCACTTAGTTTGACTGCTGACACATATATGATTGAAAAATGGCCGAGTTAGGTCATAACCGTTCATAAGTAAGTTTCGGTCTGCTCCATATTGAGTGCTCGCTAGATTTTGTTAAACATTCAATTTTCTTTACATCGAATTTCCCGACAGGCCACTTTAAGTAGATCTGCTTCACCGGTGAGCTTCCCATCCACGCACGAGGGAGGCTACCGATCTACCCATGTTCTTTCCCGCCGCATTGGATGCCGCTGAGCGGATGACAATGTTTACGCCAATGGTCGCTCCCAGAAGAACTTCTGACATCTCATCAATGTTGAAGTCAGCATCAAGATAGTTTTCGTTTTTGACTGCAGTCAGCGCGTTGCGGAATCCGTCACGAACCATCGTATAAAAACGTTCGGCGCGTTGGTTTACTTCGTCATTTTCGGCTAAAAACTCCACGGTTGAGTTCAGCATCAGGCAACCGTAACAGGCGATACGTTCAAACATGGCAGGTTCGGCACGTGTCTCAAACCATGCCGCGATTGTATCAAGGTTGCCGTCCGTCATTGTCGGTGCCGCATGCATTTCGAAAGCATCGAGGTATGCATCAAGGGTGCTTAAAAATAACGAAAACTTTCCGCCATAGAATGTCTGCAGCGTGAACCGGGTGATGCCTGTCTCTTCCTCTATCTGCCGTGTGCCAAGGGTATGATAACCGTGTTTCCAAAATAGAGCCATGGCAGCTGGTATGGCCTGTTCGGCGTCAATGTTTTTTGTACGGGACATAGTTCAACTCTATTCTTGACAATCTATCCACTTGACTATATTTAATTCAATCCATATGGATAGATTAGTTTTATAGCACGCCTTATGCAAGGCAAACCGTCAAAGGAAAGTCGAATGGAAAAAAGTGAGCTGAGAATAAGATGATGGCCGTCACCGTTCTTGTGGAGTTGCACATAAAGGCCGATCAAATCGATAACGTGCGTTCTTTATTTGCCTCATTGCTGCATGAAACCCGAGGAAGAGACGGAAATCTGGGCGTTACTGTTCATCAAGATGTAGACGATCTGCTAACGGTCATCCTGATTGAGAAATGGAATCAACGAAAAAGCTATGAAATCTACAATCGTTGGCGCATGGAAAGGGGCGATCTTGCCACTCTCACTGCCCTTCTTGAGCGCCCGCCAACACGACGTTTCTTGGGCCATATCGGCGTCTAACGCTTCCGGGGGCTTTGCCCTCCAAATCTCAAACAAAAAATTAGGAAACACATCATGACTTTTACAACTGCTCTCGTTCTGTACGGGGCTCTTACTCTGGCGATGGTCGGATTCGGGATATTTTACACCTATGCCACCCAGGGATTTGGTTTTGGGTTTTCATCGAACCGTGGCGAGGTCACTTACTCTAAATTTGCAATCAGAATGAAGCGTACTTTTCAAAACCACATAGAAGCGGGGGGATATGGAGTGCCTATCCTGACAGCGGCGGCGGTTCTTGATCTCCAGGGCACTGGTGTGCATATCGCCGCGATGTTATTCGTTATCGGCAGGGGCGCTTTCGTACTTCTCTATTACACCGGCGTACCGTTCATCCGTGTGCCTGCGTTTCTGATGGCCACGCTTTCGATCTTTTATATTACCTATCATCTGGCTGTTTCTGCTTGGGTATGAAGTTAATACGCCTAGGATTGGCGCTTGATGCGGCTGTTAAACCTAGGCTTTAGCCCAGATCGCGGACCTAATTTTCCGAACATTGGGTTTTGTGACTTAATCTTCCGCTTTGCGGGAAAAATAATCATAATTAGACGGCGGGGTTCCGGTCCGGAAAGTGCCAGAAGCAGCCAATTAGAATGACCTAATACGGGGGGTATTTCTTGGATAGAGCTATCGTATCTGAGCTCGTCGCCATTCGGTAAATGTAGGGAGGGTGGGAGGCTACGATATCAAGAACGGCAGCTCTCTGAATTGAGTATACCTCTGCCTTCATATTCATTCGGTCGTGATGATATTGACCTGTAATTGTTTGAGACTCTCAAGCAGGCTACCTGTTGGCGCATGATCACAGATCAAGGTGTCGATTTTGTCAAATTTACAAACCTCGAAGAGGGTACTGCAGTTGAATTTCGAAGAATCTGCGAGGACGGTAACCAACTCGGCCTGTTCGATCATGGCGCGGGCCACCTGAGCCTCTTCAATATTGAAATCCATGGCTCCCGCCTTGGCGTCCAGTCCGCCAATTGTCAGAACGGCATGACGGGTCCGAAAGACACGGATTTGATCAACCGCCAGCGTGCCGACCGTTTCCTGATTATCCCCCTGAAATTCTCCACCGATGAGGAACACCCGATTATCCGTTTCACTCAAACTGATGGTTCTGGCAATGGCTGAAGAGTTGGTGATCACGGTTAATCCGCTCCGCTTTCCCAGCTCTTCGGCGAAACTAAGCGTAGTGGTTCCCGTATCGATAAAGAGGGTATCTCCGGGCTCAAAGATTGAAGCTGCGGTTTTTGCAATTCGGCGTTTGGCCTCCGGATTCACCGCCATACGCGCCTGAAAGGGGCCTTCAACATCTCGGCGGGGGAGGGTCGCTCCACCGTGAAACTTCAGTAGCTTGCCCTTATTCGAAAGCAAGGTCAGATCCCGTCGGATGGTCTCGCGCGAAGCGCCCAACAGTTCGGCCAATTCTTCAACGGTTACGCGCCCTTTTTCGCTCACACAATTGAAAATTTCATCCTGCCGCTTCTTTGGATTCATAAACGCACCCTTGTTGTTGACCGTTCAGTCACAATATGGCTAGTATTCCGTCAATATAAGGGGGAAATTGACCGAACAAGAAAAAATAAATCATAGCAAGCGCCAGGGAAGCTATGCAACACCCCCGAAAACAACGATATCGCCGTGATCGGCAGCGGTGTTGTCGGGTGTGCCGTCGCTAGACGGTTTACCCAGAAAGGCGCGCGCGTTGTCTTAATCGAAAAGGGAACAGAGATCCTTTGTGGTGCGAGCAAAGGTAGTAGCGCCAGGCTAATGGGTCTCTTGAAGCTATCGACAGCACAGGGGGCGTAGGGAGGTGGAAATTGAGAGTTCACCCGGAGTGCCGAGTTTTGATTCCAATCAAGGATATTTTCGGCAATAGTGAGCGCGAGAAAATTATACTGAATTTCAAGGAGGCAAGGGTTTGATATTCCTGCGCTTAAATCAAATCAGGTCATTGACACCACATAGGCTGCAAATGCGGCACGCAACAACCTTTCCCGGTCGGAAGAGGCTCCGAATCTTAATCGTGCGACAAGACAGGATTTTAGACCAATGCCGTTAGTTGCAATAGCCTATGTAAAAATAGTCGATCGATTCAATTATCTGGTTGGCCGCCTGATGATGTATGGCATCTTTGTTTTGATGGCTATTCTAATGTGGTCGACGATTTCCAAGCAAATCTTTGTCGTGCCGGCATTTTGGACCCTCGAAGTCGCGCAGTTTGTTCTGGTGGGCTACTACCTTCTTGGCGGGGCTTATTCAATTCAGCTTCATGCAAACGTCCGGATGGACCTTTTTTACGGAAATTGGTCAGACCGACGCAAATCCTGGGTGGACAGCTTTACGGTACTGCTGTTGATTTTTTACTTAGGCGTGCTGCTCTATGGCGGCATCGATTCCACAATTTATTCAATTACATACCAGGAACGCAGCCCGAGCCTTTGGCGCCCGGCAATGTGGCCGGTAAAAACAATCATGTGCACGGGTATTCTATTGATGCTTCTTCAGGCGGTTTCGGAACTGATTAAGGATATCGCCAAACTGCGGGGAGCTCCGATCTAATGTCTCAAGAACACATCGCCATATTTATGTTCCTATCAATGCTGCTGATGCTTATGACTGGTCAGCGTGTGTTCGGTGCCATTGGGGCGATCGCCGCCATTGCCGCACTTGCCTTGTGGGGTGTTGGAGGATCGAATATCCCGTTTTCCGCAGCAATGAAGGTGATGAAATGGTACCCGATGCTGACATTGCCGATGTTCATTTTCATGGGCTATGTATTGTCGGAAAGCAAAATTGCCGATGATTTATATAAGATGTTCCATGTGTGGATGGGGCCGGTACGCGGCGGATTGGCAATTGGAACAATCGGACTCATGGTACTGATTTCCGCCATGAACGGCCTCTCTGTCGCCGGGATGGCAATCGGCGCGACCATTGCTTTGCCCGAACTGTTACGGCGAGGATACGACAAACGAATGGTCACCGGCGTTATCCAGGCTGGGTCGTCGCTGGGTATTCTTGTTCCGCCATCAGTTGTTCTGGTTCTTTACGCCATGATTGCACGTCAACCGGTCGGGCAATTGTGGCTGGCCGGTGTGCTTCCCGGTTTGATGATGGCCGCCCTGTTTATCATCTATATTGCCGTTCGATGTCATTTTCAGCCACAACTTGGCCCGGCGCTTTCTCGTGAGGAAATCGGAAATATCACAAAGACGGAGAAACGGCGTTTATTACTTGCCGGTGTTTTGCCGCTTGTCATCTTCTTCGCAATGATGATTCCATTTATCAAAGGCTGGACAAGCTTGGTTGAAAGTTCGGCCATCGGCGCTATGACAGCCTTTGGTGCGGCCGTTCTCAAAGGGCGCATGACCAAAGCGGTTTTTGAAGTGTCTGTGCGCCAGACGCTGGCAATTTCCTGCATGTTTATGTGGATTGTGCTGGCGGCACTCGGATTTGGTGCCGTTTTCGATGGCCTGGGAGCGGTCAAGGCCATCGACAGCTTGTTTACTGAACAGCTTCACCTGAACCCCTGGACTATCCTGATCTTGATGCAGCTTTCGTTCCTCATCATGGGAACATTTTTGGACGATACGGCGATGCTTGTCATTGTTGCGCCGCTCTACGTACCGCTGGTGAAGGTTTTGGGTTTTGATCTGATCTGGTATGGCGTGCTGTACACAATCACCACCCAGATCGCCTATATGACACCGCCGTTTGGTTATAATTTGTTTCTGATGCGCGCAATGGCACCAAAGGAAATTGGCATAAAAGACATTTATGCCTCGATTGTTCCATTTGTTTTGGTGATGGCGCTCGCGCTCGGGCTCATCATGACATTCCCACAAATAGCAATGTGGCTACCTAACTACATTTACGGAAGATAACAAGAATCCCTAAGGGGTAAACGCAGGGCAGATTGTCTGCCAAAAAAAACGAAGCAACATTGGAGGTTACCATGACGAGTAGACGTAAATTTATCAAAACCGCTGGTTTGGGCGCTGCAGCCACACTTGCCGCACCCGCTATTGTTAAGGCGCAGGCTCCAATTAAATGGCGGCTTCAAACCTATTCTGGAGCGCCTCTTGGTGCCCATGTGGTCAAGCCGCAGATTGAGGCTTTCAATATAGCCGCCAATGGCGAAATGGAAATTGAACTGTATTACGCAGATCAGCTTGTTCCAACCAACGAGCTATTCCGTGCACTGCAAAGCGGTACGCTTGATGCTGTTCAATCGGATGATGCAACCATGTCCTCGCCCGCCGACGTCTCAGATTTCGGCGGTTACTTCCCGTTTTCATCCCGTTATAGCCTGGACCTTCCGGTGTTATTCGAGCGTTATGGCCTGAATAAAATCTGGAAGGAAGCTTATGATGAAATTGAGGGCGTGGAGTGGCTTGGCGCAGGAGCCTGGGACCCGCTACATATCTTTACAGTGAATAAACCAATCCGTTCGCTGGAAGACATGCGCGGCCTGCGTGTATTTGGCGTTCCTACCGCGGGACGGTTCATGTCACGCTATGGTTTGATCCCGGTAACCGTGCCGTGGGAAGATGTCGAAGTCGCCATGCAAACCGGCGAGTTGGATGGCGTGGCCTGGTGCGGATTTACGGAAGCCTATGAGGTAGGTTGGGCCGATATTTGTAATTATGCATTGCTCAACAATGTCACCGGCGCCTGGTGTGGTTCTTATTTTGCCAATTCCAAAAGCTGGGCCAAAGTTCCAAAACATCTGCAGGAGTTGTTCAAAATCACCATGGACCAATCCCATTATTACCGCCAGGTATGGTATTGGGGCGGAGAAGCTGATCTTCGCGTTAATGGCAAGAAAATGGAACTTACAACAATTCCTGCAAAGGAATGGGATACAGTTGTCGATGATTCAGAAAGTTTCTGGGATGAACTCGCGGCGAGAAATCCCCGCTCGGCGAAAGTCATAGAAATTTTCAGGAAATACAAAACTGTGATGGAAAAAGCAGGCGTTCCTTACCGGTACTCCTGACCTTGATTACCCCCTCAGGCGGCGTAGCCTTCTGGGGGGGATTTCCTTGTAAGATTGAGAAAGCGTCCCCTCGTTAGCTATTGGGGAAGATAAGAATTATCGGCACAGTCGTTCAACCAACTTTTGTATGCCTAACTTTTCCCATGTAGAAAATTTTCAATGCAGCCGGATATGAGTTGAGTATATCGGTTGCGAATGGTTTCAAGGACCGAAACCCATGCGCATCGCGGCTATCGACCAGGGGACGACAAGTACGCGCGTTCTTATTGCTGATGGGTCCGAAACGCGGCTACTCCATAGCGTCGAACATTCCCAAAATTTTCCGCATCAGGGATGGGTCGAGCATGATCCTGAGCAACTGATCAACAACATCACGACATGTCTTGATGCCGTGGATACTGTGGGTACCGTGGATTGTATCGGTATTGGCAATCAGGGTGAAAGTTGCCTTGCTTGGGATGCGCAGACGAAACAAGCCATCACACCGGTGATTGTCTGGCAGGACAATCGTACCGCGGAAGCTATCGAAAAGTATAAGGTGGAAGGTGCGGAAGCGTTGACGCTTGAGCGTGCCGGGTTGCCACTCGATCCCTATTTCTCGGCCTCGAAACTTGGTTGGATCATTGAAAACTCAAAGGAAGCGAAAGAGCGACTGAAGGCAGGCCGTTTGAGGTTGGGCACGACCGATGCTTTTTTCCTCGACCGGCTTTCCGGCACTTTTGCCACGGATATAACGACGGCCTCAAGAACGTCACTCATGAACCTCGCCACGGCATCCTGGGACGAGGACCTGTGCCGCCTTTTCGGAGTGCCAATTGACGCCCTTCCCCCGATTTATCCGACAGTCTCTAATTTCGGCTCTGTTTCTCTGGGTGGGCGCGATATCCCGATCACGGCAAGCGTCGTTGATCAACAGGCGGCACTTTACGGTCACGGATGCCGGACGACCGGAGATGCCAAATTAACGTTTGGCACCGGCGCATTCGCCCTGGCGGTAACAGGCAATCAGATAATTCAGGCCTCGGAAGAAGGACTTCTGCCGACTGTCGCTTGGAAAATAAAAGATGATGCGCCGATCTATGCTCTCGACGGTGGTGTTTATAACGCCGGGTCCGCTGTCAACTGGGCCCGCTCGCTTGGCCTCTTTTCATCCTTCAACGAGATCGACGCTTTCGACGCCTCCCCGGCGATCCAACGCGGGCTTGCATTTGTTTCTGCACTTTCAGGACTCGCCTGCCCGTATTGGGACCGTTCGGCGGCGGGGCTTTGGATCGGCCTTTCCCTCGATACCAGTTCAAAAGACATGATGCAGGCTTTGTTGGAAGGGATAGCATTCCGGGCGGCGGAAGTGATCGAAGCGATGAATGGCCACGTGCCGATTGGCAATACCCTATCGGTGGACGGCGGTATGTCTGCGAACTCTTATTTCTGTCAATTTCTAGCCAACCTATTAGGCCGCGAGATTATTGTTCAGGATATGCCCGAGCTTACGGCTCTCGGCGTTGCAATGTTCGCCGCCGATGGATCAATAAACGTCATTCCTACGAATGAGACAGCCAAGCATTACGAACCGAAACAGGTGTTACACGATTGGAAAGAACGCTTTCGTGACGCGGTCAACCGTTCGCGCAATTGGCGCTAATGTGTTCTCTCGTCAAAGCGGGTTAGCATAGAAAGTCCGCCTAGAGTCCAGGCTGTGTAAAAACACGCTTCATGGTATGTTTCTCCAGTGGGTTTGTTTGGGGGAATTTTAAGAAGCGTTTTGTTGAAGGCGAGAATCGCAGCCAGAGTACGCTGCTTCCGGAATGCCTTGATGAAAACCCGCGCATAAATGCAATATCCGGCCATAACTCTACCCCAGTTGCAAAACCGTTGATAATTGGTAATTCCGAGCCTACAGATCATTCAGTCCTGAAAACGCCAAGGAAAGATAGGTTTGTGAGGGTTTTTACACAGCCTGGATCAAAACTAGACACCTGGGCCAATTGGAAACTGCGTCACTTTACGCCCCGATATCGGACGGCAAAATGAGCACGGTGATTTCGGCGGACCCCAATGATGAGGGCATCAAAGTTTGGGGGCCCGCTCTCTCGCAACCCTTGGAAATGATCGGGCAACATATTTACATCAAGGTGCGGAGCTTGTTACCATATTCCTTGCGTCCTTGGTTATCGCCCAGTGAGGTTTAGGAAATATGCGGACTCTGCCAGACAAAATTTCCAGCGTAGAGATTGGTGGCCATAAAATCTTCCGTGATGAAGCCGGCTATTTGCTCGATCCCGATGATTGGTCTCAAGAGGTCGCTGAACGGCTCGCTGAGGAAGAGAGTGTTGACCTCAGCGAGGATCATTGGGCCGTTCTCGGGTTTATGCGCGAGTTTCTGGAAACTCATGGTGTTGCCGCTGACGCCAGGTTTGTGTTCCAGGATTTAGGCGAACGCCATTCGGAAACGTCGAAAGCCGCCCGACGTCGGTTTTTTCTGCTTTTCCCTTACGGCTATACCAAACAAGCGTGCAAAGTCGCCGGGATGCGCCAGCCACGGGCCTGGAGCACAGGGTAAATTAGCCCTATTCCCGCGGGTTGGTCGGGGCCTGGACCGGGTGGTGTTCCCTGCCGGCCATTTCCGTATAGACGACAAATTTAAACGGGTCGAGAAACTGGTAACTGCCGCGCAACAGGTCGGCGGCCTGGATGCGCAGGTCGGCAATCGGTTGGCTTTCCGGGAAGGAGAGTTCGGCGGCGACGGCCATTTGCAGGGCGAGTTCGATGTCTCCGCCCTTCAGCATCTTTTCAAGGCCGCGGACGACCTGGTCTTCCGACAGGCCAAAGTAGCTGTCCATCATGCGGCCATATTCAACCGCCGTAATCGTATCCAGACCTTCGGGCTCTTTACCGGTTTTATTCTCCTGCCAGATGCCGACCATATGATCGGCGACGCGGGCGATGATATGGTTGCGTGGCGAGGCGTAACTGATCATGGCCTCCGGGTGATCCTTCAACATTGGCGGGATCAGGTTGAGGCGGACGATTTCCTTAACCGAGTAGCCGTTGACGATGTGTTTTCGGGTCTCGGTGACCAGCCAGGCATAGGCGTTCCTGAAGGCTGGAAGTTTGGCGGCGTCATACAGATAGGTTAAGGCATAATGACCGTGTAACACGTGGTCCGGCTGCCGCTGGATCACTTCATCCATGGTCTTGATCGCCTGATCGATAAAACCTTCCTCGACCCAGGGTTCGCCGTAAAACGGCATCAGGGTATCGCCGACGAAGGTTGTTTTGAGCTCGGGGACATGGATCAGCATATTATCTTCGGTTTCGCCGCCAACCGCCGGGATGAGTTCGAACATTGTGCCACCGATTGTGACTGTGTTCAGGGCGGCGACCTTGACGTCAGGCGCGTAGTCCTTGACCCAGTCATCCTGATAACCGGCGCTTCGAAACTGTTTGTAGGTGTGATTACGCCGCACCCGGTTTAGCGTTGTCTGAAAGTTTTCGCGGCCATAGATGATGATGTCAGGGTTGATTGCCTTGAGCGCTGTGTAGCCGCCGATATGGTCCCAGTGGGCATGGGTGATGAAGGCCGACGTGATTGGCGGCAACGTCGGGAACCTTTCCATCAGGTAGGTGTAGGCGGCTTTCATGCTGAACGGCTGGGTGCCCGCATCAACAACCACCAGTTCCTTGCCGTCGTCGCTGAGCACAAAATGGATATCGGAAAAGCCGAAGCCGCGGGCGGCGAAAACCCGTCCGGGAATGGTCTGTTCGATCCAGGGCATGGGCGAAAACAGCAGGCCCTTTTCTTTTGTTGAAGAGAACCAGCCCATAAACAGCACCGAGGGTTCGTCGTCCTGATAGCCGCTTTTCCGCAGAAAGTCGGCCGCCAGTTTTGAGTCGCCGCGATCCTCATGAATTTTCGCGAGAAAGCGATAGGCTTCCCGGTAAAATCCGGGCTCGGGTTCGGTTTCCGGGTGATCGGCAAGCCAGGTGAGCTCTTCTAGGGCGTTGTCCTGTTTGCCGAAGAACCAGGGCACCTGGGCGTAAATCAAACCACTGGCCCAGCGGACGATGGGGTTGATGTCGCCACCAGCGGCGCGGGCGTCCTCAAGGATTCTAAAGGTATCGTTTACCCAGCCAAATCGGGTCAGCAAAAACACCTGTTCGGCATGGGTGGCGCGCAACAGGGCATAGGCCGACAGGTACGTTGCCGCCTGCGGGTCGGTCATCGTCGAACGATAGGTTGCCAGCAGCTTTTCGAAAAACCTGATGCCGATTTTCTGCTGGTTGGTGGTGATGTAGGTATTTACCAGCAACAGCACCGGACGGGGATCGTCAACCGGGCCATAGGACAGCAGGGTTTCAAAAAACAGGGCGTCGGAATTGAAACTGCGATCCTTCGCCGGGCTGCCGAACTCCCTGAACGGCTCGGCGGCGGCGAGCGACTCAGACAGCTCGGCGCGATTGATGTTCTGCTTGATGTCGACCTGAGTTTCACCAGCTTGGACTAGGGTCGGCAGGGTGGTCGATGTGGCGAACAAGCCGGCCAGCAGCACAGATCGAACTGCCGTGTTTATCTGACCGAGGCGGCGTATGGTGTCAAAGGTAATGGGCATGATAATCTCCAATGGTGTATATACACCTAAAATAATATAGGTTGATGTCGATGGGGATAAGAGTGGGGGTTAGCCTAACTCTTTGGCAATCTTGAGGATGCCGGAGAGTTCGGTTCTAAGATCATCCCAGTGGTGTTTTCCAAGCTTTTCTTCGACGGCATTCTGGGCTTCTTTCCACAAGGGAATGGCTTTGTGCAGCAGGGCTTCGCCGCTTTCCGTAATCCCGACATGTCGTGTTCGTGCGTCTTTTCCGACGGAAATCGCCACCAGTCGCCGCCGCTCCATGACGCCCAGGTTTCTGGTTAGCGTTGTCCTGTCCAAGGCCAAATCATCGGCCAGGGCACTGACGGTGGAACTGCCGTTCATCGCCAGTAAGGATAGCAGGGAAAACTGTGTGTTCCGCAAATCCAGGGGTCTCAGTTTGTGATCATAGGCCTGGGCCATCATCCTGGCCGCTTTACGTAAGCTAAGGCAGGCACACCCGGAAGATAACATGTCCAACATCCCGATTTTCCCATCCAATCTTGATGCGATTTCAATACAGGATATTATTTAGTGCATATGCACATAAATATCAAGTCCTCGGTTAACTAAAAACCCGGCGGGCGGTCTTGTTATTTATTCAAAGTGTTTCAGGCCTTGCAGGAGAATGCGACCGGCCTTTCCGCCGTTGCCCATAATCCCTTTGGCGGCAATCAGCGCCAGGGCGTCGACGTGATTGGAGAAGTTCGCCATGTCGGCCTCATCAAGGGTGGCATTGTCTTTGATTAGTTTGTCGGCGGCTTCCGCGACGGTTGTAATCAGATGATAGCCAAATACGGAACCGCCGCCTTTCAGGGTATGGGTGATCAACTTTGTGCTGTTCTTTAGTTTTCCATCGGCGGGGTTTTTCTTCATCGCCGAGAATGCCACTTTCAGGTTTTCACATTTGCTGACCAGATCTTCTTCGTAACCGGCCAACAGTTCGGCCAGCATATCCTCCGGTACACCGTCCATTACCAAGGAGTGGCGTTCGTCGGATTCGTTCAGGGCAGCCAGCTGGTCAACAATGTTAGAGACCCGCTGAAGCACCTGGGTAAAATCTGAAAAATCAACCGGGGACTCCGTGTCAGCCACATGCTCAGGAGCCAGATCACCATCCGGTGGTGTAGGTGCCTGTGGGATCGATGTGTGAATCTCTTCACCCAACACCTTGTCGATCGCCTTGAGAAGCACCGGAAGCACAAGAGGTTTTCCACAAACGTCATTCACACCGACTTTTGTGTACTGAATGATGTTTCCTGCGGCGACATCAGCCGTCAGCGCGATGATCGGAACGGCGGATTTTTCCCCCTCCATGGCGCGAATGATGGCGGTCGCTTCCAGGCCGTCCATCACCGGCATGCGGATGTCCATCAGAATGAAGTCAAAATCTGACGCCTTGAATAATTCAACTGCAACTTTTCCATCCCCGGCGACGGACACCCGATGGCCGAGTTTTTCAAATATTACCGTAATCAGCTGTTGATTGACTTCGTTGTCTTCGGCAACCAAAATATTCAGCGACCGCGATGATGTCCATCGATCCGCAGATTTACGTTTATCGGTTGCCTCGACCTTGCCTGTCGCCGGCTGGCACGGCAGCATAAACCAGAAGGTGCTGCCAATACCCAGTGTGCTCTTCACGCCAATCTGACCACCCATCAGTTTCGTCAGCTGTTTTGAGATCGACAGCCCCAACCCGGTACCACCGTAGGTTCTGGATGTTGAACTATCTGCCTGGACGAAGGCGGAAAACAGTTTGTCCTGGGCTTCCTCACTCAATCCAATACCGGTATCAGAGATCGAAAATCGAACCATGAAGTCTCCACGGTCGGTCATTTCATGTTCAACACGAACGCTGATTTTACCTTTTCGCGTAAATTTGAGAGCATTGCTTAAAAAATTTGAAATAATCTGGCCAATCCGCAATGGATCAGCATGGATGCCCTCGGGAAGCTCATCGTCTATCTCAACCTCAAGGGACAGGCCTTTTTCTTCGATCTTGGAGGCAAATAGGTGGCTGGTATCATTGATCAGCGAGGCCAGATGAAAATCAACGAGATCAACGTCAAGCTTTCCTGACTCTAATTTGGACTGATCCAAAATTTCATTCAATATGGTCAACAGGTTCTCACCGGATGACTTGATGCTGGTCGCCCAGTCCAATTGCTGTGGGGAGAGGTCCGTATCCAATAGTAAATCCGACATCCCGATAATCCCCGCCATCGGCGTGCGAATTTCATGACTCATGGCGGCAAGAAAACTGGACTTGGCGTGATTGGCGGTCTCGGCGTCCTCACGGGCTTGCGCAAGGTTAGTCATAAAAACGTTGCGTGATATTTGAGCCCGGGTCAGGCCGACAATGGTAACGGTAAATAACGCCAGAATGATTGCCAGAAAAACCGTCAGGGAATTGCGAAACTCAACCAAAGCTTCGGGCTCAAAGTTTGCCGGTAAATGGTAGACGATGTGCCAGGTCGGTGCGTCAAGTTTGGTAATTTGGTTTCCACCAAGCGCATTTAAGCTTGCGGCCGTCATGTTTACGGCAGAGTGCAGAACGGTCCCGTTTTTGGACCTAAATGTATTACGATCCCGGCGATTGATCTCCGCCCACGCGCCAGGGAAGTTAGTCGAAAAGTTTTCCTGGGGTTTATCAGGAAACATGAAACTCCATCGAGCATTCCGATCATCGGAGATGAGATAATAACCATCACGGTTGAGCAGCGAAAACGTGCCAGGTAGGAGGTCTGAAATCTCGCTGACTTTTTCAAATATGGTCCCAACAGAAACATTGATAAGCAGGACTCCCTGCGTATTCCTATGATCCAGAAATACGGGTGTGCCAACGCGAATTACAGGATTGAACGGAATCTCAATTTTCCCATGTTCGACATTCAGGTCAACTGGGGAGAAGTAGACGTCGCCGGAATTTAAGGCGATGGCTTTTTTGAAATAATACCTCTTTGCCTTAGACTGAAGCTCGGACGCCGGAACAGAAACCGCACCTTTCTCCGTTGAGTGCACCCGGATTAATTCCTTGCCGTTAACGTCAAGGAGACGAATTTGATTGAGCTTGCCCTTCAGATTGATGAGATTTTCCCAGTCGTGACTTAAATCGATGCCGAGGTCTCCCGGGTCCGAAAGGAAGTTCATCAAGTCAGTGCTTCTGCCAATCAGTTGCTGGTCATCGATCACGGGTTCCAGTTCACGACGAAGCAGCAACGAGATCCGATTGAGGCTGGTATGGCCCGCCGATTCCACTTCTGCCCAGACGTTTTTCTTCTCGTTTATGTATGCGCCGATGGCCGCCAGTGAAATAATGATATAGCCGAACAAACCGATCAGAAATGCCGAACGCCACTCTATTGATTGTGTTCTGAATGGTGTGGCGAGCAGAAAATCTTTGGGGGCTATTAAGTTTTTAGCCGGTCGAAGGACCCAAAAATAAATGAAGGGAGCTGTACCCACTGCGACCAAGCCGCCATCAACCACAGCAACCAAGCTGCTGGATACGTTGCCGAGAGCGGGGCTAATTCCGATCATAATCAGGGCTTCGACGCTGAATACGATCAATCCGGCCCGTATCAAACAAAGCTCGAGCAGCAATGATGTGTCAGTTGAAGTTGAATGTTTTGTTGGAACAGAAATATTTTTCTTCAGCAAAAAAACCAAGAAAAAAGTCGCCACCACCGTAAGAGTTGTCGAATCGATCAAAAGTTCCAGCGATGGATTGCCGTCGATGAATTCGGCGCGCTCCAAAAACAACATGATCGCGATTTCGGTGATAAAAATGACCAATTGGACCAAGATCAAGGAGCGCAGGGGTAAAAAAGCTTTCGTCCGTGATCTAGCCGTTTCGTCTGAAGTGTCGTTCAAGTTTTCAGTCCTGAATTATTGTTGAAGGGCGATTTAATTCATATGTGGATGGCTGAGTTCGGTAACCTCGAACAATTACAACCACATATCACGCCTCTGGCTTTTCGGTGGAGAAATGTATTTCGAGAAGGTTGTAACATACAAGTTGAATTTACGTTGCTTTGCTTTCGCAAAAAAAAAATCAACGCTGAGGATTATCTGCCGGTAATACGTGAATACCAACCCGGCAACCTGGAGCATGATGTTGAGGTCCTGCCGTCCCGGATTAAAGACGCTCAACTGGACGGGCGCTTTTCTAACGACCGCGGATATCGATTGCGATGCCAGGTTCAGTGCCGCCTGACATCTGGAAATACGCTATGTATTAGGATTTGGGAAGAGATTGATACATATCAAGGCAAGCTGGAGCGAGTTCACTATGCTTCGCTTTCTAGATGTGGTAACCTAAACGTTATTTTTTTCAATTAATATCAACTAATATTTGAATTTTTACTGCGCCGATTACCTGTTTTAACTTCAATTATCATTACTGATTTCGGACGGTGTGCAAGAGAGGCGTTGTTTTGTTTGTACTTACGCGGCGCAGAAAGGTCATGCTCTCGTTCGTGATCCCCGGGATACTGGCCTCCGGGATCGTCGCGAGTTTTCTGCGGTTCCAGATGTTAGATACTGCCATTGAGAAGTGGCGGCCTGATAATGGGTTTCTGATCCATACCTTGAAGAATCAAGTCATACACGACATCGATACCAGTCTCCGTACATTGGTTGCTACGTCCAGGCAACCTGCTTTTTCAAGCCTTCCGTTCCTGGATCAGATTAACTCGTCACTGAACGGAATCCCGGAGGAAGCGGACATCGAAAAACGCCATATTCTGGAAACCCTGAGGGCTGATTCTGGTGTATTTTCCGTCCTCTTTGTACTGGCACCGAACGGCAATCATTACCTTTCTCATCCATATTCGGTACAGAAAAATTTGGGCAAGTTTAATCTTGCAGACAGACCATATTTTATTGAGGCGACGCGGACGAAAATACCGGTGGTATCGGGCAGTTTCGTGGGAGCTGACGGGATTCCGGCGATTGCAATCAATGTCCCGATCCTTAATCCCCGGAACGAGATCGTTGCCCACCTCGGAGGGGTTCTCCATTTAGACAAACTTTCTAAATTGGTAAATGCCGAGGTCATTCGCCCCTTCGATTCTGGGTTTATC
>Ga0316204_10006145_pt1 | contig 18821 bp, 20 predicted proteins | sample 6monrhotite_MG_2_FD_205661 | JGI IMG/M metagenome (GOLD analysis project Ga0316204, IMG submission 205661) | Microbial mat bacterial communities from mineral coupon in-situ incubated in ocean water Damariscotta River, Maine, United States -... | ecosystem: Environmental > Aquatic > Marine >...
GGTCAAATACAGGGCGTAGCTTGGAAAGTTTTTCAACAGAACTATCTTCGCGCAAGCCATCATCAACGGTATAGACATTGCCCTGTTTGTCATACAACGGTACTACTTCATCAAGGTGGCCCTGTTCTATGGCAGTGGCAAGTCGCTGATGACTGCGCACGGCAAAGTTATCCATGGCCTCACGTGAAATACCAAAACGCGTGGCCAACTCTTCTGCTGTTTGTCCCATCGACAGACCAACGACTGGATCCGTTAAACCTCGTAGTAGGCCAATAATTGGTTTGAAATAGTTGGCGCGTAATTGCATTAATGCTCGGCTTCGTGCACCAATAGAGTGGGCCTGCGACCATGCGCCAAGCCAGGCAACCATTACTTCATTCAATAAAACTGGGTGGTGGCTCATTGCCTCGGTACCGCCAGAAAGTATGAGATCAGCGTGTCCTAGTTGAATATTTTGCGCTGCACTGTCGAGTGCCTGCATGCCTGAAGCGCAATTACGTTGCACAGTCCATGCAGGTGTTTTTTCACTACATCCCAACCTTAATCCGACCACGCGAGCGATATTTGCCTCGTCGGGGCCTGAAGACACACAACCAAGGATGACTTCGTCCAGCTTGTCTGGTGCAAGCTGGAGTTTTTTGAGTAAGGCTCGTCCTGCATCGTGCGCAAGGTCACTGGCATGGAAGGGGCCTGGCCTGCCGCGTACTTTGAGCTGCGGCGTGCGGTAACCATCTACGATATAGATTTTTGATTGGGTTGAGTCTTTACGCATCATCCCTCCTAAACCGCGTAAATGGCGGGCTTTTCGCCAGAATTTGGTTTTAGCGCAAACTGTTTGCCGTAATGACTATGGCTATCAACGGCAACTATGCGTGAGCGCAACCTTTGCATATCTTTTAATGCCGTTAAGTCATCTTCACTGATAAGTCCCTGCTCAAATGCCTCTCTTGCCTGTTTGTTAATGGCTTTACTTTTTATCAGCCCTGCACGACGTGCTTCACGTATAGTTTTTTCAACAGGCTCAACCCGCGCAGCCTGTTTCAATGCTGCTTCAAATTGACCTTGGCGGAAGTTCTCGTCAGAGGTGATAAAGATGCCATCGGTCAGGCGGTCACGTGCTGCGCTGGGTTTTAGGAGAAGGCTGGCAACCTGGTGATCAATTTTATCTTTTGGTTCTGTATAGGGTTGGCCACTAGGAAAGATGATGGTTTTTAAAAACCAGGCCAAGGGTCTCCAGGGAAGGTTTCTGAAAAGCAGTCGAAAACTTTCTTGCATCTGGTAAAACGAATATTCACAACACCATTGCACCAAGGGGAGGTCGGCTTCTGGTCTGCCTTGGTCTTCGAAACGTTTTAATACAGCGGAGGTGAGATAAAGTTCGCTGAGTATGTCACCAAGACGGGCTGACAGTCGTTCTTTACGCTTTAAAGATGCACCCAGGGTCATCATTGCGGCATCTGCTATCAAGGCAAAACTGGCACTCATCCAATGCAGTTGCTGGTAGTAATGACGGGTAGGACCTTTGACGGGCGCACTGCTAAAGCGGCCGCGTGTTAAGCCCAGGAAAAGACTGCGTGCCATGTTTCCGAGTACAAAGCCGGCATGACTAAAGATGGCGCGATCAAAGTCTCGCAGGCCCTTCTGCTTATCAGGGTTATGTACAGATTCAAATTCTTTTAGTACCCAGGGGTGTGCACGTACAGCACCTTGACCAAAAATAATCATGCTGCGGGTAAGAATATTTGCGCCTTCCACTGTGATGGCTATTGGGATGGCCTGATAGGCTCGTCCAATCAAATTGTTTTCACCGAGACAGATGCCACTGCCACCTTGAATATCCATTGCATCATTTAGGCATTGACGATATTTTTCCGTTAGATGGTATTTAACAATGGCTGAGATGACGGAAGGCTTTTCACCAATATCTAAAGCGCCAAGTGTGAGCGTGCGAGTCGCATCCATTTGATAGGTGAGGCCGGCAATTCGTGCCAGGGGCTTTTCAATACCCTCAAAGCGACCGATAGGCATATTGAATTGACGTCTGATTGCAGCATAGGCGCCGGTATAACGAGCAGCGAGTTTGCCTGCACCTACGCTTAATGAGGGCAGTGAGATAGCCCTCCCTTCAGCGAGGCACTCAACCAGCATCTTCCATCCATTGCCGATCTGTTTTTCTCCACCAATTAACTGGCTCATGGGAATAAACACATCGTGGCCTTGATTGGGGCCATTTTGGAATGGGATATCCAAAGGTATATGACGATCACCGATCTCTACGCCCGAGGTGTTACGGGGGATAAGTGCCAGCGTTATACCGCGATCTTCTTGTTCGCCAATAAGGCCGTCGGGATCATAGAGTTTAAAGGCCAGGCCTAGCAGGGTGCAGACGGGGCCAAGCGTGATATAGCGTTTATCCCAGTTAAGTTTAACGCCAAGCTTCTTTTCGCCCTGCCATTCGCCGTAACAAACCACGCCACTATCGGGAATGGCGCCTGCGTCGCTACCAGCATCTGGTCCGGTGAGCGCAAAGCAGGGAATTTCTTCACCTATCGCAAGCCGGGGTAGATAGTAATCCTGCTGTTCTGGTGTGCCGTAATGTAAAAGTAACTTGCCAGGCCCGAGGGAATTGGGAACCATCACGGTGACAGCTGCCGTTACACTGCGGCTGGCAAGCTTCATCACGATTTCTGAATGGGCCAGGGCAGAAAAACCCATGCCACCGTAACGCTTGGGAATAATCAGGCCAAAAAAACCTTCTTTTTTGATGTATTCCCATGCCTTAGGTGACAGGTCTTTATCTTTTGATGTGATCTTCCAGTCATCAAGTAATTCGCAAAGCTGGGTTGTTGGGCCATCAATAAAGGCTTGTTCTTCTGCTGTTACTTTCGGTCTGGGCATATGTAACAGACGTGACCAGTCAGGTTTTCCGCTAAATAATTCTGCATCCCACCAGACGGATCCGGCATCAAGCGCCTCTTTTTCTGTTTGTGACATGGGAGGGATGACTTTACGGAACTGTTTGAACAACAATGCCGTGACATATTGGCGACGTATGCGCGGAACACCCAATAGAAGTACACAGCCAGTGGCCACTAGCCAAAGCGGTAACGCGGTGTACCAATTAATGTCGGTTGCCAGTGTTGCGAAGGTTAGGCCAATTGCGAATGCTGCAATCCATGCGGTGGCGGCAACATCCCAATAGGCTAGCGTCCAAACTGCAGCAACGGTGAATGCTAATCCAATGATCCACATGGTTTACTCCTTGTGTCTCAGAAAAGGAAAGTGGCGGGTTCTTTCAAAGCTATACGGTTTGGTTTTTTCAGTCGGCTCGGGTGTTTCATCATCATTTGCAGATGCGTCCGGAAGATTCACACCGGGATCAAAGCTATGACGTTCGTCGTTATAAACGACTTCTTCGTTACCCCAGGGTAGGCGCCGGTACAGACCAATATCATTGATGCCTAAAAATGGATATTTAACGATGTTGAAATATGGGGAGTAATCAAAGTCTCGTGGCGCAAACAGACGTGGATTTCGTTTGAAAAACCGTACGCTTCCGTCATCGCCTCGATCAATAAAAGGCAGGATAGGAAAATCGACACTACCAAAGGCTTCAGCCAAAAGCGTAGAGCACACAACGCGGGTGGGATTGCCGACATTATGTTGAAATAAACTTGATCGCCAGCGACGCGGTAAAAAACTCCAGGGGAAAAAGAAGCGGGCTAAATCAAGTATTTGACGAATATCGTAATCCCAGCCGAGATGTTTCAGGGTGTAGGCAATAACGTGTTGGGTATCGTCTGGTGATAATCCTTCAGGACGGCAAATGCGCAGGTGGTCATGACGATAATTTTTAATGGAGGAAATGATGGTGCCTTTACCCATCAAGGCTTCAAGAATCAGTTGATCTTCAGGATCGCCATCGTAGTGATACTCGATTATAGAACGCAGATCGGGGTCAGCAATATCGTACAGCCTGCCGATATAAAGTGCTGAATGGCTCCAGGGGCTTTGTGTGATCACCTTGATAACTTCTGCTACACGGCTGCGGCCCTCCACGAGTACGATATCACCAGGACGAAGTTCAAACTGCAGTCTTTTAAAATCGCACAGAGGAGTAGGCGGCAGGGCGCCGTCTTTGATTAACCAGTCAGTGGCAATATCATTCAACCATTGCAGGAAAGCTTGCACGGTCTACTCCTTATTACGCGATACTTAAAAGTATAGACCGGAGTTTTGTGTTTATATTTTCATGCAATTATTAGTACGATTGTACTAATTAATGGTATTCAATATAATCTTTATTTAATAGATAGTTATATAGATAAGTTAATCTATTGGATTATATGTCTAATTATATCTATTGCTGTATTAATCACATTTTTTGACGTGTAAAAGTGTGGAGACAGGCGTACGAAGCCTCCACGAGAGGCGCAAATCACGCGTGTTTTCATTAATTTCTGATAGAGCGATTCTGAATCTACTCCCTGGAATGAGAAAGCCAAAATGCCAGCTTGGGCACTTTCTGGTGTCCTGATCTGACACCCAGGGATAGCGAGTAAGCCTCGACGCAGGAGTTCCATGTTTTCACTGAGTCTTTTTTCAATTTGATCAAAACCAACATCTTGAATAAGGCTAAGGCTTTGGTCTAAGGCAAAAATACCCAGCATATTAGGGCTGCCGCATTCAAAACGACGTGCTGAACGGGCAAGTTGCCATGGGGCATCGCTGTAATCAGCCCGATTTTCACGCATAGCCCAGCCAAATTCATGGATACTGAGATCGTTGCGGATTTGAGGGTTTACGTAAAATAGTCCAATACCCTCTGGTCCAAGCATCCATTTATGGCCGTCAGCAATAACAAAATCGGCAGATACGGTGCTGAGGTCAAAGGATTGGGCACCAAGCGACTGAATAGCATCAACGCAAAGTAATACATTTGCATTACGACAAGCCTGAGATATGCGTACTAGATCCAGTTTTACACCTGTCGCAAAATGCACAGAACTTATCGCCATAAGTCTGGTTTTGTTGGTAATTGCCCCTATCAGGGCGCCTTCTGGGTCGTCAAAGCTGTTGGTTACAACGGTATTGAAACGAACTCCTTGCTCAGACAGTGACTCCCAAACCATGCGGTTTGAGGGAAAATCGTCAGCGATACCAATAATTTCATCGCCATGGCTCCATTGAATTCCCGAGGCGACAAACGACAGCCCTTCCGAGGTGTTTTTTATCAGGGCAATATCATCAGATGAGGGTGCATTAATGAGCCAGGCCATACGCTCTCGTATTGATTGATCTTGTTCCAGCCAGGATAAATAACCTTCTGCACCCGTCGTCATATTTTCAAAGGCAAATTTCTGCACGGCCTCTGCGGTGCGCTTTGGCCAAGGTGCGACTGCGGCGTGGTTTAAATAGCAAAGGTCTGGATCTTGCGGAAATTCAGCTGGAAGGTACAACATGCGTGGGTTTCTCTTTATGTAGTAAGCAGTACATGACCTGATTAGATAGTTTGATCATACGGGCTGTTCAATGATTTAACGTAATGTTCTATGCTTTAAATTCTTAATGAGGGCGAGGGAAAGCATAGATATGAAACCTTTGATAATTATTCATGGCTGGAGTGACCAAGCGTCATCTTTTATTTCTCTCGCCGAAGCGATTGAGAAAAAAACTAATCGAACAATAGAACAACTCTGGTTAGGAAACTACATTTCCCTTGATAACGATGTACAGATGGAAGATCTCGTTCGCGGACTAGACCTTGCCTGGCGAGATCGCAAGTTGCCGATTAAATCAAAATCTGTTGACGTTATCGTACATTCAACGGGTGGCTTGATTATTCGTGACTGGATTTATTCAAATTTTGTATCAAAAGGTCTAAAGCCGCCGGTTAATAACCTGGTAATGCTTGCCCCTGCTAACTTTGGTTCTCCACTCGCGCATAAAGGGAGAGCTTTTTACGGACGGGTTTTGAAAGGGTTTAATTCGAATAAACGCTTCGAAACGGGCAGTCAGATTTTAAAGGCACTTGAAATGGCTAGCCCTTATTCCTGGGATCTGGCACAAAAAGACTGTTTTAAAAAATCTGCATTTACACCAAATGGTGTCAGAACCACAGTGATTGTTGGGAATAGGGGCTATCGAGGCATAAGCTCCTTGGCGAATAAGGATGGCTCAGACGGTACCGTTTATGTTTCCAGTGCCAACTTAAGCTGTGAATATTTAACGATAGATTTCCCGTCATTACCTAGAAAGCCAAAGGCTCGAAAAATCAAGTCATCAAAGGGGACTACCGCATTCTTGATCGCTGATGATCATGATCATTCGTCAGTGGCATTAAAAGACCCGGATCATGAAGGAAATACCGTTTTAATCAACGCAATTACAAAAGCGCTGGGTATTAGCAATGCCAAGAATTTCAATGCATGGGTAAAAAGCTGTGCGATAAAAACACGCGCTGTAATGGCCAAGTACTCGGATGAGGTTGATACTTATAAACATGGTTTTCAGAATACGGTGTTCCGTGTAAGAGACGATCAAGGTTTTGATGTTGATGATTACGTCGTTGAGTTTTACCAGGATGCAGATAAAGGTTTTCTTGATATTTTTGCTGAGCTTTTTAATCGAAGCGCCGTAACGGATGTGCATGCTTATAAGGGTAATGGTGCCTATCGTAGTTTTATGATTAATTGCACTGAACTTTATCGAATTGTTGATCAGGAAGGTGAGCAATTAAGAATCAGCCTGTCCGCTATGCCTGATATCAACGATGAAAAGAATGTAGTGGGGTATCGGACTTTTGAAGATGGTGACATGCACTACCTTGAGCTTAATGCGGCTGAGATTAAAAAATTCTTCATGCCTAATCGCACATTATTCGTCGATATCACCTTGACTCGCGAACAGAAAAAAGGGCTCTTCACTCTGCAAACTGTTGATGAGCTAAATCCAAACGGTTAAATGAAGTGTGTATTGCCTTGTTTGCTAGGCGAAAACTACTTTTAGATTCGTTATAAGTAACTGATTACAAAAGAATAGTTTTTGTTAGGAAAACCTTAGTTATTTCTGCGGGACGAATGACATCACCTTGTCGATACTCACTATCACCTGATTTTAACTAACGAAAATGGTGATGAATTATGAGCAATGAAAAAGAATATAAAGCGAGTTGTTTTTGCGGAGATGTGCAGTTTGCCTTAAGAGGCAAGCCTGAGCTGATGGCTTATTGTCACTGCAATTCCTGTCGGAAATGGTCTGCTGGCCCAGTGAGTGCTTTTACGCTGTGGAAACCTGAATCGCTACAAATTACGCATGGTGCTGCCAGTATTTCTGATTTTGATAAAAATCCAGGTTCAGATAATGACGAGAGAGTGAGTATTCGTAAATGGTGTAATAGTTGTGGAGGCCATGTATTAACTGAGCATCCCATGATGGGGTTAATTGATGTGCCGGCAGTCGTTATTGAAGATTTTGAGTATAAGCCAAGCTTTCATGTTAATTACCAGGAAACGGTGCACCGCATGAAAGATGGTTTGCCAAAGTTCAGGGATCTACCTGCAGAGGCTGGTGGAACCGGTGATGAGCTGCCAGATTGACCATGGAAGATCATTCATCGAAAGACTCGATGCGGTTGCAAAGGATTAGGCGAGGGCGGGACCATCAGTTCCGAAATGGATAAATTACCTTTCAGCTATCAGGACGTGCTATTCGACACGCCACATTGTAAGCAAGTCTGTAATAGAGCATGGCAATGCCAAGCATCAGTAAGAATAGAGTTGCTGGCAGAGGTACATTGGTAGTTGCACTGGCAAGTCCAAAATTAATGGTGGTAGCAAGTGGCACTGGATCGATAATACTTGATGCACCGAGTTCTGGAGCTGAAGGTGAGCGATTCTCGTAGGTAACCACGGATTGCAGCATAAGTTCTAGCCCTTGGGTACCGGGATTAACACCGAGGAAAAAGTCTGGGTTAGACCCTAGTGGGGTTAAGGGATCTAGTGCGCCAGGGAGGAGTAATAAGGGATCTATTCCCAGTGGAGGAATGTAGCTCCAGACTCCGTTGATTGAAAGGTTGCTGAGGCCAAGGTCTGCACCCGTCAGAATTTGTACAACGGCTGGAGCATCTCCTGTATCTATTCGGGTAAAGATAAGTTCAGGCATAACGGGTATAACGGCGTTAAAAAAGCCGCCATTTGGTTCGGTAATTTGTAAATCAAGTACTCCGGGTGCGGGATCTGGCGTGAGCTGCACATCAAGCATCCATTCCTGGACATCACCTTGTACATTTACCTGAAAAGGTTGAACACTCTGCAAGTGTAGTTCGACGAGTTGTATGGGCACATGTGTGGTGCCGATTTCCGGAAATTCCAAACGGTCGAAGGGGGCGGGTCGCTGCAAGATTGTATCGGTATTGCCTAGGCCAAACGGTACACCTTGCAGAGGGATTACGCTGCTGCCGATAGGAGCTACACCAGTGAAGAAACTGGGATTTGCGAGTAGATCAGCGATGTCATCAGCTGCCTCATCGACATACAATACATCTACGCCAGGATCTATCTGTGTAACGAGTGGACTGCCGGCACGTGACGTGGTGAAAGATAGCAGAGTGATTGCCCACAATACGATGAAAAAAATACTCTTAGACTTGTCGTTTATTGGAAACATGAACGAACCTCTCGAAATTTACCTACGGCAAGGGAGCCGGATAAATTATTTTGAGAATAGAATATATTTTGTACCCGAATTATAGGAGCTGATAGCGTTTTTACGAGGTATAAGCAGAATATAAAGCTTAAAGATGCTGAGAAAGTTCTTTTTAATGGTGTTTGATACGATGATTTAACTTTATGCCATATATTAATCAGTAACTTACAAGAATTAAGGCAGTAATGGCTTAGCAGGATAAAAGTAACGACGGTCTGAGCGCCACAGCGTTGCTGTGGGACCAAAGTTCAGTTCAGCATAAGGGGTAGCTTTAGTCTTGCTCCCAGCTCGCGTAGCGGACGACATTGATACACTGATAAGGCCCTGAGAAGGTTATGGACAATTAAGTTTAACAATACGGCTTAATGTATTATGTATTTCTTGAGGTAATTGATGGTTCATTGCTTGAGAAGCGGCTACAGAAGTATCATATTCTGAACTTAAGCCTTGCATAACAAGTGAAGTAAAGTCTGTTTCATCTAAATATGGCTCAACCAGTTCCTCAACTTTGCCCCAGTCATATTTTTTACAAAAGTCATTTTCTGAATTACTGGAAGCAAGAATCCCTGATGATAAAAGCATTGAAGATAAAATAAGACTTTTAAGTGCAACATCATATGAGTAACACGTGTTTCTTTTATGTTCTTTGATCATTTTATATAAAGTTATTACACACGCAATAAGGGGTTTGCTGGAGCGGGGAGAAGCTTGCGCTAACAAGCACAAACGAGAAAGCCTCTCTCAAATAGTATTGTTATGCCTTTTTTTGCACAATATATCTAGTCTTCTGGGAGTTCCACTCATTGTTGATATCTTGGAAAAATAGTAGAATCTCCACGAAGCCTATAATGGTTTTCCTGAATAATATATGAGCGGCTAGCCAGAATAGGAGTTTTAAATATGGCTTTAGATCAAATCAAAGCATTTTTAAAGAAAATGGAGTCAGAACCTACACTTAAAAATGAGGTGCTGCTTTCAGCAACTGCAGATGATGTTGCGCGAATAGCACTAAAGCTTGGTTTTGAATTTTCAGGTGATGAATTACTGAGAATGTCAGGTAAGCAAGTTGGTGGGGTTACTGTTATAAAAAACGATATTCCTGGAGAGTATTATTAAAGTTCTATTGAATATCTCATCGTACAAGTCATAGAAATAATAAATGCCATATTTGTCTCAAATCAAAAGTATCTTGAGCCGAATTTAACACCCTCTTTAGTAACTCTCATAACTCTCATAACTCTTCATAGGCATAATGCCTTGAGCTGAATGTCAGCACTATGCTCATATTACTGTAAATAGCATAAGAGCTCATGCGACCATAAAACCAAAAAGAATGGTGTCACTAAGTGATACACATTTAGATGAATAAAGCATTCACTCTTCATTCTTTATATAAGAAAGAAGATGTTTTTCTTCAATGATTTTTATCTTTTCAGATCTGCCAAAGCGAATGACTTGGGATCAGTACGGCTGATCGCCACGGGGTCGATGTCCGTCGAGATTTTTGCTGACTCTGCGTCGCTAGCGCTGCAACAAAATGCCTCGCTTGGCCGATGTGCAGATCCTGACGTCGCCTAAAGAAGTCCATGACGCCATCAGCAGTAGCCTTAAAGCCGGCATTTAAATTAGCAATGAAACACATATTTTGAATTTACCGTGGCTTATTAGGTCTTGATTAGCTGTATATTGTGGCCTTAATGAAATGTAAACCCTAATAAGAAACGATCGAGTTAAAAATGTATTTTGAAATCGCAGATATCACTGCATCAATTCCAGTACTGTTGCTTTGGGGATTAGTTGTTGGCCTTGTTTATTCTACGGTAGGGGCTGCTGGTGGAATACTTGCTTCCTTTGGTCTGATCACGATCATTGGCTTGCAAGATCCAAATCTCATCAAGCCTATGGCACAGTCACTCACATTAATTACGCCGCTAATCGCTGTGCCGCTTTATATGAAGCAATGTCGTGTTGTTTATACGGTAAGTGTATTGCTTGGGGTAGGAGGCATTGCTGGTGCGGTGATTGGTAGCACACTGTCTTCCATGTGGTTGTCTGATATGTCTTTGTTCAAGCCTGTGTTTGCAGTGCTTGTATTTTTTATTGCGGGTCAAATGGCTTGGCAGTTGTTTCGAAAATCAAATGACTCTGAAGAAATGACACACACTATGCGAGCTTCAGAATGTTTTGAACGTCACATTAAGAAAGGTGGAGTAGAGTGTGATGTCGGCGTTAAAAGATTATTAGTAACACCAAAAAATGTCGTTATCGAATTCGGAAATCAGGAGTTTCATTTCAATCCTATACTGCCGTTTCTCGTTGGTATGGGGGTGGCCGTGTTATCTTCTGCGCTTGGTGTAGGCGGAGGATTCTTACTCGTGCCCTTTATGAGCATGGTGATGAAATTACCCATGCATATCATCGCTGGAACATCAGCGTTAGCCATTTCTATTCATTCTATGACGTCAATTGCTAATTATGTACGCATTGGCGTTGATTTAGATTATTGGTTATTAGGGATTTTAGCGATAGGTATTGTTGTTGGTTCTGTTGTTGGTCCAATAGTTAGCCGTTGGATTCCTGAAAAAGGATTACGTGTTCTTTTAATGATTATTTTATTCTTGATCGGATTAAAATATATCGGTCTTTAGCCTTACTCGTTAAAAATAAGTTTTGAGCGTTTCGTAATAGGGCGCCATTTAATACGTTGCCTTTTGAATCAGGTGCTATACCCTAGATTACACCTTCGTTTTGTCACTTATCTTAGATAGTTGGCTTAGCGCTCATTCATTGAGGCAGCCAAATGACTAATTTACGACTGTGCTACCAAACCGTCGAGTTTGGAAAAATCGATATTCATCTTTGCACATTGCGCGATAAACAAGAGTTTCATGATCCTGAAGGCATTGCCGAGCAACTCGGTATTAGTTCGGCCACATGGCCTCTGTTTGGTGTAATTTGGCCATCGAGCATGGTGTTGGCACATTACATGGTTGATTACGATACTGACTCAAAACGAATATTAGAAGTAGGTTGCGGTATGGCCCTGTCGAGCTTGCTGTTAAATAAACAGCGTGCTGATATCACCGCAACTGACTATCACCCAGAAGCGCATAAGTTTTTAAATCGAAACTCATTGCTTAATGAAGATAGAGCGATAGTATTCGAGCAAGTAAATTGGGCCGATAAAAAGGATACTCTCGGATTTTTTGATCTTATTATTGGTAGTGATCTACTGTACGAAGATGAGCATATTAATTTGCTCACTAGCTTCATTGAAGAGCATTCAAATCCCGCTTGTGAAGTGATTATTGTTGATCCCGGGCGTGGTAGAAAAAACAAACTTAGTTTACGTATGATTGAGTATGGTTTTACTTCTACACAGATAAACCCCGTAAACACTGAATATCTTGATCAAGAGTTTAAGGGGCATATCTTAAAGTTTTTACGCGAAGCGTAGCGTAATTAATATTGATATTAATCAAGCGCTTGGATTTATTTTAAAAATTATGAATTTTCTAAGGTGTAAAACTATTAGACATTTACACTTGTCTATAAAAAAACGCTGACAGCGTTTGTTTTTGGCTGAAGAATACTACCTGTGTACAGGTTTTGAGAGTCTGTTTTATACGCAAAAATTAGGTTTGTTACTGTGTATTATTTTTGCTACCGCTAAATTAAATGGGGTCAGAGTCAGACCCCCTGATTAATCCACATCGCTAGCAATACTCTCTGGATCCCATCCACGAGCTTTTGCTTTAGCAATGGCCTCATCATAAATACGTTTGTGTCGAGATTGTAATTCGTCAGGCAAGGAACTGACCATGCTGCCGTACTTATCCCATTCGTCATTAACCTTTTGGTAAATTACATCAATTCGCGAAACTCCCCAGCCTTCACAGGTTTCAGATTCGGGCAAGATATCGAACAGCCATGCATCACGGATGACTTTACCGATCGTTGTCATGCCGCCATTCATGTCATGGTCTAAACCAGGGTAAGTTTTGTGTATATTAGGTCTATTCATAATTTCTGTAATTCCAGGTAGCTGGCATATTGCACACTAGGTAACCAAGCACGCTGGCTCGACTTATGCACTTATTGATCTAAAAGTACAAGAAGTTATTATACCGGCGTGTTAATGATTTTCATTTGTTAACGTTCCTTTAAGTATAAAAGGGCTATGGCCCAAATGGTATTTATTATCATTGACCTAATGATTTCGTCCATTATCCATTGACCAGTTTTTCCAGCCATGCCATGCCATGGCATGTGACCTGCGCGCATTGCTAGCAGCAGATAAGCCCATTTTGGCGCAGAACCATTTAGCCAACGTCGATACGTGCTGCGTGATTCCAAGAAACTCAGCGGCTCCTTTTTTGGATAAACCAGCGGCACACTGTAACGTTATGAGGGAGGACAGATTGTCCGAAAGGTAAGTTTGCCTAAACCAATGCGGCGGGCTGTTAGGGCGCGCTATTACAGGGATCCTTCACCATAAGCCTAAATATAAGATTGCGTATAATACATATTATGTTAAATCGTATATTAGGGTGGCTATTTAACAACAAACCAATACAGATTATGGCCTAGTTGGTGTTTTATGAATTAAAATCCTTCGCACTTTTACTGCAAGGATTGCAAAATGCGCTATAAAAACCCCGATATAACAGATTCGTTCAAAATCTTAATAATGCGCGCCAAAATGACGGAAAAAGATTTTTGTGTGTCATACCGCACATTTAAAGTTTGGCTCGATACTGACAAACCCCCTCCCATGGCAAGAAAGCTCGCACATATCATGTGCGGTGACCTTGGCACATTCAGTAAAAGCTGGAATGGTTGGCGGATCTGCCGCATTACTGGCGATCTGTTCACCAATGAAGACATGCAATACGCCCAAGCCGAAATCAAAGCACTGCATTATTATCGACAAGGTTTAGTGAGCAAACGTATAGCAGAACGCAGAGCAGCTAAGATGCCGTTGGCATCGGTCACGCGCCTTCGGCTTATTCGGTCTCCACGCTTTAAAGAGCGCAGGAAATTAGACAAAGATTGCAGCGTATCTAACGACGAAGGATTTTCTGAAGCCGTTAGGCTTCCAATGGATGACATGTTTAAGTCATAGATCAGCGAAAGATGCGCTGCGCGCCAGAGTGAGTGCGATAAGCGCCCCACTCTTAACGCCTAGTTAAGGGGCAGCTAGTATGGAGCGGTGTTTGCGTAACAATGCCAAAGGCATACGCAAAAAGCCGCGCAGTACTAGCTGTCCTAGAGAGCGAAGCGAACACCTTATTAATTTAAATACAGTTGCCACTCTTAATCCGGTACTGAAGTAATCCACTATCAGCCTTAAGAATCATTTTTTCTGATGACACAGAGATAATTTCATCTTCTATGGATATCTTGCTTGGCTTCCCATTTACAGTGATTACTTTTGTGTATAATTTTCGATTCTTCACTCGCCAGTTTGCAAATGCTTGAAATCGCAATTTAATGCATTTTGATGTCTGATAAGCGTTAAACAACAATGTACCATTACTTTTATATGTACCTATACCTGCATTAGCATGTTCATCTTTGGGGTCAACTACCCATGTACCAACTATCAATTTATGTAAATCATTGTCTGATGGTAGTGGTATGTAAGTTGAAGAAATTGCTGAGGTAGATAAAACCAGCATTAAAAATGTTAAATACTTATACATTATTATTCTTTTAACGGTTGAGGTAAGAGGTGCGTAGCGTCTTTTGCGAAGCATCCGGCACGTGCTTTTTACGTGCGTACTTGACCGATTTGTTATGTTTGTATTTCATTTTTTATTGTTGTTTTCTAGATTGTCGTCATCACTTAGCATTATCATAACTGCATCATATGGTAGCAATAGGATATCTGTAATTATTGAAAAAGGAATATCAAGAATAAATATATACTTCAGCTCACCAAGTACTATGTTGTTTTTTTGAGTTATAAGGCTGATGTCGTTTTTAGTTGCTGGGAAAACAGTATTTTTATGAGGTTCGTCATTACCTCTAACATCGATTGATGAGCAGCCCAACAGCGTATAAAAAGTGAATATAATTAAAAATATTTTATTCATTATTATCCCTTTAAAGAAACATAACGCTGATTTAAGTGGCGCGGCGCGTTTTGTGCGCAGCGTCCAGCACGCGCACTTTGCGTGCAAACTTGAATGATTTGTTATGCATTCTATGACATGACCCATAATATAAATAAAGGGAATAATGAAATAATTGCTCCCTGTATTGCATTAGATTTATTTTCTATGAATCCAGGCTTCCATTTTAGAAATATAATATTTGCAAAAAAGCATATTATAGAAAGAATGCTTGCGGGTAATATAAATAAATATGATGCTATTAATGCACTTTCGCTGACTGAAGCAGGACTACTAGAAGGTACGAAAATAGTAACTCCCAAGAACACTATAGTAGGAAAAGAGCATAATATATACCAGTACACTAATTTCATGTTGACTCGACTAAGAATTAATAGTTTTTAAAGTGTTTATGCATAACGGTTGAGTTAACGGGCGCACCGCGTCTTTTGCGGAGCGTCCGGCCCATGCTTTTTATGGGCGAAGTTGAACGATTTGTTAGAGCTAGCGGATATCCCGTCTTTAAAAAAGAAATATTCTCTACATGTCTTATCATTTATTATGATATTTCTTTTGCCTATGTCTATAGCTGTGAAAGTCTCACTTAATTCAACCATGCCATTTTTATCAAAGTCCATAGCTTTATATGGAAGTGGTGATATAAAAACAAATAATAAATAACAGCCTAAATATACGCTTACGCACACAGTTAACATAATTAAAACAAGCTTATTCTTTCTGTTCATCGCTTCATGTTTTTTAAGGCTCTAACGGTTGAGTTAACGGGCGCACCGCGTCTTTTGCGGAGCGTCCGGCCCATGTTTTTTATGGGCGTAGTTGAACGATTTGTTATATTTTATCTTGCTCTTTCCTTTCCAGTGTCGTAAAAATGGTCAAGATACTCATTTGCCATTTTATTACTTTCTCTCATTTCAGAGAACACTTCGCTAAGGTCTTCTAGGCTTTCTTCAAAAATATTGTAGATATTTGTGTAGCCAATGAATTCGGTTTCACCGAGATCCTTTATATATTCTTGTGCTTCTACCTCGGCCTTAATAATTGCAGAATCCTCATCATCTGCTTTGACTAAAATAATACGTTCTTCATAAACGACTGCATCATGATCCTCAGTGGCGAGATCATTATGCTTGAATATACATTTTGCTGCGTACCAAGGCTCCATATCTATTCTCATGAAATATAACGTTTGAGTTAACCGGCCGTGTTATACAGAGTAGAGCGGAGCGGAACGGCGTATAAAACGGTCGGGTTGGACGACTTGTTATGTTTTTTATTCATCTGAGTATTTGCTGATTATAATACGTTGTTTGCCATATTTATTGGTGAATTCAGGGCTAACTTTTATAACCTCTACCGTAAATACTAATGGTGAGCCAATAGGTGCAATGTCAGGTATTTTGTAGGTTAATAAAGAGAACCCACTACGGTCTGCACTGCCTAAAAACCATGAACTACTATCAGTAACTGTACTATCAAATAATACTTTATTGTTGCTTGTGGTAGTTATTTTAACTTCAAAGTCAGAACTGTATTTCTCGAATAGTTCTGCAGGTTTTTCAACTAAAATAGCTATCCAATGGTTACCTGGATATATGTGAGTAACCTCGAGTCTTGTGGATGCCCCCGTTTCTGTTAAATCAAAGGATGCCTCAGCTAAATTATTGTAAAGATCGGGTGGCGAAAAGAAGAAGTTATAGAGGGTGCTACTTTCTCTTAACTGAAAATGTGAAGCAACTAATGCTGCCATAGCTAAGATTATGAAAACTCCTTTTTTATAATGCTTCATTTCGTTTCTTTAAACATAACGCTTTAATAAGCGGCGCGCGGTAGCGCGTCCGAATGAGCAACAAGCGAATGACTTGATTTACTTGTTAGCATTTTTATAATTGCCATATATCGACAAAAGCTCTTTGAACAACATAACGAGAACCATCTTCGGATAGTGTTAATATTGCCGCAAATTCATTTTCGCTTTTAGTGATTTTTTGTTTCCAGTAAATATTTATGACATCACTTTGCTTAGTTATACCCATAAATTCTCTTCTTGAGAATTCACCATATTTTTCTTGGCGTTCTTTGCATTGAGATCGAAACTCTTCCTCAGTGAATTTATTTTTAATTTTATCGGAAAAATCTTTAATATGGTTTGAATAATCAATATTTGTAGATGCCTCCATCAGATTATCCATAATTGGATTAGCAATACTTAATATTTCTTCTTCTGATTTATTTGCTAGTTCCATATTTAATTCCTTATAAAGCTAACGCCTAGCTAAGGGGCGCGAAGCGTCCCAGAGAGCCAAAGGCGAACGCCTTAAGTGACTTGTTAGGCGATACCTAGTTTGTAAAACAATGTGCTGTAGACTCAACACCACTGATTTTATTAAAAACAAAACTATTCTTCCCTGTTCTTTGTAACTACCACTATCTTTAGACTAAAGGCTATCAATGCGAGAAGTAATCCTTTGGGTTTAGCCCTGCCCTTTTGCGCTGGACACCTATCTTGCTTTAAAAAATGAAGTTATTGCAAAAACACGTTAAAAGACCTTCACAAATTACCTATAAACCTGGCATAACAGACGTACTTCAATGCTTATTTATTCCCTAAATTACCCTTGAAACAACAAATAATCTTAAATACACGCCTAACGCTTTAATAAGCTGGCCAAGGAAGCTGTGGTTTTATGTGCAAAGATTCGCGTAGCGAAGCACATAAAAATGCAGCTTTCTTGGGTCTGCTTGATTTTCTTGTTATGCATGCGGCTTCCATTCGAAGTTACATTGCGCTCTAGCAATTACTGGATTGCTCATGGACGCACTTTTGGAAGTTAGAGTTTTCCACTTTATTGTAGATAGTGACAGGCTAACTGTGTGTTTTCCATAGCCCTCGATGCTGAGAGCTAGCGGAGTTTTGAAACTTTCTCCTGGTGTAAGTGTTTTGACGAAGCGTGGCTCGTTGCGAGAAATAAGTGCGAAATCATTCGCCCACTGGCCACTTTGCTTGTATGAGGAGGTGTTTGTTCTTTTTGCGGAGAATTCAAGAAAGTGGATGGGTGCGCTGGACGCATTAGTGACTACGATATTGATGCTAGGAGCACTGGGCTCGATGAACGCATTAGAGGCTGGATGACAACTAAGCTCGATAGCCGCTACTTCGTTATAAAGAAGCGTATTCAAACCGGTGGCATCGGTGTTTTCGCATAGTCCTTGGATTTTGCTAAAAAGTTCACGTTCACTTTCCGTCATTGCTCCTGTTCTGGGCCAACCGAAGCACATTAACGAACCAACAAGCGTTCGATTTACTTGCTGTTCAAATTTTGGTGCGACGTACAGCCACATGCCCGCTGAGCCGATGGCTACTATGACGATCCCGCAACCTATGCATTTTGCTAGTTTCTTCCACATTCCTTTGTCTTCTTAAGCATAACGTTTGAGATAAGTGGCGGAGCGTTTTTTGCGAAGTCCAAGCCAGCTCCTTTTGCTGGCGAACTTGATTGACTTGTTATACATTTCTGCCTCTATGACTCAGCTTAATAAACCAATAACAACCTCCTAAGGCGAGGATGATAATGCCTAAGCCTATTATTGCTAAAGGATCATATTTCTCTAGATCTAGTAAAATCACCTTCCGAGCAACAGCTATAACCGCCACCAATAAAACAACTTCTGCATGTATGACATTATCTTTGAAATACATTTCTATTGTCTCTACAAGCTCGAATCCAATGAGAATAATGAAAAAGAAACCAAAGATTCTAAAGATTTCATCTATTTCAAGAAAAAGCACATCATCTGTCGGATCAAATAAATCTAAATAAAGAATTATACCGAGCTCTACTATCGCGACAGCAACAATTATTGTCATTAAAATAAGAACGATAAACGACATCCACTTTTTTGCTATACGAATTGAAGTAACAGCTTTATCGATGCTTTTACTCACTAAATATATGCTCCTATTTCTGTATAACGTTTAAG
>Ga0316204_10006146_pt1 | contig 18820 bp, 20 predicted proteins | sample 6monrhotite_MG_2_FD_205661 | JGI IMG/M metagenome (GOLD analysis project Ga0316204, IMG submission 205661) | Microbial mat bacterial communities from mineral coupon in-situ incubated in ocean water Damariscotta River, Maine, United States -... | ecosystem: Environmental > Aquatic > Marine >...
TCCTCGTCAGACCAAGACCGACGCGTGCGGCGAACCTTCTCCATAACTCACACCTCGTAGTGTCCATCATCTCCGTAATGGACATCATCATCACCACGATGACACAAACAAGGCGGGGGACGCCGGACGCTTACGATTCACATACTTGGTAGTATGCTTGAACAGAGGCTTTTGCTGCTTCATAGGGTGAAGCACCTATCTCTCTTTTTTCAAGCCATACAACATCTGCTAACCTTGCTCTAAGAGATGGGTTTCTTACCTGTTCCACAGCACCCCATAGAAACGCCATATGATTATCGCTCAAATCTTCGGAAATTGCAGAGCGTGAACTATCTGCCATTCTCAGCACTGGCCCAAAAGGTTGAGCAAGCTCTCTTGGCTTCAGCATAAATGAGCAAACAGCCACGATAAGGGCGTACATCTGGCCTTGGGGGTTCATACCAACTTCTTCAAGGCGCTGTATTTCTGGTTTCAGTGCATTCTCAACATCATGCAAATCATATGGTTTACCAGGCTTATTACGAAACGTCTTGTGGCTCCCACCCCAGACAGGCTGCTTGAACAGATGCATGAGTTCATTGCCCTCGAAGTGCGTACCCTGGTCCCTCGCCGCCGTGGGTTTCGGCCACTTGAAGCCCTTCGTGGGGTTGGCAAACTCCTGGTCTACACGTTCCTGTGCCCAATCGAAGAGACCACCATGTAAAAAATCCTGTCCGAAGTCACACTAAGGGCGCGCCCTCGAATCGCTGCCAATTGAGGGTCTGCCGTTCTCAAAGACTTCACTAATTCGGCACAACCAAAACGCATTTGTAGCGTCACAGGCACGCGCCTCCTCCAGTGATAACGTCCGTATTTTCTTCGGAGGTGGAGAGTTTTGCTCACTTAGCACCCAACAGCTGATGTGGACCCGCCAAGTGGACCTATGTGGACCTCTTGGCAATTTGGGAACCAAATCAAGTCGTTGAGCTAAGTTAAGCTACTGTAATATTAGACATTACGCCTACCTTCACAGTGTGGTGGCTGGGGAACCTGGACTCGAACCAGGATTGACGGTGTCAGAGACCGCTGTCCTACCATTGAACGATTCCCCACCAGGAACGCTGACGGGTTCATATGGACGTGAATTCCGTCAAGGCGATGCACATATATTCGCCTGAGCCCACAAAGGCAAGGGCCGATTTTGGCCCTTTTGTCGGCGGTGCGCGATAATCGCCGCGTGACGGTGCGTGGGAAACTTTGCACGAACGCCGCGGCTGCGCTATTGTGCGCTATCGCAAAACCATGCGCGAGATATGGCTATAATATGACGACCCCCCACTCAAATCGTGAATACGTAAAAGATGAGCTGTTTGCTAGATCTGCGTCGGCTTATGCCGCCATCGACCTGGGCACCAACAACTGCCGCATGCTGGTCGCGCGGCCGTTCGGGGAGAGCTTTCGCGTCGTCGATAGCTTTTCGCGCATCGTACGCCTGGGCGAAGGCGTCGCCGCCGAAGGTCGCCTGTCGGAAAGCGCCATCAAACGCACCGTCAGTGCGCTCAAGGTTTGCCACGCCAAGATGAAGGCGTGCGGCGCGCAGCGCATACGCTCCGTCGCCACCGAAGCCTGTCGGCGCGCGGAAAATGGTGATGAGTTTTTGGCCCGCGTCAAAGACGAAGCCTGTCTTGATCTGGAAGCCATCAGTCCCCAGGAAGAAGCCGAGTTGACGCTGACCGGCTGCGCCCCGCTTTTGGACCTGCACCGCCCGAACGCCTTGGTGTTCGACATCGGCGGCGGCAGCACGGAAGTGGTGTGGATCGACGCCAACCATCCCGGCGGCCCCAAGGCGCGCGACGTGATTTCCCTGCCCCATGGCGTCGTGACCTTGACCGAGGATTTCGAAGGCCACACCAATACCGGTGAGTCTTACGAAGAGATCGTCGACCTGATCGACCGCAGCCTCGGTGCGTTCGACGCGCGCAACGCCATCAGCAAAGCGGTCGCGGCGGGCGAGGTGCAGATGCTCGGCACGTCCGGCACGGTGACCACGCTGGGCGCAATGCATTTGCAATTGCGCCGCTACGACCGGTCGCGCGTCGATGGTTTGTCGCTGCGCTTCGACGACATTTGCGACGTGGTCAGCTATCTGGGCACCATGGATCACGACCAACGTTTACAACATCCGTGCATCGGGCCCAGACGCGGCGACCTGATCATGGCCGGCTGCGCCGTTTTGGACGCCGTGTGCCGCCGCTGGCCGGTGGGCAGTCTGGTGGTCGCGGATCGCGGCATTCGCGAAGGCATCTTGTTGAACCTGATGCACGAAGACGGGCTGGAAATTTCCAATACGCGGGGCGCGCACCGATGACCAAACCGCCCAGAGGCTACAAACCCAGCGCACGCAAATCCGGCGGCGGCACCTTGCGCATGAAGCACGAAAAGGTAAAAACCGCGCGCGGTCGCAAGTATTCGTCCAAGCTGTGGCTGCAACGCCAACTCAACGACCCTTATGTGATCGAGGCCCGGCGTCAGGGCTATCGCTCGCGCGCGGCGTTCAAGTTGATCGAGTTGGATGAGAAATTCCATTTTCTCAAATCCGGCGCGCGGATCGTGGATTTGGGCGCGGCCCCCGGCGGCTGGTGCCAGGTGGCGGCGGACATTGTGTTGAAGGGTAAAAACGGACACCTCGGCAAGGTGGTGGGTCTGGACATCCAGGAAATGGAAGAGCTGCCGGGCGTCAGGCTGCTGCATCAAGATTTCACCGAGCCCGAAGCCCCCGACGCGCTCAAAAAAGCGTTGGGCGGCGAAGCCGACGTGGTGTTGAGCGACATGGCCGCGCACGCCACCGGCCACACTGCGACCGATCACATCCGCATCATGGGCCTGTGCGAAATGGCCCTGGACTTTGCCATCGAAGTGCTCAGCCCCGGCGGCCTGTTCCTCGCCAAAGTGCTGCAAGGCGGCACGGAAGGCGAGATGCTCACCACCATGAAAAAGCACTTCAAAACCGTCAAACACGCCAAGCCGCCCGCGTCGCGTGCGGATTCCGCCGAAATGTACGTGGTCGCCATCGGTTTTAAAGGCCGTAGACAGAACGAAGAAGAGCAATGATCAACCTCAATTATCCCGAAATGTCGCCGCTCAACTGCAACATCACCCGCGACGGCATAACCGTTGAGATCACCATCTACCGCGACGGCACGCCGGACTGGTCGTTGGAGGTCACCGACGAGACCGGCGCTTCGACCGTTTGGGACGATCGCTTCGAGACGGACCAGGCGGCTCTGGATGAAATCCAGCGCGTGATCGAAAAAGACGGTATCGCCTCAATCGTCAAGCTGCAAAAATACTTCGTCGATTGATGAAAAAGGAAAGGCGGAGGATCAATCCTCCGCCTCATCCATTTTTTTCGTCGGTTTATTTTTTTCGTCGTTGCTGAAGCGGTAGCGACCATAGAGCGTGCAGCCCTTCATGCCGGGGTCGCATTTGGGCAAGGTGTTGCCGTCTTCATCGACGTCTTCGCCGATCACGGCGCGCATCTTGACGCGCTTGCACCGCCCCCTGAGCTCATAGGGACACCCCCAACCGCTCATGGCTTACCTCACGGTTTGACGACGGCGTTGCCGTCCTTGATCCACTTGGTGATGCCGTCGGTGACGTTGTAAACCTTTTTGTAGCCCACTTGGTCGGCCAAGGCTTGGGACAACACGGAACTGCGGCTGCCGGTGCGGCAAATCAAGATCACTTCATCTTCCAGGTCCGCGGTTTTTTTAAAGGCGGGGATAAAGGGCTGTTCGAACTGGCCGCGGCCGTTGAACGCGGTGATCAGTTTGGAGCCCTTGATCACGCCGGTTTGCCTCCATTCGTCGTCGCGGCGGATGTCCACGATCGGCACGCCGCGCGCCAGCAGTTCTTTCAGTTTTTCATTGTCGATATTGGCGTAATTGGGATTTTTCACGCCCAAAAGCTCGACCTCGAACTTCAACGTGGCGTTGGGCGGAATTGCGCCTGGTGCGCCGCGCTCGCCGTACGCCAATTCGGGCGGAATGATCAGTTCACGTTTGCCGCCGACCTTCATGCCTTCGACGCCGATGTCCCAGCCGGGGATGACCTCGCCCGCACCGAGGTAAAAATAGAACGGGTCGCCACGATCTTTGCTGGAATCGAATTTCTTGCCGTCCATCGTCCAGCCGGTGTAATGCACTTTGACTTGTGAGTGCAGGATGGCTTCTGCGCCTGTGCCGACCACTACATCCTTGATATCCACCTTGTCGGCGGCGTGTTCAGCCAGAGCGTTGACGCTGAAAAGCGCCACCAGAGCGAACGCGGCAACGCCGCTGCGAAAGAATTTTGCGATCATCATTTTCTCGTCCTGCCCTTTGTCGAAGTTCGTTTGTCCTGATATAGCGCCAAAAAAGAGGCCCGACAATGGCGCGCGCCAACAAAACGAGGCCCCGTCCGAAGGCGGGGCCCGTTTTTTCCTGATTGAAGTCATGCGGACTTATAAGCGCACGACATCTTTCAGGTGTTCGCCAAGCTCATGGATGCTGAGATGCGTCAGGTCTTTGCCAAGCTCTGCGGCGATATGACCTTTCAGTTTGCCGTCGAGCGCCTTGCGCAGATCACCCAAAGTCGACGGTGGCGCGACAAGCACCAACGCGTCGAATGCGCGTTGCTCGTGCGCTTGCTCCAACGTCTTCGCCATTTGCTCGGCGAAGAGGTGCTTCTCATGAGTATGCCAGTCCACCTTGGACTCCATGGCGTGGTGAGCGCCGCCGCCGCCGCCCTGGCTGCGGCCCGGCTTATCGGTGCCGAAGTCGCGTGTCGGGGCGTGGGAAGCGGCGAAGTCATGGCTCACCGCAGACACAAGCCCCTTGCCGGGACCGTCGCACTGAACGATGCGGGCGCGAGCGCCATCCGCGATCAGGATCCAGGTTTTGCGCGCTTTCATGACCTTTCTCCTTACAAGATCCGGCAAAATTTCCGCGCTGATAACGCGAAGGAGGTCCGGATCCATTCCCATGATGACCTATTATACACTTTTATACCGTTGTTTTAAATCCACCCCGAAGAAGACTCCTAAATTTTTACCCATTTCGCAGTGCGGAATCAGGCTTGGCAAGTGAGCGCTTATCTGTATGATTACGCGCCAACTCGTGACCCGGAGGTGGCATGCCAATCCAAGAAGCCCTGACGTTCGATGATGTTCTGCTGACCCCGGCGGAATCCGACGTTTTGCCCGCGCAGACGGACACCCGCACGCGGCTCACCAAAACCATCCAAATGGGCATCCCCCTGCTGTCCGCAGCCATGGACACGGTGACGGAAAGCCAGATGGCCATCACCATGGCGCAACTGGGCGGCATCGGTGTGATCCACAAAAATCTCGATGTGATCGAGCAAGCCACCCAAGTCCGTAAGGTCAAAACGTTCGAAGCGGGCATGGTCGCCAATCCCGTGACCATCTCGCCGGAAGCGACCTTGGCGGAAGTCATGGCGCTGAAGGAACAGTTCGGCTATTCCGGCATTCCCGTGGTCGAAGACGGCACCGACAAACTGCTTGGCATCATCACCAATCGCGATGTGCGCTTTGCCCAGGACCCGTCGCAAAAAGTCGGCGAACTGATGACCCGCGAACTGGTCACGGTTAAGGGCGGTGTCGAACGCGGCGAGGCCATGCGCCTTTTGCACCAACACCGCATCGAAAAATTGCTGGTGGTCGATGACAACGAACGCTGCGTTGGTCTCATTACCGTCAACGACATTCAAAAAGAACAAGAACATCCCAACGCGTGCAAAGACGGCGAAGGCCGCTTGCGCGTCGCCGCCGCGACCGGCGTCGGCGAGGCGGGTATCGAACGCGCCGACGCCTTGATCGCGGCAGGGGTCGACCTTTTGGTCATCGACACCGCGCACGGCCACTCCAAGGGCGTCGCGGACGCGGTGCGCGCCATCAAGTCCGCATCCAATGAAGTCCAAGTCATGGCCGGCAACATCGCCACGCCCGAAGCCGCCGAGGCCTTGATCGCAGCAGGCGCGGACGTGGTCAAGGTCGGCATCGGCCCCGGCACCATCTGCACCACGCGCATGGTCGCGGGTGTTGGCGTGCCGCAGCTTTCCGCCATCATGGAAACGGCGGTTGCGTGTAAAAAGCACGGTATCCCGCTGGTCGCCGACGGCGGCATCAAGTATTCGGGCGACATCGCCAAGGCCATTGCGGCGGGCGCCAGCTGTGTGATGATGGGTTCGATCTTTGCCGGTACCGAAGAAAGTCCCGGGGAAGTGTTCTTGTACCAGGGCCGTTCTTATAAATCTTATCGCGGCATGGGATCCATGGGCGCAATGGCCAAGGGGTCCGCGGATCGCTACTTCCAGGCCGACGTTCAGGACAACCAAAAATTGGTGCCCGAAGGCATTGAAGGCCGGGTGGCGTTCAAAGGCCCCGTGGGCACGGTGATCCACCAAATGGTCGGCGGTCTGCGCGCCTCCATGGGCTATACCGGATCGCGCACCATTGACGATCTGCAAGCGCGCGCCAAGTTCCGCCGCATCACCGGGGCGGGCTTGCGCGAAAGCCACGTGCACGATGTCACCATCACGCGAGAAGCGCCAAACTATCGTTCGGGAAGCTAATTGGCCTGGTAGGGCTAACAGATTTCACCAATCCGAAGCCTGTTCTTACAGGCTAAGGCAAGCGCGACCGCGCGCCGCGCGAATGCGCGTAAGCCAAGTGAGCGGAGTGAACGCCCGGCGCTTGAGGGACTAGGAATAACTCATGCTGCCTGCCGCTCGTACCGAAGCCGCTATTTACCTGTTGGGTAAGATCACCGACGAACGCCGCCCGGCGGACGACATCGTCCGTGCCTGGTTTCAGGCGCGCCGTTTCGTCGGCTCCAAGGACCGCCGCGCGATCCGCGAGCGGGTTTATGGGGTGTTGCGCTCCATCAATCGTCTCGACTGGCATTTGGGCGATACTGAAAAAACCGCCCGCACCCGCGTGCTGGCGGCCATCGTATTGGAAGGCGGTGATGCGGCGGCCAACTTCGACGGTTCCGCCCACGGCCCCAAGCCGCTGGATGAGCACGAGCAATTGCTGGTCGAAGTCCTCACCGCCAAGCATCTCGACGACCCGGCTATGCCCGGCCATGTCCAGGTTGAACTTCCGCAATGGCTCGCCGACAAGCTCAAGCCTGTGTACGCCGGAACCTTCATGGCGGAAATGATGGCGTTGAACCAACCCGCACCTATGGACCTGCGGGTGGCGCTGGGCCGGGTGTCGCGCGATCAAGCGAAAAAGACCCTCGCCAAGGGCGGCATCAAAACCGAGATCACTCCGCTTTCACCGCTGGGGCTACGCCTCGAAGCGCACACCGACATTGCGCGCACAACCGCATTTCGCAAAGGCTTTGTCGAGGTCCAGGACGAAGGCTCGCAAATCCTCAGCTTGCTGGTCGGCGCCAAAGCCAGCATGCAGGTGCTCGATTACTGTGCCGGTGCGGGTGGCAAGACCTTGGCCATCGCCGATCGCATGAGCCTCAACGATGGCGCGTCCAAGGGCAAGTTGGTGGCCACCGACATCGAAGCCAAGCGCTTAGAACGCATGGACAAGCGCCTTGCCCGCGCCAAGCTGTCTGAAAAAATAGAACGTCGCGTGCTGGACGCAGATGACACCTGGGCGACGGACAACGCCGCAACTTTCGAACGCGTGCTGGTCGATGCCCCGTGCACCGGGACGGGCACGTGGCGACGCCATCCGGAACAAAAAAAGCGCCTTACCGAAGACCGCTTGGCTGAATTGAACGCCACCCAAGACGAGGTGCTGAAGAGCGCGGCCCTCCTGGTCAAACCCGGCGGTCGGCTGATTTACGCCACCTGTTCGCTTCTGCGCGAAGAAAACGAGCAGCGTGTCGAGGCATTCCTCGAAAGCCATCCGGACTTTGCATTGCTGCCCATTCAAACCGTGTGGGCGGAAACGATCAAAGCAGTGCCCTGCCCGGAAATGGGGGAAGACCCCTACCTGCGCCTGACGCCGCATCAACACGGCACCGACGGATTTTTTGTCGCCGTGATGGTGCGATCAAGCTCAGACGGATGATCATGTCAAAAGTTGTGCTGATTGAAGTATTTCAATAATAAAGATAATTCCCTACACTCTCCCCTTCAAACTTTGGGGAGAGAGACATGTCAGACACCATCAACGTCGCCTTGCTCGGCCTGGGTCGGATCGGCCATCAGTTCGCCAATTCCCTAGCCGATCATATTGAGGATGGCGATAAGCCCATCAAAATTGTCGCGGTCGCCGAACGCGATCCGGAGTCCGAAGCCGCCGAGCGCTTTAAAAATGACGGCGTGCCCGTCTATACCGACGCCATTGGCGTCGTGGAATTGGGTGAAAAAGTCGATATCATCTTCGATCTGACCGGCGTGCCCACCATTCGCCAAGCGCTGCGCGTCAAACTGCAGGAAATGAACAACTACCACACCGTGCTCGTTCCCGAGGTTTTTGCCCGCCTGCTGTGGTCCTTCTTGGAAGAAGGCGTGGACCTGTCCGGACCGCTCAGGACCGGTTACTGATCCGCTCAATCTCCGATCCGACATCCGGGCGTTTTGCCTGGGTGTCGGCCTTACGCCTTCTGCCCGTGTTTTTCGATCATCCTATCAATTTCCTCAAGCGCGTATTTCGCCAGTTTTTTCTGGTTCTTTTTCGCCTCCGGGTTCTTTTCCCCAAAATCGCCGATGACGATGATGTTTTCGTCGTTGAGCCGATTGGCCGGATCGGTGTAGTTGAAGCTGCCGACGATCAGGACCTGTTCGTCCAAAACCATCAGCTTGTGGTGCAGTTTGTTCAATCCGTCCCTCTTCGGCGCGGTCCATAAATCGCCGCCCAGCGCCTTGAGGTCTTTGAGCGGCGACCAATCCCTGGCTTGACCGTGGTCGAAAATTCCGCGCACCGCCATGCCGGATCGGATCAATGCCGCCATCACATCGTCGATACCAGACGACTTGGAAAACGTGAAGATCGCAAAGTCGATGCGTTTGCGCGCCTTCAACATCTGCTTCATGATTTCCATTTCCGGTGCATGATCGGGAGCGAACAGCGGCTTCACCTTGACTTTCGACACCGTGAACAAGCCCGGTTTCGGGTCGTGGCGTTGACGGTTTTTACCAAACGTACCGTCCCAGATTTCATCGAATTCGAGGGCGTATTTCTTCAACACCCGCACCGACTTGATCTCGACCAAATGATTGAGATTGGCGTGCGTGCCGGTCGGCGTGAAATTGGTCGAGCCGGTCATCAGCGAACGATTGCCGTCCGCGCGGTCGCGTACGATGAATTTCTGATGGAAGATATTCGCATTGTAATCCGTGCGCACGTCGCAACTGGCCCGCAACAGGGCGGCATGGAGATCGCGATTGGGTTCGTGCTTACCGCCGGGGCTGAAAGGATCGGCTTTGAATTTATCGGCCACCAGATAGTCGCCTTCCAAAACGATTCTGATTTTGACGCCGCGCCGCCGCGCCTCGACCAAGGCTTCGGCAATTGGGCGCGATTCCAATTCCTGAACGGCGATATCGAGTGTGTTTCGCGCGCCATCGATAAAATCGACAATCGTTTTTTCCAGATCGTCCACCGCGCCCAAAGTGTGCGGCCCCATGTGAAGCGTGATGTTCCCAATGCTGACCGACATAACGGGCCTCCCTCAGTGATGGTGTTTACGACCGCCAATGCTACCACCTAACAACACACTCCCAAACACCTCACAATTGTCTTGCACCTCAACTCATTAAGGTGTAATTACACATATAGATGAAATTAAATGTGGAATGAATATGTGCCCGACCCCCTCCGGCAAAACGCCCCCTGACGGTCCTGCGGCTGACAGCTCCGGCCATGACAGTGCCCCCCAAGACAGGGCCCAGGTCCAAAACCCAGATCCGCGTGATGGCGCGCTACCTTCCCGCAGTGAGCTCTCAGAAACCACGGGATGCGCATGCTTCAACACCCGCAAGACGGCCCGCGCCGTGACCCAACATTTTTCAAAATTTCTGGCCGCCACGGGGTTGAAGGAAACGCAGTTTTCCATTCTTTCCGTCTTGGCGCAGACTGGCCCGGCACCGATGGGAAAACTGGCGGATTTCCTGGTGATGGATCGCACCACCTTGACGCGGAATCTCGCACCTTTGAGGGGCAAGAGCTATATTGAAACCACACCGGGTAAGGATGGCCGCACACGGCTTGTGCGGATCACCGACGCCGGATTGCAGATCCTTGCCACGGCCTTGCCCGAATGGCGAAAAGCGCAGGAAAGCCTGATAACCCTTTTTGGCGTCGAGGAGTGGAACGCCCTTCAAAAAAATCTCGACCTTCTACAATCCATCTCGCGCGGTGAGCATGCACGTTAACGCCCTTTCCGCATGGTCTTAAATACACCGCACCCCGTCTTTATATCGAACCTCGCCCCAGAGCTGATCATGGACCCACACCGTCATAACCGCAAAAGAACCAACCAAATATGTGTAATTACACTTTTATACGATTGCGAAACCAAATAAACGCCACCATGGACTTTGAATAAGGACTCCCATCATGACAACATCTTCTGCGTCAGCGTACACGACTTCCCCTGGCACATCGGCACCGGGGGCGCGTCCCGCGCTCATCTTGATTTTGGGCGCTTGGTTTATCGCCGTTTTGGCCCTTGCCTTTCGCGGCGCATTCTTCGATACGCCAGGCGAGCCGCCCATTTCCATCATTTGGGCCAACGTTGTGCCCGTGGCTGTATTTTTCGCACTTTACGTCTTTTCGCCTTGGGCGCGCGGCGTGGTGCGATCTTTGGACGTATCTTTGTTGGCGGGCTTACATGCCATGCGAACCATTGGTTTTTCGTTTTTGGTTCTGGCGGGCATTGGTCAACTGCCATGGCTGTTCGCCATTCCCGCCGGGGTTGGCGACATCATGGTGGCGATCAGCGCGCCGTTCATTGCTTTTTACGCCGTCAAAAGCTCTGGCTTTATTGCGTCGAACCGCTTTTTGACCTGGAACCTTTTCGGTGTGTTCGACTTCCTTGTCGCCGTGGGAACAGGCAGCGCCGCACGCATTCTCGGCACGGAAACGGTGGGCGCGGGCATGGAGCCCATGGCCACCTTGCCTTTGGCGATGATCCCGGCCTTTTTGGTGCCGATGTTCATGCTTGGACACATCATCATGGTGATGCGCGCCTTCGAGGCCCGTAAAAACCGGTAATGATATCTTGACGGCCTGCTGTGAAGGGGCCACATTCTAGTCAATCCGAGGGGCGGCCCGCCCTATTGAACACGCGGGCCTGAGAAGCACCCTTTGAACCTGATCCGGGTGATGCCGGCGTAGGGACGGAAGCCGACTTTTTTCAAAAGCTTCGTTCCATTCCGGCATCTCCCTTTTTTAGCGGAGGCTCTTATGGACGCCAAAGTCGACACCAGTTCAATCAACGTCACCACCGGACCGATTCAGGGCTCCGAAAAGCACTACGTCGTAACCGACAGCGGGCTCAAGGTCGCCATGCGCGCGATCCCACTGGAACTGTCATCGGGCGAAGCGCCGGTGGTGGTGTACGATCCGTCCGGGCCCTACACCGATCCCAGTATTGAAATCGACATCAACAAAGGCCTCAATAAACTGCGCACCGATTGGATCGTCGCCCGCGGCGATGTCGAAGCCTACGACGGCCGCGACGTCAAACCCGAAGACAATGGTAAAAAAGCCACCGTGCCCGAATGCCCGGCGGTCAACAAACGCCCGTTGAAATCCACCGGCGGCGCGGTGTCACAGCTCGCCTACGCCAAGCGCGGCATCATCACCCCGGAAATGGAATACGTTGCGGTGCGCGAAAACGAAGGCCGCAAAGCCGCCTCACAAAACAATGAGGGCAAAGCGCGCGACGGTGAAGACTTCGGCGCATCGGTGCCCGATCACGTCACCCCGGAATTCGTCCGTGATGAGATCGCCCGTGGCCGCGCGGTGCTGCCCGCCAACATCAACCACCCGGAATCGGAACCGATGATCCTGGGGCGTAATTTCCTCACCAAGATCAACGCCAACATCGGCAATTCCGCTGTTACGTCATCGGTCGGCGAAGAAGTCGATAAGATGGTGTGGTCGACCCGTTGGGGCGCCGACACCGTGATGGATTTGTCCACCGGCAACGACATCCACAACATCCGCGAATGGATTATCCGCAATGCGCCCGTGCCCATCGGCACGGTGCCGATTTACCAAGCGCTGGAAAAAGCGGGCGGCATCGCCGAAGACCTGACGTGGGACATGTTCCGCGACACGCTCATCGAACAAGCCGAACAAGGTGTGGATTACTGGACCATCCACGCGGGCGTGCGTTTGGCGCATATCCCCTTGAGCGCCAACCGCACCACCGGCATCGTATCGCGCGGCGGATCGATCATGGCCAAGTGGTGCCTGACGTACCACAAGGAAAGCTTTCTCTATGAGCACTTCGAAGACATCTGCGACATCTGTGCCCAGTACGATGTGGGCTTGAGCTTGGGCGACGGCTTGCGTCCCGGTTCCATCGCCGACGCCAACGATGAAGCCCAGTTCGCGGAACTGGAAACCTTGGGCGAGCTGCAAAAAATCTGTTTCGCAAAAGACGTGCAGTGCTTCATCGAAGGCCCCGGTCACGTGCCCATGCACAAGATCAAAGAGAACATGGACAAGCAGCTGGAAGTCTGCGGCGAAGCCCCGTTCTATACGCTTGGACCGCTGACCACCGACATCGCACCGGGCTACGACCACATCACGTCGGCCATCGGTGCGGCGATGATCGGCTGGTACGGCTGTGCGATGCTGTGTTACGTGACACCGAAGGAACACCTTGGCCTGCCCAACCGCGACGACGTCAAAGTCGGTGTGGTGACGTATAAGCTGGCGGCCCACGCCGCCGATTTGGCCAAGGGTCATCCAGGCGCGCAAATCCGCGACGACGCCGTCAGCCGTGCGCGGTTCGAGTTCCGCTGGAAAGATCAGTTCCACCTGTCGCTCGACCCCGACACGGCGATGGAATATCACGACGAAACGCTGCCTTCGGAAGGTGCAAAATCTTCGCACTTCTGTTCCATGTGCGGGCCGAAGTTCTGTTCGATGAAGATCAGCCACGAACTGAAAGACGCGGCCGAAAAAGGCATGGCGGAAAAATCGGCCGAGTTCGCCGAAAAGGGCCACGAGATTTATCAAAAGACCGAAGCCGCCGAATAGCGCTTCGCCTATTTCACGCATATCCCTCGTACACATCAGGGTCGCCACCTCACCAGGGCGGCCCTGATTGTTTTGCGTATGTACATATTGCCGCCAAGGCGCTTATGCTGCCCCTTCCCCAGGTATCGAACATATAGGCGCTGCATGGAACATCTGACGATTGAGATACTGGGCTGGCTGTTTGTGGCCGGTCTAGCCGGTGGCTTCGTCGATTCCATCGCCGGCGGCGGCGGGCTGATTTCCGTACCGGCCTTGCTGATGGCGGGCTTCAATCCAGTGGCGGCGCTGGCCACCAACAAAGCCTCGTCCATGTTCGGATCGTTCACCGCCACGCTGACGTATGCCCGCAAAGGCCACGTCAATCTGCACGATATGAAGTGGGCCATCGCCTTCACCTTTGTCGGCTCAGCCATCGGCACCATTGCGGTGCAAATTTTGGCGTCGGACGTGATGACCCAAGTGATCCCGTTCCTGCTCATCGCAGCGGCGCTCTATTTTCTGTTCGGCCCCAAAATCGGCGAGGTGGATCGCCATCACTATCTGGAACAAATGCCGTTTTACCTGATCTTTGGGTTGAGCCTGGGCTTTTACGACGGCTTCTTCGGACCCGGCACCGGCAGTTTGTGGGCCTTGGCGTTCGTCTCAATTTTGGGCTTCAACATGCTCAAAGCCACCGCCCATACCAAGGTGGTGAACTTCACCTCCAACTTCGCGTCGTTTCTGTTTTTCGCGTTTGCCGGACACGTGGTGTGGCTGCCCACTGCGGTGATGGCGGTGGGACAATTGCTGGGTGCGCGACTGGGCGCCAACACCGCCATGAAGCACGGCACCCGCGTCATCAAGCCGCTGCTGGTCACGGTGTCGTTGGTGATCACGGTCAAGCTGGTCTTTGATGACCCGGACAATTTTCTGCACAAGTTGGCGGTGGATTTGCTGGCCTAGAGAAACTTCGCCACGTTGTACGCCACCGGGAAAAACAGGATCGCCCAGACCGCGACGGCAATCACGCGGCGCGGCGTCGCCCCGCGTACATAGACGTAAAAACCGCCGAGCGCGGTGGTGCTCAGGTGTGCGGCCATGATGGTCAGGAAGTGTTCCATCGTTTCTCTCTCGCAGATCAAGCGTACGATTGAAGCTAGCGCATTCCCATAAGGCGCGGCCTTGATCGCGGTCAGGCCCCACGCCCGCTTTCTCCTGGCGAATCGCCAACGTTTCGGCTAATGTCCGCCCCATTCCTCAGTCTTACCCGAGCAACGGACATTCGCCCATGCATGAGCGCATTCTCATCATCGATTTCGGTTCCCAAGTCACCCAATTGATCGCACGGCGTGTTCGTGAGTCTGGGGTCTATTCCGAAATTCAACCGTTCAACGCCGTCACCCTTGAAACCATAAAAGAATTCAACCCCAAAGGCGTGATTTTATCGGGCGGACCGGCGTCGGTCACCGGCATCGACACGCCCCGTGCCCCGGACGGTTTGTTCGACTTAGGCCTGCCCGTTTTCGGTATTTGTTACGGCGAACAGACCATGTGTGCGCAATTGGGCGGCAAGGTCGAGGAATCGGACCACCGCGAATTCGGCCGCGCTTTCGTCGAAGTGGTTGAAGACTGCGAGCTGTTTCACGGCGTTTGGGATATCGGCGCCAAAGAGCAGGTTTGGATGAGCCACGGCGATAAAATCGACGCCATCCCCGACGGCTTTCGCCCCGTGGCCGTCACCGACGGCTCGCCCTTTGCCGCCATCGCCAACGATGAAAAGCGCTTTTACGGTGTGCAGTTTCACCCCGAAGTGGTGCACACGCCGCACGGCGCGAAGCTGATCGAAAACTTCACCCACCGGGTTTGCGGGTGCCGCGGCGACTGGACCATGGGCAAGTTCCGCGAAGAGGAAATCGTCAAGGTCCGCACTCAAGTCGGCGACGGTAACGTCATTTGCGGCCTGTCCGGCGGTGTCGACAGTTCCGTTGTCGCGGTGTTGCTGCACGAAGCCATCGGCGATCAACTCAATTGCGTGTTCGTCGATACCGGCCTGATGCGCAAAGGTGAGGCGGAAGAAGTCGTCAGCTTGTTTCGCGATCACTACAACATCAAATTGGTGCACCGCGATGCCTCGGACTTGTTCCTCGGCAAGCTTGATGGCGTTTCGGACCCGGAGAAAAAGCGCAAAATCATCGGCGCGACCTTCATCGACGTGTTCGAGGAAGAGGCTCAAAAAATCGGCGGCGCGGATTTCCTCGCCCAGGGCACCTTGTACCCGGACGTGATCGAGTCCGTATCGTTCACCGGCGGCCCTTCGGTCACCATCAAATCCCACCACAACGTCGGTGGCTTGCCTGAGCGCATGAACATGCAGTTGGTCGAGCCTCTACGCGAACTGTTCAAGGATGAAGTCCGCATACTGGGCCGCGAATTGGGCCTACCGGAACACTTCGTCGGCCGCCACCCGTTCCCCGGACCGGGCCTCGCGATCCGTCTGCCCGGCGGCATTTCGGCCCAAAAGTTGGAAATTCTGCGCAACGCCGATGCGGTCTACCTGGAAGAGATTCGCAATGCGGGCCTCTACGACGCCATCTGGCAAGCCTTCGCCGTGTTGCTGCCGGTTCAATCCGTCGGCGTGATGGGCGACGCGCGCACCTACGATTACGTCTGCGCCCTGCGCGCCGTCACAAGCACCGACGGCATGACGGCGGACTTCTACCACTTCGACATGGAATTCCTCGCCCGCGTCTCCAATCGCATCATCAACGAGGTCAAAGGCATCAACCGGGTTGTGTATGATTGCACCTCGAAACCGCCGGGGACCATTGAGTGGGAGTGACGATCATGACGGCATGGAGAGCAATCCTCTATCCTCCCGCATAAGTGCACGCTCTTTCTCAAACTCAACCTATCAATCCAACTTTTATGGCTCTATTATGATGCCGCAATAGCGGTTTGTTCACGCATAAATTTTCTTATTAAAACAATGAAATTATAGGCATACGGTTGAGCGGGGGAGGTGGTCTTACATGAAAATCCTATCTGTGAGTTTTTGTCTAAGTGTGGTTGTCGCGCTCTGTAGCTGCCAGCCCATCAGCAGTGATTATTTCTCTCAAGAAAAAATGGATAAAAACAAGACGGAAAAGTCTGCAAGCACCAAACACGCAGAATGGAAACCACCCCGTTTGACCTTGCAAAAACCGACTGATCAGCCAAAGCCCGCCCACCGGGCGACGTCCTCGTCAAATTTGGAAGGGATATTTCTGCGCTATGACAAGTATGGCTCAACAAGGGTGAGCATGACACGTAACGTGGCTAACGACACAAAAGGACTGAGGAATAAATTACTCGACACGATTTCCGGCAAAGAAGGAAGAGAGAGCACTGCGCTCGCACTTGTGTACCCAAGGTCCGAAACTTTTCCACTCGGGACAATTCTGGAAAAGTCACGTGCGCAGGGCTTTGATGTCACTTATGACACATCGTATGCACCCAAATATCAAAACAAGGTGCAGACAAATAAATTTAAATCGAGCATTGTGAGCGGCTTTATTAATGGGATAAGTCAAAAAATGCTCCTTAGGCCGCACAAACGTGCTGCTCTTTTCGCCGAACTTGCCGAGCCCAATCCCATCAGTGTAACCAGCATCGGAACGACTGTTAATGTGATGTCTGCCCGTGTCGAAACCTTGCCCTACAGCGCATCACGAAAGCTGGCGAAGCATTTGTTGGAGGCAGGTGTACAATCTGACGAAGGCTATTATTTTGTTGCCGACAAAATTATATGGGCCATGGAAATTTCGTACTTCGTTGGCCCAGGGCGAATAAAAAAACACCCCCTCAACAGGCATCCAACGAGTGGTATTGATCCTCAGGACATCAAATTCGCGAAACAGAATGGCGTAAATATCAAAGATGTAAATGGCGTCAAAGTCATTACGGAAACATTTGACGAAGAGAAAATTGTTGCCGTAGGCTTTTCCATCTTGCCGAACTTATCAAAGCTCGGCGATAGGAAAATAATAAATGCCGACCATCCTATATTAGCCGATACATACTACACACACTCGACGCCTATGGGCGTCTTGCACTAAGAGGCAATGATCCGTTGGAAGCTCATCGACTATTTCCACACATTTTGGGGATCGCATCATCAACGAGGTCAAAGGCATCAACCGGGTGACCTACGACATCACCTCGAAGCCGCCGGGGACCATTGAGTGGGAGTGATTTCAAAGACTTATGGCCAATTGAAATGACTTTTCGGCTTTGATTCGTTGACGATACGGACTGATCAATAGCGTGATTGTGTGTCAAAGTGTGGGTTCTCTCTGCAACGGGAGAAACCAATTATGGCTATTTACAAGCGCAAAGGATCGAAGGTCTGGCAGATCGAGATCAAACACGGCCCCCATCGCATTCGCAAATCATCCGGGACCAAAAACAGGCGCGACGCTGAGGAGCTCGCACGGCGCTGGGAAGAAGAGCTCCATGGTCAGCTCGTCATGGGGCGTCCGGTCGATATGACGCTTGGCGAAGCGGTCGAGCGATACTACACGACCATCCTTCTACCAAAAAACAACCCGACCGCCGCTCAACGTGAACGCTATATCCTCAATCGCATGGCCGAAGCGCTTGGCGAACACACGCCGCTCATACACCTGACCACGCCGACCATTGTCGCCTATCGCGATAGCATGCTTGCCGAGGGGAAAGCCCCCGGCACGGTCAATCGCCACCTCGCATCCGTTAAAGCCGTTCTCAATCGCGCGCAACACGAATGGGGTGCCTTGAGCACCGTCCCGGCGTTTCGTCTGCTGCCGCTCGATAACATGCGCCAGCGCTGGTTGACTGAGGATGAAGAAAAAAGGCTGCTCAGCGCATCGCCCGACCACTTGCGGCACTTGATCATATTTCTGGTCGATACCGGCGCGCGCAAAGGTGAAGCGCTCGGCCTCAAATGGCGCGATGTGAATCTCATCGAACGATACCGCCCGTCCGTAACGTTTATCAACACGAAATCGAAGAAACCGCGCTCAGTGCCACTGACCAAGCGCGTGACTGCTATGCTTCGCAAGCTCAAGGAGATGCTAGACTCTCATTCCAAGTGCAACACCGTTATGCTGCGGAGTTGCAATGGGAAGACATTATGATCAGCTCAGTTTAGACGAGCGCTATGAGATTTACCGACGGCATCAGTCCAAAACATCTCTTCGCCAGATCGGTCGCATAATGGACCGTGATCCATCCACCATCAGCCGTGAGTTGAAGCGCAATGCGCTGGCGCGTGGTGAATACAAAGCCGCGTCCGCGGATCGGATCGCCATGTCTCGGCGACGCAGGCTATCGCGGATCGAGCGCCTGAGACAACTTCGGACCTAGGCCGTGGACTCAATTGATCTGAGCCAAACCCTGATTGAAGCCAACTTCACCATGGCGAGGAAATTGGCTCCAAGTTTTTCATATCGTGTTGCGACACGACGAAACTGTTTGATTTTGTTGAAGAAACGCTCAACTTTGTTGCGTTCCTTGTAAAGGACTTTGCTGAAGCAATGGCGGTACTTTCGATTGGATTTATCCGGAATGTTTGGGGCGGCGTCTTGCGCCTCGATTTTC
>Ga0316204_10006148_pt1 | contig 18816 bp, 18 predicted proteins | sample 6monrhotite_MG_2_FD_205661 | JGI IMG/M metagenome (GOLD analysis project Ga0316204, IMG submission 205661) | Microbial mat bacterial communities from mineral coupon in-situ incubated in ocean water Damariscotta River, Maine, United States -... | ecosystem: Environmental > Aquatic > Marine >...
AACCGGGCTGGCGGGAACCCCAAGTGCGGCCAGGCCATCGATCCAATAGGCGCTGGTTTTTTCTTTCAGCACCGGCACCAGCAAGTCTATCAGCATCTGGCGATTGGCAATGCGAAGGCTGTTGGTGACGAACCGAGGGTCACTTGCCAGTTCGCCAACCCCGGCAAATTCGCAAAAACGCTCGAACTGGGCATCGTTGCCCACGGCCAAAATGAAATGGCTGTCGCTGGTATCGAACAATTGATAGGGCACGATATTGGGATGGGCATTGCCGCGACGGGTCGGCACCTGGCCCGATGTCAGGTAGTTTGTACCTTCGTTGATCAACCACGCAACCTGGGTATCCAGCAGCGCCAGGTCGATCCATTGGCCACGGCCCGTCACGTCGCGATGGCGTAATGCCGCCATGATCGAAACGCCGGCGTACATACCGCACATGACATCGGAAATACCAACACCCACCTTCATGGGTTCGCCATCAGGATCGCCCGTAAGGCTCATGATGCCACCAATGCCTTGGGCCAGATAATCGTATCCGGCACGTGGCGCATAAGGACCCGTTTGCCCAAAACCGGTGATCGAACAATAGATCAGGCCGGGAAATTCATCTTTGACCTGTTCATAAGACAAGCCAAATTTGGCCAGCGTGCCAACCTTGAAATTTTCCACCACGATGTCGCTCTCGGCCATCAGGCGGCGCACCAGTTGCTGTCCTTCCGGGCGTGCCAGGTCGATGCTGACCGATCGTTTGTTGCGGTTGGCGCTCAGGTAATAGGCGCTTTCGGCCCGATCTTCGCCATCCGCATCCTTAAGGTAAGGCGGTCCCCATTTGCGGGTGTCATCGCCGGCACCCGGTCGTTCTACCTTGATCACGTCAGCACCCAGATCGCCCAGCAGCTGGGTACAGGTTGGCCCGGCCAGGATGCGGGTCAAATCCAGTACCTTCAAGCCATCAAGGGCTCCGGCGGGCGGCAACGCGGTTGCTGCAGGTTGGTCGGGTTTTGTTGTATCGGTCATGAAATGTCCTGAACTTTGATTGGCGGCGAGCCAAACCTATCCCGCCTGGGCAGGCGGGAACAAGCGAATTACCAACTCTTTTGTTGCGTACGGGGCAAAGCTGGTTTACGGGTCAATTTATACTGCCGTAACGGCACCCATCTGACTTGGAACCGGCCCCATGCGTTCATCTCTTTTATCCGTTTCCGCACTATTGGCGGGCTGCGTCCTTCTTTATTTGGGTAACGGCGCGCTGGGCACCCTGCTTGGCCTGCGCCTGGCCATTGAAGGGTATCCATCATGGGTCGTCGGTACCGTCATGTCGGGGTATTTTATCGGCATCGTTGCCGGTGGTTTCTTTTCCCATAAACTGATTTCCGGGGTCGGCCATATCCGGGCGTTTTCGGTCCTGGCATCCGTTATGTCTGCGGCGACATTGGCCCATCCGTTGCTGGACGATCCGGTGTCGTGGGGTCTTCTGCGCTTCATTCAGGGGTATTGCATGGCCGGATTGGCCATGTGTACGGAAAGCTGGCTCAATGAACGCTCAACCAACCAGACCCGTGGAAGCATTTTTTCACTGTACCAAATCGCCGTTTATTTGTCCCAAGGCGTTGGTCAGCTTTTGCTCAACCTGGGTGAGCTATCCGGCTTCACCCTGTTCGTTATGGCGTCCATTCTGCTGTCGCTGGCCCTGGTGCCGGTGGCGGCGTCACAAGTTCAAGCCCCGACGCTACCCGAACCCCGGCGTTTTGGCATACGCGAGCTTTATGCGGTTTCGCCGCTTGGCATGATCGGCTGTTTCGCCTCTGGATTGATATTGGGTGCGTTTTATTCGCTGGCCCCCCTGTTCGCCCAGATGACCCAATTGAGCATCGCCGACACCACCCAGTTCATGAGTGCCGTGATCATTGGTGGATTATTGTTGCAATGGCCCATCGGTCGTTTTTCCGATAGCATTGATCGCCGCTCAGTGCTGGCCGGGGTCTGTCTGGCCATTGCCGTGGCTTGCCTCGGCATGATTGTAAGCTCTGGAAGTAGCTTGATTGTCCTGTTGGTATTGGGGGCCGTCTTCGGTGGTGTCAGCTTCACGCTTTATCCCCTGTCGGTTTCCCACGCCAACGATTATATCGACCCTGCCGATCTGGTCCCGGCCAGTGGCGGACTGATCATCGCCTACGGCCTGGGTGCGACCATCGGCCCCTTGGGAGCTGCGGGGATCATCGAACTGCAAGGGGCAATCGGATTATTCACCTTCATCGCCGCCATGTCCCTGGGAACCGCCGGGTTCGCGGTCTGGCGTATGACCCGCCGCGACGCCGTACCGACGGATGATCAAATCCCCTTCCAGGCCGTGCCTCGTACAACCGTCGTCGCCACGGAGATGGATCCCCGATCGGAACCCGAAGAAGAAGAAATTGTGGTCCCCGTGGAACGCCGCAAGAAAGAAGATAGAAGAAGCTGGAGCGGGTGAAGGGAATCGAACCCTCGTCTAAAGCTTGGGAAGCTTTCGTTCTACCATTGAACCACACCCGCCTTGAGCCTTCACCGTCCTTGTAACCTGAAACTCCTTCAAATCCAAGTCAACTGGCACGGCGTTTGCGTTGATATCAGACAAGTGGAGCCAAAAAAACCGAAATCAATCGGGGCCACCCACTCAACATCTTGATAAATAACGTTAATAAGAAAAAGCCTCCGCAACGCCAACAAACAATCGGGTCGATATCTTCAATGCAAAATGCAACGGAAAATCAACATATTTCCCTTTTTGCAAAACCACATCCGATAGCGCCGGAGGAACAGGGGAAGTTCGATATGGCAAGAGCACTAACTGAGGAGCCGGAAACACAATCCGATGAACGTTTAGTCGATTTTCTACGGTTAACGCGGGACTGGGTATGGGAAGCTGACGCCAGTTTGCACCTGACCTACACCTCGCAATGCGCCTTCAATGTCATTGGCCATCATCCAGAAGATTTGCTGGGCAAACCCTTGAGCAAATTTGGAACCTTCGTCGACAAAGAAGGTAACCCCGGGCACATATCCATGAACGGAAATTTCCGCGACGCCTGTTTTCACGCCACCGACAGTCAGGGCGATTTGCGGCAGCTTTGTATCAGCTCCATTGCCCTGTTTGACCCTGTTACAGGTGCCTTCCAGGGTATGCGCGGTATTGCTCGCCCGATCCGAACGGACCGTCCTGAATGACTCACAACAACGCTCAGGACCAATGTGAGGCCCCTGATTCGAGGATTTCCCGGCCAGGCTTTGGTCGGCAGAATGTCATCGAATTGACCCGGCAGGCCATTGCCCAGGCACAACCCTTGGCGCTGAGTTCCGACAAGGTCATCATACTGGCAAAAAGCCCGCGAAACGCCATGGTCTTTGCCGACCCTGAAAAGTTTCTTCACGGCATGGGGCTCTTGTTCGCCAACGCCGTCGCGATGTCCCCCCCTGAAAGCGTCATCGCCATCAAGATCATGTTTCGCGGCCTGCAGGTAATGATTGCGCTTGAGAGCCACGGCGAAGGACTGGACACGCACACAATTGAGCAGATATCGGACGATTTCGATCAATTGACTTGGCCCGACACCCCCGACCCCACCGATGTCACCTTCCCCAGCAACTCCTCCGGTATTGATCGCACGGTGCTCCACATAAGAAAATGTGCCTCATCAGGGAAGCCTTCGATCCAGAATCAGGCCACGACACGTGCGGTACTGGCGTTTACCAGAATAACTTTCAGGCAGATGACATAATTGTTATTTGGAATTGTTCGCGCCGAACCGCTACATTTGATCATTGATTCTAAACACCATCTTCGCCAGAGGTATCCATGCTCAACGTTGGCCAGATCAAAGCGCCTTCTCTTGATCCCGACAAATTCCAAGACCCCGATGTCACCGCCAAAGGTGAACAGCGGGCCGTCGTCGTCCTCACTCATTTAAAAACCCTGTGGTTCAACACGGGCAGCCTGTGCAATATTTCGTGCGCCAACTGCTATATGGAATCGACCCCGAAAAACGATTCACTGGCCTATCTGACCCTGGACGACGTCAAATCCTACTTGGACGAGATCGACCGGGAGGCCCTCGGGGTAGAAGAAATCGCCTTTACCGGCGGCGAACCGTTCATGAACCCGGACCTGTGCAATATGCTGGAGCTGTCCCTGGCACGGGGCTATCGGGTGCTGGTGTTAAGTAACGCCATGAAACCCCTGCACCAGAAGATGGCTCCTCTTTTGGATCTGAAGAAAAACTACGGGTCCAAACTGGCGATCAGGGTTTCGATCGATCATTACACCCCCGAACAACACGAAGACGTGCGCGGCAAAAACACCTGGCAGCCCATGTTAACCGGCCTGCGATGGTTGACCGATAACGGCTTCAACCTGACCATCGCCGGACGTTCCTGCTGGAATGAACAGGACGATGTTTCACGCGCTGGCTACCAGGCCTTGTTCGAACAGGAAAATATCCAGCTGGATGCCGAAGAACCGGCGGAACTGGTCTTGTTTCCGGAAATGGATAGCGGTGTCGACGTGCCGGAAATCACGACGCGGTGTTGGAATATCCTGGGCGTCAAGCCTGAATCCATGATGTGCGCCACCTCGCGCATGGTGGTCAAGGCCAAGGGTCGTGCCACCCCCCATGTTATGCCCTGCACGTTGCTGCCCTACGACAGCGCTTTCGAACTGGGGCACGATCTGGCCGGATCGACCAAAACCGTTAAACTGAACCATCCCCATTGCGCCAGGTTTTGCGTCCTGGGCGGGGCTTCGTGCAGCGCCGGATGATACAAGTAGCAAAAGACCTGGGCGACATCAGTGAACCGGTTTTGGTGTTCGGCGGTCCCTACGGAAACGTGCAGGCGACCGAAGCGATCCTGGCCAGGGCGAAGCACCTGAAAATACCACCCGAACGTATCATCTGCACAGGTGATGTCGTCGCCTATTGCGGTGATGCTGCCGCTACGGTCGCCGCAATTCGTCAATCCAAAATCCATGTCGTCATGGGGAACTGTGAAGAATCGCTGGGTCAGGACCTGCCCGATTGCGGCTGTGGCTTTGCCGAAGGAAGCGATTGCGATTTGCTATCCGTGCAGTGGTTTGCCCATGCCCGCCAAGCCATCGGCGCCAACGACAAGGCCTGGATGTCGCGCCTGCCCGAAAAACTGACCTTTACCATGAACGGGCGAAAACTGGCCGTCATTCACGGCGCCGCCGAAGAAATAGGCCGGTTTGTCTTCCTGTCAACACCAACAGATGAAAAGACCCGGGACCTGGACACCCTGGCCGTGGATGGCGTCATCGCCGGGCATTGCGGCTTGCCTTTTAGCCAGGTCATCGACAACCGCTTATGGCATAACGCCGGTGTCGTCGGCATGCCCGCCAACGACGGCACACCACGAACCTGGTATTCCCTGCTAACGCCAGGGCCAGAGGGGATCGAAGTTGCTATTTTCCCGCTGGACCATGATCACGAAACTGCGGCATCCCGCATGCACGATCAGGCCATGCCCGAAGCCTACGCCCGAACGTTAACCGATGGCCTGTGGCCCAACATGGATGTCCTGCCAGCGGCGGAACGGCAAAATCGCGGCCAGCCACTGCAAGCAGAAATCATCCTTTGGCGCTAATCTCGCCCCGCAAATACCCCCAAATTGCCCAAGTTTTGCCTAATTACCCCACACCCCCGCCATAATTCAATTTCATCATGACCGAATTGCACTGTAAGGGAGCCCTTCGTCATGACCCGATTGAAATTAGCGTCCGCTGGCACCGCCATGTTGTTGTTATCCGCCTGCAGCGGCGGAGATGTCGCCAACCTGAAAAGTCTTGAACTTACCGGCGACGGCTATGATGCGGCGCTGGCCCGGGAATACAAAACTTTCGCGCTGTATGAAGCTCACGAAATGGGTGACCTGCGCGATGCAGACCGGTTCGCCCTCAAGGCCCAGGCAGCCGCCAGAGGCACCCCCCTGGAGCCCGAAGAACTGGCGCACTGGGATTTGCCCCACGGCAACCAAAACGAATTAATGATTGCCCGCGACCGGCTGCTCGCCTCTCTAAAAACAAAGACGCGTGACCACTCCCCCAAACGTGCCGCCCGGGCGATGGCCCGCTTCGATTGCTGGGTCGAACAACTGGATGAAAATTTCCAACCGGCCCATATTGCCGCATGTCGCGATGGCTTCTATCTGGCCTTGTTCGAAACGGAAAACCCCCTTCCTGATGCCTTCATTTCATTCTTTGATCTGGACGACGCGACCCCAAGGGGGGACGGTGCCGAAGCCGCCGCAGGGGTTATTCGAAAAGCCATATCCGGCGAAACGCCCGCCACCGTCAACTCTATCGGCGATATTCGGGTTCTGGTCGGCGGTCACGCAGACCGTTCCGGCACGCCCGATCACAATTACCAGCTGTCCCTGAAGCGGGCTCAGAATGTTCGGGACAAGCTGATCAGGTTTGGCGTGCCCGCCAAACGCATATCGATCAGCGCCCACGGCGAGACCTTGCCGCTGGTTGAAACGCCTGATGGTATGCCTGAATTGAAAAACCGGCGCGTTGAAATCAGCATCAATCTGGCCAGGCCGTCGTAGATTCATAAAAATAGTTAAATTTGGTGCTTGGTAATACCGACAGTTACCCCACATAAATGAGGCAACGTAATCTGAAAACCGAACCCCGAAAATGGGAGCTCCCGTGCGGCAATCAAGACAACACCTGGGCGGTGTTTACAACCAGACGAGCAATGACGTCAGAATAACCGTCACGCCTTCATTTCTGGTCGATCAATCAGCGCCCGAAGATAATGTCTACGTCTGGGCCTATCATGTGATTATTGAGAACCTGGGCAACGACACGGTGCAATTGATGACCCGGTACTGGCGGATCACCAATGCGCTTGGTGAATTGCAGGAAGTTCGTGGCGATGGCGTGATCGGCGAACAACCAGTGCTCGCACCGGGGGACATGTTCGAATACACCAGTGGCTGCCCGCTTAGTACATCATCGGGGTTCATGGTCGGTAGTTACCAGATGAAGGCTGGCGACGGATCGACTTTCGAAGCCGATATCCCCGCCTTTTCGCTCGATAGCCCCTACGGCCATGGCCGGGTTCACTAAAATACAATTCACCAGTTTCACTTGATTTTTCTCGCCAATAAACCACATTTAGAAGATCACACTGCATTCCTCAGGAAGATCAGAAATCATGAACAAGATCGCCGATATCAAGGGCCAATCACTTCGGCCTGATGACAAACCGTCTCGAGAAGAGGCCGAACAGGCCGTCCGCACACTGTTGCGTTGGGCCGGTGACGATCCCACCCGTGAAGGCCTTATGGAGACCCCGGCACGGGTTGTACGTTCATACGAGGAGTTTTTCGCAGGGTACGAGGAAGATCCCGAAGCTCTGCTCGAGCGTACCTTTGAAGAAACCGACGGATACGACGAAATTGTGCTGTTAAAAGATATCCGCTTTGAATCCCATTGCGAGCACCACATGGCCCCTATTATCGGTCGCGCCCACGTTGCCTACCTGCCGAAAAAGCGGGTCGTTGGCATATCCAAACTGGCCCGATTGGTCGAAATGTACGCCAAGCGGCTACAGATCCAGGAAAAAATGACGGCACAAATTGCCAACGCCATCAATGACATCCTGCAACCACAGGGAACCGCAGTGGTTATCGAGGCCGCGCATCAATGCATGACAACCCGGGGGATCCACAAGCCCGGCGTTACCATGGTTACGTCAACCATGTTGGGCGCGTTCCGCGATAATCCGTCAACCCGGCGCGAATTCCTGTCCATGGTCGACAGCCCTGCCAGCGGTGGCAATTGGTCCGTCTGAAATACCAGCATCTTCCCATATTAACGGATATGCTTTAGCTTCGGCCATCTTCGGAGGAAATCTCTTAAATGATGGATTTGAGGCCCGTTTTTTTAATCATCGGAATCCTGCTATCGGCCTTGGCCGTCAGCATGACCGTGCCTGCCATCGTCGATGCCCTTGCGGGCAATCCTGACTGGCAGGTTTTTGCCATTTCCGCTGGCGTTACCTTGTTTGTCGGGGTCGCCATGACACTGACGACCCGAAGCGGTGGCCTGCGCCTTTCTGTCCGTCAGGCTTTTGTCATGACGGCGTTAAGTTGGCTGGTCATGACATTCTTCGCCGCCATTCCCTTGGCTTTTTCAGAATTGAACCTAAGCTTCACAGATGCCTTTTTCGAGGCCATGTCCGGTATTACCACAACCGGGTCGACGGTGATCACCGGGCTTGATTCGGCCCCGCCGGGGATTTTGCTATGGCGAGCCCTGCTGCAATGGCTGGGCGGTATCGGTATTATCGTCATGGCAATCGCCATTTTCCCCATGCTGCGCGTTGGCGGGATGCAATTGTTCCGTATGGAATCATCCGATCATTCCGACAAGGCGATGCCCCGGGCAACCCAGATCGCCGGTTCGATCGGCGTAATTTACCTGGTGCTGACCTTTATTTGGGCGGTCGCCTACTGGCTGGCCGGGATGAGTGGATTTGACGCTATCGCCCACGCCATGACGACCATCGCCACCGGTGGTTTCTCGACCATGGATGGGTCCATCGGCTACCTGGACAATTTCAGCGTTGATGTTATCGCGACCCTTGGCATGGTCATGGGCAGCTTGCCCTTTATCCTGTACCTGAAAGTCGTTCAGGGCAATCCCATGGCTTTGTGGAACGATTCCCAAGTTCAGTGGTTCGTATCCATCGTGATCGGCATCGTTTCAGTGATAACAATATGGCTCTGGCTCTCAGGTGGGCACGACCCTGTTCAGGCGCTTCGCTATTCGGCTTTCAATGTGGTGTCGATCATCACCGGAACCGGTTACGCGACGTCGGATTACGGCCTGTGGGGCAGCTTCGCCGTGCCCGTTTTCTTTTTCATTATGTTCATCGGCGGATGCGCCGGATCAACCACCTGCGGCATCAAGATTTTCCGCTTCCAAGTATTGTATTCAGCCGCCCGCACCCAGATCCATCACCTGTTGCAGCCCCATGGCGTTTTTATTCCACACTACAACCGCCGCCCCATTTCCGACGAAGTCATCGTTTCGGTTTTAAGCTTCTTTTTCGTGTTTGGATTAAGCTTCGCCTTGCTGGCGATGGGTCTTGGCCTGTTGGGGTTGGACTTCCTGACCGCCGTATCAAGTGCCGCCACCGCAATTTCCAACGTTGGACCGGCGCTTGGCCCCGTAGCCGGGCCGTCAGGGAATTTTCAATCCATGCCTGATGCCGCTAAATGGCTGCTATCCGCCGGTATGCTTCTTGGCCGCCTGGAACTGTTTACGGTGATTGTCCTGTTCACCCGGTCCTTCTGGCGCGATTAGAGAATTTCCGGCCTATGGCTTCAGCCATTTAGACAGGTAGCGGCGAATATTTTTTTCCATTTGTGCATCAAAATCATTCATCAAAGCTTCGGTCAACTGGAACCAGGCCAGTTCACGCTCGTTGATGTTCGCATCTTCGCGAACTGTCGTCGAACGTTTGACACTGACCTGGGCAAACCCCTGTCGCGTGCCGCCGCTGTCACGTACTTCCAATACGGCTTCGATCCTGGCTTCATAACGTTCGGATTGTTCCTTGGTGAAGGCCCCGGTCAGTCCTTTTGCTTGAGCAAGCTTTGATTCAATGACGGAAGCATCTACGATCACAAGCCGCACATCACCGCCACCACTGCCCGATTTTACACGCCCGCTCACCCAACGTCGCAGGGCATCCGCAGGCGCTATGGGGAACAAATGATCCACGTTTGGCACCGCCAAAGGCGCCTTGTAGGTCTGCGTGGTAACAACGGACCCCACGTTGAAGATCAACGGAGGTAAATGAGTATAGGTCAGGTCAGGAAGGCGTTGGGATGGCAAACTGGCTTCACAACCGACAAGTAGAAAGGTTGCCAACATCAAGGACACAAGGCGCCCGCTAAAAAGGGAGCGTATTTTCATTTGCGGCATCACTCTCTCCAATTATTTACGTTCGTCGCCATCTTCGTCGTCTTCGTCGCCATCTTCATCCTCGTACTCTTCATCCTCTTTGGACCCCATATTGCGAACCGCAAAGAACAGGCCGATACCGCCTAGCAAGAAAAATACTGTCGCGACAATTATCACCCAGAACATCAAATTCTCTGTCTTCTCCTCGGCGGTCAGGTCTTCTATATCTTCTTCTACCTCGTCAATGACGGGCGTTTCCTGCTCATCCTTTGTGGCTTCTTTCGCCGCCTTAGCCCCACCCGAAATTTCCTGCTGTCGGCGTTTGGCCGAACCAACGGCCTTTTGTTTCTCCGTTGATGTCATCGTCTTGAATGTCACATCACCTGCGCAAAGACGGTGGAGATCTTGATCATCTTCAAGCTTCAGCGTCGGCACCGATTGTGCTGACAGGCGCCCCTTGCTGACTGGGAAATACCCCAATACATTGCCAATGCGACCTTTTGCCCCGATTTTGAAACCCACATTGTCAACCCGCCCATCGTTATTCAAATCGACCGTAAAGACGCCGGTCAAGTTGGTCTTCTTGCCTCCGACAATGTGTTCGCCTGCTTTCCAGAAGTCGGTCAATTCACGGTCGCACACATGGGGCGGTTCCGGTTCTGATTCCGGTTTTGGTTCCGGGTTAGATTCCGGTTTTGATCCCGGCTTTGATACAGAATTGGGTCCGGATTCGGGCGCAGTCGTCGAAGGAACTTTGCCGTCGGGCGATCCCGCAGCCCCCCCCGTCTGCTGCTGCGACGCGGGGTTTTGAGCTCCCGCTTCGTACGTGGTAACCTTGGCATCCCCCCCCTTCGCATCACCCGAAATTCTGACCCCCGAAGCGGTACTCACGGGTTGTTCAGGGGATACAATCGCTCCGGAATCCTGTGGCTGTTCAGTGCTCTGCTGTTGATTGGCCGGGGGTACGGCTGGCATTTCGCTGGCCCGCTGAATTGGCAACGGGACTGCGTCCTGGCCACCCGAATCAAACCCAAGGTCCGGCAGGCGACCCTGCCGCATTTGTTGTCCCGGTAAGGGGACTGCTTCGTCGCCGCGACCCGGTGCTCGTTTCGTTGCAATTTCCGAACGGGGGGCCTCCAGGGCAGCTGCAGGCAATGCCATGTCCCGTCTGGCCGGGGTTGGCAGAATTATATGCCGACCAAACCACGCCTTTGCTGGTTCCGCGCAATGGTCATCGCCAAGTTCAATGCGAACTTTCTGGGTTTGCAGTTCCAGATGTATCTGATAGTCGTCTCCCGCCGTCAGACGGTTGGCCAAGTCACCGCAATCGAGTTCAGCGGCGGCGGCAGGACCGGGATAACCGGAATAAAGCAATCCAGCAGTCACGATAACTGCCGGATTAATGGACCATTTTATACCCAACGTCATTACACCATGCATTTCGCCGCCCACCAGGCAACAAATTCAACAAATTGATTAACCCCCGAATATCAAACTGTGATTAACATCGCATGAACGTCGACAACGTCAATCGGCAGTTTCCATACACCAGGCGAGGATTCCCTTTTGTGCATGCAAGCGGTTTTCCGCTTCGTCCCAGACCACCGATTGCGGGCCATCGATAACGTCGGCAGTGACCTCTTCATCGCGGTGGGCAGGCAGGCAATGCATAAACAAGGCATCGGACTTGGCCAGGCTCATGAGCCTGTTATCTACCTGGAAGGGGGCCAGCATATTATGGCGCGACGTGGTGTCTTTATCGCCCATGGAAACCCATGTGTCGGTGATGATACAATCGGCCCCTTGGGCGGCGGCCTCGGCATCGTCACCCAGGCTCACATTGCCACCTTCGGCCCGCGCCCATGCCAGCAGCTCTTCGCTTGGGCTCAGTTCTTTCGGGCACGCCAGCCTGAGAGCAAAGCCAAACCGCACGGCCGCCTGGATCCAGGACGTTGCCATGTTATTGCCATCCCCGCTCCAGACCACTGTTTTGCCGGCGATGGGGCCACGATGTTCTTCGATTGTCATGATATCCGCCATCAACTGACACGGGTGGCTCCTGTCGGTCAGGCCATTGATCACCGGTACCGTCGCGTAGGCAGCCAATTCTTCCAGTTTGGCCGGGTCGTCCGTACGGATCATTATTCCATCAACAAACCTTGAAAGTACCCGGGCGGTGTCGGCGACTGTTTCACCATGCCCCATCTGGCAGGAAGCACCATCCAGGACAATAACGCGCCCCCCCAACTGCTGCATGCCGACTTCAAACGAGACACGGGTGCGCGTCGAGGGTTTTTCAAAGATCAACACCAGTGTCTTGCCCGCAAGTGGCGCGTCGTTCCCAGTGCCTGCCTTGAACCCGGCACCCCGGTCCAGAACAGTACGAAGGGTTTGGGAATCAAGTTTATCAAGATCCAGGAAATGCCTGATATCTGCCATGCTTCAGGCCTCCTCTAATTCACGGCAGGCCTGCGACAAGATGCCGAGAGCCTCATCAATATGGTTTTGGTCGATGATCAGGGGGGGCAACAGGCGAATGACGTTGTCAGCGGCCCCCACCGTCAGCAATCCCAGGTCATGAAGTTTACTGCGCAGGACCGTATTTTCAACTGCGCACACAAGCCCGATCATCAGGCCGGCGCCTCGCACATCGCGAATGATGCCGGGATGATCGGCGGCAATGCTGCGCAAACCTTTCCACAGCGCCCCGGCATGATCATCAACGCTTTTGAGGAATCCGGGAGCTTCCATTACGTCAAGAACGGCATTGGCTACCGTCATGGCCAGCGGATTTCCCCCGAACGTGGTGCCGTGACTACCGGCGACCAATGCTTTAGCGACTTTTTCGACCGCCAGACATGCGCCAACCGGAAAACCGCCGCCAAGCCCTTTGGCCAACGCCATCACGTCGGGCGCGACGCCCGCCCATTCATAGGCGAACATTTTTCCAGTCCGTCCCACACCACATTGCACTTCGTCAAAAAACAACAGCAAGCCGAATTCGTCGGCGATGGCGCGCAGGCCTTTCAGGTAATCAGCATTGGCGACATGAATGCCGCCTTCACCCTGAACCGGTTCGACCAGGATCGCCGCGGTTTCGGCAGTAATGGCAGCACGCATTTCGTTTAAGTTGCCAAACGCCACCTGATCAAACCCATCGACCATGGGAGCAAATCCAGAAAGGTGTTTTTCCTGACCACCGGCGGCGATGGTCGCCAACGTACGGCCATGGAACGCGTTGACGCAGGTGATCACCCGATAGCGTTCAGGATTGCCATTGTCGTTATGAAATTTGCGGATCATCTTAAGGCCGCACTCAATGGCCTCGGCTCCGGAATTAGCAAAAAACACACTGTCGGCGAAGCTTAGATCCACCAATCGGTCGGCCAGTTTTTGCTGTGCCGGAATGTGGTACAAATTAGACGTATGCCACAATTTACCAACCTGTTCGCGCAGGGCATCGACCAGATGCGGGTGACAATGGCCAAGCGCATTGACGGCTATGCCCGATGCGAAATCAAGATAGCGGCGACCGTCCGTATCGAACAGGTAGGCGCCTTCGCCGCGCTCGAAGGTAACATCATATTTGGCATAGGTCGGCATCAGGGACGGGATCACGTCATACTCTCCTTCAAACACGCACGCGGGCTGTTGATGCCCACCGGGAAAGCCGGGCAGTATCTGAACCTTGGACAAGGAAGTCAACGCAGGAAATCAGGCCTTTAATCGATAGCCGGTAACGAACATCTGCCGACACGACAACCAAAGGAACACGTTGATGCCCCCCATCACCGCCATACCCAGCGCCGGTTCGGCATCGTAGGAGCCGATAAAGCCATAACGAAACCCGTCGATCATATAAAAGAACGGGTTAAAATGAGCCGCCAACTGCCAATTTTCCGGCAACCGGTGGATGGAATAAAATGTTCCCGAAAGGAACGAAAGCGGCGTCACGATAAAATTGGTCGCCGCCGCAATATGGTCAAACTTTTCCGACCAGATGCCCCCGATCATTCCCAATAACGACAGCATCAGCGAGGCCATCACGCCGTGGTACAGAATATAACCAATACTATGAATATGAACCGGTACAAAAAGACTCATGGCGATAGCGACGACGCACCCAACGACGATCCCGCGTGTGGCACCACCAAGGGCAATGGCCAGGGTCAGTTCATCGGCCGTGAACGGCGGCATCAGAGTATCGACAATATTGCCTTGAATCTTTGAAATAACGATCGATGACGAGGTATTGGCGAAGGCATTCTGAGTGATTGCCATCATGATCAAACCCGGAGCAAGAAATACCAGGAACGACACCCCGCCGATTTCGGTGCTCGAACGGCCCCCTATGGCGAGGGAAAAAACGGCCAAAAACAACAAGGTCGTAATCACCGGAGCGATCAGGGTTTGGGTGTAAACTTTGGTGAAGCGGCGGACCTCCCGCATGTACAGGGTCCAGACACCGATCCAGTTGGCGTCTCCCGGATGGTCCCAACCGGCTTGTTTCATAATTAAACGTTTTCCTGTTATCTGTTCGCTGTCTTCAAGATTGATCATATATAATGGCGCCGAGCGCGAAACACTATCCCCGGCAAGAGCAGATGGCCATGACAAACGGGAAAATAAAGGAAAAATCGGTCGGGGACACTAAAACCGGCCGCCCGACACCGCGCAAAATAACCCCGGCGCGGCTGGAAAATATCGCCTTGCACCATCTTGACCGTTTCGCCACATCGGCAAATAACCTGCGCCGCGTGTTGAGCAGGCGGGCCCAAAAATCGGCCTACCACCATGAAGATACCGACTTGGAAGAATGCGCCACCTGGATCGATAATTTGATCTCCCGGTACCAGGAATGCGGCCTGCTTGACGATCCGGCCTATGCCCGCGCCCAGGCGATCAGTCATAATCGGCGAGGTAAATCCCTGCGCGCCATTCGTGCCCTGCTCAGCCAAAAAGGGGTTACTGCCCCAGATATTGATGTGGCGCTTGAGGGCCTGAACGAAGACCACGTCGATGCCGACCTCGCCGCGGCTATAGCCTATGCCCGTCGCCGTCGCATAGGTCCCTACAGGACCAAAGATATCGACGACAAAGGCCTGGAAAAAGAACTTTCCGCACTGGCACGTTCCGGGTTTTCGTATGGCATCGCAAGGCGTATCGTCACGGCCGAAACGGTTGAAGATATTGATCCGGACCGTTAACCTTTGATCATTCCAACATCAATTTTGCAAAGTGAGCAACCATGTCCGTCACCATCTATCACAATCCCCGTTGTACGAAATCGCGCCAAACTCTTGCTTTGCTCGAGGAAAATGGTGCCGACCCAAAAATCATCGAATACCTGAGCGAACCGCCAAGCGCCACCGAACTGAAAAAGATACTGGATATGCTGGGCATGACCCCCGCGCAATTGCTGCGCCGCAAAGAAGCCAATGAAGCCGGTATCGACGCCACGCAAGACGATGCCACGCTGATTGCCGCCATGGTCGCTAATCCCATCGTCATCGAGCGACCCATCGTGGTTGCCAACGGCAAGGCCAGGGTTGGCCGTCCGCCTGAAAATGTCCTGGAAATTCTATAGTGCTTCAGCTCAAGCTCAAAAGCCCCTGACCCAGGCCGGGCGAAGGGTACCTTCGTCGCTTTTGGCGGTGCCAATTTGGGCAAGCAGACGATCCTTGTCCTTGGGGAAGTTCCCGGCCAGCGCAAGGGCGTTTGAGGCATGGTTTGATCTGAATATGACGGGTTTTGGAGGGTCAAGGCGTTGGACCAGGCGTTCGAGTTCGTTCAGGACACCAGTGTCTGTTTGCCACTCAAACGTATCACCGAAACGTTCAAAGCGCTGCATAAAGCGCTCAGAAACGCCTTCTTCCAGGCCCAGCTGCAGGGTCGAGAGGTACGTTGGCGGTGTTTTGTTGATCAGGTCGGCGGTGCCATCAATATGTTCACGCCACAGCCCACGCCCGCCCAGGCCCAAAATCACCGTCGCCGAAACCTTGATGCCGATCCCGGCGGCCTTGTCCAACGCCGCTGAAATCGTCCGCGGTGCCGCCCCCTTGGTGATCCGCTTGAGAATTTCCGGGGCCCCGGATTCAATCCCCACATAGACCAAGGTTAATTTGCGATCTTTCAGGTCAGCCAGTTCCCGAGGGCTCTTCTTGATAAAATTGTAGGGCGTGCCATAGCACGAAACCCGTTGCAGCGCGGGGAACGAGGCCGCCAGTTTGTCGAGGATACGTTTCAGGTCATCCGTCGGCAGGACAAGAGCATCACCATCGGCAATAAACACCCGGTGCGCATCGGGCCATTCGATGGCAAAAGCGTCAATATCGGCAAATACATCTTCTAGCGGGCGGGCGATGAAGCTTTTCGTCTTGTACATGGAACAAAACGAACATTCATTGAACGAACATCCGTACGTCGCCTGGACGATCAGGTTGGGGCCTTCCGAAGGCGGCCTATATAAAGGCATGTCGTATACGGGCAAGTTCATGGCTCCACGAATTAGGGCTCACAAGCCCGATGGTCAACATTTTGTTTACCCTATGATATTAAGTTATCATTCGAACAGGTCTACTTGACGGCGCTTCCTTGCGCCCAAAAGCAGCATGTTTGCACCACAGGGACCGACGAATTGAATTAGGAACGCTGTTGAAGAAGTCTGAACGCAAATATCGCGGCGGTGACACTATATTCCGTGAAAGCGATGCCAGTGAGTCAGTGTTTGTTATCGTCCAGGGCAATGTGGAACTGACCAAGACAGGCGAAAAAGGTCCCGTCATGCTGGCCATGCTGGGTGCGGGTGAAGTATTTGGCGAAATGGGCATTCTTGACCATGGCCCGCGCAGCGCATCGGCCTTTGCCGTCGGCGACACGGTACTGGAAGAAACATCGCGCGCAGATTTCCTCGATGCCATAAAAAACGATCCGGAAATGGCCGTTGCCATCATGGGCAAACTGGTTGAAAGATTGCGCCGGGCCAATGACATGCTGGCGCACCCGACAACAGTTGACAAACCCGGAAAATCATCTTCCGGTGTTTCCATGTTCGGCATGCTGAAAACCATTATATCGTCTTCAAGCAAGCCTGGCAGCGAACGCATCGAAATCCGCGTCGCCACAATCGGCAGCGAATTAAAAGAGACCTCGACTGAACAAACCCGTCACATCATCTCGTCGTTAAGCAAACGCAAAGGCATTCGGGCCCGACCGCAAAACAAGATGCCCGATGTTGACCCCGACCTGCATCCCGATGACCGGGCCAGAACATACGCCCGAAACGCCCGCAAAAGCCTGATCGCCAGCGGCGGCGATGTTATGATATGGGGTGATATTCCGTCGCCGGGAACAACACTCTACCTGCATTTCGTTTCCGCAATACCTGATGAAGAAGATCGCCCCGGGTGTTTCTTGCCATCCACGACACTAACGCTGCCAGTCGATTTTGGTACCGAGTTTTCCGAGCTGTTGTTAGCCGTCACCCTGGCGGCAACGGCATCGGCCAATGAAAGTAAACGGATCCATCTCGCCCAGGCCCTGTCCGAAGCTTTATACGCCGCCATGCCAGCTGTGCAAAATTTACCCCAAGACTTGACCACCCGCGAACGGGCGGCCATTCAGTTATGCTATGGCAATGCGGTTGCCTCCATGTGCCTGCAACGGGGCACCAGTGAGCTTTATCAGGTCGCCGCCCAAACTTTCCGCGGCGCCCTGGTGCAGTTATCAGTTGAAGATTCAAAAGGGGACTGGGCGCTGGCCCATATGCATTTGGGATCAGTCCTGCAGGCTATTGGCGAACGCACGGGTGAAATCGAAGCCTTAAGTGGTGCCATTGAAAGCTTCAACAATGCGTTGAAGGTTTTTTCCAAAGCAACCCATCCTGTGCAGTGGGCATCCATGCAAAATCGTATGGGATTGGTGCTTTACAAGCTTGACCTGCATACGGGCGACCCCGAAATGCTGAAACACGCGGTGACCGCTTTTCAGGCCGCCTTGCAGATATTCAGCCGGTCCGAGTATCCCTTTCGTTGGGCCGAAGTCATGAACAATTTTGCCCAGACGGCGCAGGTCCTGGGGGACCAGTTGCGCAACGAGGAAGTTTTGCAAAAAGCCGTAGACGCGTGCCGTGGCGCACTTGAAGTTCGACGCAAGGAAACCGGGCCAATGTTATGGGCCGCAACCCAGAACAATCTTGGGTCGGCACTTTTCCTGCTGGGACGAATGACCGAGGAAGAGGACAACCTGCGCAGCGCAGTTGAAGCCTTTAAAGAGGCAGGCTCGGTCTACCGCGCCCATGGCGCCAATCGACTGGCTTCTGTTGCGGATAAAAATCTTACTCGGGCCAAGGAATTGCTGGAGGAACAAGAAGATCAACAACCGCGAAGGCGCAATGAGATTCCTGCCTTGCACTGGGAAAAGTCCGGCGACGATTAATCCGCCAGCGCCGGGTTATTGTCCGGGTGCCCGCCGACTGCGAGCAGAATACACCTGACAATTCGAATATCCATCATTAAAGAAATGATATGTCGTGTCATCGCGTGCCAACCCCTTGGGGTCACGCAGATTATAGGCTTTGGTGGCTATACCGGTTATTCCGCGCCCCTTTTTTCCCGCATACCCGATTAGCAGATTCTGTATCTTCAACTGGTTGAAACTGTGGTGCTGGCAGGCGACCGACAGCTCAGGGTTAAGGGTGCCCACATTTGCAATCGGCTGCCTTGTTGTCAGGTATTTTGCCGCCGTCACCGGCCCGGGCAGGGCGAGAAGAACTGTCAAAAAAACAGCTAAAAGGGAAGGGTTCGTCTTCATCGGCATAGTATAACATTCAAGCCCCTAAACGGCAA
>Ga0316204_10006149_pt1 | contig 18814 bp, 15 predicted proteins | sample 6monrhotite_MG_2_FD_205661 | JGI IMG/M metagenome (GOLD analysis project Ga0316204, IMG submission 205661) | Microbial mat bacterial communities from mineral coupon in-situ incubated in ocean water Damariscotta River, Maine, United States -... | ecosystem: Environmental > Aquatic > Marine >...
ACCTGAGTACCGGCTGGATTATCCAGGTAAACACGGTGCTGGCCGTTATCGCTTATCGACAACGACGGAAACTGCGCGCGAACCGCGCCGAGATCTAGTGACATTTATTCTTCTGCTTTGCCGCCCCATTTTTCGCGATGGGCATCTGCAGCCTGCTGGCGAATCCTGGAGTGGCGTCTGGTGAGTAGGAGGGAGTCCGGATCGCAGATTTCCGCGCGAATCAAACCAAGGTCATTGGCCGCGTCAAATAGACTCGGGTACCAACGTTCCCAGTTGGGCAGCAAGCTTTCGACTTGTTCGCGAAGATTCATTTACGCAATGTAACCGAGCATCTCGCCGCTGACAATGCGTCATGTCACGCTCTACTCTTCGAATAGGCGAAACGTCAAAACCGCGAACGCGAGACCTAAGCCCACGACAACAAAGACAGGCATTTGTGATGCCAATGCCGCATTGGGAAGCACCGATTCAGTCGCCAGTGAGCCGAAAACCTGTGAGCCGATAGTCACTAGTTGTACTGCCGGTTTCGCAGCTATCGCTACGCCAAGAATCATCGCAATCGGCAATGCCAGTCGGCGCACCCAAATCTGGCGTCGAATCCGGCCCATAACACGATGACTAAAGCCATCGTCGACAATCGGCTCCGACTGAAACATCGACTCCAACAGACGATCTTCTGCATCTTGCATTTTTTCAACCATGTTTATGATCTTTGATATCAAATTCCGTCCTGATCTTCTCTTTACCACGAAAAATAATGGATTTCACGGTGCCGACCGGCAAGTCCGTTGCTGCGCCAATCTCTCTATGCGAAAGACCACATGCATACGACATGACCATGACCGCGCGCTCCTCTTCACTCAACACCGCCAGAAACTTATCCAGGTCATTGACCTCATCGGACGGCTGCGTGTAACTCTTGTTCTGTACGTCTTGCGCATAACCCGCCTCATCCAGAATCTCAGCGTAGCGTTTCGATTTCCGCTTTGACTGCAAAAAAGTTGTGTAAGCAACTTTTAACAACCAACCTATAAAGGAGCCGCGACCTGTAAAAGTCTCTAGCTTGTTCCAGGCATGCAGAAAACAGTCCTGCGCCAAATCGTCTGCGGTACTCGCGTCACCCGATAATTTGCGCAGGAAGTTTCGAACCTGCGACTGGTGGCGCCGGATCAGCTCTCCGAACGCGGCCGTGTCCTGTGCCGACACGGCGCGCGCAACCAGATACTGATCGGCAGCTCCAGCATGTGATGCCGCATTGTTTATGATTCGTTTCCTGAAAAGCGCCACATGATGGCGTAGGCGATGCCGAGAAAGAACGGAAAAGATGCTACACCCATAAATACTCTCGGCGCCACGTCGTCGTCAGGAATCGACATACCCAGGGCCACTAATCCCGATGCCAGCGCAATCCAGATCAGGGCTAAGCGCAGATCCTTGTTCTTCGGTGGCTTCGGATGTCCCAGGCGATCGATAACCTCGGGGGTCAGTTCCTGGCCTTTATCCAATGCTGTTCGAATGGTGGCCTGAACTTCGCTACGGGTACGGAAGCGAAACCAGAAAAATAGACACAGAACTAACGTTATCCCTACAAACAATGAAATTGGAACCATATCGCCATCCACAATTAGTACTCCTAGACTTTAGTATTCTGCCCAATCGGCAGTCTTCACCCGGTAGATGCGTGCCAGTCGGCGTTTGGATGCAAGTTCGTAACTTATTATTTTTATTATAGTTGTTATGTTGGGTTTTGCTTTCTAGTCAACCAATCACGGTAGTCTGCGTTGTACCGGGTATCTGTGAAAGGGAGCCAAGTGGCATGAAAATCGAATCCGCCATAGCTGCAAATCGTTTTGGCCTCGGCGCCCGGCCGGGCGATCTGGAGAAGATTGAGCGGCAACAGCCGCAGACATGGCTGCTGGATCAGATTCAGGGTCCTGCGCGACTCCCGACCGACATCAGCGACCTGCCAACGTCTGCGTCCGTTTTTCGCAAGGTCGATGAAGTACGGCGTGAGGATCGCGACCAGTACGGCAAAACGGTGCGCGAGTACTATATTGAGCAGGCACACGCACGTTATCGAGCGGCGGCAACAAGCGACTACCCCTTTCATGAACGGCTGGTTCATTTCTGGTCAAATCACTTTGCCGTCTCCGCGGACAAGCAACCCATGCCTGCTGTGGCCGGGCTTTTTGAAGCGGAAGCCATCCGGCCGAATGTCAGTGGAAAATTTGTCGACTTGTTGCTGGCAGTTGAGCAACACCCTGCGATGATTCTGTACCTGGATAATCAACGCTCAGTTGGGCCGGACTCAACATTGGGCAAGCGCGCCAGCCGCGCTTCCAGTTCACGCAATATCGGCCTGAATGAAAACCTGGCACGCGAGATTCTCGAGTTGCACACCCTTGGGGTGAACGGCGGCTATACGCAGCAGGATGTAACAACGTTTGCCAAGGTTATTACTGGTTGGTCTGTGGGCGGCGCCGGTGAGAACGGTCGCTTCGCCGAAGGTGAGCCGGGTACGTTCGAATTTCGGCAGGTTATTCATCAACCCGGCAAACAGGAAATACTTGGCAGGCAATACTCCCAGTCCGGAATGGCTCAAGGCGAGGCCGTACTGCACGATCTGGCTCTGCATCCGGCGACGGCGAAGCACCTGGCGAGCAAACTCGTTCGCCATTTCGTTGCGGATGAACCACCTGCCGAGCTTGTCGACCAGCTCGCCGCCGCATACCTCAAAAGCGGCGGTGAATTGTCTGCGATGTATACGGCCCTCATTGCCGCGCCGCAATCCTGGTCCAGTGCATTCGCCAAGTACAAGACACCGCACGATTTCGTGATCTCAACGTTTCGCGCGTTCGACTACGTTCCTGACGAAGCGCGCTTTCTGATCGGAGCACTGGACCTGATGGGACAAACGCCGTATCGACCTGGCTCACCCGCAGGCTGGCCCGATACTGCCGAGCAATGGGGTGGCGCTGACGCTTTGTACAAGCGCATCGAATGGTGCAACACCGTCGCCCGCTTCGTCGGTTCGCAGGCAAACCCGGTTGAGCTCGGAGACGCAGTACTCGGGGCGGCCTTCCAGACGCAAACCCGCACAGCAATAGGCCGCGCCGAGAGTTCCATTCAAGGCATGACCTTGTTGCTTGCCGCACCTGACTTTCAACGGAGATGAGCATGCTTACCCGACGCGACATTCTCAGCACGGCTGCCGCTGGCGCATTCATATCGGCAGTGCCTTCAATCGCCTTCGCCAGAGCAGAAACTGACGCCCGCCTGGTGCTCGTAATTTTGCGTGGTGCCGCCGACGGACTCGCTATCGCCGCACCCTATGGTGACGGTAACTACGCGCAAGTCCGCGGCGAGCTTGCGTTGCCGCCCCCCGGCAGCAGTGACGGTCTGCTCAAGCTCGACGGCATGTTTGGCCTGCATCCTGCATTGAGCGGTGTGTATGACGAATACCAACAGGGTCGGGCCACGATCGTGCATGCGATCGCCAGCCCCTATCGCGAGCGCTCACATTTCGACGGTCAGGACGTGCTGGAGAATGGCGCCGCTGCGACCGGTCTGCTGCGCGACGGCTGGCTTAACCGCGCGCTGGCGCCACTGGGCGGTACGCTGGGCACCGAGACAGCCATCGCCATGGCACAGAATACGCCGCTGATCCTGCGTGGCGACAACTCCGTGACCAGCTGGGCACCCTCGCAGTTACCCGATGCCGATGACAGCACGCTGCGCCGCTTGGAAAGTCTTTACGCTGACGACGAGTTCTTCGCGACGCGTCTGGCTCAAGCCATCAAATCGCAGGATATCGCGGCCGGTCAGGGCGGCATGCAGGACATGCGTTCACGTGGCAACGATGCGCAACAGGCCCTGACAATGATGCAGGCCGCCGCAAAGTTTCTGACGACGGATGACGGCCCGCGTATCGCAGTCATTGAAGCGGGTGGCTGGGACACGCATGCAAACCAGGGTGCTGCCAATGGTGCGCTCGCCAATCGTCTTGGCGGCCTCGATGCCGGCTTAACAGCGCTGCGGCAAGGACTGGGTGATACCTGGTCGCGTACTGTTGTCGCCGTCGTCACTGAGTTCGGCCGCACGGTGCATGTCAATGGCACGCGTGGCACTGACCACGGCACCGCCACCGCGGCTATGCTATTGGGCGGCGCGCTGGACGGCGGCCGCGTTGTAACTGACTGGCCCGGTTTACGTAACAGCGACCTATACGAGGGCCGCGATCTGCGTGCCACCAGTGACACGCGCAGCCTCTTCAAAGGACTGCTGGCCGAGCATCTGGAACTGCCGAGCGCATTCCTCGAGCGCAACGTGTTTCCGGATAGCAGCAGTGCTGCAGCGATGCGTGGACTGATAAAAACCTGACCTGATTTAGACCCAGGCGCTTGCCCGCGACGTTTGTATCGGGCATGAACTCCGTTTTAAAACTTGTCGATCCACGCTTTTATCAGATCGCCGTACTCAGCCTGCTGTTGTCGTACGGCGTCTTCGCACTCGATTTTGGCATTCACTGGTATAACGCAGTCGCAATAATACTAACGGCACAACTCGCGCAGTTTACGTGCATGCGCCTTGTGGGCATGACGGGTTTCGACCCTCTCAGTGCAGCGATCACCTCACTCTCACTCACCTTACTTCTGCGTACCGACGTCATCGGTATCGCGGTACTCGCAGCGTGTATCGCAATAGGCAGCAAGTTTTTGCTGCGCTTTCGCGGCAAGCATATATTTAACCCGGCCAATGTTGCGCTGGTCAGTCTCATGCTCTGCAGTGATAGTGCCTGGGTTTCATCCGGACAATGGGGCAGCGCCGCTATCGGTGCATTCGCTCTGGCCTGTCTCGGCTTGCTTGTTCTGACCAGGGCCAAGCGCGCCGAAACGACAATCGCCTTTCTGTTGGCATTCGCCGCACTCATGGTCGGTCGCGCGCTCTGGCTGGGCGACCCGTTAAGCATTCCATTGCATCAAATGCAGAACGGCGCACTACTAATCTTCGCCTTTTTCATGATCTCTGATCCAAAAACGACGCCGAATACCAATGTCGGTCGCATCGTTTACGGCGCATTGGTAGCAAGCGTCGCATACACCATTCAATTTGTTTTCTATGAACCCAATGCGCCGATCATTGCGTTGATTCTGTCAGCCCCGCTGGTGCCGTTGCTCGACCTGAGCATGGGCGGACACGTCTATCGGTGGGAAAGACCAATACAAGAAACCATCGGCAACCTCAAAGGAGTTTTGTAATGCGTATTCTAATTTTAGTGGTCAGCGCAAGTCTTACGCTGGCGATTTCATCCACGGCACAGGCCTTTTGCGGCTTCTATGTCGCCCGGGCCGACACCAGCCTGTACAACCAGGCATCGCAAGTCGTACTGGTGCGTGACGGCGATCGTACCGTGATCACCATGGCAAATGACTTTCAGGGCGATGTTGAAGACTTCGCCGTCGTGATCCCGGTTCCGACTTTTATTGAACGCGAGCAGATCAACGTCGCAGAGAATGCTCTCATCGAACATCTGGACGCCTATACCGCACCGCGGCTGGTCGAATACCACGATCCGGACCCATGCGCGCGACACGAGGTCTACGAGATGGTGGCAAAAAGCAGCCTGCCAAGAAGCGCAACCGCAGATGCAGATTTTAATGCCGGCCGCGCCCACGGCGTAACTATTGAAGCCAGCTACTCGGTAGGTGAGTACGACATCCTGATCCTTTCAGCCGACGAGAGCAGTGGCCTGATCAGCTGGCTGGACGAGAACGACTACAACATTCCGCGCGGCGCAGAGAGAGTGGTCGATAGCTACCTGAAACAGGACATGCGTTTCTTCGTTGCCAAAGTGAATCTGGAAAAACAATCCGGGCTTGGCTATACCAATTTGCGGCCGCTTCAGGTTGCCTACGAAAGTAACAAGTTCATGCTGCCGATTCGCCTCGGCACCCTGAATGCGAAAGGCAAACAGGAACTCTATGTATACGCACTCACAAAGACCGGCCGAGTCGAGACGACCAACTATCGTACGGTCAAGTTGCCGAGCAATACGGAAGTCCCGGAATTCGTTCAAGCCGAATTCAGCGACTTCTATCGCACGATGTTCCACAAACAAACCAAAGCCGAGAACGAGCGCGCCGTTTTTCTTGAGTATGCCTGGGACATGGCCTGGTGCGATCCTTGTGCAGCGGACCCGCTAAGCGCGGATGAATTGCGCAGCCTTGGTGTATTTTGGGTCGGCGCTGGTGGCGGCAGCAAGATCGTGCAACCGCAACAGCCACAGAATGTGTTTGTGACCCGCTTACACGTGAGTTACGACAGCGAACACTTTCCAGAGGACCTGGTTTTCCAGGAAACCGGCGACCGGCAGAATTTTCAGGGTCGCTACATCATCCGCCACCCATTCAAGGGCCAGATTTCCTGCAACGCCGAAGCCTACCAGGCCGCGACGCGGGAACGGCAGGAGCGCGAAGCACAAACTCTGGCCAACCTGACGGGTTGGAATATTGACGACATCCGGGCCAAGGTCCCCTACCTGGACGATGTCAGACCTGAGCCTGAACCTTCCCCTTGGTGGAAACGCATCTGGCAGTAAGCCGATCGTTTTCTGGCTCCGCCCTGGCGACAGCTGTCGCCGGGGCGTTTTTTTCTAGGCCTCGCGCGCCTTCCATGCCGCGATAAGCTCTGCTTCCTGTGCCGCGCTCATGCCAGCCTTCATCGTCGCTGTACGCTCTTCGGGCAGCGTCGCCCACCACTGCAGCAGGTCGCGAATTGTCTCTCTCACCGGTCGATTGTGCAGACCTGCGGCGACCGCTTTCTCGCCAGATACGCTGGACGTCTTTGCCTCGTCGCCATTGATGCCGTGCCAGATTGGGAACATTCCCCAATTCTGTGACTGGCTATTCTCAGCCGCCTCGGTAGCGAATGCCTCGTCCACCCAAACCGGTTCGACAGATGCAGCGCTTACCGCCTCGCTATCTGCCAGCAGCTGACCCATGGAGTACGAGTCAACCGGAGTGACAGTGTTGTAGGTACCCGTGATCTTCTGGTCGAGGCAGTCGATTGTGAAATTGGCCAGATCCCGAACGTCGATGATCTGCATCGGATAGTCGGGTCCGCCTGGCAACAACATCTCGCCGCCTTTCGACGCTCGCACCGGCCAATAGGAGAAACGGTCCGTATGATCGCCGGGCCCGCAGATATAGGTCGGTCGGAGAATCGTCAGTTTATCGGCGCTAAGCTCTGCCTGCGCGCGCTTTTCACACAGCGCCTTGAGCGGACCGTAGGTCTCCCCGGTAACTTCCTCGATGGTTTCATCATCAATCGTCGCCATCTGTGAATCTTCATCATTCGCAATTTTCCATGAGTCGTAAACTGAGATGGTTGAGATGTACAAATACTGACTGACGTTCGGCGCAAGGGTGGCAGCAGAATTCTGTACATGCCGCGGCACGTAACCGGAGTTGTCGATGACCGCATCCCATTTACGGCCCTCAAGCACCGACAGATCCCCACCACGATCGCCCTTGATCGTTTCCAGGTCCGGAAACAACGCATTATTTGTTCGGCCGCGATTAAATAGCGTGACTGAATGTCCACGCCGAAGTGCTTCTCGCACCATGTGAGGGCCGATGAAACCCGTACCGCCGAGGATGAGAATATCCAATGCCTTTTGAGCGCTTTTTTGTTCTGCTGCTGTGACACTTTGCAGCAAACCGCTACCTGCCATTGCGGCACCGCCCAAGAGGCTGCCCTTAATAAATTCGCGCCGATTATTCCCCACTACCAGTCTCCTCAGGCTTTGCTAACGATATTGATCGAGTATCTTTTTAAGCTCGCCCGAACCCGGGTGCAAACTGTCCAAAGGAAGTTGGCATAACGGTGTTTGCGTATTGCCCATTATCTCGTGCATTTCCTTGCGCGACTCATCGATGTAGAGAAGTCCTGTCGTAATCTCACCCTGGTTGAAGCGGTCACGCAGATACTGGAACGCAGTCGCACGGCTGGTCGGGTCATATTGTTCCTCGATCTTGCGCAACACGATTTTGCTGCCATCGTGCAACTCGACTGGCATCGCCTCACCTTGCGCATACTTTACTTTGATCTCTTCGGCCGGCGGCACGAAGTCAGCATCAACGACACGGTGATAAAACTCACGAGTGTGCGCGTAGCTCTTGGTTGAACCAACGTGGTCATTAAACGTGACGCACGGACTGATCACATCCACGAGCGCGAAACCATCGTGCCTCAGTGCACCCTGTATCAACGGCACAAGATGCTCCCGGTCGCCGGAAAAACTGCGCGCAATATAGGTTGCACCGAGCGCAATCGCGGTGCTCACCGGGTCGATGGGCTCCTGCTGGTTAGGCTCGCCCTTCTTTGGTTTACTTCCGATATCTGCAGATGCCGAAAACTGCCCCTTGGTCAGGCCATAAACACCATTATTTTCAATGATGTAGCACATATTCAAATTGCGGCGAATGGCGTGCATGAATTGTCCGGCACCGATAGACAAGGAATCACCATCGCCTGATACGCCGATATACATCAGATCGCGATTCGCCGCGTTCGCACCGGTCGTCACGGAGGGCATGCGCCCGTGCACAGAGTTGAAGCCATGCGCGCCGCTGACGAAATAGGCCGGCGTTTTCGACGAACAGCCGATGCCACTCATCTTGGCCAGCATGTGCGGCTCGATATCCAGCTCGAATACCGCTTCCACGATCGCCGCCGTAACCGAGTCGTGACCGCAGCCGGCACACAGAGTTGATACGACACCCTCGTAGTCTCGGGCGGTTAGACCCAGCTTATTTCTCGGCATCTTCGGATGCGCCACTTTAGGTTTGGCGATGTAACTCATGCGGCACGTCCTTTAGCAATTTCCTCGAGCACTCCGTCCACAACGAAACCGGCATTCAGAGGCATGCCGTCATAGTGCAGCAGCGACACCAGTTTGGTCGGGTTTGCATCAATATCAATCATGAACATCGAGCGCAGCTGTGCGTCACGATTTTGCTCGACGATGTAGACAACATCATGCTGCTCGATAAATTCCCGGACGTCATCACCGAACGGAAATGCGCGTACCCGACAGTAGTTGAGGTTGATCTTTTGCTCCGTAAGGCGATCACGTGCCTCGCGGCATGCGCCATGGCCACTGCCAATCGTTAGCAACCCGGCCTTATTAAATTTCGAATACTCGATTTCCGCTGGCGGCAGAATCTGCCGTGCCGTTTCCCACTTGACCAACAGACGATCGACGACATCCTGGTAAGCCGCTGAATCCTCGGTATAGCCGCCGTAACGCGTATGACCAGAGCCGCGCGTAAAATAGGAGCCTTTCTGGTTGACGCCAGGCAGTGAGCGGTAAGGAATTCCATCGCCGTCGACATCCAGATAGCGATGAAATTTTTCCATCTCGTCGAGTTGCTCCGACGTCAGGACCTTGCCGCGATCAGGAATTTTGCTTTCGTCAAACTCGAGGTCCGGCACCATCCAGTCATTCATGCCGATGTCGAGATCCGACATCATGATGACCGGCGTCTGTAAACGCTCCGCGTAGTCGAATGCGGACTGCGCCATCGTGAAACACTCGTTCGGATCTGCAGGGAACAGCAACACATGCTTGGTGTCACCATGGGATGCGTAGGCGCAGCTCATGATATCCGCCTGTTGTGTCCGCGTCGGCATCCCGGTCGAAGGGCCCGTCCGCTGCACGTTTATGATTACCGCCGGAATCTCGGCGTAGTAGGCAAAACCGATAAACTCGCTCATCAGCGAAATGCCGGGACCACTCGTCGGCGTGAATGAACGCGCGCCCATCCAGGCGGCACCCAGCACCATGCCGATAGCGGCCAATTCGTCCTCCGCCTGAATGACGCAGAAGGTCTTCTCACCGGTATCCGGGTCTACCCGATACCTGGAACAGAAGTTTCGAAATGCATCCATAACCGATGTCGATGGCGTGATCGGATACCAGGCGCCGACGGTCGCACCGGCATACATGCAGCCCAGACCAGTGGCTGTATTGCCGTCAATCACAACATGATCTTTGGTGCCGTCCATTGCTGCGACTTTTTTCGGTAGCGGGCATACAAAATTTTCCTGCGCGTAGTCGTAGCCGAGTCGAATCGCCTTCATGTTCGAATCGATCAGATGCGTCTTGGCAGCAAAGGTCTCTTCAAGCAAGGTCGTAATAATGTCCAGATCGATCTCGAGAAGAGCAGCTACGACGCCCACGTAGGCGATGTTCTTCATCAGGATGCGTGCACGTGCTCCGTCAAAACTCTCGTTGCACATGCGTGACAGCGGCACACCGAGCACGGTGACGTCGTCTCGGCTCAACTGCTTGTGGCGCGGCCAGGTTGAGTCGTAAATAAGCCATCCGCCCGGTGAAACCTCCGCCAGATCTCTAGCGTAGGTCTGCGCATTCATCGCCACCATGATATCGACCCGATCCGAGCGCGACTGGTAGCCGTGGCCGGTTACGCGAATCTCGTACCAGGTCGGCAAACCCTGAATATTGGATGGAAAATAGTTTTTGCCGACAACCGGAACGCCCATGCGAAATATGGACTTCATCAACAGACCGTTCGCACTCGCAGAACCGGTTCCGTTGACCGTGCCGATCTTTACGACGACGTCATTAATTGTTGCCACTCGCCCTTCCCTAACTGTCTATAGCGTATGGAATCCGTACTGTGGATTTTTGCATGTCCCACGCACCGGTCGGACAACGCTCGGCGCATAATCCGCAATGCACGCAGAGGTCTTCGTCTTTAACCATTACCCGCGCCGTCTGCGGCAGATCTTCAGATACGTACAACGCTTGCTCAAGATTCTCGGCAGGTGCTCGCAACTGACCGCGCAACTCTGCCTCATCGGCGTTCGCGGTAATCGTCAGGCAATTCACCGGACAAATATCGAGGCAGGCGTCGCACTCGATGCATAAATTCGCGGTAAATACCGTCTGAATATCGCAATTGAGGCAGCGCTCGACTTCCTGCAGAGTTTGCTCAACCGTAAATCCAAGCTCGACTTCGATGTCCAGTTTCTTGAAGCGTTCTTTCAGATCGACATGCGGCATAAGGCGACGTGCCGCCGGATCATAGTCATTCGAGTAGCTCCACTCGTGCATACCCATCTTCTGACTTGACAGGTTCACGCCCGTTGGCAAACGATCGGTAAGGTCTTCACCCTGACAGTACTTGTGCATCGACACCGCGGCTTCATGACCGTGCGCGACAGCCCAAATGATGTTCTTCGGTCCAAAGGCCGAGTCGCCACCGAAGAATACGCCATCGCGAGAACACATCATCGTCGTCTCATCAACGACGGGGCACTCCCAGTCGTTGAACTCAATGCCGATATCGCGCTCGATCCACGGGAATGCGTTGTCCTGACCGATCGCGAGAATCACGTCGTCGCAAGCAATCACTGTTTCGCCGGTCACCGTGCCGCGATCTATGCCGCCACGCTCGTCAAGCTTGTACTCCATTAACTCAAATGTCATGCCGACCAACTTGCCATCTTCGATAACAAAGTCTTTTGGCGAATGATTGATCAGTATCTCAACATTCTCTTCCTCGGCGTCCTCCAACTCCCAATCTGACGCTTTGAAAAACTCACGCGGTTTGCGAGCCATGACTTTCACATTATCGGCGCCCAATCTCAGCGACGTGCGGCAACAGTCCATCGCCGTATTACCAACGCCAATAATCAAAACTTTCCTGCCGATTTCTTTGACATGCTCGAACGCAACCGATTCGAGCCAGTCGATGCCAATATGAATATTCTCGCTATCGTAACGACCGGGAATCTCAAGATTCTTGCCGCGCGGCGCGCCGGTACCAACGAACACAGCATCAAATCCTTCCGTGAGGAAATCTTTCATGCTTTCGATTGGATGATTCATCTTTACTTCGACGCCCATATCGACCACGTAGCCGATCTCTTCATCCAGAACCTTTGGCGGGAGTCGGAACTGGGGAATATTGGTGCGCATCAAGCCGCCGGTTGTATCCAGCGCCTCGAAAATGGTGACCTCGTAACCAAGTGGACACAGATCATTTGCGACGGTCAGCGAAGCACATCCTGCGCCAATCAGCGCAACCTTTTTGCCGTTGCTGGGCGCCGCTTGTGGCAGGCGATCCACGATATCGTCTTTATGGTCTGCAGCAACCCGCTTCAGCCGACAAATTGCGACTGGACGGTCTTCAACGCGTCCACGTCGACATGCAGGCTCGCACGGTCGATCACAGACACGACCCAGGATGCCGGGAAACACATTGGATTTGCGGTTTTCTATGTAGGCGTCGCTAAAACGCCCCTGGGCGATGAGACGGATGTACTCGGGTACGTCGGTATGCGCAGGACAGGCGAACTGGCAATCGACAACCTTGTGAAAATACTCGGGGTTGGAGGTATCAGTCGGTTTCATCTATGTGAAGCGTCAGCCTCTTGGTGCTTTCATGCACACGGTTCTGTCCGTCATTTGGCGCTAGCATAACGGGATCGACTGGAAAGGCAAACTTTATCGTGCCCGAGTGAACTCAAGCCGTTGACCTGCGATTTCACCGCTCAGTTTCCCATCAGCAAAGACAACGCTGCCGTTGACAATCGTAGTATCGATGCTGGCTGAAAATTCATGACCTTCGAAAGGCGACCAGCCGCATTTGTAAAGTAGGTTCGATGCTTGCACAAGATAGGGTTTATCCGGATCAACAATCAGCAAATCTGCGAAATAGCCTTCGCGGACATAGCCGCGGTCGGTTACACCGAACAGATCGGCCGGCGCGTGACAGGCGCGGTCAACCAGCAGTTCGTGGCTGATTTCTTTTCTTTCAACCAGTTCGAACAATACCTGGAGAACGTGTTGTACCAGCGGCAAGCCGGCCGGCGCCTTGAAGTAACTATTGTCTTTCTCAGCCCAGGTATGCGGCGCATGATCTGTTGCAATGATGTCGAGGCGACCATCGTTCAGGGCCGCGATCAACGCCTGTCGGTCGGCGCTCGACTTGATTGCCGGGTTGCACTTGATGCGGGTACCAAGTTCCTCGTAACGCGACTCGTCGAAATATAGATGATGTACGCAAACCTCTCCCGTAATGCGCTTTTCGGAACGCGGCGCAGGCGAAAACAACTCCATCTCAATCGCAGTAGTGAGATGCAGCACGTGTAACAGCGCGTCATACCGTCGCGCCAGCTCTATCGCAAAACTGGACGATGTTAGACAGGCGTTTGCCGAGCGAATATTCGGGTGCTCGGACATCGGCACGTCTTCTCCGAACTGCTGCTTCGCATGCGCTTCATTTTCCCAGATGGTCGGTGAGTGTTCGCAGTGCGTCACGACCATGATCGGCGCATCCCTGAAGATCAGGTCAAGTGCCTCCGGATCGTCGACCAGCATATCGCCGGTCGATGCACCCATGAACGCCTTGATGCCGCATGCCTGACCCACCTTCAGCCGTCGAATCTCTTCAATATTGGTATTCGTCGCACCAAAATAGAAGCCGTAGTTGGCCGTACACCTGCCGGCTGCACTCGAATACTTGTCCGCCAAGGTCTCGCTGGTGACCGTCAGTGGATTCACATTGGGCATGTCCATGAAACTGGTGATGCCGCCGGCGACCGCTGCTGCGGACTCCGTTGCCAGATCACCCTTGTGGGTCAGGCCTGGCTCACGAAAATGTACCTGGTCATCGATCATTCCGGGCATCAGATACTTGCCAGCCGCATCGATCACATCGATGCCGTCCGCCGCCTCGATTTGTGCCGCTATTTTCTCGATGCGCTCACCATCGATCAGGACGTCGACCTCACGAATCTCGCCCTCGTTGATCAAGCGCGCGTTACTAATGAGTAGTTTGGACAATCGCTTTTTCCTGCTGCTATTTGCATCAGTATGCGAGGGAATCTCCACAATTGCCATGTCAACTATGGAGATTTTTTGCGGGCGCCGCCCGGGTGTGCGATAACCGCTCAATGAACGACTTTGTTAAGCGAGTAGAAAGCGCGCGCGTGTATGACGTCGCCATCGAGACTCCACTTGAGCTGGCGCCGAACCTGTCCAAGCGCCTGGGCAACCGTGTGCTGTTGAAACGTGAAGACCTGCAATCGGTTTTTTCGTTCAAACTACGCGGTGCTTACAACAAGATTGCTTCGCTTAGTGACGCCGAAGCGGCGCGCGGCGTGATCTGCAGCTCAGCCGGTAATCATGCACAGGGTGTCGCGCTGGCAGCGCAACGACGCAATGTACGTGCTGTCATAGTCATGCCAGTCACCACGCCGTCGATAAAAGTTGACGCCGTGCGCAATCTCAACGGCGAAGTCGTCCTGCATGGCGACACCTATGACGAGGCTTTCGCGCGTGCGCAGGAGTTGATGCAAGAGCAGGACCTGGTATTCATTCATCCGTTTGATGATCCTGTCGTGATTGCCGGCCAGGGCACCATTGGTGCCGAAATTCTGCGTCAGAGTGACGGTGAAATCGACGCCATCTTTGTACCAATTGGCGGTGGTGGCCTGATCTCTGGTATCGCCACCTATATCAAGGCTCTGCGGCCGGACATTCGCATTATTGGCGTTGAGCCGGAAGATTCTGCCGCAATGCGTGACTCAGTCGCGGCCGGACACCCGGTCACTCTGAAGCATGTCGGAATATTCGCAGATGGCGTCGCCGTCAAGCGCGTCGGCGACGAAACACTGCGGCTCTGCCAGTTACATGTCGACGAATTCATTACCGTGCATACCGATCAGATTTGCGCAGCCATCCGCGATATCTTTGAAGATACGCGATCGATTGTAGAGCCGGCCGGTGGGCTGGCCGTCGCGGGACTAAAGAAGTATCTGGCACAGCACCAGGTCCAGGGACAAACCTTCGTCACCATCAATTGTGGCGCGAATGTCAATTTTGACCGACTACGACACATTGCTGAGCGCGCGGCTGTTGGCGAACAATCTGAAATGCTCCTCGCTGCCGAAATTCCAGAAGAGCCTGGGAGTTTTCGCAACTTTTGCGAGGTAATTGGGCGTCGCGGTATCACGGAGTTTAACTATCGCTATAACGACAACAGAAAGGCACATATTTTTGTTGGCGTGCAATTACGTGAAGGCCTGAAAGAACGAGAGGAATTGCTCGCAACGCTGCGCGCAGCAAACTATCTGGTCGCTGATCTCAGTGACAATGAAATGGCCAAGCTGCACGTTCGCCATATGGTTGGCGGCCCGTCTTCCGGCATCGCCAACGAACGCTTGTTTCGTTTCGAGTTTCCAGAGCGACCTGGCGCATTAATCGATTTCCTGCAAGCCGTTGGTACCGACTGGAATATCAGCTTGTTCCACTACCGCAATCATGGCTCCGACTTTGGACGCATACTTGCCGGCATCGACGTGCCCGTAAACGAGACCAATGAGCTGGAAGCGCACCTGGCCGAACTCGGCTATGCGCATTGGGAAGAAAGCGACAACCCCGCTTATACGATGTTCTTGTCCTAGTCGCGAAACGAAGGGTCGCGCCGGTCGAGCTTGCGCAACAGGCCCGGCCATGCGATTGCGCCGCCCAATCCTCGCGTTACCTGCTCTGCCTGTGCCTGAATTCCGGCGACGATCGGGGCAGGTACCTGCAAGAGTTCCGCGCCGCCAGACTGCGCCATAATCTGTGTCTGGCAGGCAGTCTCCAGCGCGTACATCATCAGAAACGCATCTGGAGTGGTCGCACCGACCGTCAATAATCCATGGTTTCGCAATATCAGCGCTCGCTTCTCGCCAAGATCCGCGACGAGGCGTGGCTTCTCTTCATCGTTCAAGGCAACGCCTTCGTAGTCGTGATACGCCAACGTGGCATAAGGGAACAGCGAAATCTGCGATAGCGGCAGCAAGCCGTTTGCTTGCGCCGATACCGCAACGCCGGCTTTTGTGTGCGTATGCAAAACGCAGCCAACATCGTGCCGTGCTGCATGTATGGCGCTGTGAATGACAAAGCCGGCTGGGTTAACCGGGTACGCAGAGTCGACGACTTTTTCGCCATCAAGATTAACCTTGACCAGACTGCTTGCGGTTATTTCCTCGAATAACATTCCGTATGGGTTAATCAGAAAATGTTCTTCCGGGCCTGGCACGCGCGCAGAAATATGTGTGAAGACAAGATCATCCCAGCCATGCATGGCGATAATGCGATAGCACGCGGCCAAGTCGACGCGTGCTTGCCACTCGGCGTCACTAACGAGTTCACGAACAGAATTTCCTGCAGCCATATTCCCTATCCAAATAAGCGACGCGCATACAGTTTCACTAGAAACTCAGGTTTCGTCATATGCGGCGGCAATATTCCAAAATCGTCCCAATAAAATTGCAACCAATCGAAGTGCCAGTGCATCAAAGCTACATAGATCAACCACGAACAAACTTATATTCCCTTATGCTGTTTGTTTCGTTGTATTGGCGGTGGCCTTTGGCCACCGCCTTTTTTTACCACATTTCGCGAATCTTGGCCGCAACGTCAACACGTTTGTCGGTACGCGGCATTTGTCGCGTGGACGTTGCTTCGTCCCGACCTCGAAACTCACGCCGCATTGTTTCGAGAAGATCGTCTGTCAAGAAACGGCTGCGAGCGCCAAAAACATGTTTGTCGCCATCGCGATGCTGCTGCGTTACGTGATATTTGAGCGGCGCAACCAGCGATAAACTTTGCTTGGCGCGCGTCATGGCGACGTACAACAGTCGCCGTTCCTCTTCGATCATATCCGGCTTGCCGGTCGCAAACTCCGACGGGAAGTTTCCATCGGACACATTCAGGATGTACACCGCATCCCACTCCTGGCCCTTTGACGAATGCACTGTGGACAACACCAGGTAGTCCTCATCGAGCAAGGGATCGCCGGCGAGATCACCAGCCGCGCTGGGCGGATCAAGCGTCAACTCGGTAAGAAACCTCTCGCGTGTCGGATAGCGCCCGGATATTTGCTCGAGCTGCTCTAAATCTGCCTCGCGAGTATCCAGGCCGTCATACATTCGCTCCAGATGCGGCTGATACCAGCGTCGCACCTGCGTCAACTGCGACTGCCAGGACTCAGTATCCGCGGCCTCAGTCGCGAGCGATTGCAGCAAGCTACAAAAGCCCGGCCAGTCGGCGGCAGCGGCAGCCGGTGGTCGAAAGTGTTGCAGCGATCCGAATTGAAAATCCGCGATGCCAAGATGCTCGAAACAGCGAGACGCATTGGATGGGCCCATGCCAGGCAGCAGCTTCAAAACGCGAAACGCGGCCACCTCATTTTTTGGATTTTCCGCCCACTTAAGAACAGACAACATGTCCTTAACGTGGCCTGCTTCCAAAAACTTGAGGCCACCATATTTGACGTAGGGGATATTGCGTCGCACCAGTTCAAGCTCCAACCTGTCACTGTGGTGCGAACCACGAAACAGGACCGCCTGGTCCATCAGTCGCAATCCCATTTCACGATTGCCAAGAATAGACTCAACCACGAACTCCGCTTCAGCGTCAGAATCTTCGACTGTGACATAGGCCGGTTGCGAACCGTCCTTTCGGTCGGAAAAAAGATTCTTGCGATATTGGCGCTGACTTTCGGCAATCAGCAAATTGGCCGAATCCAGAATCGGCTGTGTAGAGCGATAATTCTGCTCCAGAGAAATAACCTGCGCAGTCGGCATGAACTGATCCGGAAAGCCCAGTATGTTTTCAACCTCTGCAGCCCGAAATGAATATATCGATTGCGCATCATCACCAACCACTGTGACACCCTCGCCTTGCGGCTTGAGTGCACGCAGGATCTGCGCCTGGACTAAATTCGTATCCTGATACTCATCAACCAGAACATGGTCAAACCATGAGCCAATCTCGTTGGCGAACTCTTCTTCGGCGACCAGATGGTTCCAGTACAACAACAAGTCATCGTAGTCGAGCACCTGATTGTGCTGTTTGCGTGCTACATAAAGACGAAACAGTTCGCGTAATTCAGGCTCCCAGTCGATGCACCAGGGGTAGGTTTCCTGCAGCACATCCGGCAGGGATTTTTGCGTGTTAACGCAGCGCGAATAGATTGCCAGGCAGGTATCTTTTTTCGGAAACCGGCGCGATTTTTTTGATAACGATAATTCGTGTCGAGTGACGTCAAGCACGTCCGCGGCATCGCCTCTGTCAAGTATTGAGAAGCCGGGATCAAGACCCAGGTTTGCGGCATAACGACGCAATAGACGATTCGCGATGGAATGAAAGGTGCCGGACCACGGTAATACCCCGGCCGGCAAAGAGCTCGAGTCGTTCGCGGCCATCGCCTGCCGTACGATGGCGTCCACGCGACGCATCATTTCCTGGGCGGCACGACGCGTAAAGGTCAGCAACAAGATACGCTCGGGACTTACACCGGAAATAATCAGATGCGCAACGCGATGCGCCAGGGTCATTGTTTTACCTGTGCCCGCGCCAGCGATCACCAACAATGGCCCGGCCCGAAAGGCATTGTCCGAATCCAGCGCGCCGTATTCTGCAGCTTGTCGTTGCGCTGGATTAAGCATGTCCAGATAATCGTCGATTCGCTCTGCCGCTTGCACTGTGTGTCCCCGGAAGAAAGATCTGTATTTTTATACAGTACTGGATGGATTTACAAGTGATTGCTCAGAAAAGCGGTATAAATTAGCCGTATCCCTACCAAGGAACCTCTTCAGACCGCAGACATGATCGAATGACGCCCGAAATAGCGATCGTACTCGGCGTGCTAATCGTCTCGTTGATTCTCTTTATCAGCGAAGTCATTCGCATGGATCTGGTTGCTTTGCTAGTGCTCGGAGCGCTGGC
>Ga0316204_10006151_pt1 | contig 18795 bp, 16 predicted proteins | sample 6monrhotite_MG_2_FD_205661 | JGI IMG/M metagenome (GOLD analysis project Ga0316204, IMG submission 205661) | Microbial mat bacterial communities from mineral coupon in-situ incubated in ocean water Damariscotta River, Maine, United States -... | ecosystem: Environmental > Aquatic > Marine >...
GACCGCGAAACGGCAGCGGAAAAAGCCGACAAGCAAATTGATGGTGCACTCGCAAAAGTACATAGTATTGATGATGACCGAATTCTCCGCTTGTTCCGGGCAGTGGTTCAATCAACTTTGCGAACCAACGCGTTTGCTTATGCAGCCGGAGAGGCACTGGCATTCAAGATTGAAAGTGCCAAGATTCCAGAACTGCCTGATCCGGTTCCCTGGCGGGAAATTTTTGTATATAGCCCGCGGGTCGAAGGAATTCATCTTCGCGCCGGACCGGTCGCACGTGGCGGCTTACGCTGGTCAGATCGTCGCGATGATTTTCGAACCGAGATTTTGGGCTTGATGAAAGCCCAGCGGGTCAAAAATGCTGTCATTGTACCGACCGGTGCAAAAGGCGGTTTTTTTGCCAAGCAATTGCCACTTGGCGATGACCGTGATGCCTTTTTGGCCGAGGGCATCGAAGCCTACAAGATGTTCATCAGTGCCCTGTTATCAATCACCGATAATATTAAGTCCGGAAAAATTATTCCGCCAAACAATGTTGTTCGCCGGGATGAGGACGACCCCTATTTTGTTGTCGCGGCTGATAAAGGAACCGCAAGTTTCTCTGATATCGCCAATGGTATTGCGATAGACCGAGGTTTTTGGCTCGGTGATGCCTTTGCCAGTGGTGGCAGCAACGGTTACGATCACAAAGCGATGGGCATTACGGCGCGCGGCGCCTGGGTATCGGTGCAGCGCCACTTTCTGGAAATGGGAGTTGATGTTCAGACCGATCCTGTTTCAGTCGTTGGCGTTGGAGATATGTCGGGCGATGTGTTCGGCAACGGGATGCTGCTCTCCAAATCACTCAAACTAGTGGCGGCTTTTGATCATCGGCATATCTTTATTGATCCCAATCCTGATCCCGCCCGCAGTTGGGCCGAGCGAAAACGGTTGTTCGATCTGCCTCGATCCAGTTGGGAAGATTATGACAAGAAGCTGATTTCCAAAGGCGGCGGTGTTTTTTCACGGCAATCAAAAACAATAAGAATTTCAAAAGGTGCCTCTGAACTGCTTGGCCTGGCCGGCGAAACAGAGGCAACACCATCCCGACTTATCACGGCCATCCTCACTGCCAATGCCGACTTGCTCTGGTTTGGCGGGATTGGCACTTATGTCAAAGCTGCATCCGAAAATCATATCGAAGTAGGGGACCCCGCCAATGATGCTATTCGCGTCAATGCACACCAGTTAAATGTAAAGGTTGTCGGCGAAGGGGCAAATCTGGGAATCACCCAGGCAGCGCGTATCGATTTTGCAACGCGCGGCGGTAGAATCAATGCTGACTTCATCGATAACAGCGCCGGCGTTGACTGTTCCGACAACGAAGTAAATATCAAAATTGCGCTAAATGCTGTCATGGCAGAAGGGAAATTAAAAGAGACCGCCCGCAACAAATTATTGAGCAGTATGACATCCGATGTAGCAGAAATTGTACTCAACAATAATCGACTGCAAGCGCTAAGTCTGTCGATCGCAGAAATGGGCAAGCACCAATCACTCCCTTCCTATGCACGGTTGATTGAGCAATTTGAAGAACAGGGACAATTGAACCGCGCTGTCGAAGGGCTGGCTGACAACGAAGAATTGATGCGGCGAGCCCAGGAAAAACGAGGTTTGACCAGACCGGAACTGGCTGTACTTATTTCAACCGCCAAGCTGGTATTGCAAGCAGCCATTGAAAATAGCGATTTGTCCGATGACCCTGCTCTGAATAGCGAGCTTTGTGCAGCCTTTCCGTCGGCAATACAGAAAAAATATCCAAAATCTGTTTTAACCCACCAATTGCGGCGTGAAATCATCGCAACCAAATTGGCCAACCGCATGGTCAACAAAATGGGATTGATACATCCGTTTGAATTGGCCGAGGAAGAAGGCAGTTCGCTGGGAGAGGTCGCTCGTGCGTTCGTGATGACCGAACGGCTGTTTGAAGCGCAACTAGTCTGGGAAAAGTTGAAAGAAGCGTTGATCCCGGAAGAAGTTCGTTTGCTGCTTTATGACCGAATCGCTTATATTTTGCGCTCCCATATGGCTGACCTGATGCGCATTGGCCTGACGGACGAACCGATCGATGATATTGTAAAAACGCTTTCTCCTGGAATCAAGAAACTGAGCAATCAGGTCGATAGCCTCATCACTGCGGAAGGAAAGTTGCAGGCAGCCAAACAAATCAGCATGCTGGTTGAATCAGGCGCCACCCCTGAACTGGCACGGATGGTTGCGACTATCTATAAGATTGACGGCGCGGCAGGCATTGCTCATCTTTCACAGCAAAGGAAGATTGACATTGTGGTCGTCACGTCTGCCTTTACGAAACTGGGTAGCCTGCTTGGTCTCGACTGGGCTCAGATGACGGCAACCAGGATCAACCCGTCTGATCCGTGGGACCGGTTGCTGGTATCTGGCCTCGCCCGAGATTTTCAGCAAATTCGGCTCGATTTCCTGCGCCGGGCAAGGAGCAAGGATATGGATCAGTTTGTTGATAGTTGGGCCGAAAAGAATATCGCGCGTATCGCACAATTCCGCAAGATCGTAGACCGGGCACAGCAATCGCCACGGCCTTCGATCACTATGCTAGGACAAATTGCAGGGCAGGCAAGACTATTACTATCGCGTTGAGCTAGTGATACAGCCACAGGCCCAATGTGTGGAGCGTTACTCCAACAAGTCCGCCCACCAACGTACCGTTGACGCGAATATATTGCAGGTCTCGGCCGACGGCATTTTCAACCCGATCGGTAATAGTCTGGGCATCCCAGCCGCGTATCGTCTCCGAGACCAGCTTTACGATATTGTCGCCGTAGCTGGAGACAACGCCGGCAACCGCCCGGCGCGCAAAGCGATTGATCTGCCGATTGAGTATCGGGTCCTTTTGGAGGCTCCCTCCTAGCTGAACCATGGCTTCACCAAAATGACCCGCAAGCGCCGTATCCGGATCACGGGACGCCTTGAGCAAGGCCTCTCTGCCATGCTCCCAAATACCGTCAATCCATTCACCAATGGCCGGATTTTCTATCATCTCCAGCTTCCAGTCTTCGACGCGCTGCCGAAGCTCCGGATCTGCCTTCAGTTCATGCGCAAATTCTAGCAGACTTTCCTCTGTTTTGGCCCGAACCGGATGTTTTGGGTCAACCGCCATGTCTGCCAGTAACTTATACAACCCGTCCATCACCTCATTGGCCACCCGGTCATCAAGGCCGGTCCAACGCATCACTGCATTGGCCCGCTCATGAACGATGGTGCGGATCACATGTTCATTTGTATCAAGCGTTCTATAGGCCCATTTAATGGTAGAATCGATCAACGGCCCATGCCGATCCTCCGCCATGACCACATCCAATATCTGGCCCATCGGTGTGGCTAGATCAAGCTGTCGGGCCTGTTTGTTCACCGCACCTTTGAACATACTGCCAAGACGATCCTGGTCCAGTGATCCTACAATATCAGCAAAAATTCGCGAAGCACCGTATCTCAAACGCCCTTCGCCACCAGCCGGTGATTTCAAGAACCGGCCGACTGCACTGGCCATGTCAACGCCATGCATGCGTTGGGCTACAATTTTTGTGACCAGGAAGTTTTCACGCAAAAAATTGGCTAGTGTGTCACCAATCCGGTCCTTGTTCCTCGGAATGATTGCAGTATGCGGAATGGGCAAACCCATTGGATGACGGAACAAGGCCGTCACAGCAAACCAATCGGCAAGACCGCCAACCATTGCCGCCTCTGCAAATGCACGGACAAATCCAATTGCCGGGTAGACGGCTTCATAAGATTTTGATGTAAAATATACGATCGCCATCACCACCAGCATACCGGTGGCAATGATTTTCATATCTCGGCCGGCATTGTTATTTCGGCCTGATATGCTCAGCTTTATTTCGCTGCGCCGTGATGTCGGTGCAGAAGTTGACTGATTAGACGTAATTGGCTTCACTCGGCAGGTTGAACCTCTGGCTCACTATCTTTTCTAGGCGCAGGGCCAGGATCAGCTAGCAAATATTTGCGGAAGAAACGTCCCATTCTTTTCTCGACATCATCTGCCAGACTAAAGCCGGCCGGCACTATCGCCAGCGTCATTATTGTCGACAGAATCAAACCGCCTATCACAACAACACCCATCGGTTGGCGCCATGCGGAATCTCCTGAAAGAGAAATCGCGGTGGGCACCATGCCCGCGACCATTGCCACAGTGGTCATAACAATCGGTTGCGCACGCTTGCGACCTGCATCAAGCAATGCCTCGTAGCGCGGGACTCCTCGTGCCATTTCTTCCAACGCGAAATCTATCAGCAGGATCGAGTTTTTCCCGACGATGCCAATTAGCATCAATATACCAATGAAGACTGGCAGAGAGTTCGGTTGCCCAAACGCCCACAACAGCAATAATCCACCCAAAGGTGCCATGAGCAAGGAGCCCATATTCACTAGCGGTGCCATGAAGCGGCGATACAGAAGAACCAGCACGCCAAATACCAGCAAAATACCCGATGCAATGGCGATCGGGAAATTGTCCGTCATTTCCTTTTGGATCTCATCGGCCCCGACCGGCGCATTGGAGACACCAGAAGGCAAATTTTTCAATATGGTTTGTTCCGCTATCAGTTTGTCGACATTGCCCTTTAGTGTTCCAGGAGCCAGGTCTGCCCCAATCAATATTCTCCGTGACTGGTTATACCTGCGAATTGTTGTCGGACCGGAACCGAAACTGATTTCCGCCACGCGGCTAAGCGGAACAGATCCACCTGAAGCTGTGGGAACAGGCAGATTTTCGATAGTCGACAAGTTTTTCCGGGATTCTTCCGGAAGCATTACGCGGATCGGTATCTGACGATCCGAAAGAGAGAATTTGGCACTATTCTGGTCAATTTCACCCATTGTAGCAATGCGGATGGCTTGACTGAGTGCTACAGTTGTCACACCCATCTGTGCGGCAAGATCAAGGCGTGGATTGATAATAATTTCAGGACGCCGCATGTCTGCGCTTATTCGTGGCGTGACTATACCCGGTATATCTTTCATCTGTTCGACAAGCGTAGATGCTGTTCTGTCAAGCAATTCAGGATCAGATCCCGAAAGCATGATAGACAATGCACGGCCGGTTCCGCCGCCGCCCGGTCCATTCAAATTCTGGAACGAAACACGTGCGTCTGCAATTTTCTTGTATTCTTTGGCAACTTCCCTTTCAAATTCCTGGCTGGTGCGAACTCGTTCACTTTTCAAAGCCATGAAAATCTGGGCGCTGCCCTCCTCAATATCCTGTAAAGCAACATCCACATCTGGCTGCGCTTTCAAGATTGCAGCTACTTCGCCCGCAACTTTTTCTGTTTGCTCCAGCGTCGTTCCCGGAACCATTTCGATATTGGTAATTGCGAAGTCAAAATCGACATCGGGGAAGAGCTGACCGGGTCGCAACGCAAGAATAGCGACAGTCGCGAAAAACGCAAAAACCCCGATCATCATCATCCAGACACGATGATCGGCAAACCTTCCTTTGATTCTTTTCACCTTGGTCGACGCCCAGCCGACAAAATCGTCTCCCGATCGATCGACCACCAATCCAACCAATCCCCCAACCAGCACAGTTACCAGCCAGCCAACCAACATACCGATGGGGAAAATCACCAATAGTGACAATAATATCTGCCCCGCACCTATGCTGGCCTCTGGATCGTCCGATGAGCCACCGAATAAAGGGGCAAAAGCGATAAGCAGGCCGATAATCAACGGAGCGACATAGTAAATCGGTCTATTCGTGACAGCACGACAGCTTGCCAGAATAGATTTGGAATTGTTGTTGTCGAGACTGAAACGCAGGATTTTCTCATAACGATCCATCATTGGGCCAGTGGCGTGATCCGCCTCTCCTTTGGCTTTCATGAAATAGGCCGCAATCATGGGAGAGATCATCCGGGCTACTGCCAGACTTACGAGAACCGCAACAACAACAGTCAAACCGAAATTCTTGAAAAATACTCCGGATACGCCAGGCATCAAACCGACTGGCAGGAACACTGCAACAATGGAGAATGTTGTAGCAACAACAGCAAGCCCAATCTCATCCGCCGCATCAATAGAGGCCTGATAGGCGGACTTACCCATTCGCATATGTCGGACGATATTCTCAATTTCAACAATAGCGTCATCCACCAGCACACCGGCCACCATTGCCAGAGCCAACAAGCTCATCTGGTTAAGTGAGAAATCCAGCAGATCCATGAACCAGAAGGCAGGAATTGCGGACAATGGTATTGCAATCGCGGCGATAATTGTCGCCCGCCAGTCACGCAGGAACAGGAAAACGACGACAACCGCCAGCAAAGCCCCCTCAACCATGGCGGCAATCGAGCTGCGATACTGGCTTTTCGTATAATCGATAACGGAAAATACCCGCTTGAATTCAATACCGGGATTTTCTTTCTTGATGACATCCAGCACTTCCATTGCGTTGTCATAGACACTGACATCGGAAGCGCCTTTCGCACGTTGGAATCCGAAAACAACAACCTGTTTTTCATCGATTTTGTTGAATGATCGCTGCTCGCCGTAGGCATCCTTGACCGTTGCAATATCTTCAAGCTTGACGGTTTTTCCTCCGCCGATCGAAATTTGCGTTTTGCTCAGTTCGAAGGCAGTTTCCGCATTTCCCAAGACACGAACAGACTGACGTGCACCGGCAATCTCTGCCTGACCACCACCGGCATCGGTGTTGACCTGACGCAACGCGGCATTCAGTTGACTGGCAGTAACGCCCAATGCTTGCATCCGTTCCGGATTAACAATCACTCGAATTTCCCGGTCTACGCCACCACCGCGAAACACGGTCGACATTCCATCCACCGACAATAATCGCTTGGTCACCGTATCATCGACAAACCAACTCAGCTGTTCCAGCGTCATATCGGTCGCCTTGACCGAGAAATAGGCCAGAACATTGCCGGTAACGTTTACCTTTCGAATCTGGGGTTCCAGGATGCCGTCCGGCAAATCTCCGCGGATAGTGTCTATGGCATTTTTCACGTCATTTACGGCTTGATCGGGATCAGTTCCGATCCGGAATTCGACAAATGTTCGACTTGACCCTTCACTGGCCGTCGAACTTATGTTCGCGATTCCTTCAATGGACTGCAAACTGGCATCTACAATTTGCGTTATCTGGCTCTCAATTTCCGAAGGGGCCGCCCCGGGCAGTGAAATTGAAACTCGCGCTGCCGGAAAATCAATGTCCGGGTTGTCACTGACTTCCATGCGTTGAAAGCTGGCCATCCCGGCCAACAACAATCCCACGAACAGGACGATTGGAACGACCGGATTCCTGATTGACCAGGCTGAGATGTTCCGAAAATTCATTTGTCAGCTTCCCGCTGGCCCGGCAGAATCATTCTTTGCCTGCACTTTTGGATTAACGGTTTCTCCGGGATTCAAGAATCCACCAGCGAATAATATGACTTGTTCCGCTCCCGATAATCCGCTCGCTATTGCCACACCTTCTTCCGTAACGCCGCCCGTTGAAACGGACTTGCGTTCAACCTTGTTTTCTTTGCCTACCACGTAGACAAAGCTGCCATCCTTGTCCGACAAAACGGCCGATTCAGGCAGGATAATCGATTCGGATGACCCACCCCTGATTTTGGCACTTGCGAAACCGCCTGGACGAATTGCCAGATCATATGCCAGTGCAATACGGGCTATTCCCTGGCGCGACTGCGCATCTATGGTCGGAGAAACCTGCCAAATCTGGCCGGTAAAACTGACATTGGTTCCCACAGGAACAACCTCTGCGCTGGTGCCGACAGATACAAGCGCCAAATCGGATTCACTTAGCTCGGCCTGCAACTCCATTTCGCCGTTTTGCGCAATCCGGAACAACATACCGCTACCTTGCGTTACCGTCTGGCCTGGCTCGACATTTCGTTCCAGAATATATCCACCTTTTGGAGCAACAATACTGAGTCTGCTATTCCGCGCCCTTGCTTCACCCAACTGTGCTTGCGAAACCCGAAGACGGGCTGCTGCTGAATCACGCGTAGCTGTCAAACGATCAATATCTGCCTTGGAAATAAACCCGCGTTCGATAAGTTTCGAAGCCCGATCCAAATTAGCTTGCGCCAAATTCAAGTCCGCGCTGGATGCACCAACAGAGGCTTGCAAGCTAGCAACTTGTTGACTTTGAACCGATCGATCGATGCTGGCCATGACCTGGCCCTGTTTCACCCAGTCACCGGCATCTACATAAACGCGCGTAACCCGGCCACCTTCGCCAACGACCCCAACCGGAATATCTCGGCGTGCAGCCAAAGTACCGGTCGTGGTGATAGACTGTGTGATAGCCTGTTTACCGGGAACTGCGACGGTAACCACCGGCGCCTCGCTGACCTCGCCCTCTGCTGCTGCACCCGCACCCTCGCCGCCAGCATAGAAATAATATCCCAGACCAGCCAGAAGCGCCACGACAACAATTGCAACGACGACAAGCCGCTTTTTTCTGCCGCTTTGATCGGCATCGTTCATATTCTCAAAATCGACATCGTCGCCGGATATGGTAGATTCGTAGTTCATTTTATCACTCGTCAGACAACCTGAGACCGCAATTGCACGGTCGGTCATACAAAAGATTTACGAAAATTACAGGAATACTATAGTTTTCGACCAACGCTGTATTATCTGAATAAATCACCGACGACAAGACCGGAAAGAATTTTTTAATTTCTGTGGAAATCAAAGAAAAAGGCCGGATTTCGAATGGAAACCGGCCTTTTTCGAAAATAGTCTTTTCGAAGCGCAATCTAGCGGACGCGGCCCCGTTGAACCAGGTTTACAATACCCAGCAAAATAATCGCGCCAACGACCGCTACAACCAATCCAGTAATAGAGAATTCCTGGACACTTCCCGAAATCCCAAACTGGTTAGCTACCAGATTGCCGATTATCGAACCAACGCAGCCGACGACAATATTCCAGAATATTCCCATTGATGCATCGCGATTCATCACCATGCTTGCTAACCAACCGGCAATGCCGCCAACTATCAACGCTACTATCCAACCCATATGTTCCTCCTGTAACAATAGGCCAACGCTTACAAACGGCCTATTTCCCTGTTCGTTATAGAGAAATTTGCCAGCAAATTGAAGAAATAAAAAAAGCCGCCATGGAAATAGCGGCCTTTTTACAATTGGTAGCTGATGTGAGCCAAGTCAGTATTTTTGCTGGCGCTCGTATAGATCGCGATAATGCTGGATCCGCGTCACCCTTAGGCCAGGCATACCAGAGCGATCAACAGCACGTTGCCAGGATGCAAATTCTTCCAAAGACAGGTCATAGCGATCACATACTTCGTCAACGGTCAACAATCCGCCGTTTACCGCAGCCACCACTTCAGCTTTTCGCCGTACGACCCATCGTGTTGTACCAGGTTTTGGCAGATCTTTAATCGTCAATGGTTCTCCCAGTGGACCGACGACCTGTGCTGGCTTTATTTTTTGGTTTTCAATCATACTACCCTCAGATTTTGTGCCTTTCGGCATTTCTCTTGATTTGATGTTGCCATCTTTGAACCAAGAGCTTTTCGATATGCTAAATTGCCAAGGTAAACAGCGCGTTCATACTTTCCCCCACGCGCCGATACCAACAATAGACTTACCCGCCAGATCTGGGCGAAAATTGCCCCGCACAAACAGGTTTCCGTTTTCCCTATCCGTTTCTTCACCGGTCTGTCCGGCGAAGAAGCGGATACGGTTTTGAAATGAACGCCCCTTATTTGATACAATGGCCGAAGCCAATTCCATCTCATACGCAAAGACTTTTTGCGCAGAATGACTCAGTGATTGTCGTGCAATCACATTCGCCATCAATGCGGCATAGTCATTCTGCTGCTGGTCTCCAGCAGAAAGATCTACATCCGATTCGGCCTTCGGGCCTTTGTGGGGGAAATTCATTTCCATGAACATGTGTCTAGCAGCGAAGGTATAAACTTCTGTAAAAACGCTGTTCATCAGCCCTTAGGGGAAGTTAAGCAAACCTTCCTAGTAATTGAACAATTCGTCCCAATATGAACCAATAGCGCTTTTTTGCCCCAATTTCCGGGCAGGACTAGCGCTTCCAGCATCAGCCGGTTAAGAGCGCGGACATAATGACCAATCGAATCAAACCAGATTTTCAGCTTTCGGGCGATATGAGCGGCAAACGCATTGTGGTGGCTATGTCGGGTGGTGTTGATTCGAGCGTTGTCGCGGCACTGGCCGCGCGAACGGGTGCGGAAACAATCGGAATTACGCTGCAACTATACGATCACGGCGAGGCAGTCGGACGTACTGGCAGCTGTTGTGCCGGTCAGGATATCCGCGATGCCCGGGCTGTTGCCGATAAACTCGGTATTGCGCATTATGTCTTTGATCATGCCAGCCGGTTTCAAGAATCGGTGATGGATGTATTCGCCGACGAGTATATGGCTGGACGAACACCGATCCCATGCGTGCAATGTAATATGGGCGTAAAATTTACGGATCTCTTGCAGCTGTCGCGTGAATTGGGTGCAGACTGCCTGGCGACCGGTCATTATGTGCGCCGGGTAGAAGGGTCAGAAGGTGCAGAACTGCACCGGGCTCTGGATCCAGCGCGCGACCAAAGCTATTTCTTGTTCGCAACGACTCAGGGCCAACTAGACTATTTGCGCTTTCCCCTTGGCGACCTGCCCAAACCGGAGGTACGCCAGATTGCGGAAGAAATGGGATTAGCCGTGGCATTCAAGCCTGATAGTCAGGATATCTGCTTCGTACCCGATGGTGACTATGCGAAGGTTGTGCGGAAGTTGCGGCCAGATGCCGATGATGACGGCGAGATTGTGCATATCAACGGCGAGACTATGGGACGCCACAAGGGGCTTATCCACTATACGGTCGGGCAGCGCAAAGGTCTGGAAATTGGTGGGCAGGCAGAACCTCTTTATGTAATTCGCCTGGAGCCCGCGGAAAAACGTGTGGTTGTTGGCCCAAAAGAAGCATTGGCCGTTGCTTCTGCCAATTTGCGAGACATCAACTGGATTGGCGGTGACTTTGCCGGACCGATGCAGGTGAAGGTACGGTCAATGGCGCAACCAACACATGCAAGGCTCGAAGGCGACATACTGCGCTTTCATAATCCAGAATATGGAGTCTCGCCAGGTCAGGCAGCGGTGTTCTATAACAAAGATCGTGTACTCGGTGGTGGCTGGATTACTTCAACCGGTGAAGTAGAACAAAACTGGTTGGCCGGCGCGGAAGTATAATAAGCCGCTTCGGTTTAATCGTCAGCCGCTTCTTCATCGGTCAAAATCACGCATCCCCAACCTTCTCGAAACTCAGCAGTTGCCGATTCCATCAGAGGAACGGATGCTGTCACGCGTTTTTTATCGGTATCTACTGACAAACCGATCAGTTCCATGCCGGGTTCAAAATCTTTCTCGCAATCCTCAATGTCGCGTCCACCAACATAGTGACACGAACAGGCCACCCGCGCTCCATAGGCAGTACCTATATCCAGTTGCCCTTGGATAAACTTGAGATTGTAGAAAAATACGCCCGCCAAAATCAGAACAAATAGCGCAACTATATATATCGCAATCCGTCCTTTGCTTGTTCCTCCAGCAGATTTGGTTTTTGCAGTTGCCATGATGGCCTCTATTGGTGCAACGCTTCGCTATGCACAAGATCAAATTTCTATCCGTTTTCGCCGCTACTCTCGTTCTTGCCAATTGTGCGTCAGAACCGGAAGCACCGCCCGTAAAGACCGATGAAGAGCTAGCGTATATTTCTGATTTCAGCCCGATCAAGAAAGTCCGTCTGGATCGGGTTATTGCACCTTTGTTCGAAGATCCCGCCATGGCAGAAACCCGTGCCGTTATTGTCATGCATCGCGGTGAGATTATCGCCGAACGTTATGGAGAAGGCTATGATGAGGACACGCGTTTCATCAGCTGGTCGATGGCAAAATCCTTTACCGGCGCGCTTATCGGGTTTTTGGTTAGCGACGGACGATTGGTGCTGGATGATCCCGCGCCGGTTCCCGCCTGGCAGCGCTCCGGCGACCCTCGCGGCGATATAACGCTTCGGCACCTTATTCATATGTCGTCCGGACTTGATCATACCGAAGTGCCCGAGGAAGGTGGCAAAACGCTTTATGAAGCGGACACAAACCGGATGCTATTCATGGACGGCGCTTCCAACATGGCGGGTTACGCCGAAGCACGACCTCCCGAAGCGCCGCCGGGAGAGAAATTTGAGTATAGCACGGCTACCAGCATGATACTCGCCGACATCATCACCCGCACATTGACCAGCAGCAAAGACCCGACCGTGCGCCGCCAAGCGGCAGACCGCTTTATTCGCGGTCGATTACTCGAACCATTGGAGATGGAAGGCACCTATTTTGAATATGATGCCAATGGCACATTTTTGGGCGGCAGTATAATTCAGGCCACTGCGCGCGACTATGCGAAATTTGGCGAGTTTCTCCGCCACAAAGGTTCCAAAAAAGGAGCCCAGCACTTGCCCGTCAACTGGGTCGATTTCATGCGCACATCGTCAAAAAACGACCCCGCTTATGGTGGCCACGTCTGGCTCAACAAGAAACGCCCGGAAGGTCGCGGTCAGGTATTATTCCCGGATAATGGCCCAGATACAATCTTCGCTGCGCTAGGACATTTGGGCCAACAGATTGTGGTTTCGCCCGATCAAAAGCTAACTGTTGTGCGTCTGGGCAAGACGCAAGACGATGTTCTGGCACCTGTTCATGCACAAATTGGCGAGATTATGTCAGTCTTCCCGATTGAAAATTAGAGCTTAAACTCGCCCTCCACAACCGTCACGCATTTACCACCAAGCCAGGCGGTGTCGCCATCCAGCCGGCAATTGACATAACCACCACGCTGGCTGGCCTGAAAAGCCGTGAAACTGGCACGGCCCAATTGTCTGGCCCAATAGGGTGTCAGCACGGCATGCGCTGATCCCGTCACACTGTCTTCATCAACACCGCCGCCAGGTACAAAGACGCGGCTGAGTACATCAGTTTCTTTTCCGGGTGCCGTACAAATAAACTGCTCATTACCGCGCATTCCGAGCGCGCGCAGGTCTGGTTCCAATGCCAATACTTCATCCGCCGTTTCATAACGAATGACATTGTAACGCCCTTCATGAAATTCGGTTGCAATCGGAGAACCGCCGATTAGCGCAACAACGTCAGAAATATCCTGGGGTCCGGTAGGATAGGATGGCAAACCCAGTGCATAGCCTTGACCATCCCGCTGCATAATCAAAACGCCGGCTTGTTTGGTGCGAAACGTGACTCTGTCCAGGTCGGGGTTTTGCGAAAATATAACATGCCCGCTTGCCAAAGTCGCATGCCCGCAAAGCGCAATTTCAACCGTTGGCGTGAACCAGCGCAGTTCATAGTCCGCTTCGCCGGTTGCATCGGGAACATAAAATGCGGTCTCGGCGAAATTATTCTCTTCGCCAATGGCTTGCAGAACATCGTCATCCAGCCATTCGGTCAATGGCATCACGGCAGCCTGATTGCCGGTAAAGGGGCGATCGGCAAAAGCATCAACATGGAAATAGGGGATTTTGGTCATGGGTAGAGCATTCCTTTTGCCCAGCCGTCGCCATCCCTATCAAAAGTCCGGCGCTCATGCAGACGATGTTCGCGATCTTGCCAAAATTCAAAATGATCGGGCGTCAGGCAATAGCCTGACCAATGTGGTGGCCGCGTGACATCGCCACCTTCGAATTTTGCCTTCATTTCTACATAGCGCGCTTCGAAAGTCTCCCGGCTATCCAATGGCCGCGATTGATCCGACGCCCATGCGCCCAATTGTGAATCGCGACTGCGCGTGGCAAAATAGGTATCAGCAACCGTGTCAGCAACCGTCGACAAAGAGCCTTCAATTCGAATTTGCCGACGCAGGCTCTTCCAATGAAACAATATTGCGGCCTTGGTATTGGCAGCAATATCTGCCGCCTTTCGGCTTTGCTGGTTCGTGTAGAAGATAAAACCATCCGGGCCATGGCCTTTGAGCAAGACCATTCGTGCAGATGGCTGGCCGTTGGCATTGACGGTAGCAATGGTCATCGCATTGCCGTCATTTAGTTCTGTTTCCCGTGCTTCTTTGAACCACGAATCGAATATGGAAAAGGGATCATTGTTCATGAATGATACTTTATCAGGGTGCTGACAGGCAGGATAGAGCCAAAACATTTTGACAGAGACAGAAATTCTTTTTCTGCTAATTCAAAAGGGAGGAGGCAACTATGAATTGGGAACTTATTTTTACCGTCACCAACAGCTGGGCGTTGCTGATGTGGCTAATTCTCGCCTTGGCGCCGAGAAACGAAATGGTGATGAAGGCTCTGTTCTATGCCGGAGTTGGGTTACTCTCGCTCGCATATGGATTGATCATTGTACCTCTGATGACCGGTATGATCGACGGGGGCAACTCCGATGGTTCGTTTGGCAGCCTTGCCGGCGTACAGGCCCTGCTATCCAGTGATGGCGGAGCAACCATCGGTTGGATCCATTATCTTGCCTTCGATCTGTTCGTCGGCATTTGGGTTGCGCGCAATGCAGATGATTATGGATTCAACCGGATCATCCAGATCCCATTCCTGTTTTTCACGCTCATGTTTGGACCGCTGGGACTGACACTATACTTACTGTTGCGCTTCACGAGGCATGACAGGGTTGCGAATAGCGTCATACCTCAATAAGACACTGAGTCTTAAATTGTTGAAAAACAGGGACACAACTCCAATCTTGGGTAGATAAGGAGTTGAGTAAGGGCATAAGATGGCAGATCCATATTCAGAGTTGGGCGTGGCCAAGGGCGCGAACGAAAAGGAGATCAAGAGCGCCTATCGCAAACTTGCGAAAGAGCTGCATCCTGACAAAAACAAAGACAACCCTGAAGCCAGCGAACGTTTTTCGAACGTGACCAAGGCTTACGACCTTCTGATGGACAAGGAAAAGCGTGCGCAATTTGACCGCGGAGAGATTGATGCAGAAGGCAATCCAACCGCCCCATTTGGTTTTGGCGGGGGCTCCGGTGGCACTTATTCCCAAGGCGGCGGCCAGCAATTTGATTTTGGCAATGGCGGCGCCGACTTTGGAGATATTTTCGAAGGACTGTTCGGTGGCGGGTCCTCGCCATTTGGTGGCCGCCAACGCAGCGCGCCTCCCCCAAAGGGCGCAAATGTAAACTACCGACTAAAGGTTGAATTTGTCGCTGCAGCAACACTCGATAAACAACGTATCACTCTGGAAGATGGAAAATCTATCGACCTGAGCCTTCCCAAGGGTGTTGAGGAGGGCACGCAGATGCGCCTCACCGGCAAAGGACGGCAAGGTCCTGGTGGTAATGGCGATGCGATCATCACCGTGCATATCAAACCCCATCCTTTTTATGAGCGCGATGGCAATAATGTGCGGCTGGAACTACCCATTTCCCTGAAAGAGGCGGTTGAAGGCGCCAAGGTTAAAGTACCAACGGTAGACGGACCGGTTATGGTTACAATTCCGGCCGGCTCCGACAGCGGCAAGACACTGCGACTAAAAGGCAGGGGCTTTACTCCCAGAACTGGCTCACGTGGTGATGAGCTTGTCACTCTCATGATTACCCTGCCGGAAAATGACGAAGCCTTGAAAGAATTTGTCAAAGACTGGAAAAGCGAGGATAACCTGCGTAGTTCAATGGGGGTATGAGCCTGAAACGCGCTTCCAATGTCTGAAACATCACGCCTCTCCCCCGAAGCCAGACGGAAGGATCAGGCCGAAGCAGACAAGGGACAAGCCCCGGCACCGGACAATCTGAAAGAAGAGAATCTTCCGCATCAGATTAAAACCGTAGTCGAGCGGGTAGCGCTCGGTGTCTATGATGAAGGGTTCATTTTTGCCGGAAATTTTGCCTATCTATCTCTATTGGCAGTTTTTGCGTTTTTCATCGTTGCGGCGGCCATTGCCGGTAGCTTCGGCCAGACTGCCGCTGGCACGGATATTGTCGAAACCTTTCTAAGCACAGTGCCACCCTCTGTAGCAGGCGCACTGCGGCAACCGATCGGCGATGCGATGACAGCACGAACCGGTCCATTGCTGTGGTTCAGCGCGGCGGTCGGATTGTGGACCGCAACCAGCTTGATGGAAGCAATCCGGGAAATCTTGCACAGAGCTTATGGCGTGATTGCCCAGCGCGCTTTTTGGGAATATCGACTGACTTCTATTACGGTCATAATTTTATCTATCTTCTTTGCGATGTTCGCTCTTAGTGCACAGTTTCTATTCTCTGCCATCGAAGAATTTTTGGTTAGCTATTTTCCGCAGATGGAAACCCATGCATTCTGGGTTTGGCTGACCGGAATTTTGCCGTTTTTGGTCCTCTTCGTAACCTTATATCTGCTGTTCCGGCTCATGACACCGCGTGAATATCGATCTCGACATTTCCCAAAATGGCCTGGCGCAGTTATCATCAGCATTTGGTGGCTCACAATCACCGGAGCATTACCGATATTCCTAAAATATGCAGCTGGTTTTCAACTGACCTACGGCAGTCTCGCTGGCGTCATGATTACTTTGATATTTTTCTATCTGGTTGGCCTGGGGATGGTTACAGGCGCACAGCTTAACGCCGCTTTGGCTGAATTTGGCCGCAAACCGAAAGCTTCAGCCACCTAATGGACTAACGCAGGAATTGCTGGAAAATCAGTTAGCTAGCGGTTATTGGTTTACCGGAATAATATTGAAAAGGAGCGTGCTATGGGCGACTTGATGCAGGGTAAACGTGGCCTGATCATGGGGCTTGCCAATAATAAATCCCTGGCATGGGGTATTGCCCAAAAACTGTCGGACGAAGGCGCTGAACTGGCGATAAGCTATCAGGGAGACGTCATGGCCAAACGGGTTGTGCCGCTTGCTGAGCAACTGGGCTGTGATTTCCTCCTCGATTGCGACGTGTCTGACATGGATAATCTGGATGCTGCTTTTGCCGAAATAGAAAAGAAATGGGGTAAGCTGGATTTTGTCGTCCACGCTATTGGCTTTACCAACAAAGAGGCGCTGCGCGGCAAATATTTTGATGTGACGCTCGATGATTTCCTGATGACGATGAATATCAGCGTCTATAGCTTTACCGCCGTTGCCAAACGCGCAGCCCCGTTGATGCGTGAAGGCGGTTCGATGCTGACTCTGTCATACTACGGCGCGGAGAAAGTAATCCCTCACTATAATGTTATGGGCGTGGCAAAATCAGCGCTGGAGACTTCAGTGAAATATCTGGCCAATGATGTGGGACCGGATGGAATCAGGGTCAATGCGATATCCGCCGGACCGATCAAAACGCTGGCCGCGAGCGGAATTGGTGACTTCCGCTATATATTGAAATGGAATGAACTAAACGCACCGCTTCGCCGCAACGTCACGATTGACGATGTCGGCGGTTCCGCCCTGTATTTTCTGTCAGATCTATCTGTTGGTGTGACCGGAGAGACCCATCATGTCGATGCAGGCTATCACACAGTTGGCATGAAACAGGAAGATGCGCCTGATATCGGACTCGAATGATCATAACTTGCATGAAGGAATCGGTTTGTCTTTGACCGTGCTTGTCACTAAACAAATTTCATGAGCTTCAATACGTTCGGTCGCGTTTTTCGCTTTTCTACCTGGGGAGAAAGCCACGGTCCCGCCTTGGGAGCGGTTGTCGACGGCTGCCCGCCAGGAATTGCACTAAGTGAAGATGACATTCAGCCATTTATGGATGCCCGCAAACCGGGTCAGTCCAAATATACCACGCAGCGCAAAGAACCGGATCAAGTGAGAATCCTGTCTGGTGTTTTTGAGGGTAAAACCACCGGCACGCCGATTTCGCTGATGATTGAAAATGTGGATCAGCGCAGCAAGGATTATAGCGAGGTTGCCAAAGCCTATCGCCCTGGTCACGCCGACTATGCCTATGACCAGAAATACGGCTTTCGGGATTATCGGGGCGGCGGTCGTTCCAGCGCCCGCGAAACAGCGGCTCGTGTAGCCGCTGGGGCAATTGCCCGCAAAGCACTGGAAGCGATCAAGATCACAGCCTGGGTTGCTGAAATCGGCGGTGATGCAATTGATATGGCGAACTTTGACGCGGAAGAAATTGGCAACAACCCGTTTTTCTGCCCCGATGCCAAAGCCGCGAAACGATGGGAAGCACTGGTCGATGGTGCACGCAAGGATGGTAGCAGTCTGGGGGCCATCGTCGCCTGTGAGGCAACCGGTGTTCCGGCCGGATGGGGCGCGCCAATCTATGCAAAAATGGATAGCGAGTTGGCCGCGGCTATGATGACCATCAATGCGACCAAGGGCGTTGAGATCGGGGATGGATTTGAAGCAGCGCGATTGCGCGGCGAAGAAAATGCCGATGCGATGCGCCCGGGCAATGACGGACCTCGATTTGGTTCAAACCATGCCGGTGGCACAGCTGGCGGAATTTCTACCGGACAGCCGATATTCTGCCGTGTAGCGTTCAAACCGACCAGTTCGATCCTGACGCCGGTTGAAACGATTACCCGCGACGGCGATGCTACCGAAATCGTTACCAAGGGCCGCCATGATCCCTGCGTCGGCATCAGGGGCGTGCCTGTTGTCGAAGCCATGATGGCTCTCGTTCTTGCCGACCAGAAACTGTTGCACAAGGCACAATGCGGATGAGTCGGATTCTCACCACAATGGTAGCGCTGCTTGCGCTCCTTCTTCTTGGAGCGA
>Ga0316204_10006152_pt1 | contig 18795 bp, 16 predicted proteins | sample 6monrhotite_MG_2_FD_205661 | JGI IMG/M metagenome (GOLD analysis project Ga0316204, IMG submission 205661) | Microbial mat bacterial communities from mineral coupon in-situ incubated in ocean water Damariscotta River, Maine, United States -... | ecosystem: Environmental > Aquatic > Marine >...
ATTAACTGCGCTCCTCTTTCAGCATTCGTGTTACTCCGGCCTTGAGATCAATCCGAGCCGTCCATCCCGGAAGTGATGGTCCGTCCCAGGGTTTAACGGGTGTTCTTGGCGCCAGGGAAAATTCTCCCCATTGGCAGTTTATTGGCTTTTGCCCGATATCTTCGAAAACTTTAACAACTTCCCGAAGGCTGTGGCGTGTGCCGCCGCTCACGGCGTAAGGGCCGACACCTATGTCCGTACAGGCGCTATGTATCAAGGCGTCAACAACATCATCAATGTATATCAGGTCAACTTTTATGTCCGCGCCTGTCATCGGTTGCGGAGAACCACTTTTCAGCGCATCACGAAGCGCTGTCATCAATTTCGGCCTTGGATCATTGCGGCTGTATATATCAAACAGGATCAACATCGTAACATCGATGTCATGGGCCTCATGGTAATAGGCAAGAATATCCTGAAAGGCCTGCTTGGTTGCAGCGTACAAATTCACGGGATGGTATTCAGGGCCATCAAGATATTGGAAATAGCTGCCAGCGTTGATGAACCGACATCCATTTAGTTTCGCCAACGCCTCCAGTAGCTGCACACCAAGGCTAACGTTTGATGCGATCAGATCGTCGATTTGATCTGCATGATGAGTACGGAGATATCTGCTTGCCAGGTGGAAGACCACATCTGGTGCAGCTTCACCGGCAATTGCCTGCATATGGTCATAGGACCCGTCGTACCTGTGCACGATAGCTGACGTATTTTCCAATGCGCCCAAGTCCGAGGAGGGCCGCGCGAGACAATGGACTACCGCACCGTCTGACAGCAGCCGATTGACCAGTTTCTCACCCAGATGACTGGTCGCACCGGTAACCAGCGCACGTTTAATGTTGCTCGGCGAAGGTTCGGAAAACATCGCGTATATACCCTGATTGAGTATCATCCATCCCCTGATGGCATCCAAGCAGGATGCCTCCCGCCATCACCTTGTCGGCGTTCGGATATCCGGAAGGGTCAGCTTTGTGTGAAATATTGGCAAAACCCGGCTGGCGCAAAATATTCCCGGTGAACACGGTTCGGGTTTGAACACCATTCTTTTCAAAATGAATTTGCAGCTGGCGTCTGGTAAATGGTGCATCATCCCGGACGATCAACGGGACGGCCAGCCAGGGTGTATGCGTATCAACCTGCTGACGCGGCAGGGTGAACCAGTTCTCATAGTCTTTGAAGAAATCCGTCAGGACCTGAAAATTGTGCTCGCGACGCTTCGTAAATTCTGGCAACCGATCCATCTGAACCAAACCGAATGCCGCTGAAATTTCCGACGGCAGGAAGTTAAAGCCGATGTCCCCAAATACAAATTTTGCATCATAATCAATGCCGTCGACCATCACATCGAAACGGTCTTCTACATTTTCGGATTCATCAGACAGGCTGGAGCTACGCCCCCATCCGCGAAGAAGTTTAGCTCGTTTGTACAACTCCTCATCATTGAACGTGACCATGCCGCCGAAGCCAGCTCCAGTCATGATGTGTGAAGCATAAAAACTGGTCGTCGAGACATCCGACAGGCTTCCCGTCGGCACCCCTTTAAAGGTGCTGCCAATGGTATCCGCACTGTCTTCAATTGTTTTGATCCCGTGCTTATCTGCGAGGTTTTTGAGGGCGCTCCAATCGGGCAGATTACCAATCAGATTGGGGATCATCATCAACCGCGTTTTTGGCGTAATCATCGCCTCAATCTTGTCGACATCGATACAATAGGTATCAGGCTCAACGTCAACAAAGGCGGGAACCAATCCCTGTTGTACAAGCGGGGCAACGGTGGTCGCGAACGTCAGCGCTGGAGTGATCACCTCATCACCGGAATCAAGATCAAAACTTGCGACTGCCAGTGTGTTCGCAGACGATCCAGAATTGACCATCAACCCATGGGTTTTACCAAAGATCTCTGCAACGCGTTGCTCAAATTCCTTAACTTTTCCGCCATCCATCAACGCCAGAGAATTCTCTCTGAGCACCTTTGTAACAGCCTCAATTTCTTCCTCGCCATAAACGGCTTGAGCATAAAATACGCGCATGTAGGGGGTCCATAATTTAGGTTAATCACTGATATCCCTATACCACTGTAACGACGATGGCACAAACGTTCCAATGATCAGAAGACACGCCAACAGCCAATTTTCTACGCCTGTTCATTCTGGGGCTCTGTTGCTACAACCCTGTGATCGGTGTCCGTTTTTACGTTCTGTGATGGCACCGATTTGGAGACTTAACTGATATTGGACGCCCCTACGAATGGAACCGGATAATCAGCCCTGGCCGTGGAAGAAAGTTGTTTCTCCAAACCCCCTGGCAATTCCAAACCTTCCACTCATCGCCAAACTTCATAACATCGGGTTCCATAAGTTCAGGAAAAGATGGACCAAACGTCTGTTCAAAAAACCCGCACGGACCTTATTCGATTTCTGTTATCACGTCCTGAAACTGGGAGGGCAGGGGACACTGGAGCTCCATCACGAAGGTTCTGTGAAAGAATTAACATTCGACGCCCATAAACTTCATTTTGCCTCAGTTTACAGTCACCCCCGTGAATTGGTGTTCGAGCCGCAGGTGATGGGCCTTCTTGAACTCCTGATGCGCGACGACGACGTGTTCTTTGACATCGGGGCCAACTGGGGAATGGAGGCCTTGCACGCAGCCTTGCTGCCAAACTGGACGGGCGAGATACATGCCTTTGAACCTGTCCCCAGCACCTTTGCTGATTTGAGGTCTCTGGTATCACAAGCCTCTCTGCAAAACCGCATCACCTGTCACAACATTGCCGTATCTGATGCAACTGGAAAAACATTCATGAAACTGGCCGACGGCATCCAGTCGGGGACAGCGACGATCACCGGGTCCGACGGAGGTAGCAATGGATTTGAGGTCCGGACAGAGAAGCTTGATGACCTTGAACTTTCGCCACCCACATTCCTGAAACTGGATGTCGAGGGACACGAAGCAACCGTTTTCCACGGCGCCAAGGAAATCATTGCCAAAGATCATCCCTTTGTGATTTTCGAAAGCTGGCATACGCCCAACGATTTTCAGAGCTCACAGGATGCCTTTGACGTTTTGGAAGATTATGGATACGTGTTTTTCCGTCCGGCATGGGGGTTGGAAGGGCCACATAGCCTGACCGTTTGGCAGCATACACAGCCGCCATCACACACAGGAAACCGGATCCTATCGCTTATTCCCATGAGCGCCGAAATCCGCCCGTTCATGTCCGAACATATTGATGTTTTTGCCTGCCATGTAAGCCGACTGGAAGACCTGAGAATGCGCCTGGACCGAAACCCCTGAAGTTTCCTGGCGCGCAATCGCTCTTTATTTGGCGGCATCATTGACGTATTGAGTTAGCCGGTTCCGGAAAAGTTGTGAATTCCGATAGGTGACCAGTAAGGATGAAGTTGTGGCAAGATCACGCACTAGAATTGTTAGAAAAATCCTGACCACACTTGGTTATGATTTACGGCGACTTCAGAAAACTCATGTGCATGCCTCAACGCCGGGCTGGCATTTACCACATGATGCCGGATTTGACGGATTTGAGACGATCATTCCGCGGGCTGTCACGCATTTTGATATTGTGTTCAGATCCTGTACGCGGGTTGAAATATTTGGCCAGGATCGTAAACGTTTGCTGGATCAGCCCAAAAGTGAAGTCATGATTCGTTGCCTCAATTCACTCATAAAATCGATCGGCCATGCCCAGTCCGAAGGTGTGGATATCCCCATCCGGCTTATCATCATGGATGACCATTCCGCTGAACCTTGTATCAATCAAATTAAAACCTTGTTGGACCGCGCCTCCTGCGAGACCAAATTTATCGCCCTCGAGACGACAGGAAATGGTCCCTCAGTGGGCGAAGCCTACAAATGGGCGCGCAAGAATTCCAAAGATATCATCTATTTTGTCGAAGATGATTACCTGCACGAACCAAACGCCATTCTTGAGATTATTCGCAGCTACGAACGGCATGCAGCGGTACTTGACCAAGATGTCGCCCTGTTTCCGGCGGATATGCCCGACCGATATCGCCACATTGAGGAAACTCAGATTTTTCTCGGCAGCCACCGCCATTGGCGGACGATTGGTAACACCACCTTTACATCGATCACGTCGATTGGAATTTTAAAAAATCACTGGGATTCATATATCGGTTTGGCGCAATACGGGATTGATCCGGAAGTAACCGAGGCCAATACCCTTCAGCCGATCTACAAAGAGGTGCCGTGCCTGTCGCCAATTCCGGGTCTGGCCCTGCATTATCAACAGGTAGACGGCATTTCACCATTCTGCGACTGGGAAAAATGGTGGGCGGACGCCAAGGTTGATATGAGCTGACCCTGCCTTCTAGGAAAATTATTCAACACTTGATTTGACGTGGTCTAACAGCCTTTGCGTCTGCACCGCCCATTCGCGCTGGCGAAGTCGCTCAGCATCGTCCCGGATCGAATTTGAGAACGAGTGAAGCATTTTGACAAACTGATTTTCTGGAGAAACAGGGATTTGGGTCCATTTATCTCCGACATGCATCCCGATTGACATATCCCGTCCTGCCGGTTTCGAGAAGGCGGGAGAGACATGCAGTGAACCCAGTTCACCGTTAATGAACATCTCATTTCTGTAGTCCCGACCGTAACCCCAGTACGCCCTGAGTTCCAAACCGGCACCCATTACAAAGACGGCTTCTCCACCCGTGTCTATATCGTACCCCGACTGGTGCTCAAGCTTGGCAGAGACTGAAACTATCTCTCCACCAGCCAGCTCGTAGGGAACAATTATGGGATAAAATCCGAGATCCAGAAGTGCACTTCCACCGATCTCAGGGTCATAACGAATATTGTCTGCAGATAAATGTGGAAATTCGAAATACCCGGTCACGGATAGAACTTTGCCAATAGAACCCTGGCCGATCAGGTCGGCGACCTTTTCAAATTGGTCGTGATAAACAGGGCTGCATACGACACACAATGAACGGTCGCTGGCGTTAGCAACATCAAAAATTTCTTCGGCTTCAGCCAATGACGAGGTAAATGATTTTTCAGACCAGAGATGACGCCCGGACTTCAAAATCTGTAGCCCTTCGTCGTAATGCAGTCCTATAGGTGTCGCGAGATAAACGACGTCTACGTCCGGGCATTCGAGAATTTCTTCAAGGCTGGACCAGGCGAGACAGTGATGAAGCCCAGCTTGCTGTCTTCGAACTTCGTCGTTGCGTGTTCCGATTCCAATCAACTTCAGGGAATTGCATTTAGCAATCGACGGCAGAACCGTCTTCCGGGCGTGTTGACCAACACCCCAAACAGCAATTCCCGTCGTTTGGAAATTTGATTTTCTCACGCTAAAACACCTTCTATCAATGTTTCGAATGTCCCTGAAACGGGACGCATGTCAAGGAAATGCCACAAACAAAAAAAATCGGCCGGGACGAATCCCGACCGAAGTTTGTGCTCTTGAGGGAAGGGAGGAATTTCAAAACTGAAATCCTTCCAACACGATTATATTGCCCGGGAATTTTCATCCGGCATGTGATACCTGTCACAGGATCTGAAAAAGAATCAAAAGAATATGACGTCGTCAGGACCCTAGAAGATTGAGGGGCGGAATAACGTCCTCACGAACGCCGCAAAGCCCCTGCAGTTCGTTCAGGATACTCTCGATATCATCAAGTGATTTTCCGAGAATGAAACGACCTCCCGGTGCCAACCGCAAGGTCGGTCCCTTGGTGCATTGCCCCATACACACGCTTCGCTCAACAGTGATATTGATACGCCGCTCAAGAACACCGGCCTCAATTGCCTTAGCCATGTCCAGGCTTGAGCGCGCCGCACATGACGCGCCATCCGCACCGAATCGCCGGTTGGTACAGACCATCAGGTATTTTGGTTTAATTTCGTTCACTCATTCATCCATCCAGACTCAATTACATTTCGGGTTCGCAATAAACCCAACTTCATACGCAGTTTTTACGTGGATTTGCGTTTAAGATGACTTTACCGAAACTTCCCGCCCACGATCAGTCAGTTTGCAGATTACCCAGTCCGGCTTGATCGGGTTTTCAAACCACGGTTCTGCCCAGCCTTTTTCAATGCAGGCCCGAACCGTGCGTTCACTGATTTTTTGTCCGTTTGAATCAAACAAGGGAAGTTTTCCGCCAGCCTGAGCCAGCCCCCGCGCCAGCCATTTGGCCTGCGACTTGGTCGGCATGCCGCTAAGCACGTCTTCCTGTCTGTCCCCGTCCGTACTCATAGGCCTGCACCTTCCAGAATACTATCAATGACGTTATGGCAGTGACATCGTGGTCGCGACGCCATGACAATGGTATGACAGAATCGCCTGTGCGCCAAGAGTTCAGCCCGAGCATGACCGGGAAGCGCCGCTGTGGTTAACGCGCACCAATCTGGGCGGCGATGGCCTTAACCTGTTCAACATTGGTGATGGCCCCGCTAAAGCAGGCCTGGATCGCCTGTGACAGAGGTTTCAGCAACCGGACTTCTTTCGGGTCCGGCTGGCCGCCACGAGACGCCAATATTGCACTGGCAACATTGCCGAGCGCGTCACACAATGTGAGGACATGCTCAAAACTGCTCCCTGTGAGAATATCCGGGGCATTGTCTGTAATATCGAGCAGGGACAACAGTTCGCTGCGAATAGAGGGGTCGACCCGACCGCTGCGTTCCAGCATAGGCACCAGATTGGTCACGTGCGCTGCGACTTCAATACCGACCACATCGACTTTGAGCGCTTTCATTTTGTTAAGCGCACGATTGATCATCTCGTCGATTTCCACAACATTGAGTTTTTGGCCTTTGGCCTTGGCTTTAAGCGTATTCGGTGCCTCAATCCCCGGCGTGCCACCATCCTTCCGCCGGGCTGGGCCGATATACCCATCAGACATGATGAATTTTTTCCGGGATTCGATCAGGTCATTAATGCGATCAAGCATCTGGGCCGTTGAAATCGGCTTGGCGATTACTGTGTCCGTTCCCGATTCAACAACGCGGGTCACAACCTCGGGCGTCGGCTCTTCGACCAGTGTAATGATCGGGAGAAACGGATTGCTCCCCAGTTTTCCCTGACGGATATCCTGGATGCATTCGATAAAATCACCGTCCTTCAGATCATATGACCCAATCAGTAGATCGGGCATATGTTTGTTGATCACCTTTCGGAGTTCATCAACCGTCTTAGCCTGACTCAATTCACGAAAACCGTGATTGTGAAGGATGTTGCGCACGCTGGAACGGGAATTCAGGTCATGATCAACCAGAAAGATTTCACAACTTGCGAGATCACTCTGTGCCATAATTTAACTTGCCCTCAAATAACAGAAATTGCGTCCCTAGACCGGACTTATTCTAGTAGAAAAAGCCTACCCACGTAAAACCGTTTCAACACCAATTCAGATCGTAGATCATAACGATGACCCAATTCTTAATGTTGCCACGGCCTGGGCGGCGATCCCTTCGCCGCGACCGGTGAACCCAAGCCGTTCAGTCGTTGTTGCTTTAACATTGACACGTGACACTTGGATTTCAAGGATCTCGGCAATCCGTGCCTCCATTGCCGGTCGGTGCGGTCCGATTTTGGGGGCCTCACAGATCAGCGTCACGTCGACATTGATAACTTTTCCTGAAGACTCGGCCAGCAGTTTCGCCGCATGAGCCAGAAAACGATCAGACGAAACGCCGCGCCATTGTTCATCCGTCGGCGGAAAGTGCTGACCAATATCGCCACGCCCCACGGCACCGAGCAGCGCATCGGTCAATGCGTGCAGCCCGACATCAGCATCCGAATGGCCATCCAACGCCTGATCAAATGGAACTTTGATTCCACAGAGCGTGACGTGATCACCATCGGTAAAACGATGCACATCGAAACCGATTCCCGTACGAAATTCAAACTGCCCGCCGGAACTGCTAAACCGCTCCAGATCGTTACTGGTCGTGATCTTTATGTTTCTTTCGTCGCCTTCAACCATCATCACCTCCAGTCCGGCCACTTCAGCGACGGCGGCATCATCCGTTAATTCGTCGCCAATTGTGTTTCGATGTGCGTCCAGAATATTTTTGAACCTGAACCCCTGCGGCGTCTGTGCCCGCCAGACGGTCGAACGTTCTACAGTCGTCTGTACCTTACCATGCTCTCCACGCTTAAGGGTATCGTTGACGGGCAGAACCGGAATAGCTGCGGGAGATTGATCCAGAGCCTTCAAAACACGTGTGATCGTATCCGCATCCACGAACGGTCTGGCTGCGTCGTGGATCAATACGGTCCTGGGAGACAGGGACGACAGGCTTTCGAGTCCCAAACGGACTGAGTCCTGGCGGGTCGCCCCGCCGTTTACCGGCTCAAGAAGATCGAGTCCTTTAACAGCATCGTCATACAGTTGACGATCATCGGGGTGGACGACAACACGAACGGCATCAATATCAGGATGAGCGATAAAGGCAGCTGCGGTTTGGTGCACGACCGAACGGTCCGCAAGCTTCACATATTGCTTCGGAATCTCGCCGCCAACGCGATATCCGCGCCCTGCTGCTACAATCAACACCACCGTTCCCGGCATTTGTGTTTCCTTACATTAAGTCACCGTCTAATCGCCGGGGACCTTAATTGTCGCCTCTGGGGTTGCCAAGTGTTATCCTTATTAAGACTTGCCAAGCCGGTGTTCAGGGGCAATGTTCGCCTCGCTTGAACTACAAATCACATCTTTCAAGGCCCGAGAATGACTGACGGATTAATACTGAATTTAGCTGCCGTCCTCGCTCTGGTTCCAGCCTCGCTTCTGGGATTGCGCAGAGACCCGGGCCGCGATGGCATGTACTGGTTGATGCTGGCGGTCGCCACGCTTGGCCCGTTCACCACCATCATGGTTAGCCTGTCCGGCGAATGGCACACCGATCTTGCAACATCCCTGTGGGCGACCATTGCTGCCAGTATGATCCTGTTTTCCGTGATCTCCATTTTGACTCGTGAAGCCTGGCGCCTGACACCTCTAATCGCCATTTATATGATCATTCTGGGCGTGTTGGCGACGATCTGGAGCCATGCTGGCGATCCACAAGGCATGGGAAGCGCTGGGTCCGGCGCGTGGGTCGGACTGCATATCGCGGTTTCCGTCGGCACCTATGGACTGGTCACCATTGCCGCCGTCGCCGCCCTCGGCGCGGTTTTTCAGGAGCGCGCTCTCAAAATCAAACACCAGACGCCATTAAGCCGTTTATTGCCCTCCGTTGCTGATTGTGATGAGTTGGTGGTACGTCTGCTGGCGGTTAGTGAAATTGTTCTGGCACTGGGTCTTTTCAGCGGCATGGCATTGCAGTTTGCTGAAAGTCACGAAATCCTGGCACTCAACCACAAGTCAATTCTCACCATAACGGCTTTTGTGGTGATTGGCGGTGTGTTGATTGCGCACTACAGAAGCGGGCTGCGCGGACGCAAAGCGGCAAGGATCGTGCTGTTGGCATACCTGCTGCTCACTCTTGGCTATCCAGGCGTCAAATTTGTTTCCGATATAGTTATCAGTTAACGCTTTGTCGCCTCATATCATCGGCAAGTCCTTGTGTTTAACGGCCGAAGTGCCTAATAAATAGGCACCCAAAAAGGAACCCGTCGATGTCTGTGCAAATTGGCCCTGTTAAGCTGGAAAATCCAATCGTTTTGGCCCCCATGTCCGGGGTCACTGACCTGCCGTTTCGCCGCCTTGTAAAGCGTAGCGGTGTTGGACTTGTGGTTTCTGAAATGATCGCCAGCAAGGCCATGGTCTATGCCTCGAAGAAAACCATGAAAATGGCCACTCATTGTGCTGAAGAACATCCCATGTCAGTGCAACTGGCCGGATGCGAACCCGATATCATGGCAGAAGCGGCAAAGCTGAACGAAGATCGCGGTGCAGCCCTCATCGACATCAACATGGGGTGTCCGGTGAAAAAGGTAACCAATGGCGACGCTGGGTCCGCCCTCATGCGTGATGTAAAACTGGCGGGTGACATCCTGACGGCGGTCGTAAACGCCGTCAGCATTCCGGTCACCTTAAAAATGCGCACGGGCTGGAATGACGAGACCCGAAACGCACCGGAACTGGCGAAGGTCGCAGAAGACTGCGGCATCCAGGCACTTGCGGTCCATGGCCGAACCCGCTGCCAGTTTTACAAAGGTCGCGCCGACTGGAAGTATATTCGTAACGTCAAAGAGGCGGTTAAAATTCCCGTTTTTGGCAACGGTGACATCAACACAATTGAGGACGCAAAACAGATGCTGTCCGACTCCGGTGCTGACGGCGCACTTATTGGACGCGGCACGTATGGAAAACCGTGGTTTCCGAGCCAGGTCGCGCATTATCTCGAAACGGGTGTCCCACTGGCAGACCCGAGCCTGACCGACCAGCATGAAACCGTGTTGGAACACTACGAAGCTATCCTCGAGCATTACGGCACACAAGCCGGTGTCCGTATTGCCAGGAAACATCTTGGCTGGTACTCGAAGGGTCTCGCGGGGTCGGCTGAATACCGTTCTGAAATCAATAAATTGAGTGACCCCGATCAGGTAAAGTCCCGCATCAATGAATTTTACGCGGCAAATCTTGAGCGGATGGCTGCCTGATGAAAGACGCGCTGATCGCTTTGGTCAATCCCGCGCACCCGACACCCCCAGATGGGGACATGCTGCTCAACGCCATCACGCAGACGCTTGTGGTCGTGGATGAAAACCTGGATATCGTTTATGCCAATTCGGCGGCAGAGCAGTTTTTCAGAACCAGCACCGAAGTCTTGAACGGAAAAAATCTGTCAGAATTCATCCCGCCAGACAACCCGATGTTCGGCCTGATTGAACAGGTCAGGTCAGCGAGACGGCCGGTTTCTGAATATGATGTCACTCTGGAAACGCCAAAAATCGGGACGAATTTCGTTAATATTCAGGCCAGCCCGGTAACTGAATCGCCAGGGAACACACTTCTGTCCATCCAGCTACGCTCGATTGCCGATAAAATCGATCGCCAGTTAACCCATCGGGGCGCTGCCCGGTCTGTCACCGCCATGGCCTCAATGCTGGCTCATGAAGTCAAAAACCCATTGTCCGGCATTCGTGGCGCGGCTCAACTCCTGGAACAAAATGCCAATGCTGAAGACCGGGAGCTGACCCAGCTCATTCGAGATGAAGCTGACCGGATTTGTGATCTGGTCGACCGGATGGGAGTTTTTTCAGATACCCGCCCCCTGGAGCGCGAAGCCGTCAATATCCATCAGGTGCTTGATCGCGTCCAACGTCTCGCCAAAAACGGCTTCGCCAAAAATGTGCGGTTTCAGAACGTGTTTGATCCGTCACTGCCGCCGGTTTTTGGCAATCGCGACCAGTTGGTTCAGGTTTTTCTGAATCTGGTCAAGAATGCGGCGGAAGAAGTCCCGGACACAGGAGGGGAAATCATTCTGGAAACCGCCTATCAGCAAGGTGTGCGGTTTGCCGTACCGGGGCAGGGGTCCCGCGTTCACCTACCGCTCCGGGTCAGTGTTATCGATAATGGCCCCGGTATCCCGGATGATATCAAATCCTACCTGTTTGATCCGTTCGTCACCTCGAAACCTCAAGGCAACGGCCTCGGCCTGGCACTTGTTGCCAAAATCATTGACGACCACGGTGGCGTCATCGAATGCGACAGCAAGGCCAAACGGACCGCCTTCAGGGTTATGCTACCCATGTTCAGCGGGGTTCAGGAGTAGCCATGAGCGCACCGACGATCCTGGTCGCAGATGACGATGCTGGTATCCGCACCGTCGTTACACAAGCCCTGAACCGCGCCGGATATGATGTTCGCGCCACCTCTAATGCGGCAACGCTATGGAGGTGGGTCAGCGATGGCGATGGTGATCTGGTCATTACCGATGTCGTTATGCCGGACGAGAACGGGCTAGATCTCGTTCCCCGAATTCGCCGCCTACGTCCTGACCTCAGGGTTGTTGTCATGAGCGCCCAAAACACCTTGTTGACGGCCCTTAAGGCCAATGAGCGTGGGGCATTTGAGTACCTCCCAAAACCTTTTGATATCAATGAATTAGCCAATATTGTTCGACGAGGACTTGAAACACCCGCCGAAGTCAGGTCAGAGAACGTGCCGGGACAAGAGGAAACCCTACCGTTGATTGGCCGCTCTCAGGCCATGCAGGACATTTACCGGACCCTTGCGCGATTGATGGGAACCGACCTGACCGTCATGATTTCAGGGGAGTCCGGCACCGGCAAAGAACTGGTCGCCCGTGCTCTGCATGACTATGGCAAACGCAAATCAGCGCCATTTGTTGCCGTCAATATGGCCGCCATTCCGAGAGAATTAATCGAAAGCGAATTGTTCGGTCACGAAAAAGGGGCGTTTACAGGTGCAGCCAACCGCACCGCCGGACGATTTGAACAGGCGGAACGCGGTACGCTGTTTCTTGATGAAATTGGCGATATGCCGACCGAGGCCCAAACCCGGTTATTGAGGGTGTTGCAGGAAGGGGAATTTACGTCGGTTGGTGGTCGTACAGCGATCAAGGCCGATGTACGCATAATTGCCGCGACCCATCATGACCTGAAGCAATTGATCCGACGAGGCCAGTTCCGTGAAGATTTGTATTTCCGCCTTAATGTCGTGCCAATCCGCCTGCCGCCACTTCGCGAACGTGCCGAAGACATTCCGGAATTGGTCCGGTGTTTTCTGACCCGTGCGGTGGAACAGGGATTGCCGTGGAAAACCATTGATCACGAGGCGCTCGAGCGCCTTAAAAGCCATTCCTGGCCCGGAAATGTTCGTGAGCTTGAAAACCTGGTTCAGCGTCTGGCGGCACTTTATTCCCAGGAAACCATTGGTTTGGATGTCATCGAGCAGGAGTTTTCGGACATCAGCCCCAAAGATAAATCCGATACCAACGAAGGACTGGCCGGGTCGGTCGAGGAACGACTGGAAACCTATTTCTCCGCCCATGATGGCAGATTGCCTGCCGCCGGCCTTTATGATCGGGTCATCCGAGAAGTTGAGCGCCCATTGATTATCCTGACGTTGCAGGCGACCCGGGGAAATCAGGTAAAAGCGGCAGATGTTCTGGGCCTGAACCGCAATACACTACGCAAAAAGATACGTGATCTGGACATTCCGATTATACGTGGCGGAAAATGAACGAAAATTCACCACCACTGAACAAGGGCAAGGCTCTGTTTAAACGGGCCAGTAGCAGTCGTCGGTTGGCCTATGGGCTTGCGGCCACTGCGGTTGTTTCAGGAATCGCGACTGCAGCTACGATGACCGGTACATTGGCGCAGGACTATGACATCGGAACGGTCGTTTCCCTGTTATATGTAGATGGAATCCTGCTTCTGCTGCTCAGCGCGGTGATTGCCCGGCGCATGGTTCAGCTGTGGCGCGAACGTAGGCGAGGGGATGCTGGCGCCGGTCTGCATGGTCGTCTGGTTCTGCTGTTTAGCCTGGTCGCGGTCACCCCGGCCATTCTGGTCGCTGTTTTTTCAGCGCTTTATCTGAATTTCGGCCTTCAAGCCTGGTTTTCCGAGCGCATCAATACCGCCATCAACCAGTCCAGGACGGTTGCCAACGCCTATCTTAACGAACACAAAAACAACATCCGTGCCGACGCCCTCGCCATCGCCAATGACCTTAACTACAACGCCTCGAACCTGATCGGAAATCCCTATTCGCTTAGCTCTATTCTCACGTCCCATACAACCTTCCGATCGCTTTCCGAAGCAATTGTCATTGACGGTCGAGGCAAAGTTTTGGGGCAGGCCAGATACAGTCTGTCAGGCGACACAATCACCAATATTTCGAAAATCCAGTTTGCCGAAGCTGGTGACGGCAAAACTGTTGTCCTCAGATCACCGCGAGCAGATCAAGTACGCGCCCTAATGAAACTGAACCGGTTTGTCGACTCCTACTTACTGGTCGAGCGCTTTGTTGACCCGCGTATTTCGCGCTATATCGACCGCATCAATGAAGTGGTGAACGAGTATAACGCGCTAGAGAAAAATCGAGGCAATTTTCAGATCAGTTTTATTATGATCTTCGTCATTCTGGCACTTTTGCTTCTGATGGCGGCGGCCTGGGTGGGCCTGACGGTGTCCAATCAATTGGCCAGTCCGATTAGCCGGTTGATCAGGGCCGCCGAGGAGGTCAGTGAAGGGGATTTGAGTGTACGGGTGGAAACCAGTGAAGATAATGATGAAATCAGTACGCTCACTCACACATTCAACACTATGGCGACACAGCTGGAAACCCAACGCGACGGCCTGATGGAAGCCAACAGGGAGCTTGATGAACGCCACCGGTTTACGGAGACCGTGCTGTCTGGCGTTTCCGCAGGGGTCATCGGACTTGATAAAAAAGGCAACATTCACCTGCCCAACCGCTCGGCATCTGAACTGCTGGCAACTGATCTTGAAACAACCATAGGAACACCGCTGACGGATATCGTGCCGGAAATGGCAGATCTGCTTGATGGTGTAATGTCCCAGGCGGGCCGTATGCATCATTCTGAGATACAGCTCACCCGCGACAATGAGACAAAAACCCTGCATGTCAGGTTTGCCGCAGAACGACTGGAAGAGGAGACCATCGGTTATGTCGTAACATTTGATGACGTGACCGACCTGCTGTCTGCACAACGCAAGGCGGCCTGGGCTGATGTTGCTCGGCGTATCGCCCACGAAATCAAAAATCCGCTGACCCCCATTCAACTGTCCGCCGAGCGGCTCAAACGCAAGTACTTGAAAGAAATTACCACCGACCCCGAGACCTTCGAGGCCTGCACGGACACGATTGTCAGACAGGTCGAAGATATCGGGCGGATGGTCGATGAATTCTCTACGTTTGCCCGCATGCCGGAACCCTCCATTAAAATGGAGAACATGTCGGAAATCTGCCGTCAGGCGATCTTTCTTGAACAGAACCGCAACCCGGACATAACATTTTCCACTGATTTTCCAGATACCGATATCGAGCTGAATTGTGATATCCGCCAGATTTCTCGGGCGCTGACTAATCTGCTGAAAAATGCTGCCGAGTCTGTCGGGACCGCCATCGAACAGAGTCAGACCCAGCCCGGGCAGGGGAAAATCGAAATTTCACTGAGCGAAGATTTCAGTGAAACCGATATTATCGCCCGGATCACCATCATCGATAACGGAATTGGCCTGCCTAGTGGGTCAAAGGATCGTCTGACCGAGCCTTACGTGACAACCCGGACCAAAGGCACCGGACTGGGTCTCGCCATCGTCAAGAAAATCATGGAAGAACATCATGGGCATCTGGCCCTTGCTGATCGGGACGGGCAGGGGGCTGTCATCACCCTTACTTTCCGAGTAATGGATGAAAAACTGGCACAACCGGTTGATCCATTAAAAGCCGAAATTGCCCTCGTACTTGACTCCACAAGCTCCTAAACTCCTGACCATGAAACCTGATATTCTCATCGTTGACGACGAAGCCGATATCCGCACACTGATCGCCGGACTGTTGCAGGATGAGGGCTATGACACTCAAGAAGCCGGTCACAGCGACGAAGCCCTGGCGGAAGTTGAAAAACGGAGACCCAGCCTTGTCCTGCTTGATATCTGGCTGCAAGGCAGCACCCTTGATGGTCTTGGGATTCTCAGAGAGCTCAAGCGCGATTATCCCAGTCTCCCTGTATTGATGATGAGCGGCCACGGAACCGTGGAAACTGCGGTTCAGGCGATTCAGGACGGGGCGTACGATTTTATTGAGAAACCGTTTAAGTCTGACCGGCTGCTGTTTCTGGTCGAGCGCGCTCTTGAAACAGACCAGTTGCGTCGTGAAAATCAAGAATTGCGCCTAAGTTCCGGGCGCACAGACGAACTGATTGGTGGATCAACGGCCATTCGTGACCTCAGCGCTGCGGTCACCAGGGTGGCCCCCGCCAACAGCCGCGTCTTCATTTCCGGCCCCGCTGGATCCGGCAAAGAAGTCGTCGCCAGGCAAATTCACAAACAGTCCAGACGTTCAACTGGACCCTTTATCGTTGTCAACTGCGCAACAATGGTGGCTGACCATGTCGAGGGAACGCTGTTTGGAACTGAAGTGCCCGGGGTAGGACAGTTTCCAGACGTGCGCCCCGGACTGTTCGAAATGGCCCACAACGGGACGCTTTTTTTAGATGAAGTTTCCGACATGCCCCTAGAAACCCAGGGCAAGATTATCCGTGTTCTTCAAGACCAGATATTCCAGCGCGTCGGCGGCAATTCGGAAATAAACGTCGATGTGCGCGTCATCGCGACGACGACACGTGATATTTCAGGCGAGATTTCCTCCGGCCGGTTTCGCGAAGACCTGTATTATCGGTTAAACGTGGTACCGCTTGAAATACCGGCGCTCAAAGAACACCCGGAAGATATCGGTCTTCTTGCCCGCTACTTTATGGAGCGCGCCGCAGATGCAACGGGGCAACCGCCGCGACTAATCGGCGATGACGCCATATCCGCCCTTCAGGCACATGACTGGCCGGGGAACGTTCGGGAGTTGAAAAATATCATTGAACGCTTGTTAATCATGGCGCCGGGCGATACGGAAGAAGCCATCGGCCTGTCGATGTTACCACCCGAAATCAGCTCGGATGCGCCGGTTCCGCGAGCCGATACCGGCAATCAGGAAATCATGGGATTGTCTTTGCGGGAAGCTCGGGAGATATTCGAGCGTGAATATCTTGCTGCCCAGGTTATGCGATTTGGTGGCAATATTTCGAAAACGGCTGATTTTGTTGGCATGGAACGCTCTGCCTTGCATCGCAAGATCAAGTCTCTAGGCATACAGTAAGGAGACCGGAACATATGAAAGTCGTGGTCTGCGGAGCCGGTCAGGTCGGCTCAAACATTGCCCGCCATCTGGCCTTGGAAAACAACGATGTGACGGTGGTGGATAAATCTCCCGAACTGATCCGCAAGATCAGTGATACGCTTGATGTGAACGGCGTCGTCGGCCAGGCATCCCGCCCGGATGTGCTCGAGCAGGCCGGGCTGGAGGATGCGGATCTGGTGATCGCGGTCACCTATTCAGATGAAGTCAACATGATCGCCTGTCAGGTTGCCCACTCGCTGTTTGGGGTGCCGACCAAGATCGCCCGGGTCCGCGAACAGGCGTACCTGCAACCCATGTGGGCCAACCTTTTTTCCCGTGACAACATGCCCATCGACGTCATCATTTCGCCGGAAATGGAAGTCGCCCGCGCCGTCAGCCGCCGCTTGCGTGTACCCGGCGCGTTCGAGATGATCCCGTTGGTTGACGACAAGGTCAAACTTCTAGGGGTGCGCTGCGATGACGACTGCCCTGTGGTCAATACGCCGCTTCGCCAGCTGACAAAATTGTTCCCTGACCTGAATATCGTCATCGTTGGGATCATGCGTGATAACACTGCCATCGTGCCAACATCGGATGATCAGATGGAACCCGGAGACGAAGTTTATTTCGTCGTCGACAGCAAACAGGTAGACCGCGCCATGGCGGCTTTCGGTCATGAGGAACGTGAAGCTCGACGCCTGCTGATCTTTGGTGGCGGAAACATTGGCCTGTCACTCGCTCAGGAAATTGAACGCGAAAATGACTGGGTTAAGACCAAGATCATAGAATCTTCCAAAGAACGTGCCGAATTCATTGTCAGCGTTCTGGATAAAACGATGGTTTTAAAGGGCGATGTCCTGGATCAGGAGATTCTGGAAGAAGCCAACGTGTCGGAAACGGAGACCGTCGTTGCACTCACCAACGATGACGAAACCAATATTCTGGCGTCTCTGCTTGCCAAACGTTACGGCTGCCAGCGCGCCATCACCCTGATTAACAAAGGCACGTACGAACCTCTAATCAGCTCGTTGGGCATTGATGTGGTCGTCAGCCCCAGGAACATTACGGTTTCCACGATCCTTCAACATGTACGTCGTGGTCGCATCCATTCCGTGCATACATTACGCGAAGGCTTTGGTGAACTGATCGAGGCGGAAGCTCTGGAAACATCTGATCTGGTTGGCAGACCCTTGCGTGAGGTCAAACTTCCGCCAGGCGTCTTGCTCGGCGCAATTGTTCGCGATGGTGAGATGATCTGTCCCGGCGGCAGCACCATTGTTCAGGCCAATGACCGGGTGGTGCTGTTTGCGGCCGCCGAGGTTATCCGAAAAGTCGAAAAAATGTTTTCAGTTCAGCTCGAGTATTTTTAGTCAATTCCGGGATTTAAGGAAGATCATGTCGCGCATTGCTTACGTTAATGGCCAGTACCTCCCCCATTCGGACGGGATGGTTCATATTGAAGACCGTGGATATCAGTTCGCAGATGGGGTTTATGAGGTTTTTGCCGTGCACAACGGCAAGCTAATTGGTGTTCAGGGGCATATGGATCGACTGGAGCACTCGCTTGGCGAATTACGGATCGACTGGCCCATGAAACCAGGCCCGTTTATGGTCGTCGTTAACGAAGTGGTCCGCCGCAACCATGTCAAAAACGGTCTGGTCTATATTCAGGTAACCCGTGGTGTTGCACGCCGCGATCATCCATTCCCGAAAGACTGCGTCAGCTCCATGGTCGTGACGGCCAAGAAGATGGCACCGCTTAACAAGGACACCTTACGTAAGGGCGTCGGGGTTATTACCATCCCTGACATTCGCTGGAAACGTAAAGATATCAAGTCCGTATCGCTGCTTCCTAACTGTCTCGGCAAACAACAGGCACGCGAGGCTGGTGCCTTTGAAGCCTGGATGATTGATGATGACG
>Ga0316204_10006153_pt1 | contig 18793 bp, 19 predicted proteins | sample 6monrhotite_MG_2_FD_205661 | JGI IMG/M metagenome (GOLD analysis project Ga0316204, IMG submission 205661) | Microbial mat bacterial communities from mineral coupon in-situ incubated in ocean water Damariscotta River, Maine, United States -... | ecosystem: Environmental > Aquatic > Marine >...
CATGGATGCCGACGCCAAGCTACTTTCTTTATAAAGAGCGGATGGGTTTACGGCGGCCTGTGGAACGGACAGGCTAGTTTGCACCCAATCTATCATCTTCAACAATCTAAAAGATAATGCATAATAATCCCTCAAGTTAAATTTCAACCAGAGGGATTAGTTTGCTTAGTATTTTGCGGGTGTTTTAGTATCGACCATTGAATTGATGATAAAGCTTCTTAAATCTTGATTAGACTGTTTAAGATCTTCTTTTCTTAAGTACATCATATGACCACTCATATAGCCCTTGAAGGAAATACGATCCTTCATAATGCCAGATGGATCTAGATGCCACATATTATATTTTGCATCAAAATAGTTAGTTGCTCCATCAAAGTACCCCGACTGGATCATTACATTAAGATAGGGATTTTCTGCCATCGCTAGTCTTAACTGTTCGCCAGTATTATTATTTCTTCGATCCCATGGATACACTTTTCTAGACAACATTTGATATTGGATATCAGTTTCGTAATTCAGCTCATTACGAATGTAGTGATTGATGGCCGGCGTGAAACTATGTAGCCATGATGTTAATTCAGCACTGTAGTCCGGTGCATCGCCAACATTTTTCTTATCGATACCTAGGTAACGTGAATCGAGACGCCCAACAGTCCTTTTATCCTTTTTTAACAATGATTTCCAAAAGAACCTCGTTTCTATTTCTAGATTACTATCCAGAACATCTTCTAGAGTTAAACCTGAATACTCTGAAACTTTGCTCGCTACTTTCTGACGTTCTTTGCCATCCAAAGTGATGCCTTTAGCGAGTGCCGGCAAATAGTTATTAATCGCGTAGCGCTCTACTTCTTCCAGCATTGTCTCAAATTTCATATTTTGTAATCTTGCCGGTAACACCTTATGGTACCAAGCAGTAGCAGCAAAATAAGGAAGCCTGTTTGCTTGGCGGACTGGACCTTCTCGTTTGATGCCAATATCGGTTGGTGAGACTAGAACAACACCATTGAGGTACATCCATTGAGCATTTTGAAGTTCAAGTGCCAAGCCTGATACTCGAACAGTTCCATAACTCTCACCGATTAAATATTTAGGTGAACGCCAGCGGTTTTGTCTTGTTACGAAGGTATTTAGCCATTGTGCTAAATACTTCACATCAGCATTGACACCAAAGTATTTCTTTTGTTGCTCATCTTTGGATGGTAACTTCCCTTCTGCATTGGGTACCAGTCTTGAATAACCTGTGTTTACGGGGTTGACGAAAACGATATCGGCTACATCTAATACTGAATGGGGATTCGATTTAGTTCCATAGGGTTGTAAGGGGTAACCTTCTGGGTCTACATTAATTGCTCTAGGGCCAGTGTACGCTATATGCATCCATACAGAACCCGAACCTGGGCCACCATTGAATGAAATCAGAAGTGGGCGTTTTTCTGGGTGTTTGATATCAGTTCTTTGATAGTAGGTGAAGAATAACCCGGCCACTTCATTGCCTTGTTCATCCCATAATGGTTGAGTACCTGTAGTGGCTTGATACTTTACCTTACGACCACCGATCTCAGTTGTGTGCTTGGTTACCACAGTCTGGTCTGGCTCAAAACTGCGCGGCCCAGCAAAAACGCTTAAATTTAAACTCAATAGTGCAATAAATAATAATGATTTCATGTTCATTCCTTGAAAGTTATTCCTAACGACCCATCATACGATTGAGGGTGTCATCTTTTTTAATCAGGTGGTGTTTTAAGCCCGCCAATATATGCATAATCACAAGTATTGCAATGAAAATTGCGCCATATTCATGCACATCATGAGCAAACCCAGCTATGACCTGATTCTTTTCCTCAAATCCTGGAATAGAAAAAAGTCCATATACATTGATAGCACTACCACTGGCTACAGACATTATAGCGCCTGAAACTGGCATAATTAGGATCATCAACATCAATAACCATTTGAAAGCGTGAGCCATTGCAGTTTCAGCAACACTCCAACCTTCCAAAGGCCTAGGCTTTGCGTTCGTTAAAGTCCAATACCAACGGAATAAAGCTAACAATAACACGACAAAACCAGTTGCTTTATGCATGCCATAAATTTGCCACTTTTGGGCACCATCATCCATATCCGTCATGAATAAGCCGACCACAATCAAGGTCATAATCATGATAGCCATTAACCAATGTAGGCCAATCGCAATACCACCATATTTTTCAGATGTATTTTTTAGCGCCATTATTTTCCCTTAAGGTATATATTATTTTTATACAACCATCTCTGTAATGGTTGAATTGCTCATTAGTTTGCCAAATTTTCCTACCAGTTGCTATGAAAACTCAATTAAATAGCTTAACTACTAAGCAAAACCAGTCATTTTTGTACCCCTAGCTATGATGCACATAGCTAGGAGCCTATGTTAGGCTAGCAACGTTGCCTATCTAAAGGAATCACCATGTTAGTAAGACTAACCCTTATCTCGTTGTTATCTCTGCTAATACTCGGCTGTGCAAGCAAAATTCCATTGCGGGATGAAAAACTTGCTCTTCCAAACCTAGTCATCGACTGTGAATCATTTAAATCCTATGGTTGTTTGATTGTGCCTAACGCTTACAACGAAGCAGAGCATGAGCTAATTGTTTATATAAGAGGATTTTGGGGTATTCATAAGGGAATGGTGCCTAACAACCTACGGGTAGATTCTGCCCGCCAAGCAATCAATAAATTTAAATTAGCTGAGCTAGCCAATAACAGCAATAAAGTGGTCTTCGTTATTGCCTCGAGTCACCTTTGGTTGTCAAAGGAGCTATTAAAAAGCTTAGCGCAGGTGGTTGCCACCCATACTAATACTGAAAAGCTTGAGTTTAGTAATGTAATATTGGCAGCACACAGTGGTGGTTATAAAGGGCTAATGCCTTCAATCGATATGCTGTTATCCCAGCAGCAGAGTAGCTTAGTAAAAATCATTATGCTCGATTCTTATTATAGCAGTGATGTTGCAGCAATTAGCCGTGCTAGCAATGAGAAAATAGCCTGTGTTGGCTTTCTTACTAAACACAATAAAGCAAGATTTGACTCCTTCTATAGTAAAATAGGCTGTGTATCAGATGGTCCAGAGGGTTTTCAGCACAGTGCATCAGTAGCAGCCTGTCTCGCCAAATATGTTAATCAGAACTCATGCATAGACTAACAACTATTTAAAACACTCTAGGTATTATAGTTAGCCAATTTAATAGCGGCGTATTGCTAAGTATTGTAAAATTAACACTACAACGATCTTCAGAATAATGGTTTAAGGGCAACTTATGTCAACGATTAATAACTATATCTCAGATAACAAAGAACGATTCATTACTGAATTAATTGAACTATTAAAAATTCCCTCTATAAGTGCTGATTCTGCATATCAAAATGATATGCATACCGCTGCTGAAGAGGTTAAAAAGCGGCTTTTAGAAGCGGGAGTAGATAATGCTGAAATTTGTCCTACCGATGGCCATCCTGTGGTCTATGCCGAAAAAATAATTGATAGTAGCTTACCGACCATTCTTGTCTATGGACACTATGATGTTCAACCCGTTGACCCAATTGAATTGTGGCATAGTAAGCCGTTTGACCCCGTCATAAAGCAAACCGAGGAGCACCCAGATGGTGCGATTTTCGCGCGTGGTGCGAGTGATGATAAAGGTCAGATGTATATGCATGTCAAAGCATTGGAACTGATGGTGCAAACGAATAGCTTGCCTTGTAACGTAAAATTTATGATTGAAGGTGAGGAGGAAGTGGGTTCCGTTAACCTAGAAGCATTCATTAAAAGCCAAAAAGAACGCCTAGCGGCTGATGTAATTCTAATCTCTGACACTGGCATTGTGGCTAATGATACTCCATCAATAACCGCTGGACTTAGAGGTTTAAGCTACGTTGAAGTCGAAGTGATTGGACCCAATAGAGATCTTCACTCTGGTCTTTATGGTGGTGGAATCGCAAATCCTGTAAATGTACTTTCAGATATGATTTCCTCTCTAATGGATGAGAATAACCACATCACCATTCCAGGGTTTTATGATGACGTACAAGAATTATCAACAGCGGAACGGACTGAAATGGCCAAGATTCCTGTGACTGATAAAATGTATTTAGATTCTTTAGAAATTGAAGCGGTAGAGGGTGAATCTGGTTACAGTACTGTCGAGCGGATTGCTATCCGCCCTTCCCTAGATGTAAACGGTATTTGGGGTGGCTACACAGGAGAAGGCGCCAAAACAGTTTTACCATCCAAGGCTAATGCAAAAATTTCGATGCGTCTTGTTCCTTATCAAGACTCAGAAAAAATAACTGAATTATTTACACAGCATTTTAAATCAATAGCACCAAAATCCGTTGAGGTTACAGTAACACCACATCATGGCGGCACACCCTATGTGACTCCAGTTGATTTTTCCGGATATCAAGCAGCCCACAATGCCATGCAAGAAACATTTGGTAAGGCACCAATACCGGTACGTTGTGGTGGTAGTATTCCGATCGTGCCGTTATTTGAAGAAGTGTTGGGTTTAAAGTCAGTGTTAATGGGCTTTGGATTAGATTCAGATTCAATTCACTCGCCAAATGAACATTTTGGAGTTTTCAATTATTTAAAAGGGATAGAAACCATTCCACATTTCTATAAACACTTTGTTGAATTAGCTTAGCTGCAATCTATATTCAATTGACAAAAGATATTTTAAGCGTATTATTGCGCTCACTGAATCTACTAGTGACTGCAACTGCGACTATAAATTTGCACAAATATAATGAGGAGAAGTACATGAACACAAATAAAAATTTGGATACTAAAATCTAACCTTCTCATGCCTATGCTCGGAAGGAAACAGATTACCTTTCGAGTCAGAATATCTTTTTCTAAGAAGCCCTGACTGGATATCCCATCAGGGCTTTTTCGTAAGGTTTTCTAGTTTAAACATAAAACCTAAAGGAGAAAGTTATGCCTAAGCATAAAAAGAACAAAGCAACGACGATAGTCGTACCACCTAGCACACCAAGAAATCCGTATGCTCAACATCCGTTGATGCGTAAAGGAGGCGTTCACCAAAAGTCTAAATCGGCTATCCGTACTCAGGCCCGTCGCGAGGTTAGAAAAATGTCTCGTGACTGGTCATCATTTTGCTCAAACTTCACTGCTTCTTTAGTCATCCGCTAAGCGCTTTATAATCTGCACCACCCTCTTCTAATAGTCATTCGAAACTTAAATCATCCAGCACTTGATTATCCTTTACCTTGAGTTGTATTCTTCTGTTTCTAATCTAGGAAATGTCATGAGCCAATACACACGAAAAATGACGGAGCGCCTAAAACAGGCGGAAATACGTTATAACAAACATCGACAAAGAAACGTGCTGGCAGAACATGGTGTGCATGATTTTGTTGTGATTCTTGACAACCTCAAGTCAGGATACAATGTTCCTAAAATATTCAGATCTGCCCAAGCCTTTGGTGCTCATTCAGTGCATTTAGTTAATATTGGTCCTTTTGATCCTGCCCCAGCTAAGGGTGCATTTAAATATGTACCGGCTCGTTTTTATGACAATTTTGAAGAATGTTATCAGGCACTTAAGCAACAAGGTTATGAGTTTTTTATTCTCGAACCAAGCGATGGAATAGACTTGCACAAATCTAAGTTACCGAAGAAATCGGCTTTTATCTTTGGCAATGAAGGATTAGGAATCAGTTTTGAAGCCCAAGACTATCCCGATCTAAGACGATTGAAGATTCAGCAACATGGAAACATTGACAGTCTCAACGTGAGTATTGCCGCCTCTGTCGTGATGTATCAATACTGCACTGAATATGATTGCTAAACAATAGCTTAAATACTGTATCAATTAACCTAGATATTAACTTAGTTCTCGGGTGGTGCTACATGCACAAGACCGTTTTTATAATCAAGTGTAATAACAAAGTGTTTAAGAATATCATAGCCTAATATTCCTTGTACTTTTTTAGACTGACTAATACGGGTACCTGTGTTCACAACTCTTCTGGTTATTTGTAATTTTGCACCATCTTCTGGAACATAGGCAGGAACATCTTCTAATTTGAAAGGACCGAAGGTAAATATTGGGAGCTGTAATTGATTGGCTACCTTAGTGCGAGTTATTCCTTTTATTAGGATATCTTCATTAGTGCTATATTTTTCTAGCCAACCATTTTTCTTAGCAATATTACGCTCAAGATATAAACCACCTGAACTTCCTGTATCGAGCAATAACCATGACAAGACGCCATCAATTTCTACTTTTACAATTGGTAAGCCAGTGCTTTCATCTCGTTTAGTTATTAGGTTTTTTGATTTCCTTAAATCTATCGAGTTTCTGGTAATAAAGCGCAATCTAGAATTTGGATAATCGAGCTGGACAATAAATTTTTCAAGGAACGGTGCGCCTAATAAAAGCTGTGTCTCCTTACGCCCGATGTTAGTCCTTATTAATTGACTCAATTTAATATCGGCACCAAATATTTTCACCTTAACGTTATTAATCAATTTTACTTTTTCTTTACCATGGACACCCCGAACATAGATGGGCAGGCCCTCTTCAAATGTTAAGTTGTTTAGATTTATAAAGGCTTTATTTATGCCATTAATACTAGCGCCACTGTCTATTATCGTGAAGCCATCAATGCCTTCAATAACACTTGGGATCTTAATATGTCCACTGCTTAAATTAAATTCAACCCAGTCTGTAACGCCAGCAAATGTTACGCTTGAAATTAAGGTTGCAATAGAGAATATTATCTTTTGGAGGGGTTTCATATACGTTCCTTGTTTGTCGTTCTTCCTATGCGAGAGCAATGCGAACTACATTCTGTGTAGTTCACTTTGTAAAGTATAGTAACGTATTTTGCTACTCTAATCTATCTACAATATCTTACCTATCTTAATTACTACTTAACATTAACCCAGATATTTCTTTTACTAACTTTGCAGCAACCATTGCTGTCATGCCATTAATATCTCTATCTGGATTGTACTCAACTACATCCGCACCAATGATCTGGCAGTCGTTTTGACCCAGTGATTGAATTATTCTAATGGCTTGTCGACTTGTTAAACCACCCGGTTCAAAATGAGATACTCCTGGAGCATAAGCTGGGTCAAGGGCATCCATGTCGAAAGAGATATACACTGGTCCTTTAAGATCGGTTACAAAGGTATTGGCATCAAAATCATGCATACAATAAGATTCAACACCAAACTTACTGACCTGTTTCTGTTGATGTTCATTCATTGTCCGGATGCCGACCTGTACCAGCCGATTAATACCGCCTAATTCCATAATACGAGCAAATGGACAGGCGTGAGAAAGTCGATCGCCATCTAACTCATCATATAAATCTGGGTGCGCATCAAAGTGCAGAATACTCAAGCCAGGATATTTTTCTGCAAGGGCTTTGATAATTGGAAAAGTTATGGCGTGGTCGCCACCAAGAATCATTGGCGTCTGATTGTCTTCGAGTAATTTGCTGAGTTTATCAGAGATCGTGAGAAAGTCTTTTTCTTGATCTTCAAAAACCATATCACCAAGATCATTAAAATTATCATGATTAGTGACAGAGCAGCCTAGCTCAGAAAAACTATTAGCTGATGGGCTAAATAAGGCCTTACGGATTAGTTCTGGAGCCTTTGCTGGCCCTCTGAGATAACTGGAGTGAACATCATTACCAATTCCTAACAACGCCACCCCACTAGACGGTATACTCAATTAACTACAGGCTCTTTAAGATCACCAAGCAACGAAGCACGAACATTCTCAGGTAGAAGCTTCTGCTCGACATTCATGTTCTCATGGGCACAACCTATAATAATAGCGCTGTCTGCTAAAGCTGCGCTGACCATTTCCGGAGTCAATTGGAAGCGCATGAAATGCACAGAAGATGTTTTCTCTTCATTCTCGCGATCGAGATCCTCATCTGCTATGGCGAAGGATTTTTCAAAACCTTCTACCTGTATCCAAACTAGGTCTTCAACGCCTTTTAGTTCAGCTAACCGAATACGGCGTTCATCTATATCATCATACTCAATCATGAAGGTACACTTCCAATTATTACCATCTGGAATCATTGGATTGTAGACATCAAGCTCATCTTGAATGCCATCGGCTTCAAATACTTTTTCTATACGTAGCATTTCTTGAATCTGATAACGTAAAGTCATTTCATCTTCAAAGATCAAACGTGCATTTGGCGTTAATAAAACGAAGCGATTTTTCTTATGCTCCAACACCTTGGTTCTAAAACTAGGGCGTTTCTCTGCGTATTGTTCTAAAGACCAGAGGTCTTCTCTTGTCAAAGTCATTTTTACATACCTCTGTTGTTTGGGATTTTAGTAACATTTAAATCCCAACAAATTATTCGTAATTAACTATAAGTAACCATCTTGTTTATAACCCGTAAGCCATTCTAAGCAACGTTATCGGATGATCGGCCTTATCTACTTTAGTGGCTATATTTGCCACATGATTTGCAGCCATTGGACAATCACTCATAAAATGATCGGGCTCAGCCTGGTCCACTTTTCTTGCGACAGGGCGACCAATTTTAACTGCCGTATCATAGGTTTCTTTCTTAACCGCATAGGTACCATCATGACCGGAGCAACGCTCAATAGCATTGATTGTAGTATCAGGAACAAGGTTTAAAATATCCTGTGCCTTGATACCTATATTTTGGACTCGTAAATGACATGCTACCTGATAGCTAACATCACCAAGGCTGGCTTTAAAATCAGTATTGAATTCGCCTTCCTTATGCCGCAAGTGTAAATATTCAAAGGGATCAAAAAATGCCTTCTGTACCTTAATAACATCCTCGTCATCGGGGAACATTAACGGTAGCTCTTGCTTATACATCAAGACACAGGAGGGTACTGGTGCAATTAGGTCGTAGCCTTCATCAACTAGTTTCGCTAATACTGGAATATTTGCTTCTTTAGAAGCGCGTACGGACTCTAAGTCTCCCAACTCTAGTTTCGGCATGCCACAGCACTTCTCTTTGCTAACAACTTCTATATGAATGCCATTGTGCTGATAAACTTTAAAGATATCCTCACCTAGCTCTGGTGAATTATTGTTGCCGTAGCAAGTCGCATATAAGGCCACCTTGCCCGTGGTTCTACCGACTGCTTTCGAGGTGATTTCTTTTTCGAGTGGTTTTACACGTTTACGCAGGGTATTACTGTGATACTTTGGAACAGGTGCCTTGTGATGAACGCCTAAAGTACTTTCTAATACCTTTCGAAATGCTCCGGTGTCATTTAGTGCATTGACCGTTTTATCAATAATTGGAATGGTGGCTAACTTTGCGACAGCGTCGGTGTTAGCGAGAATTTTGTTTCTGGTACTGGTGCCATTTTCTTTAAAATGCTGAGCCTTGGCTCGAAGCATCAAATGAGGAAAATCTAGATTCCACTCGTGAGGAGGTACATAGGGGCATTTGGCCATATAGCACATATCACATAAATAGCACTCGTCTACGACCTTCTTATAATCGGCTTTGTCGACACCATCGACTTCAAATGTTTCGGATTCATCAACTAAATCAAATAATGTAGGAAATGCATTACACAAACTGACACAACGTCGACAGCCATGACAAATATCATAGACGCGCTCCAGCTCTGTTTCTAAGGATTCTTTATTCCAAAAATCTTCCGACTGCCAATCAATAGGATGTCTGGTTGGCGCTTCTAGGCTACCTTCTCTGGTACTGGTTGATTTACTCATAAGACACTCTCCTTGCATAAGAGACCCACTCTAAAGTGGGTCTCCAATCTTTGACAAATTTTAGAAGTGATTCTAAATTAGGCGTCTAAGTTATCCAGAGCTTTCTGGAAACGGTTCGCATGGCTGCGCTCCGCCTTTGCTAGGGTTTCAAACCAATCTGCGATTTCATCAAACCCTTCATCACGAGCTGCTTTAGCCATACCTGGATACATATCAGTATACTCGTGTGTTTCACCTTCAATAGAAGCTTTTAGGTTATCTGAAGTCTTACCAATTGGTAATCCAGTCGCAGGATCGCCTACTTCTTCTAAATATTCTAAATGACCGTGTGCATGGCCAGTTTCACCTTCTGCTGTTGAACGGAAAACCGTTGCAACATCGTTATAACCCTCAACATCAGCTTTTGATGCAAAGTAAAGGTAACGACGGTTTGCTTGAGATTCACCGGCAAAGGCGTCCTTCAAGTTTTGTTCTGTAGCTGAACCTTTTAGTGACATGGAATTACTCCTTGGTTTTTAACGTTAAATTTGAAGTTAATACTTCTTTACTGCGTTCCTCAGAAACCATTCTGAAAAACATGGTTTTAATATACGCCTTTGCATATCATCTGTATAATGATTTAAAACAATTAACTTAATCGCTTTTATCGATGATGCGTTTACCAACATTTAAACAATTAAAGTACCTAACTGCCGTAGTAGAACATGCGCATTTTGGACGCGCAGCAACAGCCTGCAATGTATCTCAATCGACTCTTAGTGCTGGTATCGCTGAATTAGAACATATTTTAGGGGTATCCCTCCTTGAGCGAGATCAAAAGGGCGTTAAATTACTACCAATTGGCAAAGAAATAAGTCAACGTGCCCAAGATATTTTGACTTCGACCAAGGATCTTGTCGACACAGCCAGTGCTGCTCAATTACCCTTTACTACAGAATTAAAACTCGGTGTTATTCCAACCATTGCACCTTTTATTCTTCCCAAAATGTTAAACCATGTGCGAACGCTTTTTCCGGACTTTAAAATCTATATTAGAGAGGCTATGAGTGAGCCACTGGTAAATGAACTCCAGGCCGGACAGTTAGATATTCTCTTACTTGCACTTCCCTACCCAGCCGAACGAGTTCACTCATATCATCTTTATAATGATGACTTTGTATTGGCCGTGCCTAAAGATCATAGTCTCGCCGAACACAAAACGGCCAGTATTCAAGAACTTAAAAATCAAGAATTATTGTTATTAGAAGATGGCCATTGTATACGCGACCATGCATTAGATGCTTGTTTTATGAAGTCTGAAGATCTAAATATTCCATATCAGGCAACCAGTTTAAACACAGTGACACAAATGGTTGCCAATGGCATGGGGGTAACAATACTTCCCCAAATGGCTATTGAAGCGAACTTGATTGAAGGTACTAAAGTGACTTCTATTCCATTCATTGAAAAAGATATTTACCGCTCAATAGGGCTAATGTGGCGACAAAATACGCCCCGTATCAAAGAATTCAGAGCTTTGGGTGATCTTGTCAAAGATTCTATTTAAATTCGCACTGTTCTATACCACATACAAAAATTGATACAAAGCTATTGAAACAAACAGCCGAAAGTTTATTGCAGCACTCATAAATTTATGATCAAAGCATACATATTGGTACTAGAAAATGATTATCATGATATGATTAACACATGTAAGACATAGAGGAATAGATTATGCAGTCCATGCGTATTTTTACAATTCTTATTATCATCCTGTCACTTTTTGGTTGCCAAAAAGCCTATTATTCTGCAATGGAAAAAGCCGGTATTCACAAAAGAGATATCATGGTCGACCGTGTTGAGGATGCTAAAGAAACACAGGAAGAAGCAAAAGAACAGTTTAAGTCGGCACTCGATAAATTTAAATCAGTTAAACAGTTTGATGGTGGCAAGCTTGAAGAAGTATACAATGACTTAAATGAAGAATATGAAATGAGTCTTGCGCTCGCAGAGCAAATTAATGGCCGAATTGAATCAATCGAAAATGTTTCAGAGGCTTTGTTCTCCGAATGGGAAACAGAAATTGAACAATACTCAAGTGCTTCTTTAAAACAAAAAAGTAAATCTAAATTGATAACTACAAAACGCCAGTACAGCAAGCTTATACGTGCTATGAAAAAGGCTGAAGCTAGTGTTAAACCCGTACTAACTATTTTTCGAGACCAGGTGTTATACCTAAAACATAATCTCAATGCCCAAGCGATTCAGTCTTTGAAAGGCGAGCTAGGTGATATTGAGTTAAATGTTGGACGATTAATCACTGAGATGAATAAATCAATTGATGAAGCCAACCGTTTTATCAGTTCAATTAATACCGGCTCTTAAGAAAGGTTAAGTACCACAAAACGTTTGCTTAACCTCTTCAAAAGCTAATGGTGCCTGAGTCAATTGCTCAAATTCACTATTTTCTTTGAAGGGTTCTAGATAGGCCGACATCAGATAATTAAAATGCCCAAAATCACCCTTGTTTGCTTTCTCAATGGCCTCTTCAACCTGATGATTACGAGGAATCAAATAAGGGTTTGAATCATTCATTAATTGGATGGCTTGCTCTACACTCTGTTCCTGCCGTTCAAGCCGCTCATTATGCGCATCAGTACGTGAAGTATTTAGCGCTCTAAAGGCTAAACTGAAATCTTTTTGTTCAGTCTCAAGACCGATTAAAAACTGCTCTATTAAAAGATGATCTTCCGGCTCCTCATTGAATAAGCCTAACTTTGAACGAAATACTTTTAACCATTGCTGTTGGTGATAGCCCGCTAAACTATTCATCAGCGACTGTAACTCTTCAAGTGCTTGATCAGAATGTTCTGCTACCACGGGAACAAGACAGGAAGCTAATATTGAAAGATTCCATAGGGCTATATTGGCCTGTTGATTATAAGCATAACGACCCTGTGTATCGATTGAGCTAAATACTTTGTCAGCAGTATAGCTATCCATAAAGGCACAGGGGCCATAATCTATGGTTTCCCCTACAATACTCATATTGTCAGTGTTCATCACCCCATGAATAAATCCTAATCCCTGCCACTGTGCAACCAAGCTTAGGATATTATATGCTACCGATTCAAAAAAACTCAGATAAGGATTGGCATTGTCTTTTACATCTGGATAAAACCGTTCAATACAATAATCAGCCAGCTGTTTTAATTGCTCAGGTTGTTGACGTGCAGCAAAATACTCGAAGCTGCCAATACGGACATGACCTCGAGAAACACGCGTAAAAACACCACCCGGTGTTGGATATTCCCGATAGACCTGTTCTCCGGTAGTGACTGCTGCTAACGCCCGTGTAGTAGGAACACCCAAATGGAACATTGCTTCACTGAGAATATACTCCCTGATCACGGGCCCTAAAGCAGAGCGGCCGTCGCCCGCCCTTGAAAAAGGCGTTTGACCACTGCCTTTTAATTGAATGTCATAGCGCTTGCCATCTGCAGCCAATACATCACCCAGTAAAACAGCACGACCATCACCTAGCTGAGGCACAAAATTTCCAAATTGATGACCAGCATATGCTAATGCAATTGGCTTGCCGCCAGGGATTATTTCATTACCTGAGAACCAATCGGTCAGTGTTTGTTCAGATGTCTCTGAATCAATTCCTAATTGTTCAGCTAAGGATTTATTATATTTTATAAGCTGGGGGGCAACTGAGGACTTGGGTTGCTGGAGCTGATAAAACTGTTCATCGAGAGTATTAAAGTATGAGTTGATAAATTCTGTCATTTTCGCAAACCGTTTATCATGCCTTTTTCACGAATTCGGATTTCAACTTCATTGCACCAATACCATCAATTTTACAATCAATATCATGATCCCCATCAACTAGGCGAATATTTTTCACCTTGGTACCAACTTTCACTACCAAAGAGGAGCTTTTTACTTTTAGATCTTTAATTACAGTAACCGTATCACCATCCTCTAGTACATTTCCATTTGCATCTCTAATCGAAACCTGAGCAGATGACTCTACAGCATTCGCAGACCATTCATGAGCACATTCTGGGCAAACTAATAATTCTTGATCTTGGTAAGTATATTCAGAATTACATTCTGGACATTGAGGTAAGTTACTCATATTAGAACTCGTATTATCTGCTGGTAGGAATATTAATATCGATCATACCACCAAATACAGATAGACAAAATAATACTTGCTTCGTAGCCATGATCAACTAGGATCGCAACATATATTAAAAGCACCTAAAAACCATGACCGAATTAAGCATCATATTATTATTCATTCCTTCCATGCTAATGATTTCAGCCATCCCTGGTATGTGTATGACTTTGGCCTTCTCACTTGGCCTCAGGTATGGAATAAGGAAAACTATACCGATGATGTTAGGCGAACTACTCGGTGTTAGTATCATTACAGTCAGCGCTATTTTAGGTGTAGCAAGTTTTCTACTCGCCTACCCCAATGGTTTTATATTTCTAAAGGTTGGAGGTTCCTTCTACCTATTTTACGTTGCTTATCAAATGTGGAGAAGCTCTGGGGATTTCAAGTCAACCAATGTTGAAGTGGAACTAAGTAATACCATTTTATTCTCCCAAGGGCTTATTACAGCATTAAGTAACCCCAAAGGCTGGGCGTTTGCTGTTTCATTACTTCCGACATTCATCAATAAAGAGGCGGCGTTACTTCCTCAACTTACAATAATGCTGGTTATTATTTTGAGTTGTGAAACCATATTTATGTTTATCTACGCCACTGGTGGCAAAAAGCTGAGTAGTTTTCTAACTGAAGATAACCATTTAGTCTTACTCAACAGAGCAACAGCCTGCATCGTTGCCGGTATTGGTTTATGGTTACTGATGAGCAACTAATTTCTATATCAATTAAAATCACCATATTTTTTGCTTTTAAGGCCCTTTAAACACTGAATTTATAAGCATTTATGGACTCAATCTATTGATACAAATATGTTAGACTAATATCGATATCGGCATATAAAAACAAGAATAATTGCTAAAGAACCAGATATTAGCTTCACTATTTGAAGATAAATCAATCTGGGCTAGACTTAGCAGAGTGAATTTGTGCATTTTTAAGGGGATTAAGTAGTATGGAAATAAGACTCTCCAATCGATTTACATTCTTAGTTATAGTAACCACAGTTGCTCTGGGTTTGTTTATTTCTTTAATACGTCTTTATGGTAATTATTCCTCTGCACGAGAACACATTGAGCTAGCTGTTAAAGACCATCTATTGGCCACCAAAGCGACAGCTGCGGAAGCTATTTTTAAACTTGATAAACCTATTGCTCAAAGCCTAGTGAATGGCACCATCGCAAATAAATATATTGTCCGAAGTGAGCTTTACACAGAAGATGGCGAAATCCTATCCTCTAATTCCTCCCCTGCACCTGAAGATACTTGGCGACCATTAGGTATAGCCAACAAGACGATTAGTTATCCTATTAGCATTTCAGAGCTAGGTGATAGCGATATGGGAAGGCACGTTATTGAGGTTGATTATGAAGCCGGACTGAAAGCATTTTATCAAAGGGCCCTGAGAGACTCTTTGGTTGATTTTATGCTTATTATGACGGTAGCACTCGTAGTTTATTTAATTTCATATTTGTATATAGCAAAACCAGTAACTAAGCTCTCAGACGAAGTGGCTGCAATTAAACCAGGTGACGTTCCAGAGAAATCTGAGTTAACAGAAAGAAGTGACGAATTAGGTAAATTAGCCAATGATACCTATAACTACATCCTAAAAGCACATCTATTCGCTGAAGAGCTAAAAAGTAGACAGACTGAACGTTTAGAACTCGAAGAAAAGTTACGACATTCTCAAAAGATGGATGCTATTGGTCAATTGGCCGGTGGTATTGCACATGACTTTAATAACATTATGACGGTAATACTCGGCAACGCTAACCTTGCTCAGACCTATCTCGCCCGAGGCTTTAATGAGCGAATTGAACGGTCATTAGAAACAATTATTCAAAGCAGTGAGCGAGCTGCAAAACTAACCAATCAACTGTTGGTTTTCTCTCGTAAAGATTTAAGTGAGCCAACTGCAATCTCTATGCAGCAGTTAATTACCCAAAGCTCAAAAATGTTAGAACGACTCATAACAGAAGATATTTCAATTAATTATGACTTAAATGAAGTTCACCCTATCTTTGCCGATCCAAACCAAATAGATTTAATACTTATTAATCTAACTGTAAACGCCAAGGATGCAATGCCAGATGGCGGAAGCATAAGCATCAATTGTGCGAATGTGATGATTGATTCTGAACAGAAAAATCCTAAGTTTAATATTACTTCTGGTGAATACGTCTTATTAAGAGTCAAAGATACAGGTTGTGGTATTGATCAAGCACTGCAAGAAAAGATTTTTGATCCATTCTTCACCACCAAACCCGTCGGTAAAGGAACAGGACTAGGTCTCTCAACTGTTTATGGAATTATTACTAAATGGAATGGCTTCATTGAGATATCGTCCGTTATTGATGAAGGAACAACGATAGATATTTATTTTCCAGCTGTGGTAGACGCTCAGATAAAGCCGACGGATATACTAGAAAGTGATAATCGGACCTATTCATTTGAAGGACGAGTATTGATATGTGAAGATGATCAAAACGTCAGAAACTTTATCGTCGACCTTCTGCATATGACAGATTTTGAAATTACTTCGACAGAAAGCCCACTCGAAGCAATTCAAACATATCAAAATGATCCCAATTTTGATCTACTAATTACCGACATTGTTATGCCCGATTTAAATGGCAAAGAGTTGTCAGATAAACTTAATTCAATAAAACCAGTACAGACCGTTTTTGTTTCAGGATATTCGGAAAATGTAATTACTGAAAAAGGCATTATCACTGAAAAAGTGAAATATATACAAAAGCCATTCACACAAGAACGACTTTTTGAAGCTATTGATGAGGCGTTAAAAAGTGCTTAAAACTTGTTTATACATAATAACTATTTATTTATGTCTATTTAATGGCCTAATTCAGGCCAAACCAATGCTGGTTGTTACTGAGGAAGCATATCCTCTAAGCTACACAGAAAAGGGTGATAATGAAGTAAAAGGCCTAGCAACAAACTTTGTTAAAGAGCTTTTGCTGAAAGCCAATATTGAATATGAAATTAAAATTCTGCCTTGGTCAAGAGCTTATAAAATGGCCGTGGAGCATGAGAATGTTTTAATTTACTCTATTGCAAAAACATCTGCTCGAAATGAAAAATTCTATTGGATAGGTAATATACTTAACCTTAACTATCACTTGTTTTCTTTGAGCTCAAGAAAGCACGATATAGTGCCAAAGGTAGCAAATAATTATAAGAATAATAGTATTGGTGTGATCTCAGATAGTGCTTCCCATCAACATTTAAAGTATCTCAATTATTCAAATTTAATCCCAGTACAAAACACCGACCAACTGTTCGAAATTTTAAAGAAAAAACGGGTCGATCTATTATTAGGCAGTATGCTTGGGATTAATTATTTTGTTAAAAGAAATCAATTATCGAAAGACTATTTTCACCGCGTACATACTTTTCATAATCTTGAAGTAAAATTATATATAGCCGTAAGTAAAAAAACAGATGAAAAGTTAGTACTAAGGTTGAAAGAAGCTTTTGACTCGTTAAAAGATCAGGATTCTTTTAAACAACTATCTACTTTAATTTAATCTTACTTGATTTAATATTGCTTAAGCACAAACTCTTTACATTCATCAAACATTATACTAATGCCAATAACAAGACAATGGGAATTGATTACTTAGCTTTTATGTCTGATTGTCAAAAACACCGGTCGATAAATAACGATCACCGCGGTCACAAATTATTGCTACAATAACTGAGTTCTCGATATCTGCGGCAAGTTGTAACGACGCAGCAATTATTCCACCAGAAGAAATACCACAGAAAATCCCTTCTTTCCGAGCAAGTTGGCGAGTCATATCCTCAGCTGCAAATTGTGACACATCAAGTTCAAGATCGACCACAGAGTTATCATAGATTTCAGGCATATAGTCTGGAGACCAACGTCGGATTCCTGGTATTGATGCACCATCTTCAGGTCGAACGCCTACAATTTGGATTTTTTTATTTTGATCTTTAAGATAACGACCCACACCGGTAATTGTTCCTGTTGTACCCATGGCACTCACAAAATGAGTCACGCTATGCTTAGTATCACGCCAAATTTCAGGCCCTGTAGTCACATAATGAGCATTGGGATTATCTATATTTGAAAACTGATTAAGTACTACACCGTCACCAGATTCTTGCATTTTAAGAGCAAGATCTCGAGCGCCCTCCATGCCCTGCTCTGCAGTCACCAAGATTAACTCCGCACCATAGGCTAACATTGAAGCACGGCGTTCTATACTCAAGTTATCAGGCATAATTAATATCATTCGATAACCTTTAATCGCTGCAACCATTGCAAGTGCAATTCCCGTATTACCACTGGTCGCCTCAATCAACGCATCACCTGGCTTTATTAACCCACGCTCCTCGGCATGTGTAATCATCGACAGAGCGGCCCTGTCTTTCACTGAACCAGCAGGATTGTTACCTTCTAATTTCAATAATAATTGATTATTATTTGGAACGATTAATCGCTGTAGTCGAATCAATGGTGTGTTACCGATACAGTCAGAAATTATTGGATAATTCATAGTGTTTCTCTAATTATTTCTCTAATAAGATAAGTCTAATCTGGTTAAGTATTACAACCTTTCATTCCCTCAGTCTGATTGTCGCGAGAATCATCAAGTATAGTTTTGTGAAGAGTAGATTTAGTTAAAGGATAAACTTTACTAGTTGATATGTCGAATCCGCGAATATCCTTTACTGTTACAAAATTTTAGGCAAAAAAAAATGCCCGCATAAAGCGAGCATTCTTCTTAAATAAAAGCCTGGCAATGTCCTACTTTCACATGGGGAAACCCCACACTATCATCGGCGCTGAACGTCTTCACTTCTGAGTTCGAGA
>Ga0316204_10006155_pt1 | contig 18790 bp, 22 predicted proteins | sample 6monrhotite_MG_2_FD_205661 | JGI IMG/M metagenome (GOLD analysis project Ga0316204, IMG submission 205661) | Microbial mat bacterial communities from mineral coupon in-situ incubated in ocean water Damariscotta River, Maine, United States -... | ecosystem: Environmental > Aquatic > Marine >...
ACCATAAGGAACCTTTTCTAAAAAAGTGAACTTCAATTTCTCCTTGTCTTTAAAAGAGTATCTGTCCATCACATGAAAATCATCAACTGAATCACTTTCGTACTGAGAGGCTAAATTGTTTCTTAAAACACCTGATTTCTTATTCATATCAAAAGCAAATTCAACAACTTCAACTATTGTATCTACTTCTTCAATGCCCGTATCCCCAGCAAAATCTTCAAAATTTAATTTTTCTACTTCTTCAGACCCATTACACGATATCAATACAATTAATGGTAATATGTAAGCTACTACTTTTCTCATCTGCAATCTATTGAAAGTTCAACCGCTTCTTCAAAAGAGATGTCTTTCATCTCATCATAATTAGGATGAGCAGCCATTGCCTTTTCTTGGTAGCAAATACAGTAATTGTTGTCGGCCCCAGAGTCAAGACAATTATTTTTGAATTCTGTTCGTTCTTCTTTACTCCATGGTTCAGACCCACAAGACATCAAAGCAAACAAAGGAATTATCAAGAAAAACTTATTCATATTGAATTAGGTAGATTTCTCTCTAAGGTACTCAAATCTGCGTCAGAAATATCTAAATGTGTGGTGAATCTAATTCTTCCCTTTCCGAATCCGACACAAAGAATTCCGCATTCTTTGATTTTATCTACCACATCATATTCACTTAATCCTTCGCTTAAATGAGCTACAACAATGTTTGATTGCACAGGTATCACTGAAGACACCCAAGATTTGGAAGATAAAATTCGTTCGATTTGTTTTGCTCTTTTGTGATCCTCAGCAAGCCTATTCACATTATTTTGAAGCGCATAGATTCCGCCTGCAGCTATAATACCAGCTTGTCTCATTGCACCTCCAAATGCTTTTCTGACTCTTCGAGCCTTTCGAATAAACTCATTAGACCCCAACAGTAATGATCCTACAGGTGCTCCAAGTCCTTTAGATAAACAAATTGATATTGAGTCAAACTGAGCCCCGTATTCTTTGAGAGGAATCTTATTCTCTTGCAAGGCATTAAATACTCTTGCTCCATCTAAGTGAAATGGTAAGTTGTTCTCTTTACAGATTTTTGAAATTTTCTTGATGTCTTCGAAGTCATAGTAAACTCCCCCTCCTCTATTAGCTGTATCTTCAATACTCACTAGCGTGGTAGGTGGAAAATGCTGATCATCTGGGTTTATATTATCAACTATTTCATCAGGATTTATTCTCCCTTGATTCCCATGTAATAATCTAACAGAAGCACCAGAATTTAAAGCAATACCACCACCTTCATAGCGATAAATATGAGCATCTGAGTGACAAATAACTTCATCCCCAGGATTAGTCCATACATTAATCGCAATTTGATTTGTTTGCGTGCCTGAACTGCAATATAAAGCGGCCTCATGTCCGAACATTTCAGCTCCAATTCTTTGTAATTCATTTACTGAAGGGTCATCTCCGAAAACATCATCTCCCAATTCTGCCTTGAACATGAAATCCTTCATCTCTTGAGAAGGCTTCGTTACCGTATCACTTCTAAAATCTATCATAGCTTACTTAATCTTTAAACCAATTATACAAACATCATCTACCTGCTCTAGTTCGCCTCTCCAAAATTCAAACTTGTCATATAATACTTTCTTTTGCTCTACCATAGGAAGGTGAAAAATTTCTTTCAGAATTTGCTTGAAAGCTTTAGTCTTCATTTTTTTTCCTTTCTCTCCCCCAAATTGATCTGGGTAGCCATCAGAGAACACATAAACCACATCATTTTCAATCAAATCTATTTCGTGTGTATCAAAGTTTACTCTCTTCTCGAACTCCCCTATGGGTTGTTTGTTTGCTTTCACTTCAATTATTTCACCTTCTCTACAGATCCAAAGTGGATTATTTGCGCCTGCATAAGAAAGTTTTTTGCCATCCAATACGCATAGAGCTATATCCATTCCGTCCTTAACTTCTTCGTCTGAATTTGAGAATTGCTCAGTTACTAAATTTGCTGTTGCATCCAATATTTCACCAGGCTTTCTTAAATTAAGTTCTTTCAAACTTTTATTTAGAGCAGCAGAACAAACAACACTTACCATTGCTCCTGGCACACCATGACCAGTGCAATCAGCAGCAGCAAAATAGAGTTGACTACCTTCTTTTTCTATCCAGTAAAAATCACCAGCCACAATATCTTTTGGTTGATACAATATGAATGAATCTGGCATTAGCTCAGCAACTTTTGCTTGCGGTGGTAAAATGGCTTTTTGAATTCTTAGTGCATATTCAATGGACGAAACGATTTCGTGATTTTTTTCTTCCAAGATCGATTTCTGAAACTCTATTTTTTCATTCTTCACTCTAATTTCTTTGTTCGACCTAGATTTTTGAATTAAAGCAATTACTATCCAAATGAGTAAGATTGCAAGTAAAACTCCTCCTATCCCAAAATAAAACACTTTTTCTTCTTCCCTTTTTCTCTTGACTTCTTCAAGATCCTTTTCTTGATTCAAGGTCTGAATTTCAAGTTCTTTTTTCTCAGATTCATACTTCTCCCTCATTTCAGTGATGGCCGCCAGGTTATCGGCAGTATAGAGACTATCCTTCACCTTATCTAGCTCATTGAACCAAAATGCCGATTGTTTGTAATTGCCTAAATTATAGTTAAGAAGTGAGGCTGCCTTTAATTGATAAGTTCCTTCTCTGTTGTAGTAGTTATCACCAATGGTTTCCATGCATAGGTCAATGTACTTTGCCGCTTTAACCAATTCATTCTGTTGTTCATAAATAGAAGAAAGATTTTGATATAAAACGGAACGATTAATATCGTGAGGCGCATATTTTTCATAAATCTCATTGGCAATATGTAAATTTTCTAAGCCCTTAGTGGTATCAGCATTTGCCACATAAGATAAACCAAGATTCATATAAACATCTGGGTCAATACCGCCCAACTCTTCTAATATATCCTTCGCTTTTAAACAATAGACTAACGCTGAATCGGAATTGCCGAGTTCTAAATGACAAACACCAATAGATTGAACGCAAATCATTTGCCCCATGGGAAAATCATATTCTCCAAAGACTACAAAACTTGATCGAAAGCTAATGATTGCTTCTTCATTTTTTCTAATATGGTGATATATTTTACCAATATTAGCTTCACATTTAGCCACACTTAACGAGTCGTTAATTGATTGATAGCGCGCTATTGCTTGGTTATATTTCTCAACAGCTTGAACATATTTACCTTCTTCATCATCAAGAATACCTGCAATTTTCAAAGCAAATGCGGATTGAGAAGCATAGCCATTCTTTTCGCTCAAAGTGAAAGCCAATTCTCCTGCTTTCTTGGAAATTGATTTATCAATATATTTTGACCGCCAGGCTACATTATTCAGTAATTCTGCCTTTTCTTCAGATTCATCAAGAGTTATAATTGAATCTAATTCAAATTGTAGAGATTCTGGAGAATCCTGTGCTAAAGCATGCTCACTTCCAAATGCTAGGAATACCCAGACCAATAAGACTATTTCATTCACTTTCAGCATTGTCTTATATATTAAAATGATGGCTTCATTATCGTATCACTTCTAAAATCTATCATAAACTATTTCTTTCTCATTACCATTATTCCATCTCGCACGGGAAACAGCACGTTTTCTACCCTATCATCTGCCTGAACTTTTGCATTGAATTCAATGATTCCTTTTGTGCCTTTATCTTCTTTACGTGACTCATTCACTACATTTCCACTCCAGAGAACATTATCTGCCAGAATATATCCACCCAGAACTACTTTGTCAATAACCAAATCAAAATACAGTGAGTAATTCGCTTTATCAGCATCAATAAAAACTAAGTCAATTCCATCTTCTAAATCTGGAATTATCTCTGAAGCCATTCCTACCTTGAATTCAATTTGCTTTCCAAGTTCAGACTGGAACATGTACTTTTTTAATATTGGAGTCAATTCCTCGTTCTTATCAATGGTTATAATCTTACCATCTTTCTGAAGGCCTTCTGCAAAGCAAATGGCAGAATAACCAGTATAAGTGCCAATTTCGAGAATATAAGATGGCCGAATCATTTTTGAGAGCATGCTTAACACTCTCCCTTGCACATGGCCTGATAGCATTCTTGGCACCAAAACCTTCAACCATGTTTCTCTGTTTAATTCACTCAACAACTGAGGTTCTTCTTGGCAATGAGCTTGAATATAAGCTTCTAAATCTTCAGGTAAAAAATCCATTTATATATCGAACTGAAATTGTTTGCCTTAAAGATACAATTGAAGTTTATTATCTTCACCAAAAAAGAAAAAAAATGGCTATAGCTATAATACCGTGGTGGGTTGTTTTAATTTGGGCAGTATTTGCAACTCTCTTTTATGTTTGGAGATACCGAAAAGTAGATTCACTCAGAAACCCACTAATAATTATTGGTTTATTTGCTTTACACATGTTTTTCTTCGCCTGGACGGCTCTGATATTCATTGTAATTGAAGTTATTCGGTATAATATTGCCAAAAAGAAAAAAGAGCCTTGATTTCTCAAGACTCTTTTAAATACTTTGTCACTTTTTACTCATCCCTTTTGCAAAAGCCTTCAGACTTACAACATTTAGGAAGTTTGTTGAATGCCTCTTTGTTTCTTGGTGTTTCTCCAGCATCATAACCAACTTGGCTAACTAGATACTTCACCTTCTCAGCATTTAAGTTCTTGGTTTTGTATTTCACCTCTATTACTTTAGTTTCTAAATCCAGTTCAGCATAGACGATACCTTTGGTATAGTTGAGTGATTCTTCAATTCGATCTTTACATGAACCGCAAATAGCTGAAGTTTTGAACTTTACCACTTTTGTTTTTGGATTAGTTTTTTCTTGCGAAATAGCACTTGAACCTACGAACAATAGTGCCACTAACATTAATAATCTATATTTCATTTTATTTCTTTTTATGTTTAATATCAAAGTGTAATCCGGCATAAATGTTAATGCCAGATATTGGTGCCCACAACTGTGTAGCATCAAAATACGGTCCAAAAGGATCGTCTGCCGAAATTATGGCATTTTGTTGAATAACATTGAGCATATTTTCGGCGCCGATATAAAAGCTAAGTTTCTTCATTCTATATGAAATTTGAGAATTCAGTACCCAATAATCTACTGATTCATCAGGTCTAGCATACGCAATAGGATTTGAAGATGTAGACGGAAGTCTTTTCTTCCCTACCCAATTGGCTGTCAAATCAAATTCCCATTTCTTATTTCGCGTCTTATAGCCTGTATTCAATAGTACTCTGTACTTTGGAACAAAAGCTTTTTGCTGGAGTTCTCCACCAAATTCAGCTTGCACATCATAGTACTTGGCCGCAATTCTAAACTCGAAAGTTTTGGAAAGCTTAAGACCAAGTTCAGCCTGTACAGCATGAGAGAAAGAAGTTCCTGTTGAGTTATAAATATGAACCTCATTCGGACTGACATCCATATCAGTAACCAATTGGTTTAAGAAATGTGTATAAAAATAATCAACCGTGAAAGTTGAAACTTCGTCCTTAATCAAGAACTTTTGAGTAAAAGTAACTCCTGAGCTTATGCCATCTTCTGGCACAATGTTCGGATCAACAATCCAAGTTCTGTTAGATGCCATTAGGCTATTAAAATCAGAATAAGGATTTGGTACTCGATAACCACGCCCTACCGAAAATCTTAAAGCCGACTTCTTTGAAGGATTCCACTTAGCGTGAAGTCTTGGGGCGAAAAGAGGCCCAAACAGATTATGATAATCAGCTCTCACACCTGCAACCAATGTAAACTTCTCTAAGTGTTTGTAAGTGTACTCAAAGAAAGCACCTGGAACTATTTCAGTTTTAAGGAAAGTAGAATCGTTATAAGATTGTGAGTAGTCATCCAAGATAAAACTCACGCCTGTTTTATAGGTATGATTGGTGTTTCCTATGATATCACTGTATATGAAGTTTGAGTACCACTTTTTCTGAACTCCTGAATAAGTAGAACTTCCAAAGACGTTATCCATTTGATGATACTTCAATTGATTAACTATTCCTAACGAACCTTTTGGGCGATTTTTCATAAATATCCCCATCTTCCCAAAGGCCTCTACATGAGCAGTATTAAATGATGCCCCCCATTTCGGGAATGTTGGATCAGAAGAACTATTATAGCCTAACTGCCCGCCATCCTTGTCTGCGAAAGTACCCTTGATTCCAAATCTACTCTCCATATTCTTTCCTCTAAAATCCCATCTATGCATGGCGGCTCCAAGAAAGCCTACTGGCATATCTTTGAACCCATCCTTATTCACATCAGTCTCATTGAATTGGTTAGATGCATGAAGAAAAGTCATGGTTGACCATTTGTCATTGAGACGTTGAGCTCCATGCACATTTATCTCTCCTCTTGTAAATCTATTTCCATATAAATTGACATACAATCGCTCACTTTCAGATGGCTTTTTCACTTCAAGGTTGATCATCCCTGCGATAGACTCATATCCGTTAACAACCGAACCGGTTCCCTTTGTAATTTGAATTGATTCAATCCATGTACCAGGAGTAAAGCTCAAGCCATAAGAAGTTGACAATCCTCTAATTAGAGGAATGTTCTCCCATTGCATTTGAGTGTAGACCCCATCCAATCCTAACATTTGAATTTTTTTGGCGCCTGAAACGGCGTCAGTTAGGTTAACATCTACCGACGCATTGGTTTCAAAGGATTCGGATAGATTGCAACATGCTGCCTTTCTCAATTCATCTTGTCCTATCTTTTCTACGTTAAAAGGATCTTTGAGATCAATATGCTTTCCTAAATTTCGGCCAAAGACCGTTACTCCTTTAAGCATGCTTCCATCTTTCAAGTTAACAGTGACGTCAGAACCTGCTTCAGAAACGACAAAAGCCATTAATTCGTACCCCACAGCTTTAATCAGGAGAGTGTCAGGCACTTCATGTAGATGAATTTTGAAGGTTCCGTCTTTATTTGTGATGGCGACATGATCTGAAGAAGCACATTTTACTTTCACGTACGGAATGGGCTCTTCTTTTCCTTTTTTTGTGGTGACCACTTTCCCTTGAATTTCAATGTCTTCATGCCCCTGAGCAATCAACCCATTTTTTGAAATGAGAAGGATTAAAAGCAGCACACCAATTTTTATTTTTTGATGCATTTTATTTTAATTTTTAACTGTTTATTCTTGTAATCTTAAAACAGAAAAATCAAATTATAAATACTTGAAATGAGGCGAAGAAATCTCGCTTGGGAATTTCTTGTAGACTCAACGGCATATCTTGCAATGCAAGATCAGTGGCAGTCAAGACCTCAAGAAAAATTGATTTGAGGATTATTAGTTGTTCAATAGACACTTTTACCTCAAATTCATTTTCAACTTCATTTTGAAGTGATATTAATTGTGTAGTAGAACAGCAGTCATCTGAAGCTGAATGTCCACATCCATCTTCAGTATCAGAATCAGAATCTTCAACTTTTGTTGAGTGACAACAACTGTGATTGTCGACTTTTTTAGCTTCGGCGATTACCTGTTCGTCATGATCAACATCATGTTCACACTCTGCTACAGAAAGAAAATCAATATCAGTCACCTCCCCTTCGCATTCATGAACTGAAGCAAAAGATGTTATGGTAGTTCCCGCGAAGAGAAACAACAATATGGAGGCTTTTATTCGAAGCATTAATCTAATGTACGAAAAGAGCATGAATTTGAAAAACTAATTAACTGTAATTTAGGATTTCTAAATGTCTACGATTCCTTTCTTAACAGCATACATTACAATTCCATTTGAGTTCTTGGCTCCTGTTTTCTTGAGAATATTTGACCTGATGCCTTCGACCGTTCGCACTCCTCTGAAAATCATTTCTGAGATCTCTTTTGTACTGTACTCTTGACAAATAAGCTTCATTACAAGAATCTCCAGTTCAGATAGTGAGGTCTTTGTACTTCTCACATTTGCAGCCCCTTTCCCTTGTGACAACAGGTTTCCGATTAAGAGTTTAGAAGTTCCATCATTCATATAATACCCCGTACTCATCAAACTTTCTATCGCCATTTCAATTTCGTCCACAGATCCATCTTTTGTTATGTAGCCATTGGCGCCATTTTCAATGGCACTAATAATAAACTCTTCTTCATTATACATTGAAATAAATAGAATTTTAATGGAAGGATGAAGTTCTGATAACAATTTGGCCGTCTTAGCTCCGTTCATCACCGGCATTTTGTAATCTAGAAAAGCAATATCAATTTTCTGCTTTTCTAATTTATCTATAAACTCTTTACCATTTTCGGCTTCCAAAACGACCTTAACATTATCGAGTCCATTTAAAATTTGAATGAGACCATGTCTAAAGAGCGTTTGGTCTTCTGCAATTCCTATTCGAACAACTTTATTTAACATTTTTGATAATCAATTTTAATCAGGGTAAATAAATCTGAGGTATCAGTTGGTTTTATTTTTATCTAAACTATTTTCTGTTGTTAACACTTTCAATTCTAAGATAGCTTTTTCTCATACCGATAGTGATCAAATGATTCTGAAACGAACAGTAAAAAGCTGTAAACACCCTAAAAGTCTAAGTTCTTGTTGATCCTCTCCTTAAAAAATGCGTAGTTTCCGCATGTCCAAAAATCGTTCAACCATTCAATTAGTTTCTATACATGAGTCCGAAACATTTTGATTCGGCCGACTCTTCTTTTAAAAAAGATATCTCAATCAACTCTCCATCTGGGAAAGACTTAAGGACTCTAATTCTTATTTCATCCAATGAATACACAGATACACTGAGGTGGCCCCTCAATATTTTAAAAAATATAAGTCTCCCATGCCTATCAAGGTATGTCAATTGAAAATCATCAGAGAATAATTCAAATTCATTTTCACTTAGCAATGGCAGGTTCATGCTTTACCTCCTTTCCGAAAGAATTCGTTAATAATGCTTCAAAGTTGAAGTTATCTTTTGTTTGGATGTACACAACCTTCATTGTTCCTTTGGCTCCAAATTTTTTCTTTTCAATTCCAGCGCAGAAACCAAAATCTAAGGTATCGTAGTTCAAATCTTTTGCTCGCTCGATAAATTTGTAAATGAGCTGTCTATAAACACCATACTCTCTGTTAAACTCATAATCAACTCCAACCATCCCGCCAACAAAAGAATGCTGACCTTTATATGCAAACACCACACCGACGGTTTTCTTCATTTTTAGTCCATTTTTTTCATCAGGCAGCAAATTCAGTTCTAAAATCTCCCATTGAGGATTTAAAGCCATATTTTTAAAAAGTTTAAGTGGCAGTTTGAAGGTATTTATTTCAATTCCCTTTTGCTGAACATTCAAATACAATTCATACAATTGTTCTAACTTTTGTGGAGTAGGATCTATCACTTCAGATGTTTCATAAAACTTCATGAATCTTCTCACATTTTGCTTAAAATGCTTTTTAGATCTTTTAGATAGGGTATCTAAGAAATCTAAATCCTTCGTCCAAGTAGAAAGGTCTACTGCAAAGTTTTCTTGCAAGCTCATTTTTACGAATCCGTTATCAATCATGAAGTCATCCATCTCAAGATCATTATCATTGAAGTCACGAAGCATTATTGTCTCGGCATGATATTCTTCTTGCAGTGTTTCTATTAATTTGAAAAGAATGGCCATAGCTCCGTTTCTCTCATCTTCTGTGCCCTTTAAATAAAGATGATTGCCTTCAGTCACAAGTGAACCCAAAGAAAGAAACTTAGACGTTCTATACATTGAGTCATTCTTTCTAATCTCTTCAATCTTCCGTGACAAATCAGAATCAGCTAACATGTCATCCTTCATCAAACCAGATGTTAGAAAGGTTGAAAGTAGAATTTCATCTTTCTGGTTTCGAACAATCAAATAATCAAAAGTCCAATTCTCGGTAATAGATTCATTATCAGAAAAAGAATTCTCCAAAACATTCATTCCATTCCAATCAATCGCTCCCTCTTTACCTATTGTTATGTTCCAATCATCTTTATTGACGTCAATAATTGAGCTCAACCTTTCGATTTTGAGACTTTGACTAGCCCGAGGCTCATCTTCTTTTTGGATTTCTTTTTGGATTTTGAATGCCTTATAAATATCTTCGATTGAAGAGTTCTCCTCATTTAAGCTTATCCAAAAGTTCTTCGCCAGAGCAGAAACCATTTCCTCGATTTGTTGAATTGTATGAAGTGCTGTTATTGTAAATCGTACTCCAGTATTTTTTAAAGGAACTGCAGGAAAGATTCCAATATTGAGCAGAAAGCCATCTGAAAGCATTTTTTCAATTAATCTATATCCTATTTTGGGAAGCCCGACACCTACAAAAAAAATTGGAGAATCGGCTTCGGCCAAATTTGGAAGCCCTAATTTTTCTAGAAGATGGTGAGTGTATCGAATATTGTCTTTTAATCTACTCTGAAATTTCGTAAGTTTTGGACTCAAATGTATTTCTGCAGCAGCTATTGCCGCACCCAATGCGCTCGGCTGCATTGGACCTGAAGTAATTAATGTACTTCCGCAGTTCCTTACTTTTTCCGCCATTTCTTCTGTTGGAAAAATCAAGGCACCACCACCGGTTGCAAATGCTTTAGCAAATGAAGTAGCTACTACCATTTTAGAGTGTTGTGTGATTTCAGATAGGACAAACCCCTGCCCCCTGTCTCCGAAACAACTCATGCCATGGGCGTCATCTACATAATAATGGAACTTATCATATCTATTCAAAAGTGCTTCAATCTCATGGATAGGAGCGCAATCGCCAAACATTGAATAAATTCCATCCCCCATATACCATACATGTTCATGATTCCTACTTAACTCCGCAATTCGTTTCTCAAGTAAATCCATTCTGTTATGACGCAACATTTCAACATGTGTACCATCAGCTTTCGCAAGTTTTACTGCATTCTGAACGGAAGTATGCACTTGATGATCAATTATAACCGCATCCTTTCTTCCAACGAGAACAGGGATTGCGGACATGTGTCCCAAGGTTGTGGTCGGTGTCACGATAACTGGATTCCGAAAGATTGACTCCAATTTGTTCTCCAAATCTGAATAAGCTCCAAGAGAAACATAAGCTCTAGAAGATGAAAACTGTGTCCCAAATTGATCAACACTTTGTTTTGCAGCATCCTTCAAAGAATCTTCAAATTCAAGGCCTAAATATGAGCACGAACCAAAATTAACAGCCCTCCGGCCATGCTCAAAAGTCAAATAATTGCCATCTAAATATTCGTCACTTGTATTGAGGTGAGCAATTTTCTTTTCTTTTAGAGAATTAATAATTTGATCAACTGCTTCAATTGCCTTGGAATCATTCATTATTTGATGTCTTTTATATAAAATGTTTGGGCATCAAAATTCGTCGTATTGTTTGACAATTACATCAAGTGAAAAACTGAATCTCCAAGTCGACAAGTCAGTTCAAATACTTAAAACTAAAGTCGTATTAATTAATTTTACCCCAAAGTGTGTTAAATTAGACGCAGAGAATGGAGACTATACAAAATAAAATATTTGAAAATGAGTTTATGCGTCTAGAGATGAAGGACGATATAATGTATGGAACGTATAAAAAAGGGCCAATTACATTAGAATTAGCAAAACAAGTTGTGAAACACAGGCTTCAATTCACTGGTAATAAAAAAGTTCCAATTCTGGCAAGTGAACAGGGGCTAAAGGGAATTGAAAGAGATGCAAGACAGTATCTCTCATCAGAAGAAGGTGTTGAGGGTCTTTCGGCTGCGGCTATTGTCAACAAGTCAGTATTTGGCTCGCATTTGGCCAATTTTTTCATGAAGATAGCTTTCAACAGGCCCAGAATTCCAGCAAGAGTATTTACCGACGAAACTGAAGCCATTCAATGGCTCAAACAATATATTGTAACAGAATAATGTCAAAATCACAGCTAGACGAAATAAGCAGCCTTTTAATTGAGTATTCTGCCGGTAACTATGAATATAAGGGTACTATTTCTGAAGATGTAGACGAATATGACATGATAATTTCAGGCATCAATATGCTTGGGGAAGAACTGTTGAGTACTAACGTTTCTAAGGACTATTTCTCAAGTATTTTTAATGCAGTGACAGATCTTGTTATTATTCTTGACAAGGATGGTTGCTTATTAGATTGTAATGAAGCAGTAATCGCTTCTTTGGATCAAACAAGAGAAAAATTAGTAGGAGTAAAGATTGATGAGCTAATCATTGGAAAGTCGTCTGTTTTCTCAGTTATTTCGAAAACTTTAAATACGAGCATTATAAGTGTTTTAATAGAAGAAAGTCTCATTGGTAGAGACCAAAAAGAAATTCATGGACAATTCACTTGCTCAAAAATCATTGATAGGTTTGACGACTTTAAAGGATATCTTTTAAGTATCAAAGACGTAACTAAACAAAAAGAGAATGAAGCCTATATTTTAAAGGCTGTTTTCACTGCGGAGCAATCAGAACAAAAAAGAGTTGCAGACGATTTGCACGATTCTTTGGGACAAGAGCTCTCTATGACAAAACTCATGATTTCTAATCTTAAAAGGCAATGTGATACTGGTGATAATCAAAAGTCACTTGAATTAATTTCTACTTGTACTGAAATAATCGACAATTCAATCAAACATCTTAGAGAAATTTGTTTTAATATGATGCCCGGAGTTTTGACTAGAGGCGGGTTAAATATGGCCATCTCTGAACTCCTAAAAAAACTCAGTGCTCAAGAAAATTTTGACACAATATTCGAAAAAAACCCTCACATTGACAGGCTTGACGCTGATCTTGAGATTGTAATGTACCGTATTGCCCAAGAATTCGTCAACAACATGATCAAACACGCTGAAGCTAGTTTGCTTTTGGTAGAGTTAGGATTTCATGAAGATGAAAACAAAGTGAGTCTCCTTTTAACAGACAATGGTAAAGGGTTTGACATCAAAGCTTTAAATAATATTGGAGAAAACAGAGGATATCAAAATTTAAAAACAAAAGTGAAAGCTTTTAAAGGAGAATTGCAAATAAAGAGTGAAAAAGGAAAAGGAACTACTACTTTCGTTAAATTCCCAATAATCGCCCATTATGAAGAAGATCAAGATTTTACTAGTTGATGATCACAAATTGGTCAGAAATGGAATCAAATACACTCTGGAAACAGGAAGGTTGGCCTCAAGAATTGATGAGATTCATGAAGCCATCAACGGAAATGAAGCAATTGAATATGCCAAGGTCATTAATTACGACCTTATTTTCATGGACATAAACATGCCAGGAAAGGATGGAATTGCCGCCACTAAGGAAATCGTTCGAAGTGATAAATTCACTAAAATTATTGCCCTGTCAATGTTTGACGAAGATTTTGAAATAAGAAGTATGATAAAGGCTGGAGCTGTCGGTTACCTTTTAAAGAATACTGGAACAGAAATATTGGATGAGGCAATTTCAACAGTTCTAAAAGGAGGCAAGTATTACAGTAATGATGTTGCACTGAAATTAATGGAGCCATATAATGACGCCAATCTTGATAATGAAAAAATAAAGAGATCTACTATTTCAAAAAATGAAAGTGTTCTGTCAAAGCGTGAACTCGAAGTCCTTGGCTTAATAGCAGCTGAATTAACAAATGATGAGATTAGTAAAAAACTTAGTTTATCAAAAAGAACAATTGATTCTCACCGGCAAAATATTCTAAACAAATTGCAGGTAAAAAACACTGCAGGGCTTATTAAGTATGCTTTCAAGGTTGGATTGATTTAGGATGTATAGGTTTTAATACCGAGATGCAAAATCATCATTTGGTATTTTATACTGTTGTTTTCTCTTCTTGTTTTTTTGAATTTTAGAATTCAGTATTCATTCAGCAGAAAGCAAATCAATTAATGAAGCCAACTATCTATTTTTTAGACGATCAAATTGGAAAAGGACGTGCGCAGGTCATCAGAGCCTTGACAAATAGATTGATTCTTGAGGCCACAAATCTAAATTTAATAGTTAGACCTCTCGATATTCAAACTGATTTGGTTTATGTAATAGAATCCGAAGGTTTAAATATTGGCCTAATGTCTCATGAGAATCCAGAGCAAAGGCCGGCAGATTTAATTCGATTTCTACATGAAGAGGATTGTCAACTGATTTTTTGCTCTTCAAATTGGAATAAGGAGTTAAACAAAGCAATCGCAGATTTGGTCGTGAATAAAAAATTCCAATCAATTTATCTTAAGAGTGCGTTTTCGTCATTACTTCAGGTGGAGCAGCTTTTAGCTTATGAAGTTTCTAAACTTGTTGAAATAATTAGAATATCAATAGAATACTCATCTTCTGATAAAGAGCAAGAACAGTATCTCAAAGTAGTTTAAGTCAATAATCTCATTGTTTGAAGTAACTAAAAAGAAAAGATTTTTGCTTTGGTTTACTCTTAAATGATTATTTAATCGTAATATTGCGATTAAATGGGAGCGACTAAAAAAAATCTTTTCACACAAGCACAAAATGACTTAGCTGATTTAGCAAAATCGCTAGGACATCCTGCACGAATTGCCATACTTCAAGAGATGATTAAATCAAAGGAATGTATTACGGGCAATTTGGTTCAAGAACTTGGATTAGCTCAAGCTACAATTTCTCAACACTTGAGAGCTTTGAAAGAGCAGGACATTATTTGTGGAACGATTGAAGGTGTTTCTGTGAGCTATTGTATCAATCCCGAAAAATGGAATTCAATTAAAAATCTATTCAATCAACTTTTTGACCAACACCCAATTTGTCAAGAAGGAGATTGCTGTTAAATCTAAGATTATGAAACTATCAGAATTAAAGAACATAATAACAACTCAAGAAGAAATAAACTTTGTATTACCCAACGGTTCATTTGTACCAAAACACTTTCATGTTACGGAAGTCGGAGCAATAGAAAGAAACTTCATTGATTGCGGTGGAACTGTAAGAAGAGATAAGGTAATCAACTTTCAACTTTGGGAGGCAGGAGATTTTGATCACCGATTAGCTCCTCAGAAACTATTGGATATTATCAAATTATCGGAGGACGTTCTCGGTTTAGAAGATCTTGACATAGAAGTTGAATATCAAGGAGACACAATAGGTAAATATCATCTTGAATTTGAAAATGACACTTTCTTGCTAACAAGTACAAGTACTGATTGCCTTGCAAAAGACAATTGTGGCATTCCCGAAGATAAAATGAAAGTAAGTTTATCAAGTTTAGGTTCTTCTGAAGGACAAAGTTGTACACCTGGCGGCGGTTGTTGCTAAAAAATAAAATATGATAATGACTTCAAACATCACAGATACAATTTCTGAAATCAAAGAAAGAATCAGTCTTATTTCTGAAGACAGAAAACATGAGCTCGAAAAGTTAGTTCAATACATTAAAGTTAGAGAACAAGACGAAATAGACTTAATATTCATTTGTGTCCATAATTCAAGACGTTCTCATTTGTCTCAAGTTTGGGCACAGGTTGCGGCTCATCATTATGGATTTTTAAATGTGAATTGTTATTCTGGCGGAACAGAAGTAACAGCAATGTATCCAATGATATCAGAGACTTTAAAGAATCAAGGACTTGTAATTCAAGAATTGTCAGAGGGTGAGAATCCAGTTTACAGCATCAAGTATCATGCAAATGCACACCCGATTATAGCCTTTTCAAAGATGTATGACGACAGGTTTAATCCTCAAAATGATTTTGGCGCGATAATGGTTTGTTCGTCTGCTGATGACAATTGCCCATTTATTTCAACCGCGGCAAAAAGAATTTTACTATCATTCGAAGACCCCAAAGCTTCAGATGGTACAGATCAACAAAAAGAAGTATATGCTGATCGATCACTTCAGATAGCTTCTGAATTCTTCTATGTTTTTTCTAAAGTTTAGGCCGAACAGTCACATAGATCTTCAATCCAGAAATACCAAAAATTGCCCGTTTTAAAAAAATAGAGACGTCTCATAGAATTCTCGGCAACGACCTGAACTTTTTTTAAGCCGTCTAATTCTGAATCAATTGATAATTGAGGTGTAGCAAACAAGAGCTCGCCTTCATTATCAAACTGGGCGAATTCAGGTAAATCATGGATTCCAATGTCCTCAAAATACAAGCCCTCTTCTACTCCTTCAAATCCGTCACACCAATGGCCATCAGGCATCTTGTCAGAAATCACGCAATCCCAGGATATAAATTTTTCAGTCTTTGGAGCGTCAACATGATCCAAGACACACATAGCCCCAGGATTGTACGCGGTATACAGGCCTTCTCCTTCATGAATGTAGCCTGTTATCAAAGCATCAGCTTGTCTAGAATATGCCTTGATAAAATCAGATAAGTATCCCTCAAATTGATCTGCCTTCTCAATAATCTCGAAGTTCAGCATACGTTCAGAAAAGTATATAGCTTCATATTCTGCGGCCTCATAAAAGGTATCTATTTTCCATTCTACAAGAAATGTACTCCCTTTTAAAGCATTTGGGATGTCTTCGTTATATGCCAAGTATACACTTTCATTTTCCCCTAGGCTAAATCTTGCATACCAATAATCATATTCGGTTTCATATTCTTGAAAGGTTAGGGTATCAGTATATTTTTCATTGATTGACAAATCTTGACCTGGTCGAATTACAGAACTTAATCCGTCAGCTTCAATTTCATTCACTACTGAATCTTCATCCGCTATACTTGTATCAGTTTCAGTAGTACTCTCAGAACATGAAAAACAACCAAGGACTAATACCAATATGAGCTTATGACTGTGCACCACCTAAAAGCATTTCTCTAACTACATTAACTCCTTTATCTTCAATGATAACATCCAATTGTGCATCCATTGAGGTTAAGTAATCAGCAGTTTCTTTAGTGATGACTTCTTGATAATAAGAAGCCTCATCCTTTTCAATTTCTTGTTTTTCAATCAAGAAATTTGTTCCGCAATGTTCACACAAATACAGACCTAAGAAACCTGAATTCTCTTTAAAATATAGTTTTCTATAGCGAGTTGAATACATCTCCATGTCTCGGACATCTTTCCCTACTTCTTTATCACTTTCTGTAGGACAAGCACATCTCCTTCCCTCTGGAATCGGAAGTGGAGAAACGTTAACTTTAACTACTTCTTCTACAACCTCTTGCTCTAACACTTCATTTGGAAATTCAACTGCTTGATCAATCTTCTCTTCAACCTTTACTTCGGTTTCAACCTTTATAGAAGGAGAAACTGGAATGTAATCTGAATTCCCCCCAGATGCTGATTTTAAGAATGACTTGATTTTTGAGAAGAGCGCATGGTTTCCGTCTGGTTCCACCATATAAGTTAGGATTCCATTCGGACTAGACCCATTTACTTCAAATGTTATTCTAAACCTTTTCTCTTCGCCATCAAACTTTATTTCGAAAATAAATTCACTCCCCGGTCGGTACTCTTGAAATTCGAATTCTGATCCCTTTGAATGAATTCTACCATCTTTTAATCCATCTCCAACTAATAGCGAACGATCAATAGCTGAAGTAGCAATTACAGTATCTACCGTGAAGTGGGTTATCAAATTAGCTATTTCCCTTACAATATTATCAAAACTGATAAGGTCTTTAGATTTTGGGAAGTAAATGTCTTCAATAGTCATAATGCTTTAATATTTTGACGGGCAAATAGAATTTAAAGGTAAGAAGAAGTAATCATTTTAATTCACTTAAAAGATCTGAGTTTTCTCCAAAAGCAGCCATTCTTAGTGCCTTATAAAATTGCTCGGCTTCAGTCATTTTGTGCATCCTTACCTGAATGGGTTTAATCTTTTTATTCTCAACGTCCAAATGTATATAATGCCTACCTAGAAATGACGCCAGCCCAATTGCAAAACCTAAAATGGCGAAAAACACACAAAAAATAGCCAATCCAAAATCTCCTCCTATTATTCCAAACACAGTTACGCAAAGACAAGCAAAGCCGAAAGCAAAACCCAAAATTGCAAAGAGATAAGCTCTTTTCCTAATCACATCCACAGAATGAATATGCTTAATTTGGATACTCACCTTTGCTGAGCCACTTTGAATTGTAAGATGCTCTTCAGTTATTGTACCGAACTCATTGTCAAAAACTATTTTCATCTTATTGCTTTAATCGTTTCTATTGCGATCAATTGAATTCCCAAAGCAACATCAGGTCCACCACATTTCTTTCTGTTTTTCTTAGGATCATTGCTTCTATGCTCAAAGCCGAGCACATGCATATATTCATGAAAAAGGTGACAAGCATAGACCCCAGTCGTTTTATTGTTAATTCTGGTTTTAGGACTGGATGAAATAATTAATGTATTCTTATTCGTACTTCCGTGAGTGGTAGTTCCGTTCTTATTAGGCGGATATTTTTTCGAGCGCAATTTCAAATTGATAACACCATCCCTTATTTCGCCAATTTCGTCTTGGCCAAACCAAATCAGATCATGAATCTCTTGATTGGTATAGAGGTGTTTATCTCTTCTTTTTTTTGGATAAAGTGCTTCCTTCTTCTTTCTACCTGAATGAAAGGTTCTTTGATTCGTGCAAGAGAAATCGTAGGTCTTTATCTTTTTCCAAAACACATCTGAATTCAGGACAGCATTCATGATTTTCAATTCCTTCATTAGAGACAGTGAATCCTTTTTAGAGAAATCTATTAATGTATCAATTTTAACTGTAGGTTGAGCAAGACAGTTTGAACCGAGAATAAGCAGTAAAATTGATAAAGATTTCACAGCATCAAAATAGTAATATTTCTCTGTTAATACTTAAAAATCCTTTGA
>Ga0316204_10006156_pt1 | contig 18786 bp, 12 predicted proteins | sample 6monrhotite_MG_2_FD_205661 | JGI IMG/M metagenome (GOLD analysis project Ga0316204, IMG submission 205661) | Microbial mat bacterial communities from mineral coupon in-situ incubated in ocean water Damariscotta River, Maine, United States -... | ecosystem: Environmental > Aquatic > Marine >...
CATGGACACCTATGAGTTATTATTCACCAATGCTTATGGCAGAAAGATATGGGGGGATATTCAGGGAAAAACCTGTTACCAGGTACTCCAGGATGGCCAGAGCTCTCCCTGCTCCTTCTGTACTAATCAAAAGCTTGTTGATACTAATGGCAAGCCCAACGGCGTTCATGTCTGGGAGTTTCAGAACACGGTTAATAAGCAGTGGTATCAGTGTCGTGATCAGGCAATTCTCTGGATAGATGGTCGAATTGTACGCATGGAGATAGCTACTGACATTAGCAGTCGCAAACTTGCTGAACAGGAGCTTTACGCTGCCAAGAAACTGGCTGAGGAATTAGCACAAAAGGATGAGCTGACCGGCCTGAACAATCGTCGAGCTTTTTTTGAACAGGGACACCGATCATTCATACAGGCCAGGCGATATAATCATCCTATATCTGTGATTATGATGGATATTGACCACTTCAAAAACATAAATGATAGCTATGGGCACTCGGTCGGTGATAAGGTTTTAAAACATATTTCCCGTGATTTAGAAAAAGCAGTACGTGAAATAGATATACCGGCACGTATAGGGGGCGAGGAATTTGCGTTTATTTTGCCTGAAACGGTTTTTGATGATGCATTACTATTAGCGGAACGACTTCGTACAAACATAGAAAACACATCTGTTGAGCACCAGGACAAAACACTCAATGTAACAGCAAGTTTTGGCATTAGCTCGTGCTCGGCCTGTGATCAGACACTGGAAACAATGCTAAGCAAAGCGGATGATGCCCTGTATATTGCTAAAAAGAAAGGCCGCAACCAGATTAAAACATGCAATTAGCACCTGGTGTGTTCTTATTGCTTTTTCTCTATGCGGCATGACAAGCATTGCCTTAGTTATATAATGAAAAATAAATAATGCCTGAGGCTTTAAATAGATTTTTGTAAGTGTCTAGTTTATTCCTGTAATAAAAAGCATGGTGTACAAGCGATCGAATTCAACTATCTATAGTTTTCATATAGTGCATCAACCCAGGGAATAGCACTGTGCCATTCATCTATGGTTTTTTGTAGTGGTTCCGGCAGTGGTTTTGGCCAGTCCATGCCATATTTCTCAGCTTGTATTACTGGTGCTAACAATGAAGCTGCAGCAAGATCCGCTCGAGTAAATTCTTCACCCGCCAGGTAAGCCTGTTTACTTAATTGTTGATTTAATACCGCTATTCCCTTCTCAACAGATAATTTTGCTCGTAACGCAGATTTATCATTTATACGCATCATGGACCGCATCACTTTGCGTAATTTTGGAAAAATAAGCTTAAGAATTATTTTTCCATACCACGGACCATTATGTGCAAACAATGGAATTAACAGGTCAGGATAATCCAGAAGCGTATGATAAAAATAAACCCGTAGATGCGGCCCGATTTCCTGATCAACAAAATTTTCCCACTCAAGTGCTATTGCCTTAGTTTCAGCATCAGCAGGTGTCAGAGAATTTTTTTTAAAATTATCATCTAAGTAACTAATTATATTACTTGAATTTGCAATACAGTTATTGTTATGTTTTAAAACAGGCACTTCTGTAGACTTTGTCATTTTCCTGATCGTTTTAGCATGCAATCCAGGTAACAGGTTAATTGCCTGATAATTAATGTTTTTATAATCAAGCGCCCAGCGTACTTTTTCACAATAATGTGAAATCGGAAATTGATATAAAGCAACCATTACTAAACCTTTCCCTATTGTTTAATGGATACAAGAAAATAAAGCCTGGTTAGAAAAAGCATAACATTTAACAGGCTAATACTGATACACTAAACCAGCATAAAATGCTGACACTAAAATTTGTAATTACACATCGATTTAATGACACCTAATGTCAAAAAAACTCCATAACACTAACTCTAATCTAAACTACCCTACCCTTAACTTTTATTTAACTGGTAACAAATATAGGCAGAAAGAAACGGCAAATTCTCAACATTATCATGCGCCATTTTATAATGTTTCCACAGCGGTTTTTCACCTAAGTGACCACCTAAATCTACCGTGCTATACCAACCAAGCTCCCCTGCCCTTATATTTAATCTTGTAGCCAGGCATTCACGTTGAGCCCGCCCGTCAACAGAAAATTTTCGACCCGCAGTTAAAACTTCATTTGCTCTATCAATATCAGAAACAACGCCATCAAATAAAGGTACAGGCAAATAACTTAACCAGTCTGATTCCTGAACTTCTGTATCATAACCTTTTAACAAAAACCTAATCTGCCATTTCCAATATGCAGAGCTTTTAGGATTAAACACGAAATCATCTAGCTCAAACAGATACACATCAGGGGTTACATAAACCTGAGTGCTATATGTCACAGGTAATCCGCTTAACCCAGGATAAATAAATTCAATATAGGTAGCATGAAAACCGGAATCGCTTTGAGGTAAGCTAACTTTATATTCACCCGTTGCATTAACAGGTATCAATTTTGACACCCAACTCTCACCAATACTCTCTTTTCTAAAGTCACGTGAAGCGTCATTGTATGCTGACCATACTTTAACCGCTATTGGAGACTGGTTAGTCTGGGCTACTAGCTCATCATGGTTAACTTGCCAGTTTATTTCAGGGCGAGGTATACCGTATAACACCGACTGATACCAGCCTAACAATGAATAAAGACTATCATTCACGCCAGTTATTGAATTCCCCAATGAGTGATCGGTATTTGGGGCAAAACGAATCAGATTTTCGCCCTGTAACTCATTAAAATAAAAACGTGACGAATCGGGTAGAAAAAACTGATCTCCGGAAGAATTTAATAAAAATTTAGGCATGTGTAATTTATCAAGATATGCATAGGGATCAATCACCCTGGCAAGCCGTGAAAATTCTGGCGCCCTTAAATCATCAGTAATCTTTAATTCAACATAATCTTCAATTGCTGATGAAAACTCACCATAACTTCTATAGTGATGTTCAAAACTTGGGACAATATTTAAAAAGTCGATTACACCTGGCGCTATGGCTTTGACACGCAAATCAATAGCCGCGCTTAGCCAGACGGTCGCACCTCGCTTAGAAAACCCCGTTAAAACAAAGTTATCAATTTGATAATCACCATGATCTGCTATAACGGATTGTATTCCATCCATAGCTTTGACAACTGATTTAACCATAGGCAAATAAGCTGTATTGGTGAAGTTACCTGTGTTGATTGCATTCTTCCATGAAATTGCAACCAGTTTGTCTTCTTTTGTAGGAATAGCATTATTTTCAAAAACAATTGGTTGATTGGGTACCTGGAAAACTGCACTAACAATAGATTGTGATGCTATAGCCAGTTGGGTAATAATCTGAATCGTTGGATTACCACCATCAGGTAATGGATCCGTATTGTCGTCACCCGCTACAAATAACAGACCCGTTTTAGTATTAACAACATCTGGAACAACGATCACCAGACTATGTGACCATACCCTACGGTCTATAGCTGCATCTGTTAGCCATTTCTGTGATGTCAGGTTATAAAGATGCGCGTTATATCCAGCACCAGGCAGAGATACAATATGTTGCATATTGAACATATTGTCCTCATAGTCTACATATTGCTGCAGTGCGTTTGCAGGATCAGTTAAAACCAGGTCTTGCTCTAAGGCGGATAGTTGCGAGGAAAATAATAAGACAGATACCGAGAAAATTATTCTACGTATAAAGACACAGGTTTTCATTTTACTTACTCCTTGTTTTATAATCTAACCCACTAAACAAACTCAATTTTACGTAGTGATCGCTGTAAAATACAACAATCCAGTTCAATTTTGTGAGTGATGTAGAAAAACTGGTAAAAGCCCTATTAATCAGTTCATTTATAAATTCACCTTATTCATACAGAAGTTCACGTAAGTAAGTACCTGTATGGGAGCGTTTACGTTTGCATATCGTGCCTGGCTCTCCCTGCGCAACAAGCTTGCCTCCACTTTTACCCCCTTCTGGCCCCATGTCCAGCACCCAGTCAGCTTCGGCTACCACATCCAGGTTATGCTCTATGACAATCACAGAATTACCCGCATCAACTAACCGGTGTAATACTCTCAGTAGCTTTTCAACATCCGCCATATGTAAACCCACTGTTGGTTCATCAAGCACATAAAGATTATACTGATTTGTTTTTGTAGAAGTTGTAGTTTTTGCTTTGGCTAACTCTGCAACCAGTTTTATGCGCTGAGCTTCTCCACCGCTTAAGGTTGGGCTTTGTTGACCTAAAGTCAGGTAACCCAGGCCAACGTCCTGCAGCAGTTGTAACGCATGGAACACGCCAGGAATCGCAGAGAAATACTCAGTTGCAGTTTTTACATTCATTGCAAGCACTTCGCCAATGTTCTTGTCTTTATATCGAACGCTGAGTGTTTCATCATTAAAACGCCAACCATGGCAAACATCACATTCAACTCTGACATCTGGAAGAAAATTCATTTCAACCTTACGCATTCCATGACCTCCACAGGCATCGCATCGACCCTCTCCAGCATTAAACGAAAATCGCCCGGGCTTATAACCTTTTAATCTGGCATCAACGGTATCAGCGAAGAGTTTTCTAATCGTGTCCCATATTCCAATATAGGTTGCCGGACACGAACGAGGTGTTTTACCTATCGGTGTCTGGTCAACTTCTAAAATACGCTGAATCGTTCCCCAGCCACGTATCTCCTTACAGCCCTGCCACTTAATTTTTTTAGATCTTCCAGATTTAGTTCGTTGATTATTAACAGCGGTTTTCAGGTTAGCGTGCAAGACAGATCTAATCAGTGTGCTTTTACCACTACCACTCACACCTGATACACAAACCAGCTTATGCAGTGGCAGCTTAATATCAATATTTTGTAAATTATTTTCATACGCTGAGATGATTTCCAGATACTCACTATCCCAAAGGGAACGTTTCTCAGTATCACGTAGATCCGGCATGGGGTGACGTAATGGTTTTGCGATAAACTGCCCGGTTAATGACCGTTTATTTTTCATCGCCTGTTTAAGTGTACCGGCAGCGACTACCTCTCCGCCCTCTACACCCGCACCGGGGCCCATATCAATAAGGTAATCTGCCTCGCGTATCGTATCTTCATCATGCTCAACCACTAGCACAGTATTACCCTGTTGTTGTATTTCACGCAGAGTTTCAATTAAACGACGATTATCGCGGGTATGTAAGCCAATTGTAGGTTCATCCAGAATGTAACACACACCCTGGAGATTCGAGCCTAGCTGAGAAGCCAGGCGAATACGCTGCGCCTCACCACCACTTAGTGTTGGTGCTGATCGATCCAGGGTTAGATAATTTAAGCCTACACGTTGTAAAAAGCTCAATCTCCCCTGCATTTCTGATAATAAATCACGGGCAATTTGTTGTTCGTTTGATTTTAATTTTAATTTCGAAAACCATTTTTCTGCGTCATCAACAGACATTGCAGCAAGCTGCGCAATTGAACGCTCACGAAAACGCACCGCTAACGCCGTATTATTTAATCGTTGACCATCACAACGTGTACAGGGCTGGGTAATGTTTTGTTCATCTGAATCATCTAACCAGGCGCTTTCCTCTCCCGTTTGTTGGTCATCGAAATCTTTAATGAGTTCTCCTGTGCCAAAACACGATTCACACCAGCCATGTTTGGAGTTATAAGAAAAAAGTCGCGGATCAAGCTCATCAAACCCCTGGCCGCAGGATGGACAGGCTCTTTCAGTTGAAAATAAAACATCGTCTTTTTTACCAGCTAACGTTTTTCCAGTTTTGGTTTTTACTGATTCTACTATAACTATCCCATTGCCAATATCTAATGCCTGTTGCAACAGCTTTGTGAGCTCTTTATCTTTATTGGCTGCAACTTTTATTTTACCCAGGGGTAATTCGATATCGTGCTCTTTATAACGAGCCAGTTTAGGCCAGGGATCTGTTGTAAGGTATTCTCCATCAACGCGTAATTGCTGATAACCTTTTGTAGAAGCCCATTTTGCCAGTTCATTATAAATACCTTTTCGTGCAACAACCATTGGCGCAAGTAAGGTAACTTCACGACCCCGGTAGTCTTTGTGAATTTTACTTAATATGGCTTCTAAAGATTGCGGCTCTATCGCTTCATTACAATCAGGGCAATATTGCGTACCAAGTTTCACGTAAAGCAAACGCAGAAAATGATAAATTTCAGTCAGGGTTGCTACGGTACTTTTACGACCACCTCGGCTGGTTCTTTGTTCTATGGCAACCGTAGGTGGAATGCCATGAATTGCTTCAACATCTGGCCTGGAAGCGGGCTGCACAAACTGCCTTGCATAGGCATTTAACGATTCGAGATAACGTCTTTGACCTTCACCAAATACAATATCAAAAGCAACGGTACTTTTGCCGCTACCACTCACACCAGAAATCACTGATAATTTATTACGTGGAATGGAAATATCAACATTTTTTAAATTATGTTCACGGGCATGGTGTATTTCTATAAACTGATTTCGTTTTACTGATACTTTTTTAGCATCCTGTGCGTTATCTGAAAGTATTTTGTTTAATGCAGATAGCTTAAATGTAGACTCATATTCTCTTAAAGCTTTTGCAGTACAGGTATTACTTTTTGCTGCCAGAGTTTCCGGTGTTCCCTCTGCAATGAGTTCACCTCCCGCATTACCTCCATCAGGGCCAATATCAATTAACCAGTCTGCACTTCGAATCACATCCAGATTATGCTCAATCACTAACAACGAGTGCCCTGCATCCGTTAGCTGACGAAATGCTTTCATCAAGGTGGCGATATCATCGAAATGCAGACCGGTAGTTGGCTCATCGAACAAAAACAGCGTGCCCTTACTATTTTTTTCAGCTTTTGCTTTAGCCTTTGCCGATTTTTTATAATTCTCTACCAGATGCCCCGCCAGTTTAAGACGTTGAGCTTCACCTCCGCTCAGGGTAGGGACCGCCTGACCCAGTTGCACATAGGGTAAGCCAACATCAACTAATGGCTGGAGTGTACGCACTACCTCTTCATGATGCGTAAAGAAACCGAGTGCTTCTGCTACTGTCATTTCCAGTATATCGGCAATAGACTTAGACTGCTGATGAGTGTGTGGCTGACTCAGCTCTGAGGCTTCTCCCAATAACTTTACCTGTAATATTTCATTACGGTAGCGTTTACCATCACAATCCGGGCAGCGAATATACACATCACTCAGGAACTGCATTTCAACCATTTCAAAACCATTACCCGAGCAAGTCGGGCAACGACCATTACCTGAATTAAAACTGAATGTACCCGGTGTATAATTGCGTTCTCTGGATAGTGGCTCTGCAACAAACAGTTTACGTATCGCATCAAATGCACCCACATAGGTCGCTGGAATTGAACGTGTTGTTTTACCTATTGGGCTCTGGTCAACCAGCACCACATCATCAATCAGTTGATGGCCTTTTATTTTTTTGCAACTCCCTGGTGTTTCAATGGTTTTACCCTTGTGTTTACATAACCATGGGTAAAGTACATCTCGCATTAGTGTCGACTTTCCTGAACCACTTACCCCGGTAATACACACCAGTTTATTCAAAGGAATTTGAACATCGATATTTTTTAAATTGTGCTCACTGGCTCCGAGAATTTCTATATAACGCGTTTTTATGTTTTTCTGCTGCAAGTCTGCACGATTTTCTGAGACGCCACTCACTACTTTTCTGCCAGTTAAATAATCAGCTGTGAGTGATTTTTTATTTTTTAGAAGCTGCTTAGGGGTTCCATAAAAACAGATTTCTCCGCCGTGTTTTCCCGGCCCTGGGCCAATATCCAGAATACGGTTAGCCGCCAGCATAATCTGCGGGTCATGCTCAACAACCAGTAAGGTGTTCCCCGCATCACGCAAACGTTGCAGCACTCGAACCAGGCGATTTATATCCCGCGGGTGCAAACCAATACTGGGTTCATCCAGCACAAATAAAGTATTAACCAGAGACGTACCCAAAGCTGTGGTTAAATTTATGCGCTGGACTTCCCCACCACTTAAAGTACGAGATTGTCTATCTAGCGTCAAATAACCTAAGCCAACTTCTAATAAATAATTTAAGCGTGAGCGAATTTCACCCAGAAGTAACTGTGTTGCTTCATCAAAAGATTTAGGCAAGCGAAGTGATTCAAAAAACTCTGCACAACGGTCTAATGGCAGGCGCATCACATCATGAATAGTTAAACCCGGTAATTTTTCAATTGCTGAGCTCGATAAACTTAAACCTTTGGGAATATAACGCTGTTTTATATTAACAACCTTGTTTGATAAATCTAAACTACCCAATCTCCACCACAGTGCCGGTGCTTTTAAACGCGCGCCATCACAGGTACCACAGGGCGTATAAGAGCGGTATTTGGAAAGTAATACACGAATATGCATTTTATAAGATTTACTTTCCAGCCATTTGAAAAACCGCTCAATACCAAACCAGACGCCTTCTTCCCAGTCACCCTCTCCCTCTATCACCCAGCGCTGTTGTTTCTTAGTAAGTTTATTCCAGGGTTTATCAACTGGAATTTTGCGTTTTTTCGCAAAACTTATTAATTCATCCTGCACTTCACTATAACTGGGTGTTTGAATGGGTTTTACTGCCCCCTCTTTTAATGTCTTTGTTTCATCAGGAATAACCAGAGCATAATCCACACCAATAATTCGGCCAAAACCTCTACAGGTTTCACATGCACCAATTGGAGAATTAAATGAAAACAGACTCGGGCTGGGTTGATCATACTCTATGTCACAATCAGGACAGTGATGATGACTTGAAAACCGCCATGACTGCGTGGTTTTTTTATTCTCATCTAACTGATAAACATATACACGACCATCAGCATGTTTAAGTGAGGCTTCAACGGCTTCTGTAAGCCGCTCTTTATTATCTTCTATCAGTTTAAAACGGTCCTGTATCACTTCAAGCGTATTACCACTTCGCTGATAAATCCGTGTATATCCCTGCTGATTTAATAATTCGACAATTTCTTTTTCTGAAAAATTATGCGGTATTTTTATCGGTAAACAAACCATTAACCGCTGGCCATTTGCAACCTCTGTGAAAAGCGAACTGACTATGCTCTGCGCGGAATCACAAACCACTTCTCGCGCACAACCCGTGCAGTACAAATGTGACATACGGGCAAATAATAATTTTAAATAATCATTAAGCTCCGTCATTGTGCCAACGGTAGAGCGTGAGGTTCGTACCTGGTTCGTCTGATCTATAGCTATTGCCGGAGGTATACCCTGTATGCTATCTACTGCAGGTTTATCCATACGATCAAGAAACTGGCGTGCATAAGCAGAAAATGTTTCTACATAACGGCGTTGGCCTTCAGCATATATGGTATCAAAGGCCAGTGTTGACTTTCCCGAACCACTCACGCCGGTCACCACAATCAGCTCATTGGTTGGTAATTCCAGGTCAAGATTTTTTAAATTATTCTGGCGCGCGCCTTTTATTATTATGGATTCTTTGCTCATATTTACTCTTATAGACAGGGGGGTTGTGAGTGGCTCAATATACGGTATTTTCTGTTATTTAACTACAGCATCGCCTGTCAATTATTCGCTCAGCAACATCTTTAGAATTTTCTCCAGGCTAAAACTTTATACAGGGCATAAACCACATTTTATGTGTGTTTTAACTCACACCTGTCACACAAAAACCACTATTTCACAATATTATCAACAACTTATAAGTTGGTACATTATCTGCAATACATGCACGAAATAGAATTTTAATAAATGCAAAAAACATCAGGTGGTAACGATGCCCTTTCTTCATACTCATAAGAAACATTTCTTTTCAGTAGTTAGCCTCGGTCTCATTAGTCTTAGCCCAAATAGTTACGCAGAAGACATTGGCGTAATCCATGTAGACTCAAGTACGATCACAGATAGATTTGAAGACAAGCGAACTGAACCCTCTAATATCGGCACGATTAGCGCAGAACAGGTAGATAATGCGCATACTCAAAACATCCAGCAACTATTACAGTCTATCCCCGGGGTTACTACAGAAGTCCAGAGTGGCGATTCATTAAAAATTCATATCCGCGGTATCGAGAACCAGGTATTTATGGGTGAAAAACCCGGTGTGGCGGTTGTGATTGATGGTGTACCTGTTTTTGAACGCACTGGCCGTGTGAATGTTGATCTGGATAATATTGAATCAATTAAAGTGGTTAAAGGCGGTGCTTCGTATCTGTTTGGTGATGATGCATTATCAGGTGCCGTCATTATTACGACCAAACGTGGCGCAAAGTACAAAGGCTACAAACTAGCCGCTGAAGCTGGAAGTTTTGGTTATGATAAAGAATTACTACGAGCAGGTTTTTCAAACGATAATGCAAATGGACATATTCAGTTAACCCATCGCCAGATTGATGGGTTTTATGACGACTCATCCTCTGAATCTGATTATATAAACGGTAAACTGCAATACTACATTGATGATAGCAGTGATCTTACATTTGGTTTCGAAAACGCCAGTCGACTAAAAAATAGTCACGGCACTGTAACCGGTGTTAGCGCAGCTGAAACAGACCCAGAAAGTAAAAATATCATTGATTACAATGATTATGCTAATAACTATGATGTAGGCCTGCAAAAGTTCTTTACCACTTATACAAAAGATATAGGTGATAACAACTTAATGGTTAACCTTTATCACTTCACTGATGATACGGATTATAATTCATCGCCTACTTCTGCTGACCCAACCCAATATAATTATTTCAACGACTATTCTCAATTACAGCAGGGCCTGAAAACAGAATACCGTGCTGGTGGAGAAAATATTGCATGGATGGCAGCTGCTGATTTACGTGATAATACCTATGACAATAAAGTTACTTTTCTTGATTGTGCGGATGCCTGGGGACCTTGTACTGTAGGCTCGCTAAAAGAAAACAACGAAACCAGAGAACAGGTACAGGCGGTATACGGTGAAATTAAATTTCTAACAACTGAAAAACTAACCATTACCGCTAATGCCCGCTACGATAATATTGATCTGGATTACAGAGATAACCTGGATAACACTAAAGATGGTATTAAAGACTTTAACGTAAGCTCTTACCGCCTTGGAGGTAACTATGCATTACAAAGTGATGCTGATCTTTATAGTAATGTATCTACAGGCTTTCGTGCACCAACAGTTACCCAGTTATTTATAGGCAGTAATGCTCCAGGTCGAGTTACCGCGGCGAACCCAGACTTAATCGAAGAAACAGCAACTAATATGGAGATTGGTTTACGTACTTCTTTGAGCTGGGGCGAAACCCCGCTCGAGTTAGACCTGGCTATTTTCCAGATCGAACGTGAAGATTATATCCAGGCATCAGCCGGGCAATATACAACGGGTAGTGGTAGTAGCTATGAGAACATTGGTGATATTAGAAATCGCGGACTTGAAATGTCGTTATTTGCAAAGCCAGGTTCAGCATTTAATTTTGAAATAAATTACACCTACCTGAATGCAAAATATACGGATTACTCATTATTTAATTTGCAAACCGAACCGGTATCTGGCGTTTGCCCCACAGGTTCTACACCCGTTACCAGCCCTTTCCCACCCTTCGCAGTAACAAATTGTTTAACCGCGTATAACAACACCGATAACGATGTCCCGCGCACGCCTGAACATCACCTTAATATCACACTGAATAACCACATCAACTCTAACTGGTTAATCACTACTGAAATAGATTACACCAGCAGTTACTACGCAGATGAAATTAATCAGGAAAAAATATCCGGGCATGGCGTTGTTAATATGTTAGTCAATTATGCACGTAAGTCAGAGACTTACAACTGGTCTGTATTTGCACGCATCGACAATCTGCTAGATGAAGATTATTACAATACTGCCAGGGGTTATACCGATAGCAATGAGGATGGTGTTTATAATGCTGAAGACCTCTCGATTGTTGTTAATCAGGGCATCACATTTACGGCTGGTGCAGAGGTTAAATTTTAATGCGCTATAAAAAACATATTACATATATTCTAATTACTGGTTTGTTATGTGTCACAGCTTTTCCAGCCAGTGCCAGCCTTGTGATTCGTCCAAAACCTGTGGACAATCATCAACACAATCGGCGTGCAGAAAAAATATTTACCCTGACGGGCCAGGAGAACAGTACAGTAACCATGCTAACACCTGATCTTCAGCAAAGTCAGCTAAAAATCAATAATGGTGAGATAAAATTTAAACCCACAGGTAAAGATAACTACCATGTAATTATTGCCAAACGTTTTTTTAATAATGTTCAGCAAACCGCAATACGATATGTATATAGCTTTGGAAAACCAACTGGAAAAAGCCCTTCTGAGTTAACAGGGTTTAAAAAATCAGCTCTGGAAATCATCCCTGCCCCACTTCCCCGTGAACACTGGCACTACAAAGCAGGTCATCAGGCTACATTTGATATTCACTTCAAGGGTAAACCGGTTGCTGACACTAAGGTCAGCCTGAGCACTAGCCATGCAAGTCTGCTTCAGGCAAAAACCAGTTCACAGGGCCGGGTTGTTTTTGACATACCCGATGACTTTGCACAAACACATGCAGGCGACAGGGCCAATCAACCAGGAGACTTTCTGGTTCATGTTAAACACACTGAAAAAAAACAGCAATACGCCACCTGGTTAAGTGCTGATTACCAGGTTGACCCTGCTCACTGGCGCAATACTCAATTGGGCGTTCTGGTTGCAGCATTCGGTTTTACTGTTGGTTTAATCATTACTGGTTCAGGGTCACGAAAAATAATTAAAAAAAATGGGGACAATAAATAATGTTTGGTACTTTATTAAATTTATCCCTTGTGCGTAAATTTGTACAACTGGGCATGTTTCTGTTTTTAGTCTATGGATCTTCAATCGTGGGTTTTTATGCTGCAGATAAAATCAGTAATGCATTACCCTCACTTGCCTGTGCCTATGACACAGAAACAGCTGACTACTGTACCCTGATCCCATTTCAGCATCAGATGGGGCATCGAGTTGGCAGAGCCATTGCAGCGGGTGATGATATACTAAAAGCCTTTATTCCCTTTATCATTACACTCATCACATTTCTCAGTTTATTTGTTCTGTTAAATAAAGCCTTTTGCGGATGGATTTGTCCACTGGGTTTTTTTCAGGAAGTGGTGACAATGATTGGGCAGAAAATTGGCCTGAGAAAAACCGAATCTCTGAACAATAATCTAGTCATAAAGATTAGACCTGCCAAGTGGATAATACTGGCTTTACTGGTTTTTACTTTACCTGTTCTTTCAGGCACGGGTTTCGTTAGTCACGATCTGGGTGACCCATTCTGCAAGATATGCCCAAGCCGAATACTAACCACCCTGGCCACAGGTGATAGCTCACAGCTGTATGTCGACACCTCAAGCACAACGTATATGACATTATCAATTATTGCTGATTTTATGTTTGGTTTAATGATCGCACTAGCATTAACCATACGCCAGCCATTTTGTCGTATCTGTCCTATGCTTGCATTACATGCAGTGTTTAAAAAAATCGGTCTGCTACGTCTGGTGAAACACGCAAAGCCCAGATGTGAAAAATGCGGACTGTGTGCAAAAGCATGTCCTATGGATATTAAAGAAATACACACAGATATGGAAAACACTAACGTGTTATTTTCTGACTGCACCTTATGCGGACGTTGCGTTGAATTCTGCCCTGACAAAGATGTACTACAAATGAAATATACCGTTTTCCCTGTTATTAGCGCCGACCCTCAGTATTTTAAGCAACGTAAAAAAGCTCAGAAAAAATGGGAAGAGAAAAGTTTACTTGAAATGATTAAACGTAAATAACCATAGTAAATAACCATAGAGTAAAAAATTGAATATGGAAATAATTACCCTTACCGTGCCCGCAGCATTAATTGCAGGTTTAGCTTTTGGCGCTGGCCCCTGTAATGTCACCTGCCTTCCTTACCTTGGCCCAGTATTTCTGCAAGGTAATGGAATTCGTCAATCCTGGCGAATTATTTTGCCTTTTACCCTGGGCAGATTAAGTGGATATACCAGCCTGGGTTTGGCTGCTGGTTTGGCAGGACAGGCAGTTACTGAAATAATACAGTCTTCAGTAGCTGGCTGGATATTAGGCGTCGCTGCCATTGTTGTGGGTATGAGTTTAGTATTCAAAAAATCAGGTTGCTCCGCTCATCAAACAGAACAGGCCAGGCGGGAACAAAGCATTACATTTGTTTCACCTCTCGATCAGCAACAGCAAAACACACTACCTGCCCCATTATTTATGCTAGGCGCAGGCATGGCACTCAACCCTTGCGTACCACTCACCGCAATACTGGCAGCGGCGGCGGCAAGTGGCAGTATCACTCAGGGCATTAGTCTTGGACTAGCATTTGGTTTAGGCGCCGTAGTCATCCCCGCTCTGGTTTTTGGATTATTAATTGCGCATTTTGGCGCTGAGTTAAAACAAAACATAGGCAAGTGGTCAAAACATGTTGAAAAAGCCAGTGGTGTTTTACTGATATTATTGGGTGTTGTGACAGCGATTGGTTGGGTACAGCCCTGATGACAGTTAGCAGGTGACAGATTATATACCTTATCAACGCTCATTCAGCGCTATATAAATCCAGACCAGAAAAGCGTTTATTTTCCTGCCATATTAGCTTCTCAATAGTTTGTGAGACAGAAATAAAAACCAGTTAATTTTGAGCGCTATTCATCTGTGGTTTATCGCAGACACAGGGGGGGGTACCTGTGCGAATACTCAATTTAAGAACATACAGCCTGTCTGCCTTAAATTTACAGAGAAATAGCGCTTCTAATGCGGTATTATGTGTTTATTAATTGCCCTGCTAGATTACATATTTTTTAGATGAAAAATCGTTACTGTATAGGACTATAGTTTTGTTACAAATAAATAAATTACTTTTTATTCTGACGCTCTCTCAGTTTTTATTTGCCTGTGATGACATCACCCCAGACCCCTTAGTTTCAAGCCCTGACATGACATTAACAGATTCGGTGCTGGTTTCTGCTCAGGTGGCTACTGGTGAAACGGTAACCTATACGTTTCCTGCATTAAATGGCATTTTATATGAGATAAGGGTAAAAAGAGCCGGTGGTAGTGATCCACAAGTTCTAGTCTGCGATATAGAAAACTGCGCATCAAGCGTGGGGTTTGAGTTTCCTGATATTAATGACACTTTCGACGGTACCATTATCTGGTACACAGCTACTTCTGCAGCCACCTTGTATATCTATGTAGGTGATGTAAATGGGGCTGGGGATGAGTCTCAATATTCTATTACCGCCCGTACTGCTCCCACCAATACTGAAGGAACGGCTTTAACGGCTGATGATATTTATGGCGTGGTAAACCTTGGCGAAACGGCAAACTACACTCTGGCTGTTACTGCGACTGTTACTGAGACGCAAGACTATCAGGTTACTGCTACTGCTGACATCGGCGCAATAGACCCATTAAGAGCATGTCTTGAACTGGATTGTACGACGCCTGTGACTTTCACCCAACCATACACAGCGGATTTTACCGGGACTTTATATATATTTGTTGATAGCCCTGGTAGTAATTCTCTATTTCATATCAATGCCACAGAAGTTCCATAGCTAAATACGTCATAGACGGTTTCATAAAAGGATATATAAATATCTCTCTAAAACCTACAAATATTACTGCGTACAATGTGCAGTGATGTTTGGGTTTATTTATAAAAAACACTTTTTATCACTACTTTCTCATAATTATTACCCGCAGTTTCCTGACATAAGTCACTGGATCCCGGCTCAAAAGCATACCGGGATGACAGTTTAAATTATGACTAGCTTCTCTTTAATAACTGTAATTTCATGCTTTCGATAAATTAAAATATATAAAAATAAGCTATATCAAACTTTCAGAACGTAATTTATATTTTTAGCGGCAGCAATAACAAAAGAAAAACAATTATATATTTAGAAATTAATTTTTCTCCAAATCACTCACCCCATAACCCTCGGCCAACGATCATGCACCGCATCTTCCATTACCGGGGTAATGGTCACCACATAAATCCGCCGCTCATTACCATTGTGCGCAATTAAACCCTGTATCCATTGTTTACGCCTGCCCCGGGGCAGATAATCAATTTCATAATTTTTTAAGCGCACAGGTAAATGTGCCTGTGGGTTTGGAAAATAAGCTCGCTTTTTTTCACCCCGATAAATATATTCAACACCGCCACACATAATTTACATCTTGATTTCTATTACAGCTTTACCGAACTCACTGAAAGGCGTAAAAGCTATTTTCCGCAAATGAACGCAAAGGCGCGCAAATAATTGCTCTTACGCATCCTGCGGGCGAGAAGGCCGTTAAATTAAGTCCGCATATAACTTTCTGCCTTCTTTTATACGCATCCCGGTTTTAATACCATGCGCCCGGGCTTCGTAGGAACAGGTGATAATACAGGTGCCTTTCATACCATTAGTCACCGCTAGCGGACGCCCTCGCAACTCAGGAAAATCTCGGGCCTCTACCGCCGCAAAAAAGCAGTTCATATCAACAAGGGCAATCGCCCGTTCCCAGCGAACTGGGCAAATTTTTTCATAATCATTCATGGTTTTAACTAATAGGTTCGCAGGGTACCCACCAGCACCCCCTGTATCTGCACACGTTCCGCCTGATAGACCATAGGCTCCATGCTGGAATTTGCTGGAATCAGCTTAATACGACCATGGGATAATGGTCGGTATATTTTCAGGGTAACTTCATAAGCATCGATCAGGGCGACCACTACAGCATCTTTAGGGGCGCTGCTGCATGACTCAATGACAACGGTATCACCATTTAGAATGCCCAGCTCAATCATAGAATCACCTGAAACCTTGAGCGCATAACGATTATCACCGCCAAACATCTGGTTTAGATTAATCCCGTCATACCCTGAAATGGCCTCTATCGGTTGCCCAGCTGCAATTTTACCTAACAAGGGTATAGAGAACCCCTGCTCTGCTACATCCTCCGGCAAACGTAAACCACGGTGTGAGCCGTCCTCATTCAGCAGGTGCCCCATCTCCAGTAATGCTTTCACATAACGGTGCGCTGTTCCCTGCGACTGAATACCGATACCTTTGGCTATTTCCGGGTAGGTCGGAGCGTGTCCACATCTCAATATATATGCCTGAATAAAATCCAGGGTACGTTGCTGAGCATCAGTTAACATGATTAAACTTTCTCTAAAAATTCTCAATAGAGAAAGAATAGAGAATATTTAAAAAAATATCAAGACATGATTTATCAATTAATACACCACTTAACCAATAACACGCAAAACCATCTGTCTATTTCTGCGCTACATCACAATGTGTATCTTAATAATGATAACCAGACAGCTTACCAATGTACTAAACTACGATAAAATGCACAAAATTGAATAATTAAAAGATTTGGCCACTAAATGGTCAGCTTACGGGGATATATATGCAACAACACGATCAAACCATTTTTCGCCAGATTGAAGCTGAGCTTTTACTCCGCGGCGTATCAGGTGCAACATTTGGGAAAACCTTTCCCATGCTCGGCAGCATGGTAATTGGACGAGATCCTGCATGCGACATTACCATCCCCAGCGATGAGATATCACGCCAACATGCACGTATTATTACTCGCCCGGGCTCTATTTTATTAGAAGATATGGGCTCATCTAACGGCACATATGTGAATAATAAACCCATTCAAGCAGCCGTGGTTCAATTAGGTGATGAGATACGGTTTGATAAGATCCGTTTTAAAGTATTATCACTGAGTGAAGCCGATGAGTTTATGACTGAACGTGATTACGAGCCGGCAGAAAAAACCACTCCCCCTGCCCAGGAAACAGCGGCAAAATCTTCCACCGGGGCAATTATACTTTTCCTCGCAATTATTTGTGCAGCAGTAGTAGCAGCCCTGTATTTTTTATACTAAGCACAACAACTCAACAATTATTACTAGCAATAGCACTTACTCTAAGAGTAAGGCTAGTGCTGTGAGGCCACAGCTCACACAAACATGTGGTGTTAACTACATCGAGGGGGCAACTGATAAATTTATTTAATTTACAGGAGAGAAATCCAGCAATTGCTGCCGAATATGCTGATACATCTCTTGCGCTTCATTTAAAACCGATTCAAAATTTTCCATCTTTTTCTCTCTTAAATCACTTTCAAGAACTTCAGCCAGATCACCTAACTGCATAGCGCCAACGTTTCTGCTACTCGACTTCAACGAATGAGCCAGCCTCTCAGCGGTGGTTATATCCTGGTTGCTCATCAATGCTTCAACATCATTAAAAAATTCATCCGTTGCGCTGATATAAGCAGGTATCAGTTCATCAAATACACTACCCATTAATTTGGCCAGCGTATTCAAGTGCTCAAAATCAATATAACAGGAAACTTCCTTTACGAGCGAGTTATCATTACCCTGCAACGAGCTTTGGCGTAAAACAGATTCATCGCTATCGCGTGACTCATACTTCAGCCATTGTTTTAAAGCATGCTGTAATACACCTGTTTCTACAGGTTTGTGTAAACATTTGTTCATACCAGCATCCAGGCATTTCTGTATATCTTCAGGCAACACATTAGCCGTTAAAGCCAGAACCGGTATATTCTTGCCTTTATCTAAAAGGCGAATTTTCTGAGTTGCCGTATAACCATCCATCACCGGCATCTGGCAATCCATAAGAATCAAATCATAATCATTCTGAATAAACTCCTGCAAAGCAGACTC
>Ga0316204_10006157_pt1 | contig 18786 bp, 11 predicted proteins | sample 6monrhotite_MG_2_FD_205661 | JGI IMG/M metagenome (GOLD analysis project Ga0316204, IMG submission 205661) | Microbial mat bacterial communities from mineral coupon in-situ incubated in ocean water Damariscotta River, Maine, United States -... | ecosystem: Environmental > Aquatic > Marine >...
GCAGAGATCGGTTGTAGTTCTAAAACTGGCGCGATTAAACCGGCTGCAGTGATCATGGCGACTGTTGCTGAACCTTGAGCAATACGAGTGATAGCGGCAATCAAGAATCCTAAAATCAACACCGAAAACTGCGCTTCAATAAACACCGATGCCAACATTTGCCCCACCCCTGAATCAATCAATACTTGTTTGAAAGCCCCACCCGCGCCGGTAATCAAAATGACGACTCCAGCTGGTTCTAAGCCTTTATTAGCAATATTGAGTAGTGATTGTCTGCTTATATCGCATTTTGTATGAGCAATTAACATGGCCAATATAGTCGCAATAGTTAGCGCCACAAAGGGATGCCCTAAGAAGCTAAGAACAGCTAATAAGTGACTATCTTGTGGCAGCCAAAAAGGGGCAGTAGTAGCCAACATAATCAGCAGTAGCGGCAGTAAAATAATTGAAGCTACCCAAACAAAACTTGGGGAAGGTACATCAGAGGGCTGGTCTGGTGTTTTATGAGCGCCTGGAACCGCAATAAATATTCTTTTCGCAATGAACTTTCCAAACAATGGACCGGCGATAATCATTGCTGGGATCCCTGTTATTGCACCAAACAAAATAACCCAGCCCAAATCGGCATGAATCAATTCAGCCACGGCAATAGGACCCGGTGTGGGCGGGATAAAACTATGGGTGATTGCCAAGCCTGCTAACAGTGGAATAGCGTAATATAACAGTGAGCGCCCGGAACGATTCGCTAGTCCGTATAACAAAGGTGCGAGTATGATAAATGCCACATCAAAAAACACCGGTATCGCCACAATAAAACCCGTTAGACCTAAACTCCATTGCACTTTTTCAGGACCAAAGGATCGGACTAAGCTGCCAGCAATACGTTCAATGCCACCAGAGCTTTCTAAAATCTGACCGAGAATAGCGCCTAGTCCTACCACAATGGCCACAAAGCCCAAAGTGCCACCCATGCCATTTTTAATGGAATTGAGCACTTGTTCTGGTTCCAATCCAGACCCAAGCCCCACCAACAAGCTGGTTACTAACAGGGCTAGAAAGGCCGGTACACGTAAGGTGATGACTAGAAACAGTAACAAGGCTATGCCTGCTGCTGCGACAAAAAATAAGCTGATGTCCATGGTAATACCTTGCCTTTAAACCTTCTTTAAGCCACTTAAAAATTGTCGATTGGTGGGTAAAACATTAAGTAACTTTTCGGTAGTGTGTTTAGTTTCATTGCGCAATCGTTTTACCATTGATGTTTCTTGAGGTACAAGATCATCTTGTTCTCGGGCGGTGTGAAAACCCATTCCATAAAGCACGTATTGCTTACTGGCTGAGGAAAACAATTCAAAACGTTGATTGCTTTCATACAGTCCTGGCGCTTGAGTACGCCATAACGTCAAGGCGTCTTGCAAACTTTCAGGGATAGAGTCCGGTTGTTGATGTGCGCGCCAATATTCACTGTCGGTGCGGTTTGTGAGTACGTAATGCAACTTTAAAAAGTCGATAATTTCCGCCCACCGCTGCAGCGTAAGATGATTAAATCTTTTTGCCAGTACCGTCATAGCGCTTCGCTCTCGAGGAAGCTGTTGACTGATCCACTCGGCTGACTTTTCTATCAGTACCAGAGCTGTGGCTTCTAAAGGCTCTACAAAACCCGCCGAGACACCAATAGCGACACAGTTTTTATGCCAAAAAGTTTCTCTGTGACCCGGAGTAAATTTAATTTTGCGAGGGGTTAGTTGTTGCGCAGCTAGAAAGGGATCATGTTGCACGTATTTAAGCAGCGCCTCTTCTGCTTGTTCTGTAGTGGAAAAGTCACTGGAAAATACATGTCCTATCCCTCGTCGATTTTGCAGAGAAATGTCCCAAATCCAACCACTTTTTTGTGCGGTTGCCACGGTACACGAGGCTATCGGAACTTCATCTGAAGCGTGATCTACCTGTAAAGCCAGAGCCGTGTCGTTAAACAAAATATGCTGCTGTGATTTAAACGGGATCTCATAATGTTTACCAATCAATATGGCAGCAAAACCACTACAATCTATGAATAAATCACCGCCAATATGTTCACCACCGACCAATTCAATCTCAAAAATATCACCATTGTCTGCAGAGAGTACATGCTCTACATGTCCTTGAATGTATTTAACCCCTAGCTTTTCAACACAATGCTGATGAAGAATTTTTACAAATTTACCCGCATTCAGATGGTAGCCATAGTTCAATGCAAAAGCATATTCAGGCATTTGTGGCGTTTTAGGTGCTAAATTTTGCTTGCAGATATTTCCTTGTGCGCAAACCCAGCTTTCAAAATCAACTGCTCTGGGAGTCGCAGACCAGTGCTCAGCTAAACTTACTGAGCCATAACCTGCTGGCGCTGTAAACGGGTGGTAATAGTGCTCATTTTCCCCATCTGACCAACCGACAAATTTAGACGCCTGCTTAAAACTAGCATCGCAACAAGAAAGAAATGTGCGTTCAGATATGCCTATTTGGCGAAGGGTTTCGCCCATGGTAGGCCAGGTTCCTTCACCTACACCTAAATTTTTAACGTCAGGCGACTCTACCAGAATAACTTCGGTTTGCTGGGTGCTGGGGTTTCCTGAGCCTTTTTCTGAACTATCTTGTGAACAATGTTTTGCGGCAATAATTCCAGCCGTTAACCAACCTGCCGTGCCACCTCCAACAATCACTACTGTCGTTTTCATTTTTTAGCTATCCTGAGCTGGACAGTAATTTTGAAGAAAATCTCCATGCTCTGGCATTTGCGATACAGTGTTATCTATCATTTTTCTTAAGGTCAACATTTGTTGTTTCAATCCATCTACCGGCAAAACACGACCCGCCCCATGATGTTGCTTAGGCATCAGCCCCTGCCCCAGCATCACTTGTACCCATGAATCGACCCTAAACAAAGACACATCGTCAGGCCATGCATAACCATTTTCACGGAACATTGCCATTCGATGCACTAGAGGATCAGGAATTTCCATAGTGCGGTAATGATCCCAAAATGCGCTGTCATTACGTTGTGTCTGGTGATAATGCAAAATAATAAAATCGCGAATAGTCTCTAGTTCAAGCTGGGTCTCGCGATTAAATTGTTCAGCCAGCATGCTGGTATTGCCACCGAAAGGAAACAACTTCATTAGTCGAAGTATGGCTGTGGTGATGAGATGAATACTGGTGGATTCTAATGGTTCTAAAAATCCGCTGGACAGACCAATGGCAATACAGTTCTTATGCCAACCCTTTTTGCGTCGTCCTGTCTTAAAACGAAGTTGCCGTGGTTCGGTGATGGTTTGACCTGTGAGATTAGCTAATAAGGTGCCCTGAGCTTCATCATCAGACAGAAATTGACTGCTGTAAACAATGCCATTACCCACTCGATTTTGTAGAGGAATGCGCCATTGCCAGCCCGCTGAATGAGAAATGGATTGAGTGTAAGGTCGGGGCGCTTCTACTGCTTGGGTTTGCACTGCAATGGCACTATCGGCGGCCAGCCAATGACTCCAGTCTTCATACTCAACATCTAAATTATCGCCAATTAACAATCCTCTAAAACCAGTGCAGTCAATAAACACATCACCTAATACTTGTTCACCACCTTGCAATATAAGTGATGAAATATTACCCGCTGCATCGTTTTGAATTTGCTCTATGCGCCCTTCTACTCGTTTAACACCTGCGGTTTCACTTTTTTTGCGTAAATAGGCTGCGTAGGCTGTGGCATTCAGGTGATAAGCAAAATTAACCGGCTTTTTTCCTACCATAGTGGCAAACTTATTGGCTTTAGCTGCTTTTAGTTCGAGACAATAATCTCCCAGGCTACCACCAAAACCTTGGGCTTTAGCTTCCATCCAGAATTCGTGAAATTCAGCCATCCATGAACGTTGACCAATTTCACCGAAAGAATGGAAGTAACTGTCACCCTGCTGGCCCCAGTTATCAAACTGGATCCCCAATTTAAAGGTCGCTTGGGTGGCGGCCATAAATTCCTTTTCATCAATACCGATTAGGCTATGAAAAGCACGCATAGTAGGGATGGTTGCTTCACCCACTCCCACTGTGCCAATCTGGTCGGATTCAACTAGGGTAATGTCCAGTAGGTTACCAAGACGAGTTATCAGGCTAAATGCCGTCAGCCAGCCGGCTGTTCCACCCCCTGCAACTACAACTTTGGTTTTTGCATTCATGTTTATATTTTGTCTCTTGTCTTCAGCGGTTTAAATTGTTGCGTAACATTGCGCGCAAACGCCTGCTTAAATTATCGTCCATTGCAGCAAATGCCCCGTGACTTTCAGGCGGCAAGTGTGCTCGAACTTGTTCAGGATCAGCAAAAATGTAGTAGTCGAATAACGCTTTCCACGCTTCTTTTTCTTTAGCTGGACGATCTCTCACACTCATCATGGCATGCATGATCACATCCATTGGACTACCCAAATAAGGTGCCGCCGTCATCCACCAAAAATTCACCATAGCATTGAAACGGTCAAAGGCCTCGACTTCGTGCCACCACATGCTGGGATAATATAAGCCGTCCCCTGGTTCAAGGTCGGCAATATAGGCATTTTCAAGGGCGGTTTTTAAGCGAGGAAAACGTGTCAAATCTGGTTGGCTGAGATCAGCTACAGTAACCACCTGCCCCCCTGGTGTTGGCGTCAAAGGCCCGGGATATAAATTGTGCACCTGCTCAGGAGAAAACAAAGTAAAACGTCGCTTACCTAACACGCAACAGGCGATGTTTTTGGGTTGATCAAAATGCGCTGCGGCAACGGATTCTGTGCCTAACCAAATTTTCGCAAGCGGCTGATTATTTGTAAATTCGGGATGTTTAAAAGCCAGACTATGGCTTTCACTCAGCTTAGGGAAACCTTCATCTAACCTAAGTGAATTGATATACAGGTAATCATGCTGTTCCTGAGTCAATTGACTGCGTATGGTTTTAAACACCTCAGGAATGGTGCTTCGCTCACTGGAATAGTTAAAACCGGTACAAGATTTGTCATAACCAAAACGTGCTTTTATTTCTGGTGGACCTTTGTACACTAACATCGGACGTTGGCTATAATGCTCTTCTAGTTGCTCCATTACTTTGTCGGGTGATTGTTGCCCCGCTTTAACTAAAGGCCAATCTTTCACTAGCCCTTTTAAAATGACGGGTTGATCCTCTGCAAATAGCGCATTAAATGGAATGCAATCTGGCGTTATGCCTTCCAGTATTTTTACCTTGTTTGGTTTCTTTATCACCCAAGCTCTGCCTTATTTCGAAGAAAGTTAAAACATTGCCGACTTTGCATTTTTGAGTGCGATTAGCTGTTGGAAATTACCCATTGAAGAAAGCACAAAATACAACAAACTTAGCACCCCATATTGGTTGAGCTTACTTAGATTTTCGCCATCCAATGTGACCAATTTCTGTTGGTTAATTGTATAATAATCACTAAAATTGATTTCTTCGACATTACTGAGTTTGATTTGAATCGACACCGGCTCTAATAAGTCCATTGACTCAACCAGAGTAAACAGGGTTTTATCAAACTGTATGCCGCCATCAATGGTTTGCAATGCTTTTTTAACATACTCAAGGTAAGGCGCTTCCCCACCAAATTGCAGAAAAATATCTTCGCCTTGAGCAGTGTTGACTCGGGGATCGTCGGTATCAATGCAGATAACCGGATCTGCTGGTGCCTCGCCTTCTTCTTGAGCCTTTTTATAACCTAAACTAAAAGGACCTCTGGCCAACAGTGCAGGCACAAATCGAGTGATCCAACCGCTTTCTCCAATAAATAGATTTTCGTCTTTTTCAAGGCCAAGAATGGCATGTAATTGTAGCTGTCCTGTCTCGATATTTTTGTAAAATACCAAGGGAAACTCTTTGTGTAATTCGCTTATCTCAGTGGCGTGAACCAACGAACGGTTCACTTGTTTGATATGACTGGATCCAGGTCGAGTATCAACCTTTAAATTTTTGTGATCGACATTATTTAAGACAGTTGCCTTACTCATAGCGTGTTCCGCTTTACTGGTTGTTTTTATAGAATTGCGCTTTTTATTCATACTAGCATTGCCAGAAATACCGACGCAACGAATAAGAGTGAAACATAAGGTGTTTCACTCTTTGTTAATGTACTTTTATGACTTTTAATTAAACACCCCGATCAGAGAACCTGATCGGGGGAAAGTGCTTAGAAGCTGTAATTTGCACTTAATACAAAACGTCTATCGGCTTCTTGAACAAAGAAAACATTATTCTTGCTACGACCAAACTTACGCTGACCTTCTTCCAATAAGTTAATAATATCTAAACTCATTGAGAAATCTTCCATTACCTCATAACTAACATTGATATCAACTTGCTCAGTTTCAGAAACATATACCGGGTTACGCGGACCTTTACCACGGTTAGTGGAACTTAAAAATTCATCTCTCCAGTTATAGGCGATACGAGTTGAAAGTCCCTCTTTTTCGTAGATTAAAACTAAGTTAGCCGTGTCACTTAAACCTTCCAATGCAAATTGGTCAACATCGATAGCACCACCATTATCAAAGCCAATATCACCGTCAACAGTGGTGTAGTTTACTTGATAACCAAAACCTGTCTCACCAAAGAAATGTTGCCACGCAAACTCAAAACCATCTATCACAGCACTTTTGTCGTTAACAGGACCCGTTACCTGAAATTGTAATAATGGATCACCTGCGACTGCAAACACATCATAATCTGCAAACACTTGCCCTTCAAAATTTGGATTGAGTACAGGATCTTGAAAATCTGCTGCACCATTAGGAAAATTTGCTGGGTTTTGCAATACTGCTGACATGGTAAACAGGTTAACTTCGGTAATGTCATAACCTCCGGCAGTCAATGCTGCTATTGCATCTCCTGAAATTGTACCTGCGGCACCAGAAGTCTGATCTAACAAACCAAACAATGATTTTTCAGTTTGCGCAATACCCACGAAGTTTTTCACGTCTTTTCTATAATAGCCGATTGAAATCATGCTTGAGTCGCTGTAGTAATACTCTACAGATAAGTCGATGTTAGTAGATTCAAGTGGATCGAGTTTTGCGTTACCTGATGCACCTGTTGCTGCACCACCCAAAAATGTTATGCGTTCTTGAGGTGTTATTGAAGTCGACTGGAACAATTGCTCATAAGAAGGTCGAGCCAATGTTTTACTAAAAGAGGCACGAGCCTTGAGATCGTCACTCACATCAAGGGCCAAATCAAGACTGGGTAAGAAGTTAGAGTAATCGTTTGTGTCTGAGATTGTTTCTATAGATGATCCTAACACGGGTAAAAAGTCGTTATCAGCTTCCCAAATTATTTGGGTAGGCAAAAATTGAACTGACGAGGAAGTCACATCAGTTTGTTCATAACGCAAACCAGCTACTATGCTTAAAGGCATATCACCAATCTCATAATCCATTTCCGCTTGAACATAAACGGAAATAATCTCTTCTTCAACCGTATTATCATCATCAGTATTGATGGAGCGACCAGCTAAAGATACGTCATAAAGAGGACCAACCGCGTTTAGTAGAGCAAGGGGATCACCACCGAAGGAAACACTACCTAAGGGTATGGTTGTTCCACCTGGTGAATTAGCATCAGCACCTGCAACACCCGATAAGTCATAGTCTTCAAATGCACAAGCGGTGCAGCTTATATCAAATAAACCCTCTGGAATATCACCTGGATTGGTTACACCCCAATCACCTAGAGCGTCAGTTGAAGCTTGACGTGTTTGTCGCATTTCTGTTGAGAGATAGCCAACACCAAAATCAACAGTAACCTCGTCGCCTACCCATTGACCTTCAAAACGGATTTGATCAACTGTGGTTTTTTGATTTGACTTGTCTGTTTGCGAGACCTGAGAGCCAATATCAGCTTTATCAAAAATTCCGTTACCGTTACCACCTTTTATACTGTCTTCAACTAGGATGCTTGCTGCAGGAATGGGTTGAGTAAAGTCAACTGTTTGCCAACCAGCCGTTGCACCCGCTAGATTGAAGCGAATAACGTTAAGCCCATCTGGGCCAGCACCGCCACTAGTCGCTTCTGAAGAAGCAACATCAAAGTTTAAGCTAAGGTCATCATTGACGTTATATTCAGCATTAAAACCAAAAGATTTTAATTCATCTTTTGTTGCTAAGGCTAAGTTTTGGAAAAAGAAATCTTTACCGATGACAGCGTTATTTGCGCCACCCGTCTCAGAAAATTTAACTGGCGTAGATACGACAGGGTTGCCATCAAATTCAACAGAACTGAACTGCCGCGCAAACCAGATACCATCAATCAGTGATGTTGAGTTTTTCTCATTTTTTGCATAAGTCACATCAGCAGTTAATGTTAAGTCTTCCATGGGTGCAAATTGCACGGTTAACATAGCATTAGTACGTTCACGATTATCTTGGTTAGTACCTACGCCAATGTTACTAGGTATGGATATGATTTGACCAATATTAGGCTCATTTACCACTGTGGCACCGGGGATGGTAAGCGAATTTAAATCCTCTGCACCATTATATGTGCGCAACTCATACACTTCAGTACTCATTTGGCGACTACCAGAGTCACGTTCTTGGAATGAACCAAACAGTGATACACCAAAAGTTGAATCGTCATTCACCCAATTCGCTACGCCACTTAACTCTGGAGTAACGCCATCACCACTTTCATCTTTAACCGCTTTAACACCAACCGAAGCAATCGTTTTTCCTGCTGCTAAAGGTTTAAGAGTATTAATGTTGATAGTCGCACCAAGACCACCAGAACTTATTCCCGCGCGGCCTGTTTTATATACTTCTATGCCACTTACACCTTCAGAGGCAAGATTAGAAAAATCAAATGAGCGACTGGTACCTGCTGCGCCTTTATCTTGTGGGTTACCAGTGATAGTGCCTACATTAGCTGCTGGCATTTGACGACCATTTAAGGTCACTAAGTTAAAGTTACCGCCAAAACCACGAACTGTGACTTCTGACCCTTCACCGTTAACACGGTTAATGGATACACCAGTAATACGCTGTAAAGATTCAGCTAGGTTAGTATCAGGGAATTTACCCATGTCTACAGCAGAAATAGCGTCAACAACACCTGCAGATTGACGTTTAATATCCATTGACTGAGATAAACTGCCTCGAACACCCTTAACTTGGATCACTTCGGTATTGTCTACTTCTTGAGCCATAGTGGGTAACACTACTGCAGTACCAAGCATTAAAGTAATGCTTTTAGCGAGTAATGATTTATGAAATACTTTTTGTGTTTTGTTAATCATATTTATGTGCCTATGTGTGCTTTATTAGTAAGGCAGGGCAATAACGCTACATCTTGTTAAATTGCCAGCAACCCCGTTTACATCCTTTTTACATCGAGCTACATTGCAGACGATTGACAATCTTTTTTCCTCTAGTTGATTTGAAAAATTTGCTGTAAATAATTATTTTTTAGGGTTGGGACGGAAAAGTTGCTTTCTAAAAACTACCCCGAAAACCTAGAGAGTAGCGAGCACCCGGCTGTTGAGCTAACAGAAATTGATTAGGATAACGCCCATGTTTAAGCACGTTCTCTTCGGTAATATTGACTCCTTCGATGAACACAGAAAGGTTGTCATTCATTGCATAACTCGCACTTAAGTCAAATTGTTGGTAGCTACGCACGTAGGTTGGCTCAGATCCTTGTATTTGCACCAAGGATTGCAAAAATCCGTCACGATGATTCCAAGCCAGCCTAATTTGACTGGGGCCTTTCTCGTAATAAACGATGAGATTCTGTGAGTCACTCAGTCCAGTCAGGGCAAACTTTTGCGAGAGATCAGTGGGATTTAATTTTGCGTTACTGTCTACCAGTGTCATATTTGCCACAACCCCCCAGCCACTGTCGAAGTCATGCTGAATCGCAAACTCGAATCCGCTTACGGTTGCCGTTTGACCATTGATGGGTGTAGTTAAATCAAATTCAGCAACTGTGTCCTCATTGTCGGGGGCTCTGGAATCCAACCCTGTGCTTGGGTCAGTGACGTCATTTATCGTCGTTTGTGACACAGTGCTGACGATGAAATTGCTGACTTTCTTTTTGAAATAACTAGCAGATAGATAACTCATTGGTTGGTAGTACCATTCAAGCGTCAAGTCGAAGTTGGTAGATTCAAATGGTTTAAGATCTGGGTTTCCCGAGCTAGCCCGTAAATCACCGCCTTGACGGGTTGTATCTAATACCAGACTCGGTGACAACTGCCCCATAGTTGGTCGTGTTAAGGATCGTGAAACCCCTAGTCTGGCAATGATATTGTCTTGCCATTCTGCTTTTATCGAGACACTGGGCAACAAATTATCATAGGATGCTGAGCGGGAAATAATCCGACCAGGAGAGTTGAGTTGTCCCAGTTCAGTTTGATCTAGAATAGTCAGGGCTAATAAATCTGACTCAAATCCTGTTACCACAATATCGGTGTTTTCATAGCGCACACCATATTTGGATGAAAACTCAATATCGCGCCATTGCAATTGCTGTTGTCCTTGAAGGTATGCGGAGGTTATTTTCTCAGTCACAGTGAAAGAGTTGTTTCGTTTCACTGCATCGAAATCAACATCGCTAATCGATTCAAGAAAATTAAACAACGTTTCACCGTCGTGTCTTAACCAGCGTTTTGGCAAATTTTCACTGCCACTGATACCACTCATAAAATCACTACCGGCGTCAAAGACTGTTTGAAAATTATCTGGAAGGTCGGGTTCTGGGAAATAACCACAAAACGAACAATGCACAGCATTTTTCTCATTATCCCAACGTTCGTTGTCTTTTGATTGTTTTGAATACATGACCCCAAACTTAAAATCTATATTAGAATTCAATCCTTCGAAAAGTGTGATATCCGTTTTTATTTGGTCAAATTTGTCTTCAATATTCCAGCCGCGACGTAACATGACATGTGCTTTACCGTTGGCAGGATCCAAATAATCAGACACACCTGTGGCATCTCCTGACGCATTGACAATTGTTGGATCTGCAGATTCAAAGCCAGATATAAGAGGGAGGATATTACCTTCGGAAATGGAAAAAGAGGACCGATTGAGGTAACCAATTAAAGTCAAAGCATTACCTGCACCTATTCTATCCCTGGTGCTAGCCTTGGAGCTTGAAACATCAAATTCCAGCAACACTTTTTCAGACACTTGCAAACTGCTGTTCAAGCCTAGCGCACTGACACTAGAAGTCCTGTCGAATGTGCGTGCGTGAAAGTCTGTAGCTCCACCGACGTTCTGAGAAAACGCAATGGCAGTGCCATTTTCATCAGTCACCACATTTTCTAAGTTACTTGATGTAAACCAATGACCTAGTGATGTTGAATTAGTTTTCACATTAAAATCTGACTGCAAGTAGTCTAGGTTGATTTCCAAATCCGGTGTTGCTTTGTATTGCAAAACGAGGGTGCCCCCGCTTCGAGTTCGTTGGTCAAATCGCACTCGTTGGTCATAATTTCTCGGCACAAAAATGTTGTCCGCTGGGGTACTAATCTGCTCCTGGGGAACATCGGTATTTAACAACCATCCGTCTATTTGCACCTCATTTATACGTGCTTCGCGCGTTTGCTTAGACAGTGAAACTAACCAACCCAATTGGTCATTACTGTTACTAAAAAATACCGTGCCTTGCGGAGTCGTTTTTTGACTATTAGTATCAAAGGTAGCTTTGACACTGCCGGCAACTTTAAATTCTCTTGATGCCATCGGCCTTGCTGTTTTGATATTAATGATGGAACCAATACCTCCCGAAGGCTGTGATGCTGAAAAGGTTTTGTCTACACTAACCGAGGTCACCAATTCTGATGCTATAGTGTCAAAACTAAACTCACGCCCTTGATTATCCGTTGCCAACCTGCGGCCATTACTCAAAACTGTATTAAATTGTGGACCCAACCCCCGCACTGTAACAAATTGCCCTTCACCTTCAGAACGGTCAATCGAGACCCCGGTTATTCTTTGCAACGACTCGGCCAAATTGAGATCGGGAAATTTACCGATTTCTTCCGATTGTATGGACTCGGACACGCCTATTGATTCTTGTTTGATGTCTAAGGCCCAATCCATACTGCCACGAATTCCGCGGACTTCGATAAGTTCCATATGTAAAGGTTCTTCAGGAAAAGTGACAATGTTGTCACCTTTACCCATAAATATATCCACTAATTCCTGCAACAAAGTTTTGTCTACAATCACAGTATCGCGAATAGAAATACGTTTGATCGTCACCACCCCATCGGTTTCAAAAGATGCAACCAGTCCTGTGTCTTCTAGCAAGCTGGCAATGCCTTGTTCAATAGTAAAGCTGCCTTTTAAAGCATTAGAGCGACGGGATTGCACTTTTTCATAAGGAAAGATAATAGTGAGATCAGCTTGCTCGGCAAATTCAATTAAGGAAACATCGGCAGAGCCGGCATCAATATTGAATTTCTGATAGGTTTGCTTAGATTGAGCCCACAGAACTTGACTAAACAAACATAACAGTACCCACAAAAAGACTTTTTTTTGTCTGATTTTTTGCATGAATTTTTTAGGTGTGTTCTTAAATTTCATATATTAAACAATATGTTATGCACGTATTTTTTATGAGAATTAGATATTTAAAGGCGTAAAACGTTAACATGTATAAACAAAAAAGTTACACTTAATTTCCACGTCTACTATTAAGCTCAAATCAGTAGTTGACGAATAATACCATTTAACTGGCGGAATATTAGTTGTCAGTCGTCTTATATCCCGAGGCTACCAAATGTCGACAAGGGTTAGCATATAAAAATGCAAGAAAAAAAAGCAACGCAAACGTCTTGGCATCCAATTTTTATGGCGGCTAGAGATAGCATGGCACGTATGCTGGCACGTATAGTGCCACCTAAAGAAATTGAAGATATTGTTCAAGAAACTTACGTGCGAATTTGTCAAATGGATAAACGTGAGCCTGTCGAACAACCTAAGTCGTTTCTAATGAAAACGGCGAGGAATTTGGCTTACGACCATTTGAAAAAAGCCGAGACTCGATTGGCCGATGGAGTGGAAGCTGAATGTGATTTTGATATCGAAGCGCTTGCTAATACTTATGATGAAGTTTTTGAGAGTATTGCGAGTCACCAAGAGTTTGCCCATTTTTGTGAGGCTGTACGTCAATTACCCGTGCAGTGCAGACGGGTTTTTGTATTAAAAAAAGTTTATGGCTATTCTCAAAAAGAAATTGCTAAAGAAATGAAGTTAAGTGAGAGCACGGTGGAAAAACATATCGCGGTTGGGTTTAAACGATGTGCAAGCCATATGCTGGGTATCAGTCAATCAAATGTTAGTATCCGTCAGTCCGAATCGGCAAACGTATCTGCAGTAAACGCTCAAGAGGCAAAAAGATGAGTAAGGTGGTTGGGATTAACATCAACAAAGACCCTATGGACGAGGCGAGTTTGTGGATCACTCGGCTCGACAGAGGGTTATCAGATCAAGAGCTGACTGAGATAAAAACCTGGTTGCAGGCTTCGCCTACCCATGTTGAAACCTTTATGCAGTTGGTGAAATTGTGGGACAAAATGGGATCTCTATCGCAGCTAAGTGAGTTATTCCCTCACAAACCTCAAACTACAGCCAGCAACAAGGCGCCTATTTTAGCGTGGGCAGCGAGTTTCGCTTTTGCATCACTCATTTCCTTGGGAGTGTGGCTCAATGCGGATGTTTTCTGGGGGCAAAGCGCAACACAAGTTGTGCAGTTCAATAGTGAGTATGAAACTAAAATCGGTGAACAATCCACTTTCTTTTTGCAGGATAAAACCCAAGTAAAATTGAATACAAATAGTTTAGTGAAAGTAACTTATACCGATAAGCAACGTGTGTTTGAGTTATTGCGTGGGGAAATGCATGTGGTGGTTGCCCACAACAAACAGAAGCCCTTAAGTGTCTATGCTGGCTCCAATATCATCCAAGCTGTGGGCACTGCTTTCAATGTCGAACTTGACAATGAAGAAGTTGAATTGATTGTAACTGATGGCAAAGTGTTAGTAACAGATATTAATAGCCAGACTATTGCGCCTCTCAAGTTGAAAAATGTGCATTTACCTGCTCAATCTTTTGCCGTAAGCAAAGGTCAAAAGGCCCAACTAAAAGCGGCTAATACCAGCATCATTGGCAGTGATGCAGGGAAACTTGCTTCTGATTTAGCTTGGCAACAAGGCAATTTGATTTTTCGAGGGGAAAGCCTCTTTGAAGCCATGCAAGAAGTTGCCCGTTACACCAACTATCAATTTGATTTTGGTGATGAGGATACTAAAAGTCTGCAGATTGCCGGACTCTTTAAGACGTCAGATATCAGTGGTTTATTGGCGGCTTTGGAAAGCAACTTCAACGTAGCTTTCCAAAAAATGAGCAATAACAAAATAAGACTTAGTAAAAAGTCTCTGGCTGATTAACCCCCTTTCTATGTAACGAGCCGCAGCCAAGCGATGGTGTGCTTGGCTCTTTGCCAACCCTAAAAAAGTGAACTTCAACGATGAACAACCATTCCCAAAAAGAAAATCTGCTTTTTATCATTATCATTAGCACCGTAGCAACCATTGGCGGATTTCTGTTCGGCTTTGACAGTGGTGTAATAAACGGCACAGTTGATGGACTGACAATAGCCTTTAAATCCGAATCGATTGGTCAGGGGTTTAATGTCGCTAGCATGCTGTTAGGCTGCGCTGTGGGTGCATTTGCAGCCGGCACTTTAGCTGATTGGCTTGGCCGTAAAGGTTTACTTATTATTGCGTCGCTATTTTTTGTGCTAAGCGCTTGGGGCTCAGGTATCGCACTAAGTTCTGGGGAGTTTATTTTCTATCGTATTATTGGCGGACTTGCTGTGGGTGCTGCGTCTGTAATGGCCCCAGCATACATAGCCGAAATCGCGCCTCCCAGAATGCGCGGCAGGCTCGCTACAATTCAGCAAATAGCCATAATATTTGGTTTGTTCTGCGCATTTATCAGCAACTATTTACTCGCCAACGCTGCTGGCGGCTCTACAGAAGTTTTTTGGCTGGGTTATCAAACTTGGCGTTGGATGTTTTGGATTGAACTTGTGCCAGCGGTCATCTTCTTTTTGTCTTTGCTTGTTATCCCAGAAAGCCCGCGCTTTTTAGTGATAAAAGGCAAACGCCAAAAAGCATTAGACACACTCACAAAACTTTATGGGGCTAACCAAGCAAACCATACGTTAAGCGAAATTGAACAATCTATTGCAGCAGATGGCCATCAACCAAAATTATCTGATCTGGTATCGGTGGGAAAAGTCAGGACCATAGTTTGGGTAGGAATAGGCTTGGCGATGTTTCAGCAATTAGTGGGCATCAATGTAGTGTTTTATTATGGTGCGGTATTGTGGCAAGCCGTAGGTTTCTCTGAATCAGACTCACTGATGATTAATGTGATAGTGGGTGCTGTGAGTATTCTTGCCTGCGTCATCACAATCAGTTTGATAGACAAACTGGGAAGACGCCCGTTTTTGATCATCGGCTCAATCGGTATGAGTGTTGCTCTGCTGACTCTTGTTTGGGTATTCGCCAATGCCGACGTGGCGGAAAATGGCAATTTAGTGTTAGGGGAAAATGGCACCCTAGCTTTAGTGGCGGCCAATGCCTATGTGTTTTTCTTTAACCTATCTTGGGGCCCGGTTATGTGGGTATTGCTGGGTGAAATGTTCCCAAATCAAATCCGTGGCTCTGGGTTGGCGGTAGCGGGATTTGCTCAGTGGATAGCCAATTTTGCGATCACTATGACATTCCCAATTATGCTAACCACCATAGGTTTGGCCAGCGCTTATGGGTTTTACGCAGTATGCGCCTTGTTATCTGTGATCTTTGTTATAAAAATGGTCAAGGAAACAAAGGGCAAAACTTTAGAGAGTATGCAAGGTTAAATACAACTTAAAAAATCTGAAAATACCGTTAGCGATATTTTCAGATTATTAATTTCAAAATTTACGCTAGAGTCTGATCTCTAATTAAGAGTGACAAACTCCTCACCAGAAGTAGGGTGTATCGCCACACAAGCATCAAAATCAGCTTTAGTTGCGCCCATTTTCATGGCTACGCCAAAACCTTGGAGTATTTCATCCATACCCGCGCCTATACCATGTAGACCGACTACTTTTTGATCTTCGCCTGCACAAATTAATTTCATACGGGTCATTTGGCGATGTTTGGTAACCGCTGTGTACATGGCGGCAAAGCCTGAATTGTAGACGGTGATATTGTCTTCGCCGTATTCTTTGATGGCTTCTGCTTCGCTTAAACCAATAGTGCCAATAGGTGGATGGCTGAAAACCACTGTTGGAATTAATGTGTAATCCATATGGGCATGAGTTTGCCCATTAAATAAACGTTCAGACAATAAACGGCCAGATTTCACTGCTACTGGAGTGAGTTCAACATAACCTATGTTATCGCCCACAGCATAAATGCCGTCGACGTTAGTATTTTGGAATTTATCGACTTTAATGTAGCCACGTTCATTTAACTCAACACCCGTATTCTCCAAGCCAATCTTGTCGTTGGCAGGTTCACGGCCTATCGCCCAAACCACACAATCAGTCTCGATTGATTCACCGCTTTCAAACTCTATGGTCAAAGAGCCATCAGAATTTTTGATCACTTGAGTCGGTGTAGCATGAGTATGTAATGTCGGACCGTCTTGGGCCATTAGCTCAACCAAGGTCTCAGATAACATAGTGTCAAAAGTTCGCAGTGGTGCATGTTTACGTACCACTAATTCAGTTGTTGTGCCTAAAGCATGCATTACACCTGCGAGTTCAACCGCTATATACCCTGCCCCCACAACAACGGCTCGTTTAGGTTGCTCGGTGAGGTCGAAGAAGCCATTTGAATCAATGCCTAATTCTGCACCTGGAATTTTAGGTAAGGTAGGACGACCACCTGTAGCAATCAGAATATGCTCGGCGCTGTACTGTTTGCCGTTGACTTCGATGGTGTTTTTATCCACAAAAGTGGCAAAACCATTAATGAGTGTCACACCATTTTTTTCAAACCCACTGCCGTAACTACCATGAATACGTTTAATATACGCTTCACGGCTATCCACTAGTGTTTGCCAATTGAAGTGATTCACTGTGACATCAAAACCATAATCAGGGGCATACAGGTTAATGGCTTCGGCAACGTGCGCACCAAACCACATGACCTTTTTCGGTACGCATCCGACGTTAACGCAGGTACCACCAATCGCATTTGCTTCTATAAGTGCTACTTTTTTACCGTGTTTAGCCGCGCGATTCGCCGATGCAATACCGCCACTGCCACCACCAATACATATATAATCAAAATCTGCCATGTGCCTGCCTAGTTAAAATTATTTAGTCGAAGATAATGCCTATCTTACAAAAAGAACACCGCAATTAATCAATTGATTCAATCTAGCTAATCGATAAACGTCTTTAAAAGAACCGATGAGGTCAATTTAAATTACAAATAATGGAAACACACTCTGAATAACACACGTCAAAATTGACATACGTCATTCTTGACGTACAATTAGTGAGTAGCTAAGCGGAGGTATATGATGAAGGTAAATACAGGCGGTTATTTAGCCCCCAATGAGGTTGTTGGTAGAGATGATTTTATTTCCGATATTTGGAGAATCCTTGATACACAAAGCATTGTACTTACCTCTGAGCGTAGGATCGGAAAATCTAGCGTAATCAATAAACTGCAAACTGAAGCCAGAAAAAACTGGCTGGTTATTAAGCGCGACGTAGAAGGCATATCGAGTACAGAAGAATTTGTCACTCGTTTAGTTGATGATTTATTAGCACATCAGTCGAAGTTGACTACAGGGATGCATTGGCTGGGGAAAATTAGAAAGGAATTTGACGACTTTAAAATATTAGGCGTAACAATATCAAAAAGACCACAGAAAAATTGGGTCCAGTTACTAGAATCCATCCTCAATAAATTAGCCGCAGCACAATCTCAAAATAATGTAAGAGCACTTTTAATCTGGGATGAGTTTCCTTGGATGTTACAAAAAATCATCAAAAATGAAGGCCCTCAAGCTGCCGCTAACTTACTTGATAATCTGAGGCAATGTAGACAAAGTCAACAGTGTATTAGAATGATATTGACTGGTTCTATTGGTCTTCACCATGTCGTAAAGGCGCTCAAGCAAGAAGGTTTAAGTAACGAATCACTCAACGATACGCATAAACTTAACCTGCCATCTTTGAATGAATTGGATGCTAAAGAACTTGTAAAAAAATTAGTTGATGGCGAACAACTACAATGGAAAAACGAAGCCACACTCACCGTACTGGCTCAATCTGTAGACTACGTTCCTTATTACATTCATCACACAGTTAACAGCCATAAACAAAAAAACATAATCATTACTGAAACACGCAAATGATCCTGAATTTATTAGAAGCGCCATACAATTATTGTCAGCAGATCACTATTTACTACAAAATTCTGATACCACTCTCTTTGATTTTAATTTTCCACTAATCAAAGCTTGGTGGCGCATTTATCGAGATTAATATGAACACTAAACCTAGCATCTCATCTTACACTCCTAGCCTATTAGATATAGAAACCTTGGAGTCGATTTTTGTTAAACGGCAATCACTCCTAGATAACATTTATGCTCGCCATAAAAGTAGTGTGCTTGAACCATCCAAGCAATTTAGCTTACTGATTGGCCCACGAGGCATGGGTAAAACGCACTTAATGTCCATGCTTTATCATAGGTTTAACA
>Ga0316204_10006158_pt1 | contig 18782 bp, 16 predicted proteins | sample 6monrhotite_MG_2_FD_205661 | JGI IMG/M metagenome (GOLD analysis project Ga0316204, IMG submission 205661) | Microbial mat bacterial communities from mineral coupon in-situ incubated in ocean water Damariscotta River, Maine, United States -... | ecosystem: Environmental > Aquatic > Marine >...
ATCGTTTACGGAAAGTAAGGCCAGATATAGCATTATCATCAGACTTTATTGTTGGTTTCCCTGGGGAGACAGATAAAGATTTTGAGGATACATTACAGTTAGTAAGAGATGTGAATTATGCACAATGCTATTCTTTTAAATATAGCCCAAGACCCGGTACGCCGGCTGCATTGAAGGAAGATGCTATACCAGAGGATGTAAAAAGTGAACGTTTGGCACGGCTTCAAGAGCTTCTAAACGAGCAGCAATATAATTTTAATCAGTCATCTGTTGGGCAAACACTGCCTGTGCTTTTAGAGCGAGAAGGAAAATTTGAAGGGCAGTATGTTGGGCGTAGTCCTTATATGCAGGCAGTGCATGTGATGGCTGATAATAGTGACTTTGGAAAAATTGTAGAGGTAAAAGTAGATAAAGCCTTTGCAAATAGTCTTTCGGGTGCCATAATAAAAAATGAAAGTAAATCAGCGTAGGTCACAAAACCTAAGGGCGCGAATGAATAAAAAAATAGAATACAGCTACGTCTGTATAAGCCGGAGGAAAAAAATCCGGTGACACAAACCAGCATATGCCTGTCATTCGATGACAATAATTTGTTACTGCCGCTATTCGGTGAGCATGAAAATCATTTGCATATTATAGAAAAACAGACCGGCGTGGAGATAGCTTCGCGTGGAAGCCAAGTTATGCTGCGTGGTGATAAAAAATCAGTCGCCGTAGCGCAAGAAGTGCTACAGAGACTATATAAAGAAATAAAACGTGGCGAAAACATTAACGCGTTACAGGTTGATGCACTTGCACGTACATTAAATATGCCGCTAACAGGGGCGGAAAAAGAAGATTTAGAGAAGCGTCGTGCAGGATATGAAGGTGAAAAGCAGGACGATGAAGGGGGTAAAAATAACGAGGCTCATTCTTCATCAGATGCTAGTAAGTGGGGGCATGCTCATTTAGTAGAAAAAAAGGGGAAAACAAACGTGACAAAAGATAAGCGCAAGACAGGCACCAATAAGGTAGGCGCAAAAACAGAAAAAGAGAATATGACCTTTTCTGATCGAGCAACTTTAACAACACCACGTAAAGTTATTAAGGCTTACACTCGCAAGCAAGAAGATTATATAAACATGCTGGTCAGTCGGGATGTGGTTTTTGGTGCCGGACCAGCAGGAACAGGGAAGACCTATCTAGCAGTCTGTGCGGCAGTTCAAGCTTTTGCAGCAGGAGAAGTTGATCGTATTATTTTATCTCGTCCGGCTGTAGAAGCCGGTGAGAATTTAGGTTTTCTACCAGGTGATTTAAAGGATAAAGTAGATCCATATTTACGTCCATTATATGACGCGTTATATGAAACTCTATCAGCAGAGAGAGTAGAAAAACATATCGAAAATGGTGATATAGAAATTGCTCCATTGGCTTATATGCGTGGGCGAACCTTAAAAAATGCCTATGTTATTTTAGATGAAGCGCAAAACACAACAGAAGTGCAAATGAAGATGTTTTTAACCCGTTTGGGTGAAGGCGCACGGATGGCAATAACCGGTGATTTGTCACAAACAGATCTACCAGGTGGAGTAAAATCTGGTTTTAGAGATGCAATTGAAAAATTAAAGGAAATTGATGAAATTGCAATTGTTGAGTTAACGTCTAATGATGTAGTGCGTCATCCGCTTACTGTAAAAATTGTTGAAGCATATGAACGCTTAACGGATAACCGTTGGGATAGTAAAAATCCACGTAGATCTGAAGAATAATATGGAACCTTCATTGGAAAGAAATAACTATATAGTTGATATCCTGACGCAAGATGCTGCATGGAAGTCCGTAATTCCAACTATTGAGGAGATATGCCAGGCAACAATCAGCTTGGTATTAGATGAATATGGGTTTGCTGATTATGCAGGGCAATTAGACGTCTCTATATTATTGACTGATGATGAGCATATAAGAAAATTGAATAATGACTATCGTAATAAGGATACAGCAACAAATGTATTATCGTTTCCTGGTGAAGAACTATCTCCTGATGCGCTTAATCAGTTAATAGATAGTCATAGAAAAGCTCCTTTAATGCTAGGGGATATTGTGATTGCATTGCAAACGATAGAGCGTGAATCTTCGGAGCAAGGAAAAAATATACAGCATCATTTCCAGCATATGATAGTGCATAGTGTGCTTCATTTATTGGGATATGATCATCAGAGTGATACAGAAGAAGCAACTATGCAAAAAAAAGAAATAGCTATACTTGAAAAACTACACGTTCCTAACCCATATCAGGATATAATATCTTCCTGTAACGCGTGCAACTAAAGGAGAAAAACATGCGTACGTCATCTGTTAAATCTGAATCACCCTCAGAAGAAGGGGGGAGTAGTCCGATTGACAATAATAAAGTCAATGAAGGTCTTTCACAGCAACCTTCACATAACTGTGATGAGGATGTTGATAGCAATATTGATGCCATTAGTGAGGCTAATAGCAATGGTAATAATGGCACTGGTGGTCGTTCTTTAATCCGTAAGATTCGTTCGCTTTTTGGCATAAGAGGCGCAAGCAGTTTAAAAGAATCAGTAGAAGAGGCTATTGAAGAGCAAGAAGCAGCAGGAGAAACTATCAATCCTGATGAGAAGTTATTGTTGCGTAATGTTCTAGTATTTAGTGAGCGCACTGTAGAAGATGTAATGGTTCCTAGAGCTGATATTGCTTGGGTAAATTATAATATTACTTTGGAAGAAATGGAAAAGGAATTAATGGACAACCCGCATACAAGAATCCCAGTATGTCGTGGGGTTTTAGATGATGTTGCAGGTTTTATACATATAAAAGATGTAGTGCTTAATCTTCTACGTAGTCATAGAGGTCAGCAATTTGCAATTGATCGTGTGTTAAGGCAGGTTTTATTTGTTCCTCCTTCAATGAAAATCAATGTTCTTTTGGTAAAAATGCAGTTATCTAGAGTACATATGGCCTTGGTGATTGATGAGTATGGCGGCACTTGTGGTTTGGTTACAATGGAAGATTTGGTAGAGGAGATCGTGGGTGACATTGAAGATGAGCATGATCTTGATGATGTGCTAGAGTTTCACTGTGTTGGTCCTAATACCTATGATACAAATGCACGTATAGATATTGAAATATTAGAAAATAAACTAGGTATGTCGTTAGCTTTAGAAATGGGGGATAATGACTTTGATACATTAGGCGGCTTGGTTTTTGTTCTGTTAGGAAGGATTCCAGCTAAGGGGGAAGTGGCTACGCATCCGGCCGGGCTAGAATTTGAAGTGCTTGATGCGGATGCAAGACGTGTGAAGCGTGTTAGGATTTGTAAGAAAGCGATACATGCAGCAAGTCCTGTTGTGTAAAGAATAATGTGTTGCTGTAGAAAGTGGGGGCTTATGAGGCAATTTTGGTTACATTGTGGTAGCACAATAGCGGCCAGCCCTTTCCGGACAAGGGTTTTTATTCTGTGGCTCATGGGGATGTTTTCTGCGTTGGCATTTGCGCCATTTATGTGGTTTTTTGCAGCAATTCCTGGCTTTTCTTTATTATTGTGGTGGTTACCGCATTGCTTAAACAAAAAGCAGGCATTTTGGCTGGGTTGGTGGTTTGGGTTTGGGCATTTTATTGCTGGCCTATATTGGATAGCCAACTCATTATTGGTTGACCCTCTACGTTTTGCTTGGTTGATTCCATTTGCAGTGTCATTAATTCCAGCAGCACTTGCGGTTTATGTTGGTTTGGTTTCCCTTTGCACGTGGTTGTTAGTAAAGCGTTTTTCATCGGTTTCTCTAATTGGCATATTCTCAGCGTTTTGGTTAGTGGGAGAAGTAGCAAGGAGTATATTTTTTACAGGATTTCCGTGGAACCTTTCCGGATATATGCTAAGTGGAGGTGATTTAGCAATACAATGGGCCGCTATATTTGGTGTGTATGGTTTAGGTGTAGCAGCGTTATTATTGGTATCCGCTCCTGTGTGGTTTGTTCGTTTGGATGAGTCCGGGTGGAAATATGTGGGATCACGGAAAAAAATCATAGGTTTGATAAGTTTACTGCTTTTGATTTATGGTGGCGGAGCAGTTATGCTGAATCAAAGCAGATTGCTAGCTGATAATAATAAGTCATCTGGTTTAAATATTCGTTTGGTTCAAGCCAATATTCCGCAAACACTGAAGTGGGATTCAGATCGTGAATTTGAGAACCTATTCAAGCATATTGATCTAACCCGTGTGGCAGAAGATGATGTTCAACCTGATCTTGTTCTATGGTCCGAGTCTGCATTTCCATTTTTCCTAGAACGAGAAGATGAATTGCGTAAGGTTATAGGTAACGCTATACCTAAACATGCGTTTCTATTAACGGGAGCTATGCAATCTAGTTCAGATCAAATATGGAATACTGTTCAGGCGTTAAATCATAGTGGTGATATAGTTGGGACATATCGAAAACATAAACTTGTTCCCTTTGGCGAGTTTGTTCCATTGCGTGGGTTGTTGCCATTTATAAGCAAAATTACCCCCGGAAGTATGGATTTTTCTGCAGGGAAGGGGCCTGAAACGTTAATTCTTGATAAAGATGGTGAGGATGAGTCTATTCAAATAGGGCCTATGGTGTGCTATGAAGCGATTTTCTCAACTCAAATTGTGGATAAAAATCAGCGACCACAATGGTTATTGAATGTAACTAATGATGCATGGTTTGGTGATAGTGCAGGGCCGCACCAACATTTTGAAGCTGCTAGAATGCGTGCAGTAGAAGAGGGGCTTCCGTTGGTTCGTGTGGCAAATACCGGTATTTCAGGTGTAATAATGGCTGATGGTACTGTGCTTGCAAAAATGGGGGTAAATAAAACTGGAGCAACAACTATACGCATGCCTCTTTCCCAAAAAACCTCACCTTCATGGAAAATATACCATTCTTATCACGATTATGTATTGGTCCTGTTGTTGTTATCCTTATTTATTGGTGCTTTTTTTAGAAGAAAATAAACTTCTGGCGCAAAAGATGAAAAGGGTTTTCTATTATGAATTGTTCTGGTTAATAAAAGTAATAAAAAAATCATTTTATATGTTGTATATGGCGTAAATTCCTCTATGGATAGACTCAAGCAAAATATTTATTAGTATTTTGTGATGTTTTATAAAGTGACTTCATTGCTTGAAAAAAAAGAGCAAGGTGTACGGAATAAAAATAGATAAATAACGTTTAATTGATGTTAATACAATAAGGAGTAATAATGGCACATCCTGTTGATGTTCATGTAGGGAAACGTCTTCGTTTGCGCAGAAGTATGCTTGGCTTGAGTCAAGATTCTCTGGGAAAGGAAATCGGTGTTACCTTTCAGCAAATTCAAAAATACGAACGTGGTGTTAATCGTGTAGGGGCAAGTCGTTTATATGATTTTTCTCGTGCACTTGGTGTTCCAGTTGGTTATTTTTTTGACGAATATGATAGCCTTAAGGCTGCAAATGATAGTGATGGTGTGACTGGTCTTGCTGAAGACAAGTCAACATTTATTGCTGAGTCTGATTATCGTACTCAGATGGATACCAAAGAGACTATGGCGCTTGTACGTGCATATTATAAAATTAAAGATGCTAATGTTCGTAAGAAAATAGTATCCCTAGTGAAGGCGATGGTCGTATCAGATTAACATCTATAATATAGGGTGTTATAGATGTTATCTAAGATATAAATTTAGAATAAATCCGGTTTGCAAGGTCAGTAAATGACTGAGTGACCGGATTTTTTTTGTTCTCATATGCAAATGGACTTCCTGAATCCGCATTTTTTGCAATATCTGGCAATAGAGGGATTTTGGTTAAGACATCAAGTCCTAAGTCATTTGCCATTTCTTCAACTTTTCCTTGGCCGAATATAAATGATTTTTTGTTAGTATCTGGATCTAGAAAATAGCTCATATTCTCTACAATTCCTAGAAGTGGAATGTCTAATTTTTCAAACATGCGGACAGCCTTTTTAACATCAAGTAGGGAAACTGCTTGAGGGGTGCTGACCATAAGTGCTGCTGAAATAGGATAATTCTGACACAGGCTAAGCTGCACATCTCCTGTGCCCGGTGGTAGGTCAATAATAAGGAAGTCAATATTTTCCCACCTTGTTTGACGTAATAGCTGTGAAAGTGCTTTGGTTATCATTGGCCCCCTCCAGATAGCCGGTGCATCATCATCAAGCAACATTCCCATTGATATGCATGGAACATCATAACAAATTGGTGGAACAAATTGTCCATCAACCAACTCCGGTTTTTCTTTGTTATTCATCATGTGGGCAATAGATGGTCCATATATGTCTGCATCAACAAGGCCAGTTCGGTACCCAGCCTGTGTGAGTGCAATAGCTAAATTAGTAGCAATAGTAGATTTTCCTACTCCTCCTTTGCCCGCCGCTACAGCAATAATATGCTTTACGCCGTTAATTTTCTGGATGGGCTTCTTAGGAGTTGCCGCTGGAGAGGGGGCTGAAGAGTTATTATTTTTAGTTCCACATGACTTTTGCATTGCTATAGAAGAGGAGGAGGTTTTGGTTTCTTGTGATTCACTATGGCCACTGCCTTGATTTGAAGATTCTGCCGTAAATATAATATTCACCTCTTCAATTCCTTTAGCTTTTTGTAATGCTTGCGTGCAAGATAACTGTAAAGTGTTTTGCTCATCTGCTGAAAAAATATTATGAGTATTAATAATTACTGTAACAGTTTTTTTCTTAATAAGAAGAGATGCTATATGTCCCGCGGAAACGATATTTTCGCCTTTTTGTGTTTTAACAGTACGTAATATGTTTAGTACTGCGTCATTTTCGATGCGAGATGAAAACATAGCTATAGCCTTCATTGGTTATGTTTAAATAAGTTGCTTGTTTAATAGTTTTAAAATAGGAGGTATGACCAACATGGCCGTTATGCCCATATGCAGTATCTTTCTACGCAGATGTATAACGTTGGAAAGTAAGTTCTGTAAATGGTTAAATGACACTTAAAAAAGTTAATTATGCAATAAAGCGTCAAAAAGGATTGTAGAAATAGAAGGGATGGGTATAGTACTTGCCGGTAACGGTGAAGGAACACAGAGAGTCGTAAGGAGTCATACGAATGTCGTGGGAAAATAATCAAGGTCCGTGGGGGCAAAATAACTCAACACCACCAAAAGGTACTGGTGATGGGAAAGAACCGGATCTAGAAAAATTGCTCCAAAAAGGGCGTGAAATTTTTGATGGCGGAAAAGGTAACGGTAAATTCCTTATACTAGCGATAGTACTTGCTGGTTTGGGGTGGTTAGCCACTGGTTTTTATATGGTGGATGAAAAAGAAGAGGCCGTGGTGCTTCGCTTTGGTGAATATCACCGTAAAGCATCTCCAGGTCTTCATTATAGAATTCCAGCACCATTTGAATCACTAATTAAAGTGCAAACAACGGTGATTAACCGAGTTGAGATTGGTTTTCGTTCTCGCGGAAGAGGAGACGTTTCGGGGCAAATTCGTGAAGTTCCGGAAGAAAGCTCAATGCTAACAGTAGAAGCAAATATTGTTGATGTACCATTTGAAGTGCAGTGGGTGATTAGCGATGCTGAAAAATTCCTGTTTAATTTGCGTGACCCTAGCAGTACAGTAAAAAGTGCTGCTGAAAGTGCAATGCGGGAAGTGATTGGTAGAACTCCTATATCCAGCGCAATTGCTGAAGGGAAGCAGTTGGTCCAGGCTGAGGCGCGTGACTTGCTACAGAAAATTTTAGATGACTATGATACCGGAATTACAATTGCAGCATTGAAACTAACGCAAGTGAAATATCCTGGGCCTGTACGTCCGGCATTTACGGATGTACAAAATGCTACAACAGAAGCTGATACGGCTGTTAAGAAGGCTGAAGCTTACCGGAATGATATTTTGCCAAGAGCGCGTGGTCAAGCCGTGCAAGTGGTAGAAGAGTCTAAAGCTTATCGTGGAAAAATTGTGGCAGAAGCCCAAGGGCAAGCTGAAAGATTTAATGTGGTGTATGATAAATACAGCGAAGCTAAAGAAGTAACCAAAAAACGTATATATCTGGAAACAATGGAAAAAGTTCTATATGGAACGAATAAAATTATTCTAGATCAAGATGCTGGGAAGCAAATGGTTCCATTCTTACCACTTAATGAAATTAACCGTAAAAAATAGGAGAAGTGAGATGATGCGGATTGTTCTTGTCTTACTTGCAGTTGGTGCTTTTGCAGTGTTTAATGCTGCATTTATTGTAGATCAGCGTGAGCAAGTTCTGGTTCTAGAGTTTGGTAAATCAGTTGGAGATCCTGTTACTACTCCAGGCCTGCACTGGAAGGTTCCATTTGTGCAGACATTAGTGCGCTATGATAATCGTATTCTAGACCTAAATGCTCAACCAACAGAAGTTATTGATTCTGATAAAAAGCCTCTTCGTGTAGATGCTTTCATTAAATATCATATTAGTAACCCATTGAAGTTCTATCAAGCTGTGCAAACTGAGTCTCGTGCTAACCAGAGGCTAAATACGTTTTTAGATTCTAGCTTACGTGAAATTATGGGTGGTGTTCCAATCCGCACATTACTTACAGATAAGCGGGTAGAGGTGATGGAGCGTATTAGAGAAGATATGGTGGAAAATGCAAAAAGTCTTGGTGTTGAGGTGGTGGACGTTCGTATCATGCGTGCTGACTTTCCGCAGGATAATACCAACCGTATCTATGAAAATATGACAAATGAGCGTTTAAAAGAAGCAAAAGAGCTGCGCGCTAAAGGGGCAGAGAAAGCTCAGCAAATTATGGCTGAAGCAGAAAAACAACGCACAATTTTATTAGCAGAGGCAGAAAAAGAGTCGCAAATTATTCGCGGTGAAGGTGATGCGGAAGCAAGTAGAATTTTTGCTAGTGCTTTTGGCCGTGATCCTGAATTCTATGATTTTTATAGGTCTATGGAAGTTTATCGTCGTACGGTTGGAAAGGATGATACTACTATGGTGTTGTCACCAAGTAGCGAATTTATGCGCTTTTTTGGTAATATAGATGGAGCTACTAAATAATTAATAATTAAATACTTTTATAGCTTTTGTAAAATTTGCGCAGATATATGTTTATTTTGTTTAGGTGAAAAAGGGGTGTTTTTTGTGATTGTAGATCTTAGAAATTTTTTGTGCCTTCGCAGTTTTTTTTTAGCAATCTTACTATTATCCCCCTCTTCATTGGGGGCACATCCAGCGCCGGATGGTTTTGCTGATTTGGCAGAAAGACTAACGCCTGCGGTTGTTAATATATCAACAACCCAAGAGATGCCAAGTGCTGGTGGTATCCAAGGCGGTAGTCCCTTTGGGCAAAAATTGCCAGAAGGTCACCCTCTTGCGCCATTTAATGAATTATTCCGTCAATTTGGAAATCCAAAATTAGATAAGCGTAAAGCAACATCACTTGGCTCTGGGTTTGTAATTGATCCTGAAGGCTATGTAGTAACCAATAGTCATGTGGTAGATAAAGCTTCGTCTATCCAAGTCATTTTTGGTGATGATAGTGAATACGAAGCCGAGCTAATAGGAAGGGATGCTAAAACAGATTTAGCATTGCTTAAAATAGAGGCGGATAAACCTCTTCCTTATGTTAGTTTTGGTGATTCTGATAACTCTCGGGTCGGGGATTGGATTTTAGCGATAGGTAATCCTTTCGGGTTAGGAGGGACTGTTACTACAGGTATTATTTCTGCGCGGGCAAGAGATATTAATTCTGGTCCATTTGACGATTATATTCAGACTGATGCTGCCATTAATAGAGGTAATTCAGGTGGCCCTATGTTTGATATGGATGGAAAAGTTATTGGTATTAATACGGCTATATTTTCTCCAAGTGGTGGTTCTGTTGGTATTGGTTTTGCAGTTCCATCCTCATTAGCAGAACCAATTATTAAGCAGCTTAAAGATAGTGGTAAGGTCGAGCGTGGCTGGGTAGGGGTATTGATTCAACATGTTTCGGATGACTTTGCTGAGGGGCTTGGATTGGAAGAGGCTAAAGGCGCTTTAATTGCCGAAGTGGTAAAAGATGGACCTGCTGACGAAGCAGGATTTAAGGTGGGGGATGTAGTAATATCCTTTAATGGAAAACCTATTAATGAAATGAAGAAACTGCCTCGACTAGTTGCTGAAACAAAAATAGGATCAACAGTCCCCGTTATTGTTTGGCGGGATGGTGAAGAGGTTACATTGCAGGTGGTTATTGCTGTACTCGATGAAGGTAAGGAAGAGAAGGTAATATCTAGCATCAATAAAAAAGATAAGGGCATTGATGAAAGTCAGGTAGTGCTTGGTATGGAAATCAAGCCTCTTTCAGGGGAAATAAGAAAGCGATATAGTATTGGCAAAGATGTTAAGGGGGGGGCTATTATATCTGTAGATCCTAACTCTGTTGCCGCGGAGCGAGGTATACAGAAAGGTGATGTGATAGTATCTTCAGGTAATCAGCAAAGATTAGAGAGTGCATCTGCATTGCAGGATTTGATTGATAAAGCTGAAGAAAAGGGGCGGAAGTCTGTTTTGCTTCTGATTAGCCGAGGTGGAAGTAATTTATTTATTGCGCTTCCCTTGAAGTAGTTTGGTTGCTTGGTTAAGATTAAAGAACCATATTTATATTTATATCTATAAATAACGGCCATAAAACTATATCCATTAACGGTGCACAATCTTTGTCCTTAAAACATAAGTTATGATGTAGGGGGGTATGCTGGCTGAGCAGGTTTAGTATTTAGTGCGGCTTGAAGGATGATGGCTGCGGCCATTTTATCTATATGAACAGCCCTCTTTTGCCTTGATACATCAGCCTCTAGAAGCGTACGTTCTGCAGCAACAGTAGATAACCTCTCGTCATGAAATAAAATTGGTATATCTTTTTCTTTTAATAAATTCCTAGCAAACTGACGAACAGATTGGCATTTAGGCCCTTCATCACCATTCATGTTTAGTGGAAGCCCAATAACCAGCCCCCCTGCTTGATGCATATCTACAATCTGCCATAACCTTGCGGCATCTGCGGTAAATTTAGTGCGTTTGATAGTTTCTAGTGGAGTAGCAATTGTTGTTAGCACATCACTTAGTGCTAACCCTATGGTTTTTGTTCCTATATCAAGTCCAAGAATACGATTCTTATCTGGGAGAGATGTAAAAAAATCTGCTGTTGTATTAGCGACTACCACGCATTAACCTCTCCTGAAATGACAACTCTATTACGGCCGTTACTTTTTGCTTCATACAAGGCTTCATCCGCTCTTTTTAATAATTCAGCGGGGCTGTCTTCTGGTGCACCTAGATTAATTGATGATACGCCTATGCTGACAGTACACACGGCCTCATGCGGTTCAGCAGAAATACGAAATGGTGTTGATTCCATCATGCTTCTTGCTCGTTCTGCAATGGCTGCAGCAGCTTCTAATGAAGTGTTAGGCATAAGGATTACAAATTCTTCGCCGCCTGGACGTGTGGCGAGATCATTTGCACGAATGCTATCCACGATACGTTTTCCAACTTGTTGCAGGATCTCGTCGCCGATATGGTGACCCCATCCAGGCTTGTCATTGATAAGTTTAAAATGGTCAATATCTAGTGACATAAGAGAGAGGGGAGCTTTTCTTTCAACGGACTCTTGAAACATGCTATCTAAATGAGAGTCAAGGTAGCGTCTATTATAAAGGCCAGTTAGGCTATCAACAACCGCCGCAGATAAGCTTTGTTGAAGGCTGGATTTTAGCATGTCTTGATAACGTTTTCTGCGAATTTGCGTAGAGCATCGAGCAATTAATTCATTACCATCCATTGGTGTCATTAAGTAATCATCAATTCCAAGCTCTAGCGCTTTTACCAGTAAGGGCTTATCATCTTCATCAATTAGAAGCATTATTGGAACTTGCCTCATTGCTTCTTGCGAACGAATGGTTACGGCTAGCCTTAGTCCATCCATATCATCTAGCATGGTACTAATGACAATTAAGTCAAAGTTATTATTCTGCAATGCGGGCACTACTTCACTGGGGGAAATACTAACTACGGAGTGTCCATAATTAGCAAGTGCTTCATTCATATTTCGTAGTTGAATAATATCATCATCCACAAGAAGTATGTGGCCATAAACTGGCTGATCTAGGGTGAGGGCACTGTTATTGCTTAGTCCTAAATTTTGTGTTGTTTGGTCGCGCATTCTAAGTTCGTCAATCATTGTCTTTAGACGAATAAGAGATTTAACACGGGCAAAAAGATGGACTTCATCAATTGGCTTTGTAATGAAGTCAGTAGCTCCTGAGTTCAGGCCTTCTATTCTATCGGACATTTCACTTAATGCTGTAACCATAACGACAGGGATATGAGAAGTTTCTGGATCATTTTTTAGGCGGCGGCAGGCTTCAAAGCCATCCATTTCGGGCATCATTACGTCAAGTAGTATAATGTCTGGTGCGGTATCCTTTACCATAGCAAGGGCTTCTTTTCCGCTATATGCAGAGAAGACAGTGTAATATTCGCTGGTTAATTTTGCTTCAAGAAGTTTAACATTTTGCGGTACGTCATCAACAACAAGTACGCGTCCTACCATAGCATATTCCCCCAATATGCGGACTTTTAATAAAACGTTATCAACCTTTGTCAGTCAGTTGGTGTTTATTACGAATATTAAATATAGTCCTTGATTGCTTTTAAAAATGAATCGATAGAAATTGGCTTCGGCAAATATGCCTCGCAACCAGTTTCTAGAATGCGTTCTTCATCGCCTTTCATAGCAAAAGCTGTTACGGCAATAATAGGTATGTGTTTAAGTTTTTTATCTGCCTTAAGTAGTTCGATAATCTCAATGCCGGACATATGTGGCAACTGAATATCCATAATAATTAAGTCTGGTTTTTCTTGTTTGGCCATTCCAACGGCAAGGCGACCATCACGAGTCTCTACAGTTAGGAAACCATGTGCTTCAAGGAGGTCCTTAAATAATTTAAGATTAAGGTCGTTATCTTCAACGATTAATACTTTTCGACCATCTTGTGGCATAAGCAATAGTTACCTTCATTTCACTATGTATTTTATTATATTTCCCAACCATCTATATAAACAGCATACACGATTTTGCCTTTTAGGAAAATAGCAAAAAGGAAGAAAATCCAAATAGTTCTTTTTACTATAGGCTATAGCTTGCTGTTTAGTTTTGATGTGGCAGTAAATTTAAGCACCATAAAATAATTGCTTTTTGTATATGTAGGCGGTTCTCCGCTTCGTCCCAAATTGCAGATTGTGGACCATCAATTACGGATGTTGTAACCTCTTCATCGCGGTGTGCTGGTAGGCAGTGAAGGAAGATGGCGTTGCCATCAGCTAGCTCCATTAGAGCATCATTAACTTGAAAATTAGCAAGAATGGCACGTTTTTCATCAGCATTTGTATCGCCCATAGACACCCAAGTGTCTGTAGTGACGCAATGTGCGTTCTTAACGGCTTCTTGTGGATTGGTAAAGAAATTAGTGTTTCCGTAAGAGTTAACTGATGGTGTAAAAACTTCAGGACAGGCTATATTCAGTGTGAAATTAAGTTTATCAGCCGCCTCAACCCAGCTTTGTGACATGTTATTCCAGTCGCCAACCCACGCTACAGTTTTTCCTGCTATGGTGCCTAATTTTTCTTCAATTGTTAAAATATCGGCCATTATCTGGCAGGGATGACTATGATCTGTAAGGCCGTTAATAACGGGTATTTTAGCAAAATCAGCAAGATCAGTTAAAGAGTTATGCTCAAAGGTGCGCATCATTATTATATCTACATAGCGTGCTAAAACACGGGCAGTATCTGCAATGGTTTCGCCTCGTCCAATTTGTGAACTGCTATTGCTCAATAAAACCGCATGGCCACCCAGTTGGTTAATTGCGACCTCAAAAGAAACTCTTGTGCGAGTGGATGATTTTTCAAAAATCATCGCTAAATGTTTTCCTTTCAGTGGCGTAGGCATTATTCCTTTCTTCAGCTCGCTTTTAAGTTTATGGGCGGCCTCCAAAATAGACTTAAGTTCAGTTTGACTGTTGTCTTTTATGTCAATAAAGTTATTATAATTCATTATATTATTCCATATTACTTATGGTTTTCTTTATGATGTCGATGCTTTCATCAACGTCTGATTTTGTTATAATTAGCGGTGGTAAAAAGCGCACTACATTATCTGCGGCAGGAGCGGTTAACAGTCCTTCATGGCGAAGCGCCTCTACAAAATCACGACTATCTTTGGTAAGGCGTAATCCAATCATTAATCCTTTGCCGCGCACTCCACTGATTAGATCCGGGTGTTCTGTTTGCAATGCTTCTAGTTTTGATGTTAGGTATTTGCTGATAATGTTTACTTGCTCAAGGAAGCCATCTTCTAAAAGAATATCCATTACTGCATTACCAGCCCTAATCCCTAAGGGATTGTTGCCATAGGTGGAGCCATGCGATCCTGGATTCATTGTGTCGCCAACAGCTTTTGTGCATAGGCATGCTCCAAGAGGGAAGCCACTGCCAATTCCTTTAGCAGAAGCCGCAATATCAGCCTTTATTCCAGACCATTCATGAGCAAACAATTTTCCTGTTCTTCCCATGCCTGCTTGAATTTCATCAAAGAACAAAAGGAGGCCATGTTCATCAGCAATATCTCTTAGTCCTTGCAGGAAAGCGTCAGTTGCAGGTAGAACGCCGCCTTCACCAAGGATGGGCTCAAGTAAAATGCCACCAGTTTCTGGAGTTATAGCTCGCTTGACTGCATCAAGGTCGCCAAATGGGACTTGATCAAATCCATCAGCGGCAGGTTCAAACCCCTCCATTAATTTTGCCTTTTTTGCTGCGGAAATGCCAGCTAAAGTTCTACCATGAAAGCTTCCTTCAAAGGTGATGATGCGGTATTTGTCAGGATTTCCGGTAGTATCATGATATTTTCTAACCATTTTGATGCCGCACTCAATTGCTTCTGCTCCTGAGTTGCAGAAGAAAATATAGTCAGCAAAGCATGCATCTGTAATGCGGGAAGCAAGTCTTTCTAACCCATCAATTTGGTACATATTTGATACGTGCCATAATTTTGCAACTTGGTCTGTCAGTTCTGCAACAAGGTGTGGATGGCTATGTCCCAGTGAATTTACAGCAATTCCAGCAGCAAAATCTAGATAGCGTTTACCACTTTTATCAAAAAGATACACGCCTTCGCCTTTTTCAAACATTAGGTCAGAGCGGCTATAAACCGGTAATACTGCAGACATGTAAAACTCCAAGTAAGCCCTGTTGGGCATGTGATATAATTAATAAGCAAAAATGACAAAATTTAAGAGGGGCTGCCTATTTTAAAAGCTTTTCTTTTGAAACATATATTTATTATAGAAAAGTGTGAGTCAGAACCTGTTTATTTATTTTGTCATAAAAGAAAGCGCGGATTATTGCTCCCGCTTTTGAAAAAGTCAAGATTTGTTGGGCTGAACAGCATTTCTTATATTAAGTAATGATTGCGCTTGTGGCTCAGTCTTGCCAAAAAAATATTCGACAGCCCTTAAGTGTTATATCAAGCCTATATGTACCGCCGGCTGAATAGGTGGTAAGGCAGGCATTGCTTGCTCCCCCTTGGGTGGTTGTGAGGGCATGTCGTGCAACTATTTCACCGGTTTGTGGGTCGCCATCGTCAAATTTTTTATCCATACCAAAAAGTTCTATAGGTGTGAAAATAGGTTCACCTAAAACATCATATCCTGTGGCGTGTTGACCGCCAATTTCAAGGAAAGTACCTGGGCGACCGAAAACATTAGCATGCCAGCGCAGGCCGTATCCGCTATTCGGTGGAGGAGCTGGCGGTTGGTTAATTCCAATACGTGCACCGCCACTACCGTTTCCGGTGTAGCTTCCTTCTAGAATGCCTGAAAGAGCCATTTGTTGCCATACGTCATGTCGCTCGTTGTAATCTACCATGCCGTCGCCATCACCATTGTCAGTTGCTGGCCAGAAGCTTGCTGCTTCAGGGTGGTCGCCTGGATAAAAGCCAAACTTATCAATATAAGTATTAATGCGTGTTTGCATTTGTACGGCATCAGTTGTTAATTCGCGGAATTTTGCTGTTTCAATCATTGCTTTTCCAGCTAAAGCTCCGCCTATAACAAGGCCGATAATGACTAGAACAATCGACATTTCAATCAGCGTAAATCCGTAGGTGGAAAAAAATGTTCGCTGATGTGGTAACTTATATTGTGTCATATTTTGGTGTTTTTATTTTTTTTTGTGTCAATGTGTGATTAAGGTACTGTGTTTGCATAAAAACGACAAGAAGTAATGCACTATCTTTTTTGCCAATGGAAAATCTTGCGTCTTCTTATGAAATGGGCCATTATTCGACCGGCTTATGTTGTGGCTGTTTTATTCCAAATTAAGGGGGCAGGGAAGTTCTTTTGGAGGGAAGTCGCAAAATTTAATAGGTAACATAGTGCCGTATGGCAGAAATAACATAAATTAGAGGATTGTGAATATGACAACAGCAAATGCAGCCGTTCAGGCATCGGAAGCTACAGATTATAAAGTTGCGGATATTACGCTGGCAGATGCCGGCCGTCGTGAAATTTCACTGGCAGAGACTGAAATGCCAGGTTTGATGGCTATTCGTGAAGAATACGGTAATAGCAAGCCTCTGGAAGGAGCTAATATTATTGGGTGTTTGCACATGACTGTGGAAACAGCAGTGCTAATTGAAACATTAACACATTTAGGAGCTAATGTTCGCTGGAGTTCTTGTAATATTTTTTCTACGCATGATGGTGCTGCGGCAGCAATTGCGGCTTCAGGAGTTCCTGTATTTGCTTGGAAGGGTGAAACTGAAGAAGAATATGAGTGGTGTATTCAGCAAACCATTAAAGCAGAAGGGTGGGAGCCTAACTTGCTGTTGGATGATGGTGGCGATTTAACCAAGATTGTTCATGAAGATTTTCCGGAGTTGTTAGCGCAAATTAAAGGTGTTTCAGAAGAGACAACAACAGGCGTTCACCGTTTAGCGCAAATGGCTAAAGCAGGAACATTAAAAATGCCTGCAATTAATGTGAATGATTCAGTTACTAAATCTAAATTTGATAACCTTTATGGCTGTCGCGAAAGTTTTGTTGATTCGATCAAGCGTGCAACAGAAGTGATGATTGCAGGTAAAGTTGCTGTTGTATGTGGCTTTGGTGATGTAGGTAAGGGGTGCGCACAGGCATTAGTTGGTCAAGGCGCTCGTGTGTTGGTAACCGAAGTTGATCCTATCAATGCATTACAGGCTTGTATGCAAGGGTTTGAAGTGGTGACAATGGAAGATGCGGCTCCACAGGGGGATATTTTTGTAACAACAACCGGCAATAAAGATGTGATTATGCTGGATCATATGCGTGCGATGAAAGACCGTGCCATTGTATCTAACATTGGACATTTTGATACAGAGATTGATGTTGCGTCATTAGAAAATTTAAAGTGGACTGAGGTAAAGCCGCAAGTGGATGAAGTTCATTTTCCCGATGGTAAGAGAATCATTCTTTTGGCAAAAGGACGTTTGGTAAATTTAGGCTGTGCAACGGGTCACCCCGCTTTTGTAATGAGTGCAAGTTTTACTAACCAAGTAATGGCACAAATTGAATTATGGCAAAGTGCAGAAAATTATGAGCACGATGTATATACTTTGCCAAAGTTGCTAGATGAAAAAGTGGCAAGACTACACTTGAAAAAGCTGGGTGCTAAATTAACAGAATTAACTCCTGAGCAAGCTGATTATATCGGCGTTAATGTGGATGGTCCGTATAAGCCAGAACATTATCGTTATTAAGCAATTATTTTTTAAATAAGGGTGGGTGTCTGAAGATTATGGTTGATCTATTATCACAGCCTTCCACCCTTATTCTTATCTTCATGCCCCCACTGTTAATGCTGTTAGTGGGGGTGTTGATATTATGGCAAAAATTAAAGAAGATAACTCAAGACCATCAACAGCTTACAGAAAAACTACAAACATCCAAATTCGAACGCGATACCATTAAGCATGAGTATGATACTTTGGCCTATGTCCTCAATAGTATCAGTTTTCCAGTTTGGCGGCGTTCAAAAGGATTAGAGGTTTTCTATTGTAATCAGGCATTTGGCCGTATTTTAGAAGAGAATCAAGAAAGTTACGATAATATTGAGCTATATAGCCGCGGAAAAGAATTGGCAAAAGATGCTGTGAAAGCAGAAAAGGCGCAGATAGCGCGTAAGCCGATTGTTGTTTCTGGACGCAGAAGGTTGTTCAAAATAACAGAAATGCCTGTTGAAAAAGGTGGAACTGTCGGCTGGGCAAGGGATATTACTGAATTAGAAGATATTGAGCATGAGCTGCAACAACATGTTGCTGTTCAGTCTGACTTAATGGAAAGTACGCGTAGTGCTATTGCAATTTATGGCTCAGATACTCGACTTAGATACTATAATCAGGCATTCTTAGAGTTATGGCGTTTGGGAGAAAGATTTTTAGGTCGTAATCCACTATTCGCTGAAGTGTTAGAAGCACAGCGCGATGGAAGCCTTTTGCCAGAGCAGGCAAATTTTCGTGAATTCAAAAAAAATACGGTGGCTATGTTCACCAATTTAATTGAAAAACATGAGGAATACTACTATTTGCCAGATGGAAAAGTTCTGCGTGTGGTTATTATTCCTCATGATCATGGTGGTCTTTTATTCTCATATGAAGATATTACCGATCAAATCTCGTTGGAGAGGTCCTATAACACACTGATGTTAGTTAAAAAATTT
>Ga0316204_10006159_pt1 | contig 18777 bp, 16 predicted proteins | sample 6monrhotite_MG_2_FD_205661 | JGI IMG/M metagenome (GOLD analysis project Ga0316204, IMG submission 205661) | Microbial mat bacterial communities from mineral coupon in-situ incubated in ocean water Damariscotta River, Maine, United States -... | ecosystem: Environmental > Aquatic > Marine >...
CCATGCTCACGTAATTTTTGCGTGATGGTCAGGACGATATCCGTTGAGGTCACGCCTGCCGCAGGAATACCGTCAAGGCGGAAGCCAACCACCTGCGGAATGAGTAGCGAGCAAGGTTGACCCAGCAGCGCCGCTTCCGCTTCAATGCCGCCAACACCCCAGCCCAGTACGCCGAGGCCGTTGATCATAGTGCTGTGCGAATCGGTGCCAATCAAGGTGTCTGGGTAGACCCAGGTGGCACCATCGCGTTCGGCCGTCATCGCGACTGACGCAAGGTGTTCCAGGTTGATCTGATGCACAATGCCGTTATCAGGCGGTACCACGCGGAAGTTATTCAGTGAATTTTGACCCCAGCGTAGAAATTTATAACGCTCGCGGTTACGTTCCAGCTCATGTTCTGCATTGATGCGAAATGAGTCGCTGCTGCCGAAACTATCGACCTGTACTGAGTGATCTATCACCAGATCGGCAGGGGTAAATGGATTGATCTTCTGAGGGTTGCCACCAAGGCGCTCAACCGCAGACCGCATCGCCGCAAGATCGGCCACCGCAGGCACACCGGTGAAATCCTGTAGCAGAACGCGCGCAGGCATAAAGAAGATCTCTTTGTCGGGCGTCGCTTTTGCGTCCCAATTAACCAGTGCTTCGATATCCCCTTTGCTGACCGCAATCCCATCTTCCTGGCGCAGCAGATTTTCCAGCAGGATGCGCAGTGAAAAGGGCAGGCGGTTAACATCGCCAATATTGGCGTTTTGCAGCGTTGCCAGCGAATGGTAGCTGTACTGCTTGTCGTTAACGGTAAGGGTGGTCTCAGTATTGAAGCTATTGGTTGTTGTCATATGCTCTCAGCTCGTAAAACCGCATGAAATACGGTCGGTTACATTCAATTGGCCGCTGATTATACCCGAAGTTGGGTTATACCCGAAATGAGGGCTGAAACGTGCTGTTAGCGGTTCTCTCCGCCCGACACGCGCGATAACACCCAGTCGAGTGCACGAAATGGCAGCAGTCGGCGCAGCGTGGCGAATAGATAAGTAGGGAAGGTGACAAAATAGCGAATCTTCGGGCGCGAACTCTCCAGCGCATGAATCACTTTTTGAAGCACCGCTTCTGGCGGCAACGTAAACGGGGCGGCTGGGCCCGGTTTGGTGAGGCGGGAGATCATCCCCTGATAGTTTGTGCTAAACGGGCTGTTGTCCGCATCGATCGTTTGCTGAAATTTTTCATAGGAGTTGGCGCGAAAGCGGCTGGTGATCGGCCCCGGTTCGATCAGCGAGATGTGAATGTTGGTGTTGCGTAGTTCAAGTCTTAATGTGTCGGTTAGCCCTTCCAGCGCAAACTTACTGGCGTTGTAGGCGCCGCGGAAGGGTAGTGCGGCCAGTCCCAGAACCGAGCTGTTCTGGATGATACGGCCATGCCCCTGCTTGCGCATCACGGGAATAATCAGATTGGTTAGTTCATGGGTGCCAAACAGATTGGTCTCAAACTGTGCGCGCAGCACATCACGGCTCAGATCTTCCACCGCGCCGGGTTGACCGTAGGCAGCATTGTTGAACAGTGCGTCGAGCCTACCGTTGGTCTGATTTAGCAGCTCTTCAACGGCGAGCTGGATCGACTCGCTATCATCAAGGTCGAGCCGCAGTGCGTTAAGGCCGAGTCCTTTGAGTCGATCGACATCGATCTGTTTGCGCGCGCTGGCGAAGACCTGATGGCCGCGTCGATGTAGCGCTTCAGCAACACATAGTCCGATACCACTAGAGCAGCCGGTAATTAAAATGGATTGTCTATTTTTAATCATCGTTGTCATAATCTTAAAATATTACGCCAGTAATGCGGCCACAATGCCGGTCAGAAATATACCATCAAAGGTACCCGCGCCGCCGATTGATGCCACGGGTACCCCCATCTTCCGAATGTCTTTAATGCGCAGAATATCTGCGCCAATGATCACCCCGAGTGTGCCACAGATGTAGGCTAGCGGTGCGCTTTGCTCGCCGCCGATCAGCAGTGCCGTGAGTGCGGCTGCGATCGGCGCGATAAAGATAGGCATGCCGATGCCAAGGCCTGCAATCGGACGGCTGGAAAAGTAGCAGACTACAGTGACAATCGCCGTGGCAGAAACCAGCTGAGTTACTGACAGCACATTGTGTTGAATCAAGTAGAGGCAAAAGATAAAAGGGATCAGGCAGCCGCCGACATTGATTGCGATGGTTGTTTTGCCATGAAATTTTTTTCTTAAATTCCGTAACAGCCCGCGAAATAGCAGCGGCGGAAGTTCGTGATCGGAGTGCTCCGCCTTGATTTGAAAGAGTGGCAGGTTAATCAGGCTGCCTGCGAGCGCACAAAAAAGCAGCGTTAGTGCGGCATCGGATGAAATGCCGAGTTTATCGAACGCGATTGTGACGATACCGACTTGAACGACGGCCAGCATCACTGCAATCAGAATGATAAAAACGATTAAGTGTGGTGGTGAGAATGACGAGCGCATAAGGGAATCTTAACATTAGTTCAGCGGTGCGGCGCTGCTCTGTTATAGCCAAGGTGATTATAGGCGAGTCGCTTTCCAGTAGTGTTTTCGCCAATAGGTGTTGTTGATGTCTGAAATCATCACCCCTCTGCTGGTAGAGGCGTGTAAAAACTTCCCGCCTTCAATATAGATACCAACGTGGCGCACGTTGAGGCTGGTTTTGAAAAACACCAGATCCCCCGCTTTGAGTTGAGCGCGGGGAATTTCAACACCTTTTTGAGCCTGTTGTCGAGTGGTTCTGGGAAGGGTGATACCAAACTGTTCTTTGAATGTGACGCTGACAAAACCAGAGCAGTCGATCCCTTTTTTGCTTAAGCCACCTAGTTGATAGCGAACCCCTTTCCACGCCTTATGTTGAGCATAGAGTTGTGTTTTTGTCTTGTTTGTCTGGCGATCAATTTTGCCAGTTTGCAGGGATGGTGATGAATGGTCTAATCGATCGGGTAGGGTGCCGCAGCCATTGAGAAGCGTGGTAATAGCAAAGGCCATCACGATGGTAGTTATCGGCGTCGCTTTTTTCGGTTCAGGTCGCAAGCTTACACCGCTGGTCGGCGAGATGAGTGGTAGGCGATCAGTGCGAGCGCAATGATCAGGCCGCTGATTGCGCCGTAAAGGTGGGCATCGACAATCACATTGCCGCCGGCAAACTCGGCACTGCCGGGCAGTGGGCCAACCACCTGTTCCCATGCTAGCTTAGCGGTTAGCAGTATCAGTAATAATATTTCTGCGCGAAAACCGGCCTTCACACTCACAATCGCACCGGCGACAAACATACCGTGCAGCAGACCTGAAAGGCCGACATACCACTTGAGCTCGGGGTTAAAGAGCATCATCCCTGCGCTAATGCCGAGTGTGCCGACAACGCAGATGATGAGCCAGCTACTGCGTTTGATGAGGTGTCCAAAAAGCAGCCAGATCAGGATCAGACCGACCAGATTCATGAACAGATGCGGCCAGCTGAGGTGAACAAGGTGGCCGCTGATGATACGCCACACCTCGCCGTTTAAGATCCCTTCTCGGTCGTAGCGTAACCAGAGGCTCGCCTCATTGCCGCCCAGCTGAATGAGTAGTGCGATGGCGCACAGTGCTAACGGCAGTTTGCCATTTTGTAGCAGTGAGCTAAGGGCAAACGGTTTTATCTTGTTTGGTGGCGGTGGGTTATTGTCGGGTGTTAGTGGCATGCGCGTTAGCATATCAGAGGTTGCGCTCTGTATGTTTTATGATCAGTTATTATCCAGTGCTTTGATAAGTGCTTTTCGCAGCGCTTCAATCTGATTGACGTCGCTGATTGGCTGGTCATCTTTATCGCTAATGTAAAAGATATCTTCTACATGCTCACCAAAGGTGCCAATCTTTGCGTTATGAACTTTAACGTTGCATTCCACAAATACCTTGCCAACACGTGATAGCAGGCCGGGACGATCACTGGCGATCAGCTCCATCACGGTGATGGCGCTACTTGGCTCGCTAAAGAAGTTAAGCCGGGTAGGGGTGTTGAAATGTTTCTGGCGTCGTGTCAGACGACGTGTCGTCGGTAGTGAGCACATTTTATCCTGACCGATAATTCGTTTCAGGGTTTCACTGATATTGTCGATGCGACTGGTATCTGTGATTGGATTGCCATCATGTTCAAGCACGATGTAAGTGTTGAGTGTGAGGCCATCCTTTGCGGTGATGACGCGTGCATCAATAATATCAAGGTTGAGCTGGTCGAGTGCGATGGCGGTGTTGGCGAAGAGGTTTTCCTCATCTTTTGCATAGATGAAAATTTTGGTACCGCCCTGTTCGCTATCGGAATGTATCGCGATGAGTGGAGTTGATGTTTCTTTGCTATTGATAATTTCATTGCTATGCCAGGCAATTTCATCGGCGCTATGGCGCAAAAAATAGTCTTCATCAAATTGTTGCCACAGGCTATCGACATGATGCTCGTGGTGGCCTGGTAATAGTGATAGCGATTCTTTTTGCCGATCCGTAACGAGTTCTGATTTATCCACCTGTTTATCAAGACCGCGGCGCAGCGCACGTGTAGTGCTGGTGTGTAGTTTGAATAATAGCGAGTCTTTCCAGTTGTTCCATAGCTTTGGATCGGTGCCACGAATGTCTGCTACGGTTAGCAGATAGAGGTAATCGAGGCGTGTCTGTGTTTTGACAATGGATGCAAATTCAGCAATCACATCGGGGTCACTAATGTCTCTGCGTTGAGCGGTTACTGACATCACCAGGTGGCTTTGTACCAGCCACGCCACAATGTTTGAATCCTGTTCGCTGAGGCCGTGGTGTTTGCAAAAAACGTAGGCATCTTCTTTGCCCAGTTGTGAGTGATCACCGCCGCGCCCTTTGGCAATGTCGTGAAACAGTGCGCCGAGATAGAGTAGTTCCAGTTTTTTAAGCGGCAGGATGATTTTACTGCAGTTGGGGAATTCATCGCGACAGGCGGGTACAGTAAAGCGACGTACGTTACGTAGTACATTGAGGGTATGTTCATCGACCGTGTAGACGTGAAACATGTCGTGTTGCATTTGGCCAACGATTTTACCAAACGCTGGAATGTATTCCGCAAGCACGCCGTAACGGTTCATACGGCGTAACTGATGGGTGATGCCGTGAGACTGACGTAGTAATGTAATGAAGTTGTTTTGACATTCAGGATTGTTGCGAAAATCATCATCAATCAAGTATCGATGACTTCTGACCAGGCGAATGGTTGCCGCACGTACCCCTTTTATCGCTGGCTGCTGAGACAGGATTAGAAAGAGCTCGAGCAGTGCGGGCGGATGTTTCTTAAAGACATCATCGCTGGTGACTTCGAGGTAATCATCGGTGACCTGGAAGCGCTCATCAAGCACTGTCGGTGTGCTGTTGTGATCGCTGAGAATCTCTTCGCGAAAATGTTGCAACAACATCTCATTGAGCCTGTGCACATCCATAATGTGGATGTAGTAATCTTTCATAAAGGTTTCGATGGCCTGGTTGTTATTTTTCTCCTGATGTCCAAATGCTCTTGCAACATGTTGCTGGTAGTCGAACAGCAGGCGGTCTTCGCTGCGTTTTGTATGCAGGTGAAGCACGAAGCGTACTTTCCACAAGAAGTCTCGTGCTTCGATGAGCGAGTCATATTCTTCACGGGTCAGGAAATCCTGAGTAACAAGTTCTTCGAGTGACTCTGAGTTAAAGTAGCGACGCGTTACCCATGAGATCATCTGCAGGTCGCGCAGGCCGCCGGGGCCTTCTTTGACGTTAGGCTCGAGGTTGTAGGCTGCATCATGGTATTTAAGATGGCGCCTGAGTTGCTCTTCCTCTTTTGCCTTGAAGAAGTCCGCGCTTGACCACAGTTGACCTGGTTTGATGCGCTGTTGCAGTGTTTCTAATAATGTTGACGGTCCTGCGAGATGTCGCGCTTCAATCAAGTTGGTGATGACGGTGATATCACGACTGGCTTCATCAGCACATTCGTCGATGGTGCGGGTGCTATGTCCGATCTCAAGGCCGATGTCCCAGAAGAAGGTGATGAGTGCGCTTAGCGCTTCCTGATAGTCGCTATGATTTTCCTGCGACAGCAAAATCAATACGTCGACATCGGAGTAGGGGTGTAGTTCACCGCGACCGTAACCGCCGACGGCGATGAGTGAGATGTCATTCGCTTCGGCTGGCATAAAGTGCTGCCAGGCGTGTTGTAATAATTGGTCAGCGAAACACGCGCGTTCGTGTATCAGCGTCGTGATGGGCGTGTTGCTATCGAGCTGCTGGTGTAACACCTCGATCACTTGCTTGGTCACACTTCGACAGGTCTGCTGAAGGTTGGTGTTGCTCTCGAAGGCCTGATTAATAGCGGCTAGTTGGGTGGATAACACGAAATAGGGTCGCTCTTAAGTATTAATTTAAAGGGGGGGATCTGCTTAGAACACTTCGTCAGCACGTTTGGTAAGCACTTCAAAGCCATCGTCAGTGACGAGAATGGTGTGCTCCCATTGTGCGGTGAGGGTGCGGTCTTTGGTGATGACGGTCCATTCGTCGTCTAGTAGTTTCACGTGGCGTTTACCGACGTTGACCATGGGTTCAATGGTGAACGTCATCCCCTTTTCGAGCGGCATACCGGTGCCTTTTTTACCATAGTGCAGTACCTGTGGCTGCTCGTGGAAGCCACGACCGATGCCATGCCCGCAATATTCGCGTACCACAGAGCATTTTAGCGTCTCTGCGTGATGTTGGATGGCGAAGCCGATGTCACCGAGGCGAGTGCCCGGCTTAACCAGTTCAATCCCTTTTAGCAGGCACTCGTGGCTGATGCGCATGATCCGCTTGGCTTTTTCGGAGATCTCGCCGACACCAAACATCTGGCTGGTATCGCCGTGATAATCATCTTTAATAACCGTGATATCGATATTGACGATGTCACCATCTTTGAGTGGTTTGTTGTTTGGGATGCCGTGGCATACCACGTGATTGACCGACGTGCAGATCGATTTGGGGAAACCGTGGTAATTAAGTGGTGCGGGAATGGCCTGTTGTTCGTTGACGATATATTCGTGGCAGCGCTGATTTAGTTCGTCGGTGGTGACGCCGGGCAGCACAAAGGGGGCGATCATCTCGAGCACCTCAGCGGCGAGTCGTCCGGCGACACGCATTTTTTCGATTTCTTCGGCGGTTTTGATCTGGACGGTCATGGTTACCTGCTGGCTAAAATGATTAAAATGCCAAAATCTCAGGGAAGCCCCGTAAATGTTGGCGTTTTTTGCTTAAGATTGAGTTGCTTAGAATACTATCCTGAATCTCGCTAGAAGGCCAATAGGGCATTTTCAGTACGCGCGGATGTCCTTGTTTATTGTAGTGTTTTGTCTTTTGTGGTATAAAGCGCGCGCAGGTTAAAAACTTCGAGGTCTTGTGGTGGTGGTTCCCTTGTATTTTGAGTGGGTTCCAGAGCGACTTATTTCGAGAAAATCTGTAAATTTTATTAAATACTCACATATACCGTCACATGTGTCTGGGTGCCCGCGAGTCGGGTTGATGCATGGGGTATATGGAGGCCTAACCCTAACCAGGAGAAGTTTAAAATGCCAAATATTTCAATGCGCAATATGTTGGAAGCCGGTGTCCATTTTGGCCATCAGACCCGTTATTGGGACCCTAAGATGGCGCCGTTCATCTTTGGTGCGCGTAGCAAGATCCATATTATCAACCTTGAAAAGACCCTGCCTCTGTTTAATGATGCAATGAACTTTGTCGGCAAGACTGCGGCTAATCGCGGCAAGGTTCTTTTTGTCGGCACCAAGCGCGCAGCGCGTGAAGTGGTTAAAGAGCAGGCGCTACGTTGTGGCATGCCTTATGTTAACCAGCGCTGGATGGGCGGCATGCTAACCAACTTTAAGACAGTTAAGCAGTCAATCAAACGTCTGAAAGACCTGGAACAGATGTTTGCTGAAGGCAAGCACGAGCGCATCAACAAAAAAGAAGCGTTGGGTCTGAGCCGTGAACTGGAAAAGCTTGAGCGTGATCTGGGCGGAATTAAAGACATGGGCGGCCTGCCTGATGCGATCTTCGTTATCGATGTTGGTTACGAAAAGATTGCTGTCAGTGAAGCAAGAAAGCTAGGTATTCCAGTAGTGGGTGTTGTTGATACCAATAATAACCCTGGTGACCTTGATTACATCATTCCTGGTAATGATGATGCGATTCGTTCAATTGGCTTATACCTTCAAGCCGCAGCTGATGCAGCGCTGGACGGACGTGCCTCAAGTGGCCAGGTTGGTGCCGGTGCAGCTGATGATCTGGTTGAAGTTGACGACAGTGCGCCTGCTGAAAAAGCGCCGAAGCGTGCTGCAAAGAGTGCCAGCGTGACAACCAAGGCTGCAAAAAAGACAGTAGAAGATGCACCTGCTGAGGCAGCCGCAAAAAAGACAGTAGAAGATGCACCTGCTGAGGCAGCTGTAAAAAAGACAGTAGAAGATGCGGGTGATGATGCACCTGTTGAGGCAACTGTATAAGCGATTGTCTGTCGGTAGCACCGGGGCCTGTTCCCGGTGCTACGCTCAAGTCTGAACGAATTTAGAATATTTAGAGAATACGAGGTTTAAGCGATGGGAATTACAGCTGCGCAGGTTAAAGAGCTCCGCGAGCGTACCGGCTCTGGAATGATGGAATGTAAAAAGATGCTGGTTGAGACCGGTGGCGATATTGATGCCGCGATCGAAATGATGCGTAAATCAGGCATGGCTAAGGCTGACAAAAAGGCTGGCCGTGTGGCAGCAGAAGGCATAATCGTTTTTCGTGCAAGCGAAGACGGTAAAAGCGGCGCGATTGTTGAAATCAACAGCGAAACCGATTTTGTTGCTAAAGCCGATGGTTTTATCAACTTTGCAGATCAGGTAGCAGATACCGTTGTTTCGACAAAAGCGGCTGATATTGATGCGCTGCTAGCGGGTCCAGTGAATGGCGCAGAAGGTACTGTGAATGAAACACGTATGGCGTTGATTGCCACGATTGGTGAAAACATCAATGTACGTCGTTTTGCAAATTACAACAGCGATGCCGGCATTGTCGGTGGTTACCTGCACGGTGTACGTATTGGTGTAATCGTTGAGCTGGAAGGTGGCAATGCTGATCTGGCGAGAGATGTTGCGATGCATATCGCTGCAAGCAAGCCGTTGGCAATCTCTGCAAATGATGTTTCTGCAGACGTGCTGCAAAAAGAGAAAGATATCTTCAGTGCGCAAGCGGCTGAAAGTGGCAAGCCTGCTGAAATCATCGAGAAGATGGTGGAAGGCCGTATCCGTAAATACCTCGCTGAAATTACCCTGGAAGGACAGGCGTTTGTTAAAGACCCTGATACCACCGTTGGTAAGCTACTACAGAAAAACAATGCTAAAGTTGTCCGTTTTGATCGTCTGGAAGTGGGTGAAGGGATTGAGAAAGTAGAGGAAGACTTTGCTGCAGAAGTGATGGCGCAGGTTAAGGGGAGCTAAATTAGTGACATCGCTAGACGGATCGACAGCTGACGCCACGATGAGCAGTGGCAAACCTATCTATAAACGCATTCTGCTCAAGATGAGTGGTGAGGCGTTGATGGGTAAAGGGGATCATGGAATTGAGCCCGAGATGGTGAATCGTATCGCCACCGATGTCAGCGAGCTGGTGAAGCTAGGGGTGGAAGTTGCAATGGTCGTGGGAGGTGGCAACATCTCTCGCGGCGCAACCCTTGCCGCATGTGGTATGGATCGAGTGACTGCCGATCATATGGGGATGTTGTCGACCGTGATTAACGCGTTGGCGATGCAGGATGCCCTTGAACATCACGGTGCTTATGCGCGGGTGATGTCTGCAGTGAAAATTAATCAAATTTGTGAAGATTACATTCGTCGTAAAGCGATTCGCCACCTGGAAAAGGGGCGTGTGGTTATCTTTGCGGCCGGTACCGGCAACCCATTTTTCACCACTGATTCTGCTGCCAGTCTGCGTGGTATCGAAGTGAATGCGGATGCGGTACTGAAAGCGACGATGGTCGATGGGATCTACTCAGATGACCCAATGAAAAATCCGGATGCTGTACGTTACGATAAACTGACTTATGATGATGTCCTACATCGTAAACTGATGGTGATGGATGCGACCGCAATTGTATTGTGTCGTGACAATAATATGCCATTAAGAGTATTCGATATTACTAAGCCGGGCGCGCTGAAAGATGTTGTGATGAGCGAAGCCGAAGGAACGCTGGTATATAACGGAGATGATGCATGATCGATGAAATTAATAAAGATGCTGAGATCCGTATGGGCAAAAGCATTGAATCACTGAAGCTTGCGTTTGCCAAGATGCGGACAGGGCGAGCCAATGCGAGTCTGCTGGACCATATTAAGGTCTCTTATTACGGTAATGATGTACCGTTAAGTCAGTGTGCCAATGTCTCTGTTGCTGAGGCGCGTACGCTGACGATTAGCCCGTGGGAAAAAGAGCTGGTGCCTGTGATCGAAAAGGCGATTATGCGTTCTGACCTGGGTTTGAACCCTTCTACCGCCGGTACTACGATCCGCATTAGTATCCCGCCGCTGACCGAAGAGCGTCGTAAGGATATGATTAAAGTGGCGCGTGCTGAAGCCGAGAACGGTCGCATTGCGATCCGCAATATTCGTCGTGATGCCAATAGTGATTTTAAAGAGTTGCTGAAAGAGAAAGAGATCACTGAGGACGAAGAGCGTAGTGCGGAAGAGGGCGTTCAGAAGCTGACGGATCGTTTTGTTGCGGAGGTGGAAACACTGCTGACGGCAAAAGAAAAAGACCTGATGGAGATCTGATTCGATTTAATCGAATTTTGATCTGGTGTAATGTGGCGTTTAAGCGGGAGCCACTTACTGATTACTGAAATGTCATCGCTCAATAAGGTTTAGATTGTCTCTATAATGTCTGTTAGTAAAACCGAAGACGCTCCGACAACAGAAAATGCTGGCGCTATGCCGCGTCACGTTGCGATCATTATGGATGGCAATGGGCGTTGGGCGAAAAAACGTTTTATGCCGCGCATTGTTGGTCATAAAGCGGGTGTTGAAACGGTACGTGCGATGGTGCGTTACTGTGCCGAAAAAAAGATCGAAGTCCTTACCCTGTTTGCCTTCAGTAGTGAAAACTGGCGTCGTCCTGAAAAAGAGGTGCGCCTGCTGCTGGAGCTTTTTGTGTCAGCATTAAAGCGAGAAGTTAAGCGCCTTAACGACAATAATGTTGTACTGAAGATTGTCGGTGACCGCAGTGCCTTTCCTGAGTCGTTACAGCAAGAGATTGTCAGGGCTGAAGAGATGACCAGTACCAATACCGGTCTAAAACTAGTGGTTGCCGCTAACTATGGCGGGCGCTGGGATATTGTTCAGGCAACGCGTGCGCTGGCAAGTGAGGTGGCCGCAGGAAAGATTGACCCTTCGCAGATTGACGAAGCGGCCTTAGATCGCCATCTGTCACTTTATGGTATGCCAGAGCCAGACCTCTTTATTCGCACGGGTGGCGAAGAGCGTGTGAGTAATTTTCTTTTATGGCAGCTTGCTTACTGTGAGATGCATTTTACCGAGACCTTGTGGCCTGATTTCGATGGCGATGCGTTTGATGTCGCATTGAACTCTTTTAGTCGACGTCAGCGTCGTTTTGGGCGTACCGGTGAGCAGGTGGAGCAGGGTAAAAATGCTTAAGCAGCGAGTGATCACCGCGCTGATATTGGCACCACTATTTGTGTGGTGCGTGATCGCGTTGCCGACCACTTATATCTCATTACTGTTTGCCGCAATGATCACCGTGGGCGCGACCGAGTGGGTACGCTTGATGGGAGAGCCTGCGGTAATCGGAAAATATAAATTTATTGGTTTGATCTGGTTGCTGATGGTGCTGAGCGCCTGGGTAAGTCAGCACACGATGCTCTTTTATCTGTTGCTTACCATTTCGGCGCTGTGGTGGTGCTATGCGGTGTGGTTACTGCAACGCTACAGTGCGCATGTTTTACAATGTGAAGCACAAGGTGAGATCACTCAATTTTCACTGTCCGCATTACCTGCGATCGGTGTTGTGCTGTTAGTACCAACCTGGATTGCGATGGTGGTACTGCACTCAATCTCCCCCTATTGGCTGTTGTTGATGATGGTGCTGATCTGGGGGGCTGATACTGGTGCTTATTTTGCCGGGCGCGCCTTTGGTAAACGTAAGCTTGCACCACAGGTTAGCCCTGGTAAAAGTTGGGAAGGTGTCGCAGGTGCGATGGCGATGACGGTAGTGGTGGCGTTAGTAGGCGGGGTGTTACTCGACGTGAATGGCGCAGCGCTATTTGGTTTAGTAATTTTATCCCTGATTACCGTCGCCTTTTCGATTGTCGGTGACTTGATGGAAAGCTTGATGAAACGTCGTGTCGGCGTGAAAGATAGCGGCACGCTGTTGCCTGGGCACGGTGGGGTTCTGGATCGTATCGATAGCCTGACAGCCGCGGCACCAATCTTCGCACTGGGTGTTTCACTGCTGGGTATTCGCGCATGATCGGTATCACTGTCCTCGGTTCGACCGGCTCAATCGGCGTCAGTACACTAGATGTGATTGCGCAGCATCCTGAGCAGTACCGCGCGGTGGCGTTAACCGCAAATCGTAATGTTGATCGTCTATTTGAACAGTGCATCAGTCACCATCCTGAATATGCGGTGATGACTGATGTGGCGGCGGCCGAACAGTTGCAGCAGAAAATTCAAACCGCAGGCATGGATATTGAAGTGTTTGCGGGTGTTGAAGGTTTGGAAAAAGTGGCTGCGTTGCCGCAGTGTGATCAGGTGATGGCAGCGATTGTCGGGGCGGCAGGTCTGTTACCTACGCTGGCGGCGGCACGTGCCGGTAAACGGGTGCTGCTTGCGAATAAAGAGGCGTTGGTGATGTCAGGCCAGCTCTTTATGGATGCGGTACGTGAGCACGGCGCGGAGTTGTTACCGATTGATAGTGAGCATAATGCGATCTTTCAATGTATGCCGGAGCGGTTTAATGGACTTGAAAATGGTGGTGTCGAGCAGATTCTATTGACGGGTTCCGGTGGGCCGTTCCGGGCGGTTGATCCTGCCGAGTTGGTAAACGTGACACCGGATCAGGCCTGTGCCCATCCTAACTGGGTGATGGGGCGTAAGATCTCCGTTGATTCCGCGACGATGATGAATAAAGGGCTGGAGCTGATTGAGGCGTGCTGGCTCTTTGCTGCGCCGCCTGAAAAAATTCAGATTGTGGTGCATCCGCAAAGTATTATTCATTCAATGGTTGAATATGTGGACGGGTCAGTATTAGCTCAGATGGGCAGTCCTGATATGAGAATCCCGATTGCCCATTCGATGGCGTGGCCAAAGCGGACGTCATCCGGGGTTAAGCGTCTTAACCTGTTCGATGTGGCACGACTCGATTTTGAACGCCCGGATGATGCGCGCTTTCCCTGTCTGCGCCTGGCGCGTGCGGTGGCTGAGCAAGGTGGTACGGCTGCCGCAATCCTTAATGCGGCCAATGAAATTGCTGTCGAGGCATTTCTAGGTGAGGCGCTTGGTTTTATGGATATTAGCCGCGTGATTGAGGCGACGTTGTCTGATGTGAGTGCGCAAGCCGCGTCTAGTTTAGATATTGTATTGCAGGCCGATGCCGCTGCTCGTGAAGTGGCGCAACAACATATCGACAGGTTGACAGCAAAATGATGGGTTCCGTTTTATCGTCCGTTTTCTTTTTCATCATCGCCATCGGTGTGCTGATCACGGTGCATGAGTTTGGTCACTTCTGGGTGGCGCGTAAGGCGGGTGTGAAGGTGATTCGTTTCTCAGTCGGTTTTGGTAAACCGCTATTTAGCTGGCGTCGTCCGAATGATGAAACAGAATATGTGATTGCGATGTTGCCACTGGGTGGTTATGTGCAGATGCTGGATGAGCGTGAGGGTAATGTTGATCCTGCGGAAGTTGATCGTGCCTTTAATCGCAAATCACTGGCGAGTCGCACCGCGATTGTGGCGGCTGGGCCTATCTTTAATTTTCTGTTGGCGATCGCTATTTACTGGTTAATTTTGATGATGGGTGTGAGTGGCGTGAAGCCGATTGTGGGTGATATCAATGAGGCGAGTATTGCAGCGGCGGGCGGTTTTCAGCGTGGCGATGTGATTACCCATGTGGGCGACACAAAAACAGTGACCTGGGGAACGGCGGCTATTGCGCTGCTGGATCATAGCCTTGATGGTGCGCCACTTGACGTGAGAGTCCTTGAAGAAGGTCTGATTAGTAAAACGCGTGTGCTGGATTTTTCTACGCCAGGTCTGGAACTGGAACGTAAAAATCTGCTTGAGAGTATCGGCATTAATATTATGAGGCCGCAGATTCCGGCGCGCATTGGTGAGGTCACATCGGGTGGCTCGGCGGATAAAGCGGGCATCATTAGCGGTGATCTTTTATTGACTGTGGATGGTGAGCCAGTGGCTGATTGGGAAAAATGGGTTCATATCGTGAGAAAAAACCCAGAAAACACACTGCAGGTTGAGCTGGAGCGTGATGGGCGTGTGATGATGGTTGATCTACGCCCTGCTCTGTTAGAGACCAAAGAGGGCGAGATTGGGCGCATCGGTGCCACGGTCAATTACCCAAAAGAATTGTTTGAAGAATTTAACGCGGTGGAACAGTACTCCTTTTTTGCCGCACTAAATGCCGCCGTGATTAAAACCTGGGACATGTCACTGCTGACGCTGAGAATGCTCGGTAATATGGTCGTCGGGAATGTCTCGGTTGATAACCTTAGTGGTCCGATCAGCATCGCGCAGTATGCTGGCTCCTCTGCCGGGATGGGGTTTGTTGCATTTGCAGGCTTTCTGGCGCTGATCAGTATTAGTCTTGGGGTATTAAATTTACTACCGATTCCGATGCTTGATGGTGGTCACCTGTTCTATTATCTGATTGAGTGGATCAAAGGCAGTGCTGTTTCTGAAGAGACGCAGATGGTGGGGCAGCGGGTCGGTATTGCGTTGTTGGCACTGGTGATGATTGTGGCATTTTATAACGACATTGATCGTTTAGTGGGTTAGCGGGTGACTGGTTTGCGGTTAGCACAAATGAAGTTGATGTTGCGTGCCAGTGCACTGCTGTTGATCAGTAGTTTCGGTGCCGCGTCGGCATGGGCCTTTTCACCCTTTACGGTACAGGATGTTGAGGTGCGTGGTCTTGAGCGAATCTCACTCGGCACAGTGCTTAATTATCTACCGTTGAGTGTCGGCGAGCAGCTGGATGAGGCGCGCGCGGATAACGTGATCAAAGCGCTTTTTAAAACCGGATTTTTTGATGATGTGAGCGTTGCTTCGCGTGGCGATATACTGGTTGTGGTGGTGCGTGAACGACCGGCGATTGCGAGCATCGATATTTCTGGCAATGAAGATATCGAGACCGAGGCATTAAACAGTGCGCTGGAGCAAATTGGTCTGGCTAGTGGCCGCGTGTTTGATCGATCGGCGCTTGATAAAGTGGTCCGTGAGCTCGAACGCCAATATATCAATCAGGGCCAGTACGGGGTCAAGATTGAATCAGAGGTGGTGACGCTTGACGATGGACGGGTTGAGATCGATATCGATATCAACGAAGGTGATGCGGCGACCATCAAGCAGATCAATATGGTGGGTAATCACGCCTATCCTGATGGTGTTTTGCGTAATAAGTTTCAACTCGACTCACCGGGTGTGTTTTCAGGTGGGGAGCAATACTCGCGTTTTAAACTGGGTGCGGACCTGGAGTCATTGCGTTCATACTACCTTGATCGTGGTTACATCAACTTCAATATCGACTCGACACAGGTCACGCTATCACCTGATAAGCAGGATATGTTTATCTCGATCAATGTTTCGGAGGAGTATCAGTACTCGATTAAAGAGATAAAATTGGCGGGAGACCTGATTTTGACCGAAGCAGAACTGATGCCACTGGTGTCGTTTGCGGCGGGTGATGTTTTCTCGCGAAGCAAGGTGACGGCAAGTACCGAGGCGTTAAACAGTCGCCTTGGTGAAGAGGGGTTTGCCTTCGCCAATATTAATGCGATTCCTGAAGTGGACAAGGAAAATCGCCTAATTTCTTTAACCTTCTTTGTTGACCCGGGGCGTCGTGTCTATGTGCGTCGAATTAATATCAGTGGTAATAAAAACACCAAAGATGAGGTGGTGCGACGTGAGTTCCGCCAGATGGAAGGTGGCTGGATTTCAACCGCACAGATAGATCGTTCCCGTGTGCGTGTACAGCGGCTTGGCTTTTTTGAAAATATTAATGTTGAAACGCCGTCAGTGGCGGGCGTCGAGGATCAGGTCGATGTGGCACTTTCTTTAGATGAGCGCGCCTCTGGTTCATTGACTGCAGGGATCGGTTTTTCTCAAACCCAGGGTATGTTGATTAATGCCAGCATTAGTCAGGATAACTTTATGGGCAGTGGTAAGCGCATTACTGCGAATATCAATAACAGTGATGTAAATACAGTCTATAGTTTTTCATACAATAATCCGTACTATACGGTGAACGGGGTCAGTCGTGGTTTTAATCTCTCTTTTAGAGAGACAGATGCGACTGAGGCGAATATTTCCTCATACACTTCAGATCAATATGGGGTCGGGGTTAATTACGGTTTCCCATTAAGTGAATTTAACCGGGCATCACTTGGGCTTGCTTATGAAAATACCAAGATTCATACCTCGGTATTAACACCGCAGTCCGTGCTTGATTTTATCGGTGCAAACTCTGATGAGTTTGATATTTATAAATTAACAATCGGCTGGTCTCATGACACCCGAAACCGCACTATCTTTGCTAATGATGGTCTATTGGTGAGCCTGAGTAATACCATTGCGCTGCCGGGGAGCGGCCTGGAGTATTATAAGGTTGATGCCCGCGCGATGAAATTTCAACCCATTACCAAACGCTTTACGCTGTTGGTAAAAGGGTCGGTAGGGTATGGTGATAGTTACTCGGATACCACGCGCCTGCCATTTTTTGAACATTACTATGCCGGTGGTAGTAGTTCGGTACGTGGTTATGAGGGTAACTCACTGGGACCGCAGGAAAATAATGCTTCTCAGGGCGGTTCGCTGAAAGTGGTGGGGAATCTTGAGCTGATTGTGCCGATGCCATTTGTGGATGAGGATAATCGTTCGCTACGCTTGAGTGGTTTCTATGATATTGGTAATGTATTCACTACTAGCAATGACTATGATTCGGCTGAATTGAGAACGTCTACGGGGATTGCCCTGATCTGGATGTCACCGATTGCACCGCTGACATTTAGTTATGCATTTCCTCTGAATGATAAAGAGGGTGATGAGCTTGAACGTTTCCAGTTTACGTTAGGATCTTTTTTCTTCTAGATGATTGAAAGTTGGAGTGAAGGTTTGAATAGAATAATTAAAATAGTTCTGATCGGTGTTATGCCGCTTTTTTTGGCACTACCTGTTGCGGCGGCAGACCTTAAACTGGGTTATGTTGATGCGGTGAAGCTGTTTCAAGAGGCGCCACAGGCTGCGCAGTCAGAGGTGATGCTGCGTGAGGAGTTTTCTGCGCGTGAAAAGGAATTGCTGGATGGTCAGGATAAGGCTAAAGCACTGGAAGATCGCCTACGACGTGACGGTATGGTGATGAGTGACGCTGAGCGTAAAAAAATTGATAATGAACTGTTAGATATTTCACGCGATATGCGCCGTTCTCAGGAGGAATTTCGTGAAGACCTTAACCGTCGTCGTAATGAAGAGATTGCCAAAGTACAGGAATTTATCAAACAAGTTATCGATAAGATTGGTAGAGAAGAAGGGTTTGATTTGATCTTTTTTGAAGGGATTGCCTTTGCAAATCCTGAGCTTGAGATTACCTCAAAAGTACTGACTAGATTAAAAACGCTTTCTAAATAAGCCTGTAAAAGGACATCGTACTTGGGATTAACGCTGGAGCAATTGGCATCACGCCTGGAGTGTGAATTCGATGGCGATGCTGCTTGCCTGATCTCCGGCGTGGCTACGTTGGCAGATGCTGCTGAAGGTGAACTGAGTTTTTTAGCCAGTTCAAAATACCGAGCTGATCTGGATAAAACACAGGCATCGGCAGTCATTGTGGCGGAACGAGACCGTGTCGCCTGTCCGGTGAATGCGCTTATCGCAAAAGACCCCTATCTGATGTATGCACGAGCCGCACAGCTGCTCTATCCTGAGGTCTCTCATGAGGGCGGGGTGCACCCCTCGGCAATAGTGGACGCTGCTGCGCAGGTTGATCCCTCTGCGTGGATCGGTGCCCACTGTGTGATTGGGCCTGGTGTCACGATTGCTGCAAATACTCAGATTGGCCCAGGTTGTATCCTTGACCGTGATATTACGGTTGGTCGCGAGTGCCGTTTACTGGCGAATGTGATGATTCATGGCCACGCCTCATTGGGTGAGCGCTGCGTGATTCAGCCGGGGGCGGTGATTGGTAGTGATGGCTTTGGTTATGCGAATGATCAAGGGCGCTGGGTCAAAATCCCCCAGGTAGGCGGGGTGAGACTGGGTGATGATGTGGAGGTGGGGGCCAATACCACGATTGATCGTGGAGCGCTGAGTGATACGATTATCGAAAATGGGGTAATACTGGATAACCAGATCCAGATCGCTCACAATGTTCACATCGGTGAGTACACGGCGATTGCGGGTTGTACAGGGGTGGCTGGAAGTACGCATATCGGAAAGCGTTGTATGATTGGTGGTCATGTTGGCATTGTGGGGCATTTGACGATTGCGG
>Ga0316204_10006160_pt1 | contig 18777 bp, 13 predicted proteins | sample 6monrhotite_MG_2_FD_205661 | JGI IMG/M metagenome (GOLD analysis project Ga0316204, IMG submission 205661) | Microbial mat bacterial communities from mineral coupon in-situ incubated in ocean water Damariscotta River, Maine, United States -... | ecosystem: Environmental > Aquatic > Marine >...
TCCTCGCTTTTCGATTCAATCAGGCTGGCTTTAAAGTCACTTTAGCAGAAGATGGCTATGCAGCCCTTAAATTGATCGAAAATCAAGCATTTGACTTAATACTACTCGATATTATGATGCCTGGTTTAAGTGGGATCGATGTACTTCATGAAATACGAAAAAAACACTCTCTTATCAGTCTTCCTGTTATTATGGTAACGGCTGATGATTTAGATGAAAGTGTTGTCACCGCATTAGAAAATGGCGCCAACGATTATCTAACCAAACCATTAAATATTCCTGTTGCAAAGGCACGTATTAAAACGCAACTTACTTTAAAACACTTAGCTGCGCTAAAAGACGAATTTGTACGATTTGCTAGCCACGATTTAAAAAAACCGCTACTCGTAATGTTAGACATCGCATCAGAAATGAACAAAGAGATGCAAATAGGGAAACCAATAACAGCTGATAACCTGGAGTTACTGAATCTTATTCTTCGAACGGGTGAAAACATGCAATGGGTAATCGAAAAATTTCTAGATTCAGAGATAAACGCAGGCCCCGCACACAAGCTTAATCACAACGTAGTTAATCTTAATACAATCATTAGCAACTTATTGGATACTAATAGTAATTACGCTAAACAAAAAGAAATTAAACTTGAGATAGATTTGGATACGGCATTACCAAGTGTTCAAGCTGATGAGTTTTGTATTTCTCAGATACTCGAAAACTTAATTGGAAATGCAATGAAGTTTAGTCCAAGAGAGACCACAACAACTGTTCGTACTTATTCAGATGATGATTCTGTCTATGCTGAAGTTTGCGATGGTGGTCCTGGACTCACCGATGACGATATGAAAAAGCTATTTACACGCAACGCAAAATTGAGCAACAAACCTACAGGTAATGAAACAAGTTCTGGTATCGGTTTATCTATGTCTAAGCATTTTATTGACATGCATAACGGGAAAATTGGTGCAAAAAATAATCCTGGAAAAGGCGTTACCTTTTGGTTTAGCCTTCCTTTTAAACTCACTATTTAATCTTTATTCAAGCACCTGTATATGCGCTAATATTATTCGCTCATTTGAATCTGGATACAAATACTTCATGCGAAATATATTGCTGATTGGCACAATCAATTAGTACTCAAACTATAAGTCTGTTAAGAGAAAAATGTGCAGTTTGAGAAGACCTGGATAAATTACAGTAAATTTAGCCTATATTTAAAAAATACACCCACTTTAGTCAATATCACTGATGTCGAATGTTTATATCTTTTGGTTTATTAAAGAGGACAATCTGAATGTCTCTTCGAATTTTAATAGCAGTATGTGGAGCCCTGAGCCTTTTGGTAATAAAGCCTATGTCGGGATTCGCCGCAGAGGCTAATAAGGAATTGCGATTTGGTTCGGTGGCAATGGATGTGCCAACAGTGATGCACCATCGTTTAACACCATTAACTCAATATCTGACGAAGACCCTGGGTAAGCCTGTTCGATTGAAACTGGCAAATAATATGTCCGGCGCTATTGATGATGTTGCTACCGGTGCTGTTGATCTAGCCTATCTAACGCCTGTTGCCTATATAAAATCCAATAAAAAAGGCAATACTCGTTTAGTTGCTAAAACGGTGACCAAAGGTCGTGGCTCATTCAAGCTCATGATCGTGGTTAAAGAGAATAGTCCGATTAAATCGTTAGAGGATTTAAAGGGGCGCTCATTTGCGTTTGGCGATAAAGCTGCGCTCCTACAGCGTGCAGTGGTTGTGGGTTCAGGTACTAAGCTTGAATCATTGGGGACATATAAATTTCTGGGGCACTATGACAATATTGTAAGAGCGGTTATGCACGGTGCATTCGATGCTGGAATTTTGAAAGATACTAAAGCATACAAGTGGAAAGACAAAGGCATTCGTATCTTATATGCATCCGATGATTTACCACCTTATAACATTTCTGCGAGTAGCCAGGTAAGTGAACAGATGCTTGTTAAGTTGAGAGAGGCGTTTCTTTCACTTGATGCCAACAATGAGGAACACAAAAAAATAATCAAAGCTCTGGATAAAAAATACGACGGCTTTGCTAAAACATCTGATGCAGAATATGACGTGGTTAGAAAATTAGTTGCCCCATTTAACAAATAAGTATAATCAAGGTCCCTTGTGAGAATAGTAAATCGATGGTTTAAGCACCTCAGTGTAAGGTTGGCAATTATGTCAACCTTGCTCATTATCAGTGCGCTAACAATTTTTACATTTCTTTCCGCAGAAAAAGAAACGCGGACGCTTTCCGCCGAACTAAATAAGCAAGCGGTTGCGCTTGCAGAAAATATTGCGGCAAGCACGGCATCATATATTTTAGTTAAAGATTATACATCGCTTGAATCAATCTTGTTGCGTTCGGCTGATTTTCCAAGCGTTATTGATTTACAGGTTCTCAGTTATGATGGCCAAACACTCGGCGATGTTTATAAGGGTGATGATGGAGAAGTACAAACACGTTATGGCTTAAATTATACAATACCGGAAGGGAATCTGGATAGAAAAGTAGTCACTATGGAAACCAATGTTGTAGTATGGCAACCAGTAATATTGGGTGACTTAGTAGGTTGGGTACGTACTAATTATACACTTAATCGGATAAGGGAAGTTACAGCAGAAACTTGGAAACACAATATTATGTTGGGTGCCATTGTTACGTTGTTGACAATATTGACGTTGCTTCTTTATTTGAGAAGACCTATGACGTTAATTAAAAAAAGCGCAGAATTTGCAGATGGATTAGATGTTTATGCGGGCGATCAATTGGAGATTAAAGATGACTTCTATGAAATAAATCTTTTAACTTCTGCATTAAACAGGACCTCGAAAAATCTTAAAACAAAAGATGAATCGCTAAATGAGAAAATTTTAGAACAAAAAAGATTTACAGGAGAGTTAGAAAACAGAGTAATGGAAAGAACTGAAGAGCTTTTGATTGTCCGAGATGAAGCCGTTCAAGCAAATAAAAGTAAAAGTGAATTTTTGGCCAACATGAGTCATGAGATTCGTACGCCGTTGACAGCAATTATTGGGTTTTCAGAATCTTTGTTGGACTCAGATCAGACAATCAAAGATCGTGTTGATTCAATACATAGAATTATCCGAGCAGGAAAACACTTATTGCGCGTCATCAATCAAATACTTGATCTATCAAAGATTGAGGCGAATAAGCTGGAGATAGAAACAATACCGGTGTACTTGCCCGATGTGTTTAGAGATGTTTACTCGTTTGCTAATTTAATGGCGCAAGAAAAAGGTCTCAGTTTTTCGGTCGACTGCAACTATCCAATACCAGAGACGATACAAACAGATCCGGTTAGGTTAAAGCAAATATTGATAAATTTATGTAACAACGCGGTGAAATTTACTAATAAGGGTGGCGTGACAGTTAAAGCATCTTGTGACGAAGATAAGGAAATGCTTTCTATTAAAGTTAGCGATACGGGAATAGGATTAACTGAGGAACAGAAAGACAAACTGTTCAAACCTTTTTCTCAAGCAGATGGATCGACAACCAGGAAATATGGTGGCACCGGGCTTGGGCTGCACTTATCAAAGCAGTTTGCGGAAAAGCTTGGGGGTGACCTAAACGTAGAAAGTGCTTCTGATGTTGGTAGTAGTTTTATCTTGACAATTAGCACGGGCCCATTGGATGACATCGCTCAATTACAAGAGTCACCTGATTTTGAGCACATAGAAATGCCAAAAACCATTGAGAGTAATCAAACTCAACTCAATGGACTGGTCTTGTTAACAGAAGACAATCTTGACAATCAATGTCTTGTAACTCTTTACTTGAAGCGGCTTGGCTTGGAATATGCCATAGCTAATAACGGTAAAGAGGCCGTGGCTTTGGTGAATGAGATCAATCCGGATCTGGTTTTAATGGATATTCAAATGCCAGTGATGGATGGTTTAACAGCGACCAAGAAATTACGAAAAATGAATTTTAATGGACCAATTGTTGCACTTACAGCAAATGCCTTACAGCAACAAAAGCAAGAATGCTACGATGTGGGGTGTGATGATGTTTGCACCAAACCAATTGAGCAAAATGAACTTATCTGTATTTTATCTAAACATTTAACGTCCGCAACACCAAGTCAGACACATGAGTCACCAATTGTATCAACCTTACTGGAAGATAATTCAGATATGCTTGGTCTGGTGCTTAAGTTTACAGGAAAGCTCCCAGAAAAGGTTAATAGCATTTTAGCTGCATTTGAAAAGCGAGATATGACCTTGTTAAAATCAGAAGTACATACTCTAAAAGGCACTAGTGGAAACTTTGGTTATAAAGATATCTTCGAGTTATTGAAGCGTGTTGAATTTTTAATCGAAACTAATAATATCGATGCAATTCAATCAATATTGGAAGCGCTTCCTGCACTAGTGGGGCGAATCAATGAAGGTCTAAAACCCTATCATGATGAAGAGGAAGGTAATGTCAGTCCTTTTCCAAATAAAGATTAATTGATTGCAATAACTGGCTAGGGATACCGGCCAGAACACCAGCCAGATGACCAGTCCCGTTGAAAATTATATGTAAAACACGGTTTATATGTAGAAGTTTATATATAAAGGTCTGCTCTGGGAGTCCACAATGCCCTTCATTTGGTCGTTCCTGAATTCCCCCTTCCCCTGACAGAACTTATAACCTGCAAAAATACTACAATCGGTGCAAAGTGGCGACTTGACTGGTTCAATAGGTAGTCAGAAATAGCTGCTATAAACACCTTAGTGACAGGTTTATATTAATTCCGCATTACCACTACGGTTCAAAAAAACAGCCAAATTATGGTATCAGTCAATAGCCATTTTTATTTGCATGACTAAATTTAAAGATAAGGTTGTTGAATGGTTTGAAAGATTGAACTTTTTTTAGCAGAGAAAATTAACTTGAATAAAGTAGTCGCGACTTATGGTGAACAAAGTCGCTACTTATGATGTCTAAATCGCCTTTATGATGGAACACATAACAAAGTCGATCCGCTTAACCACATTTGCTGTCGCCACAATTTAAGCAGGTCATACAACCATCCATCATGACCAGGGCTTTGGTCTGACATTTGGTGCAGAGTTGTGCCTTTTCGGGGAAACTGCTGCTGTCGTTATCGGCACTGCTTTCAGTCTGGGCTTTGTTTTTTTCTTCGAATTCCTTGCGTTTGGCTTCAATCAGTTTTTTCTGATGTTCGTCCAGTTCATGGTCCTTGAGCATGCCGATAAACTTCATGTGTGACTCAATGGCGCAGCCGATTTCAGCCACCAGAGAGGGCATAAAAACGCCACCTTTTTTAAAATAGCCGCCCTTGGGATCGAATACCGCCTTTAATTCTTCTACCAGGAAGCAGGCGTCACCACCCTTACGAAATACCGCCGAGATGACACGGGTCAGTGCCAGAACCCATTGGAAGTGTTCCATGTTTTTGGAGTTGATAAACACTTCATAGGGTCGACGTTCTTCATGCTCCGTCCCCATATTAAGAATCATATCATTAATAGTAATGTACAAGGCATGTTCAGATTGCGGTGTTTTGATTTTGTAGGTTGAGCCAAACAGCATTTCCGGGCGTTCCAGATTTTCATGCATACTTTCCCGGTCATCAATTTGTGCATCATTGCATGACTCGGCTGGTTGGACATTGGTATCTTCTTCTGTCAGTACTTTGTAGCCAACAATTTTACTGTCTATTTTGAGTGCCATGGTTATAGCCTTTTAAATTGGTTTCTTAAAACTTGCTCTGATTAAAACTTGTCAATTTTAAAACTTTCCGTAGTAGCCTTCTTTCAAAGCATCAAAAAGATTGGCTGCAGTATGCATTTCACCATCATACTCAATTTCTTCATTGCCTTTGAGTTCAACGGTTTCACCATTTTCCAGGGTAAACTGGTAAGTGGTTTTTTCCAGATCTGCTTCTTTTACCAGAACGCCCTGGAAGGCTTCCGGGTTAAAGCGGAAAGTGGTGCAACCTTTGAGACCTTTATCATAAGCATATTCATAGATATTCTTAAAGTCTTCATAAGGATAGTCAGTGGGCACATTGGCTGTTTTTGAGATGGAAGAATCAATCCATTTCTGAGCCGCGGCCTGAACATCAACATGCTGTTTCGGATGAATACTATCCGCGGTAATAAAATAATCGGGCAATTTTTCGGCCGGATTATCAGAAAAAGGCATGGCATCAGGATTGACCATTTCTCGATAGGCCAGTAGTTCAAAGGAAAAAACATCCACTTTTTCTTTGGTCTTTTTCCCTTCACGGATGACATTACGGGAATAGTGATGGGCAAAACTGGGTTCAATACCATTGCTGGCGTTATTGGCCAGAGACAGTGAAATAGTGCCAGTGGGTGCAATGGAACTGTGATGGGTAAAACGGGCCCCGGTTTCAGTAAGTTCTTGCACCAGTTCAGGTTCTTCTTTTGCTAATTGCTGCATATAACGACTGTATTTGGCATGCAGAACCTTACCTGGAATCTTGTCACCCGCCTTGAAACCATCCGCAATCATTTCAGGACGTTTGTGCAAGATTTCACCGGTGACGGTAAACATTTGATCCATAATTTTCGCAGGACCTTTTTCTTTCGCCAGTTCAAGACCGGCTTTCCAGCCTTCAATGGCCATAACTTTGGTGACTTCTTCAGTAAACGCCAGAGATTTGTCATCACCGTATTTCATGCCCATCATGGTGCAACTGGAGCCTAGGCCCAAATAGCCCATACCATGACGTCGCTTGTTGTTAATTTCATCACGTTGTTGCGGTAACGGAAGACCGTTGATTTCCACCACATTATCCAGCATGCGGGTAAAAATACGGACTGTTTTTCGGAACGTGTCCCAGTCAAATGATGCTTCTTCTGAAAAAGGTTTGTCAATAAAACGGGTCAGGTTGACCGAACCAAGCAGGCAACTGCCATAAGGTGGTAACGGTTGCTCTCCGCAGGGATTGGTGGCACGAATCGTTTCGCAGAACCAGTTGTTATTCATTTCATTGACTTTATCTATCAGAATAAAACCGGGTTCCGCATAGTCGTATGTGGAGGACATAATGATATCCCACAAACGACGTGCCTGAATGGTACGGGCGATACGACAGGCAACCAGGCCATCATTATTAATGATATAACCGTCTTTATTAGGCAGGTCACGCCAGACAATTTGCTCTGGATTGCTCAGCTCCAGTTTATCTTGCTGAATTTCTTTTTCGGTAACCGGGAAAGATAAGGCCCAGGTGCCATCATTTTTCACCGCTTCAACAAATTCAGTGGTGATCAATAAGGATAAGTTGAACTGTCTTAAACGACCGTCTTCACGTTTAGCGCGGATAAAATCAATGACGTCCGGGTGACCAATATCAAAAGTCGCCATCTGGGCGCCACGACGACCACCTGCGGAGGATACGGTGAAACACATCTTGTCATAAATATCCATAAAGGACAAAGGACCGGAGGTATAGGCACCGGCACCAGAGACGTAAGCATCTTTGGGACGCAGGGTCGAAAACTCATAACCAATGCCACATCCGGCTTTCAGGGTCAGGCCCGCTTCATGCACCTTGCCAAGGATATCATCCATTGAATCGCTGATAGTACCGGATACCGTACAGTTAATCGTGGAGGTGGCAGGCTTATGCTCTTGCGCCCCGGCATTGGAAATAATACGGCCGGCTGGGATCACACCCTGACGCAAGGCCCATAAAAATTCCTTGTAGTACAGGTCCTGATTTTTTTTACCCTGTTCGACATCGGCCAGAGCTCTGGCAACTCGTTTATAAGTTTCGTCAATATTTTCATCAACCGGGTCACCATCCTTAGTTTTTAAACGATATTTAGTGTCCCAGATGTCCATAGAGGCATCTTGAAGTGGTATTTCTGTTACGGTATTGGGTATGGCATGTAATTGTGCAGTCATTGCTGAAAATCCCCGGTTCGAAAATCTGACTAAATTAAAGTGTCGAGAAAAAAGTATCCGCTAAGGTCCTGAAACTTTTATTGTTTTAGGATGAATTGGCGTTATGTTGTGTTTTTTGTGTTCTTTGACACAAGATATTGTGTTCTGAAGTGCAAATCGTAGTTTTTTAATGTGCTCAGGTCAAGTCTTTTTGTAATAAAAAATACACTTTTTTGTCACAAAAAATATGGACATTTTTAAAACTCAGGCAGGACAAGGGATCCAGCTAATTTTAGTATATTAGCATTTTATATGGGCTTTGATTAAAAAATAACAAAAAGGTTATTTTTTAATCAGATTAACAAGATTTTCGAAGCACTTTATCCACGCTCACTAATGCTTGATCCTTGGAAAAGCATACTTTGAGCTTTTGTCCGCTATGCAGTTCAGACGCTGATTTAATGAGTGCATTGTTTTCATCTTTGGCTAGACAATAACCACGACCCAGGGTCGCCAGGGGACTGAAGGCATCCATTTCCCGAGCCAGGGAGGCAATTTTCTGCTGCATGGATTCAAAGCGGGGATGCAGGCTTTGCTCCAGACGTTGTTGCAAAAAATTAAGGCGGGTTAATTGCTGCTTTAGGGTATGCAGTGGCGAATGCTGTTGCAGGCGGGCTTCAAAAGTAAGTACTTTTTCCTGACGTAATTGTAATTGCAGTCCCAGCTGTTGTTCCATGCGATTAGCCAGATCGTCAATGCGCTGAGCCACGTCTTCCAGATAGCGACCGGGATGTTTGAGTCGCTTGCGCTGCCATTGCAATTGTTGCTGCAATGACAGCAACTGACGATTGATCAAACTGCTTAACTGGTTTTCTATTCCCTGTAGCCAGTTCAGCCATTCACTTTGATCCGGACTGACCAGTTCCGCTGCCGCGGAAGGTGTCGGTGCCCGGACATCGGCGACAAAATCACAGATGGTAAAATCCGTTTCATGGCCGACCGAGCTGACCACCGGAATGGGACAGTCATAAATTGCCTGGGCCAGATGTTCATTGTTAAAGGCCCACAAATCCTCAATGGAACCACCACCGCGGCCAATAATGAGGACATCACAAAGTGCTTGCTGTTGCGCCTGTGCCAGTGCGTGAAATAATTGTTCCGGGGCTTCATCACCCTGCACCTGAGAGGGATATATAATCACTGGCAGGGCCGGAAAACGTCTTTGCAAAACATTGATTATATCGTGTAAGGCCGCACCACTGGAGGAGGTAATAATACCGACACAATGGGGCAGTTCAGGCAGTGCTTTTTTGTGCTGCTGGTCAAACAAACCCTGGGCCTGTAATTTTTGTTTTAACTGTTCATAAGCTCTTTGCAGGGCGCCGACACCGGCATCTTCCATGCTATCCACAATCAGCTGAAAATCACCTCGCGCCTCATACAGACTTACCCGAGCCTTAACCAGAACCTGACTGCCTTCACCGGGGACAAAGCTCAGACGTTGATTATTTTGACGAAACATGGCACAACGCACCTGGCTTTGCTCATCTTTTAGGGTAAAGTACCAGTGTCCGGAACGGGGAGTCGCCAGATTGGATATTTCACCGGACACCCAGACCGCCGGAAAATTATATTCCAGTACACTTTTGACATTGCGGGTGAACTCGGAAACAGAAACAATTTTGCTTTCGGGTAGATTAATCATCGGGCTATCATACCGGAGAAAGTCCTGGATTTAAAATCGCTGTGCTATTCGGCCGAGCAGGATAAGTCATTTTATCAGGTTCTTATTGGAAAGATAAAAACTTTGATTCTTTTCCAGTTAAAAACAGTATGCTATAATGTTCTGTTATCAAATTAACTTTCATTTGGAGGGATTTCCCCTTATGCGAATCGTTGAAGAAGCGCTTACCTTTGATGATGTTCTACTTATTCCAGCATTTTCTGATGTACTGCCAAAAGAAGTCAGCCTGGCCACCAAAATAACCAAAGATATCAGTTTGAATATCCCTATGGTTAGTGCGGCAATGGATACGGTAACTGAGCATCGGATGGCAATTGCCATGGCACAAAATGGTGGTATCGGCATTATTCATAAAAATATGACTGCCGAAGAACAAGCTAAGGAAGTCATTAAGGTTAAAAAGCATGAAAGTGGTGTGGTAAAAGATCCTATTACTGTTTCCCCGGATATAACCATCCGTGAGGTAATGGAACTGACCCGGAAAAAGAAGATTTCCGGTGTGCCGGTTGTTAAAGGTGATGATCTGGTCGGGATTGTCACCAGTCGGGATCTGCGTTTTGAAACGCATCTGGATGATGCGGTGAGCACTATTATGACACCAAAAGAGCGCCTGGTGACAGTGGGTGAAGGGGCGGTCAGGCAGGAAGTGCTGGATTTACTGCATGAAAGCCGGATCGAAAAGGTTCTGGTGGTCAATGATAAGTTCCAGCTTCGAGGCATGATCACTGTCAAAGATATGCAAAAAGCTTCGGATTATCCTAACGCCTGTAAAGATGAGCAGGGGCGTTTACGCGTAGGCGCTGCGGTTGGAGTCGGTGCCGATACCGATGAACGGGTTGCGGCCCTGGTTGCAGCGGGTGTCGATGTTCTGGTTGTTGACACGGCTCATGGACACTCCAAAGGTGTGATTGATCGGGTTGCCTGGGTGAAAAAGAAATTCCCTCAAGTACAGGTTATTGGTGGTAATATTGCCACTGCCGCCGCTGCCAGGGCGTTGGTGGATGCTGGTGCTGATGCGGTGAAAGTGGGTATTGGTCCTGGCTCCATCTGTACTACCCGGATTGTTGCCGGTGTTGGTGTGCCACAAATTTCAGCCATCAGCAATGTTGCTAAAGAACTCGAAGGTACTGGTGTGCCGGTTATTGGTGATGGCGGAATCCGTTATTCCGGTGATTTTTCTAAAGCTATTGTGGCCGGTGCTTCCTGCTGTATGTTCGGCAGTGTTTTTGCCGGTACTGAAGAAGCTCCCGGTGAAGTTGAGTTGTTTCAGGGACGTTCCTATAAATCCTACCGTGGTATGGGCTCAATGGGGGCCATGTCACAGCAGCAGGGTTCCAGTGACCGCTATTTCCAGGAAAGCAGTGATGCGGACAAATTGGTACCAGAAGGTATTGAAGGCCGCGTCCCGTTCAAAGGCGGAATGCAGCCGGTGATTCACCAGATGCTGGGAGGCTTACGCTCATCAATGGGTTATACGGGCTGTGCGGATATTGATAGCATGCGCAGCAAACCGGAGTTTGTGCGGGTGACAAATGCCGGTATGGTAGAAAGTCACGTTCATGATGTGACCATTACCAAAGAAGCACCCAATTATAGAACCTGATCCGTTTTGGGATAGTCCAGAATAAGGCCGGTATTCCCGGCCTTATTTTATTATGAGCAACAGCCCACGGTTTATCTCTTATTTTAAAGTACTGGAAAGCAGATGACACAAAATATTCATGACCATCGTATTCTTATTCTTGATTTTGGCTCTCAATATACTCAGTTAATTGCCCGACGGGTTCGCGAAGCGGGTGTCTATTGTGAAATTCATCCGTCAAATTATGATGCTGAAGCCATTCGCTCTTTTGCTGCCAAAGGCATCATTCTTTCCGGAGGTCCTGAAACGGTGACAGCCACTGATACCCCCAGAGCATCGGATGCAGTATTCGAACAGGGAGTTCCGGTACTGGGTATTTGTTATGGCATGCAAACTATGACGGAACAATTAGGTGGTAAGGTCGAAAATGCCGACCATCATGAATACGGCTATGCTCAGGTTCGGGCACATGGTCATACACAATTACTCAGAGACATTGAAGATCATGCGACCGAAGATGGTTATGGGATGCTGGATGTCTGGATGTCCCATGGTGATCGGGTGGTGGAAATGCCTGAAGGCTTCAAACTGATGGCCAGCACTGCCAATGCCCCTATCGCCGGAATGGCCGATGAGTCGCGGCATTTTTATGGTATCCAGTTTCACCCGGAAGTGACCCACACCAAGCAGGGTAAACGTATCTTCAATCGCTTTATCGTTGACATCTGCGGCTGTGAGACCCTATGGAATTCCGGCAACATTATTGACGATAGCATTAAAAACATCCGCGAGCAGGTGGGTAGCGATGAAGTGGTGCTGGGGCTTTCCGGTGGCGTTGATTCATCGGTCGTCGCAGCGCTGTTGCATAAGGCTATTGGTGAGCAATTGACCTGCGTATTCGTTGATAATGGCTTGTTGCGTCTGCATGAAGGTGATCAGGTGATGAGTATGTTTGCCCAGCATATGGGCATAAAAGTCATTCGTGTGGCTGCCGAACAACGTTTTCTGAGTAAACTGGCCAATATCGATGATCCGGAAAAGAAACGAAAGATCATTGGCCATGAATTTATTAATGTCTTTGATGAAGAAGCGGGCAAGCTCAGTAATGCGAAATGGCTGGCGCAGGGTACCATTTATCCGGATGTGATAGAATCCGGTGGCCAGAATGGCACGGCTCATTTGATCAAATCACATCATAATGTCGGCGGTTTGCCTGATGATATGGAGCTGGGGCTGGTTGAACCTTTGCGGGAATTATTCAAAGACGAGGTTCGGGAACTGGGACTGGAACTGGGGCTGCCCTATGACATGGTCTATCGCCACCCGTTCCCCGGCCCTGGTCTGGGAGTGCGAATTCTGGGTGAAGTGAAAAAAGAATATGCCGATATTCTGCGTCAGGCGGATGCTATTTTTATTGAAGAACTGCATAAGAATGATTTGTACCACAAGGTTTCACAGGCGTTTGCGGTATTCCTGCCGGTTAAATCCGTAGGTGTTAAAGGCGATGGTCGTTGTTATTCTTATGTCATCGCTTTACGCGCTGTTGAAACTATTGATTTTATGACGGCACGCTGGGCGCATCTTCCTTATGAGGTTCTGGAAACCATTTCCAGCAGGATTATTAATGAAGTCGATCAGGTAACCCGTGTCAGTTACGATATTTCATCCAAGCCACCTGCAACCATCGAGTGGGAGTAAAGACATTCTTTTGGATGCACAGCTGACGGACGAACACTGGATGCGACATGCCCTTACTCTGGCGCATAAGGCGGCTGAGTTGGGGGAAGTGCCAGTAGGTGCAGTACTGGTTAAGGATGGAGAATTGCTGGCAGAAGGCTGGAATCAGCCCATTAGTCATAATGATCCCACTGCCCATGCGGAAATCATGGCGATCCGTATGGCCGCTCAGTTACAGTCAAATTATCGTTTACCAGGCACGACTCTTTATATCACCATCGAACCCTGCAGCATGTGTGCCGGGGCTATTGTCCATGCTCGAATTGCACGGGTGGTTTTTGGGGCATTGGAACCCAGAGCCGGGGCAGCCGGCAGCGTGATTAATTTACTGCAAAATAGCCATTTCAATCATCAAACAGCTTTCACATCGGGGATATTGGCAGAGGAATGCGGACAGGTTTTAAAAGACTTCTTCGCCGCTCGAAGAAAAAATAAGGCAAGTGGCAGTTTACCAGGCAATGGCCGGTAAGCTGCCAGTCATTAAGTTTACTGACCTTTGATTTCCAGCAGCTCAATATCAAAAATCAAAGTGGCGCCGGGTGCAATAACCGGAGCTGAACCCTGATCGCCATAGGCCAGATCGGAAGGAATGGTCAGACGCCATTTGGAACCGACAGGCATTAATTGCAGGGCTTCAATCCACCCCTGAATCACGCCGTTGACTGGAAATTGTGCCGGCTCACCTCGATTCACTGAACTGTCAAAAACGGTTCCATCTATCAAGCTACCATGATAATGAGTCACAACCATATCGCTCTGAGTGGGCTTAGGACCGCTGCCTTCAGCGATGATTTCATATTGCAGGCCGGAATCAGTAACGATAACCCCTTCTTTTTTGGCATTTTCTTGAAGGAATTCCTGGCCAGCCTTCTTGTTTGCTTCGGCCGCATTAGCTGCTTCAGATTGAACCAGTTGATTGATTGCGGAGAAAGCCGCCTGCATTTCATCTTCAGCGAAACGTAGTGCCTCGTTATTAAAAATATCACTGATACCAATAACCAGCGCATCCAGGCTAAAACCAGGAAATGATTGACCTTTTACCTGCTGGCCAAGTTGTAAGCCGATGCCGTAGCTGACTTTATCTGCATCTGATGTGATTGAATATTCTGTATTACTCATAAGTTTTACTCAGTTTCCCATAGTTTACCGGAATTGCTTATACCCGTTTAGTTTTGCCAAATCAGGCGACTTAAAAACCGATTATTATAACACAGCCATAGTAAAATTGGCCCAGGGAACTGAAGTTATTTCCTGGCAGCTTAATTTAAATTAAAATCTTTTTTATTCAGATGCTTAGGTTTAAACGCGGGTGAGCGTTTGGTGACTGGATCGCAGTATTGTACCTGGTTTCTGCCGGTCATCTTTGCCTGTTGCAAAGCGAAGTCGACACATTGCAGAACTTCTGTGAGCGCTCGGTTTTCCTGCGCGGTTGAAAAACCAATACTGACCGTAATGCCGAATTTAAATCCATTAACCTTGAAAACATATTCGGAAATGGTGTTGCGAATTCGTTCGGCAGTGATATTGGCGCCATGAACTTCAACTTCCGGGAGAATCATAATGAACTCATCGCTATCATAACGTGCCAGGAAGTCTGTCGGGCGAATAGCTTCTTCGAGCATTTTGGATATCTGGATCAAGGTTAGATCACAAACATGTTCACCATAATTCTGGCCCACAGAACCCAGGTGATCGACATCGATTAACATCAAACTGTAGCGGGTATTATAACGTTGATGACGATTATGCTCATCTTTCATGCGCTCAATAAAACTGCGTTTATTATTAAGTTGAGTCAAATCATCCTTTTGAGAAATTTCTTCTATAATGGCCTGATCTTCGTGTAACATCTGGGCTAACATATTGTAGGTTGTTGCAATCGATTCAAATTCACTATAACTATCTAACTTAAGCGTTTTGACTTCATTACTACGGGAAAATTTTGCCGCCCATTGCTCCAGTTCCGTGATTGGACTTAAAATGGAACGGTTTAAAAATATAGTGGTTGCCAGGGTAGAAATGTAAACCAGCAGAAACACAAAACTGATCAGTAACAGGGCTTCAATTTTCAGTTCCTTGGCTTTTTTAAAACGAATTTTTACCTTGTTCTGCATTGCCAGATGCAGTTTATCCAGAGCTAATGTGGTCTCAATGACATATTGATAAAAACTTTGTAATAGATGATGGGGGATGTGACTGTCGGTGGTATTGCGCTCTTTAAAAATTTTAATGGCCGTGCGATGAGCATTACGCCAGTTTAAATAAGCACTACGATAGATGTCATTGGCTAGTGAGTGAGTTTGTTGCTCAAGGGTTATGGGATTGACCAGAGATTGTTTGATTTCATTGCTTAATTTCAGAAATTCTTCTTTGTCATCCAGTCCTTTATCGGTCAGATAGCGGTTAAAGGGCAGTACTGTTTTCTGTATTTTATCCTTGAGTTCGGTTACCGGAATGACCTCAGAAACCACTTCTTCAATGGCAAGATTAAAGGCCTGGGTAGATTTCTGAAAAAAGAAAAAACCAATACCACCAAGTATAAAAAGCGGTAGAATAATGACGAGAATGCTGAAATTAAGACGATTTTTCAGAGAAGGTGCAGACATAATTCTTTTACTGACAGTCGTATTTGCCAATTTGCTGGATGAATTAGGCATCAATCAGGCTTTAATCGCTTATAGAGAATGAAAATTTGCATTATATTAGCATATACATAAAATCAAAGCACAATTTCTTGCCAGGGAAATAGCCTGCAGGGCCCATATTAGAGTGCAGAAGGGATAGCTTCCAACGCTTTTATTGGTTTTTTGGGTGTTTGTTCCCGCCATTCACGGGAAACCTGCCATTTCAGTATGTCATAATAACTGCGGATATTTTCAACATACTTCACTGCTTCATCGCCTCGAGCATAGCCAAAACGCATTTTTTCATGCCATTTTTTCTTTCTTAATAGTGGCAAAGTTTGTTTCAGGTTAATCCATTTAGTTTCATCTTTACCACGTTCTTTGGTTAAGTTCATGGCGTCACGAACATGCCAATAGCCAAGATTATAGGAAGCCAGAGCAAAAAGGTTTCGATCGGGTTGTTGGACATTTTCGGGCAGCTTTTTTAGCAGTTTTGCAAAATAGTAGGCGCCACCGAAGATACTTTGATGTGGTTCAACCCGATTATTTACACCGAGATATTTAGCGGTTGCCAGGGTTAACATCATAATGCCGCGTACGCCGGTTGGTGAGACTGCTTGTTGGTTCCAGTGAGATTCCTGATAGCCCATCGAAGCCAATAATATCCAGTCCAGGTCGTTATCTTTCCCGGCTTTTTCAAACCATGGCTGAAAATCTGGCAATCTGGTCTTTATGTGTCTGAGGTAGACACGAGTACCGACATAGTCAAATGATTTGATATGGCCAAAATGTTGCTCGATCAGGCTTTGTAATTGACCGCTTTTTTGTTGTTGTTTGAGAAACTTATTGGCGGCATTATAAAGTGAACGATCATCTGTTTTGGCAAATGCCCAGGCAATTTTCTGTGCCTGGTTGATATCAAAGGCAACACGCAATTCGGGGTAAAAACGGCGATTAATCTTGATTTCATCGGAACTGACAATGGTAAAATCAATCAATTTCTCATCAACCAGTACCATTAAATCTTCTGGTGACGCCTCTCTATTAATTATCCAGTCCAGCTTAGGATAATCTTTTTTCAGTGCCTCTAGTTCTGAATTAAGATTGTCGTCATCTGATATTTCAATACTCAGATTTTCAATATCGCTGATGCGTTTGGGACGGCGGGTAGTGGAACGATGCACCAATTTGTGAGTGACTTCGTGGTAGGGTTCGGTAAAAAGATAGCTGTTTTCTCTACTCGGGCTAATAGTCAACTTGGCTGCCGCAAAGTGACCTCTGCTCTGGGAAAGTTTATTGAGCAATTCTTTAGCATTGGGTTCAATGATGATGGTTAATTCAACGCCTAATGAATCACTGAAGCGTTTGAGCAGATCGTATTCAAATCCAGTCGGGCCGAATGGCCCTTCATAGAAAATACTCGGTGAGTTACGGGTTAGAACTTTTAGTTCACCGCTTTTTTTTACTCGTTCCAACACGGTTGGTGGTTCAATACAGGAACTTAGAACCAATGAAACAAGTAGAAGAAGAATCAATCGCATCGGTCTGTGAGTCGTTTATCCCTGTGAATGTATAAGTTTGTCCCGGTGGTTAAGCCGTTCTTAGGTCTTTTTCAAGCATGATTTCAAACATTGGTATCAATAGCTAATGTTGTATGTCATGTTTGAACTCATTGGTGGTATTCATGGCCTTGTGCCAACCGATAGTAAACCCTTCAATCAAGGCCTGGATAAAATCAATGAGCAGCATAATAATGTCAGACAGCAGTTCAAAAAAAGTATCGATGACGGTATTTTTCAAAGTTTTTAATGAATACCGGGTTCCTTTGATAATTGCCAGCAGTGTTTGATACAACAATTCTATGACAAATAAAGTCACCAATGAATAAACGATGGCAATCTTTTCAAGCACAGCAAACATAAAAGCACCTCATAATATTTCGGTTTTCCGACGGATACTTCATTGGATAATAAAGTAAAATCATAGCGAAAGTGGTTTATTTTTTATTAATTTTAGCAGGAAATTCTGGAAAATCTGTATTATGCGGGATACTTTTAGCGATAAATTGATAAAAACTGTCGACTCGTTACAAATAATGTCCATTTATTAGAGGGTTAATCTATAGTAGAATTAAAAAATTGATAAGAACAGGTATCGAGGAAGATGGCGGAGGAGTGGTTGTAATGACGGAACGAATGTTCAGAATCTTTTTAGGAGCAGGCCTGTTTATTCTGCTATATATCAGTTCCATCACCGGTCGATCGGATCTTATTCAGTTTTACATTGCTTTACTGGCTTTTGAAGGCATTACCAATTGGCGTATTCCAGTCTTATTAACCCGTTTAAAAAATAAAACATCCTCTAAAAAGTGTGTTCAGAACGATAGCTCAGCAAATTCAGCAAGTTATAGTATTCCTTTTGAAGCAGAGCGGGTAATGCGTCTGGTGGTTGCTTTAATTCTTGTGCTTCCTTTGTTTTTTACAGCAGATATAATATGGGTAATCCCATGGTTTGTTGCCAGCATGCTGTTATTGGCCGGAGTGACAAATATTTGCCCGATGGTGATGTTTTTTCGATGGCTAGGTTTTAAGTAATGCCCAATCCGGTGATAGAAAAGGTGCTTGTGAAACCACTAAAAAATTCGGTTGTTACCGATGACTGGAGCAAAAACTGGCAGGCCAGTATCGCGGTAAAAATCACTGCCGTTGTGATGTGGGCTATTATTCCCTTTGGTTTTGTTATTGCGTTATTATTGGTTAACAATATAAAAAATGACCTTGAAGCTTCAATTGATGATGATGCTGAAATTTTACTCAATAGCGCCAGAATTTTATTGTCTGATAACAATTCCTATAATTCTTCCAGAACAGTCAAAACACTAAAAACAAAACTGCATAAATCTGTTTATTGTAAAATCAATTTGTCAGTGGATAATTCCTCACCAATTGTTATTACGACCAATGATTTTAACCCGGACAGTCAAACGATCGAGAAAACCTATTTTTTTACCACTATACTGGAGGGTGATGCACAAGAGCTGGCACTGACTTTGTCGCATCAGCCGATAGAAACTATAATGATTAAACATCGCTCGAATATTATCGTGCTGATGATTATCATTGTTATTGTGCTTGGGCTGGTATTAACTTGGGTTATTCGTTTACTGGTGTA
>Ga0316204_10006162_pt1 | contig 18743 bp, 18 predicted proteins | sample 6monrhotite_MG_2_FD_205661 | JGI IMG/M metagenome (GOLD analysis project Ga0316204, IMG submission 205661) | Microbial mat bacterial communities from mineral coupon in-situ incubated in ocean water Damariscotta River, Maine, United States -... | ecosystem: Environmental > Aquatic > Marine >...
CGCGGCCTTCATTGCGCTGGCGATTTTGTCTTTTGCGGCTTCGGGACTGGCCTATTATCAGGGTAAGTTTTTTGCCTATCTCGGGCTGATTGGCGGCATTATTGTGCCGCTTCTGGTCACCACCGGATCGTCAAATGCCTGGGGATTATTTCCCTATTTACTGGTGATCATTACTGCCAGCCTCTGGGTATCCCGCCAAAAAGCCTGGATTGATGTCGCCGCCACCACTTTGATTTTGGCCCTGATGTGGGTGATCATCTGGATTCCCACCAATTGGCAGACCGGCGATAGTGTCCCGGTTGGCCTCTATTTGCTTCTGCTCGGTGCGCTGAATAATATTCTGCTCGGCGGCGCCTGTCCTGAAAGACTGACCGATCCCACCTATAAAGGCATGATCAGCCGGAATGCGATTACCCTTGTTTCAGATATGGTCATGCTGGCCAGTGTCATTCTGCTCGTCAGCATTGTCCGGCTTGATCATTATGGCATGATGGGGCTGATGCTGATCACTTTTGGCCTGCTGGGCCAGGCCTATGCCGTTCACCGATCGCCTGTTAATGACACCGGCGGCGTGATGGCTATTTTTGGCGTCCTGTTTCTCTTCGCCACCTGGCATGTGCCAAATTTGATAGAATTTAAAAGCGCGCTGCCCGCCTTTGACCGGCTTGATACCGCGTGGGCGCCCACATCACCGCCGGGTCTTGATAAATTCATCATCAGTGTTTTGATTTTCACAGCTTTTACCAGCGGCGCGATTTTCCTGCGCCTGCGCCATTTGATGCGCCGGAATGTCTGGGCCGCCATGGGCAATATCGTACCGGTGGTTATGCTGATCCTCACTTATTGGCGGGTGGAAGACTGGGGCACCAGCCTGACATTTGCTTTTGCCGCCCTTATTCTGGCCTGCCTGCTTGTCATTGCGGTGAACAGGCTCCATTCAGAAGACAGCGAAAAAAATCTGACGCCCATTGCAGCCTATGCCGCCGGAGCCACCACCATGATCGCGCTGGGTATTGCCATGATCCTCAGGGACGCGTGGCTCACTTTTGCCCTCGCGCTGCAAATTGTCGCCCTTGCCCATATCTGGCGGATGACCGGGGTCAGTGGGCTGCGAAGATTGGCCTTGATTCTGGCCAGCATCATACTTTTTCGGCTCTTCCTTAACGAAAATATCTTTGATTATGGCTCGCATCAGCCCATGTCCGCCATCAACTGGTTATTTTACGGTTATGGTTTGACCGCCGCCTGTTTTGCCTATGCCGCCCATATTTTCAAGCCGGAAGGGGCAGAAGACCGCTTGATGTCGGTCTTGAAAGCCGGTGCCATTTTGCTGACAATTGCCTTTGTCACCCTTGAAATCAGGGTGTTATTCAGCAGGGGTCATTCATTATTGTCCCAGACAACCGTTCTGGAAACAGCCCTGCAGGCCATTAACTGGGGCGCGGCCACGACACTTCTCTTCTGGTATGAAGTAAAGAATAACGATCCGTTGCTCGGTAAACTCAGGCGTTTTATGACGGTCTTCGGCCTGCTCGGTCTGATCATTGGCGGCGGTATCCTGAATAATGTCTTCTTCAGAAAGGTTGATGTCGGCACGACGCCAATTTTTAATCTTCAACTGCTGCAGTTTTTCATCCCCGGCCTGCTCTATGGTTTCAAGGCATTCATTGCCCAGCGCGCCGGAAAAAGCCGAAGTTTGAAATTTTATGGCAGCATTGCCTTTCTGGTGATGTGGTTCTGGGGGACGGCGGAAATCTATAACTATTTCCACCCGGAAGGTTTTGTTTATGAAATTACAGATTGGGAATGGTATGCCTATTCACTGGTCTGGCTGGTCTATGCCGTCCTGTTACTGCTGGCCGGGTTAAGGTTTCAGCAGGAAAAAATCCGTAAAGCGGGCCTTGCAATGCTCGCCGTCGTCGTGCTGAAAGTCTTCCTTGTCGATATGAATCAATTGGAGGGACTGTCCCGCGCCCTATCCTTCATCGGACTGGGCGGCGCGTTGATTGGTCTTGGATATTTATATCAAACCTTGAACAGGACAGCTGAAAAACCCTAAAGCATTTCAAGAAACCGGGCGGCGGAATCCAGTTCTTTTTTCATGTTATTCTGGCGGATTTGAGCTTCCTCGTCCCGGCCCCATTGGGCGGTCTGGTAATTTTCATCCAGCTGTGCCGCGTCCCATGCCTGCTGCGCCGAAATATTCCCGCCGAGCATATTCAGGGCGATAACAACCGAACCGCAAAGGGTGGCAATGGTATAAAAAGCCGCAAGGCGAAAGCTATCGAGGCCGGCCAGAAAATATTCAAGTTTGGCCAATTGCTGCATTTCCTGCTGAACGTGCAAAATTCCTGTGGTCACAGTCAGGGTCATATCATGATGCTGTTGCGTCCAATCCAGAAGCGGTTGCCATAACCTGTCCTGATGCTGCGCCAGATCTTGCGGAGAGGCCGCCCGGTAGCAAAGCAAATCTGTGCCAGCATATCTGACCAGTTCGCAAATCAGGTCATCTGTTCGCCCGGCCACCCGATCAAGGGCTGTATTCTGGAGCTTGGCCATCGGCATGCTCGCCGGATCAACTTTATCGGCCTGCGCGTTCCATTCCATGCAAATAGCCTCGGCCAAGACCTTGGTCGGGCTAAGGTTAGGTCTTTTTTCCGGCGTCTTTATCGGGCGACCGTCCAATTGCACCATAAAACCACGCTCTGCCGGGACAACCGTGGCTGTTTGATAAAAGCGTTTCATAAAAGCCTTACATCCCCTGAAAAATACGCTGCGCGGCATAGATCATCATGACAACAGTCGGATAAAATGTCACCGCAAAACCAAAAGCCCGCGATAAGGGACTTTGATGATAGCCAATCCAGAAACACAGGCGGCCCACCATGAAAAGACTGACCAGGATCGGGATGATCTTCATCTGACCGCTATCCGCCGTGGCCGCAAAAGCCATATGGGCGATCACCATCAGGACAAGCTGTTCCAAAGTATTTTGAATATACCGCAGATTTATCGTGATGGCGGCGGATAAACCATCCGCCCGGCCATCGATCGCTGCTTCAGAAAAAAACCGCTGCCCAGCCACCAGCATAATGCCAAACAACAACATCATAGCCGCAAATAATTCACATTTAGCCGCATAAGCGAGGCGATCCTCCACCCCCGGCCATAGGGGCAGCTCAATCGTGATAAAGTCATAGCCCATCCAGACCCACAAAGCACAAAAAACCGCCCCGGCAACCATGCCGATCCGCACATCTCTCTGTTGTTTATTCAGGGGCTTCATAGCATTGCCTCATCATCAAATGGATCGCTTTTGTCCTTTTTGTCAAAGCCGAACATCTGCCAGCTTTCCTGCATATGGCGCGGCAAATCAGCACGCATCGACAAGATGCCGCCATCCGGATGATCGATATCAATACTGCGGGCGTGGAGATGTAATTTCTTGCTAATCGCCCCATCAAGGAACGCCGCCTTGCCGCCATATTTACCGTCGCCCACGATCGGGGTGTCAAGCAGGGCCGCATGAACCCTGATCTGATGGGTGCGGCCGGTCACAGGCTTAAAAGCCACCCAGCTTACCTCTCGCGCGGCGCTGTCCATCACATGAAAATCGGTCACAGCCTTTTTGCCTTTATCGGCGACCATCATGCGCTCGCCCCGGCTGCCCGGCTCTTTATCCAGAGGGGCGTTGATGGTACCACTTGTGCGTTCAGGCCTCCCGACAACCAAGGCCCAATATATCTTGGTGGTTTTGCGGTTGCGGAAAGATTCCGTCAGGCTTTTTGCTGCCCGGCTGCTTTTGGCAATCACCAGCAAGCCGCTGGTATCCTTATCCAATCGGTGGACAAGTTTGGGCCGCTCGGGATTATCGCCCTGCAGACAATCCAGAAGCCCGTCCACATGACGGGTGATCTTGCTGCCGCCCTGCACCGCAAGACCGGGCGGTTTATTGAGGATAATCACACTATTATCCTGATAAATCACCATATCCCGCATAAAGTCGATATCTTGGCGGTTTTGATTTTTTCTGTCATCATTCTGCCGGCGTCGTTCTTTATTCACATTTGGATTATCATCCATCGGCGGCACGCGAATTTCCATACCCTCTTCCACCCGAAAGCCTGCCTTGATCCTTTTGCCATTGGCCCGTATCTGTCCGGTTCGTATCAGCTTTGACAGCCGCCCAAAGCCGAGCGCTGGAAAATTACTTTTGAACCATTTATCGATCCGCCAGTCATTTTCAAATGACTGAACCTTATGGTGACTTACAGCAGACATAATTTTTTCCTAATTTTAGCTCTCTTAAGCCAAAGCGCGCCCCGCGTAAAGGCCAATAAATAGGGCCGCAACGGCGAATGTCACGGAACCGAGCCCATAAAAAGCCGCCGCCGCCATCTCCTGACGTTCCATCATCAAGGCAAGTTCCAGTGAAAAAGCTGAAAAAGTCGTGAAGCCGCCCAGCAGCCCCATGAACAAAAAGCCCTGCCAATGATGGGACATGCTATAGCGGCTGGCCAGCAAGGCCACCGCCAGACCAATGATAAAGGATCCAGCGATATTGACCGTCAGCGTCCCCCAGGGAAAGCCCGGCCCCATAAGCCTGAGCATCACCTTACCCACCAAAAAGCGCGCCGCCGCCCCCAAGGCCCCGCCAGCGGCCACCGCCAGAATCATTTTCATCACATCTCTCTCCCGTCCCAAATATATTTATACCCATGGGGCGCAATAATAGCTTCATTATGGTCTTGCGCAGCATACGACAAAATGCCATGATCACGCAAATCCTAATGGGGAGAACTTATGTTTTTACTGGCCTTTTTTCTCAAGAAACTCATCCGCGAGGGCACGCTTCACATCATTGATGCAGCGGGCAGGAAGCATAGCTTCATCGGCAGCAAAACGCCGGAGGTCACCATACGCTTCCATGACCGGCTGCTGCCGCTGAAGCTTTTCCTCAAGCCGGATCTTAAAGCGGGGGAAGCTTTTATGGACGGGACGCTGACCGTTGAGGACGGCCAAACCATCTATGACTTCCTCTATCTGATCACCAAGAATATGGAATGGCGTCCCGATAACGCCATGCATTTAACCGGCGGCGATCCCTATAATCGCTTTAAAAGCTGGCTCGCCCAGATCAATCCGGCGGGCCGCTCTCAAAAGAATGTTGCCCATCATTATGATCTTTCGGGTGATCTGTATGACCTGTTTCTTGATCCGGACCGGCAATATAGCTGCGCCTATTTTAAATCCGATGACGATACACTGGAACAAGCGCAGGAAAATAAGAAGAATATCATTGCCGCCAAACTGCTGCTGGAAAAACATCATGAGGTTCTGGACATCGGCTGTGGCTGGGGCGGTTTGGCCTTGCATCTGCACAAGCTGTCCGGCGCGTCAGTAACCGGTGTCACCCTAAGTCAGGAACAGCATGACCTTGCCAATCAGCGGGTCATTGATCAGGGTGCCGAGGGTAAAGTCCATGTCAATTTTCAGGATTATCGCAGCGTGACCCAGAAATTTGACCGCGTGGTGTCGGTCGGCATGTTTGAGCATGTTGGACGGCGGCAGTATCAAACCTATTTTGACAAGGTCTATGACAGCCTGAAAGACGACGGCGTGGCCCTGATTCATACCATTGGCCGGGCGGATGGGCCGGGCTCCACCGATCCCTGGACAATAAAATACATCTTCCCTGGCGGTTATGCGCCGAGCCTGTCAGAAATCACGCCCATCATTGAAAAATCCGGGCTTTATATTACCGATATGGAAGTCTGGCGGCTGCATTATGCCAAAACCTTGCGGCAATGGCGGATGCGCACCTATGACAATAAAACGGCTGTGATCAAGCTCTATGACGAACGTTTTTTCCGCATGTGGGATTTTTATCTGGCCAGCGCCGAATGCGCCTTTCGTAATCTGGGCCATGTCGTGTTTCAGTTTCAACTGGCCAAAAAGGTCGATACTGTCCCCCTCACGCGGGATTATATGTTTGCCAAGATAAAAACGCCCCTTTAATACTGTAAAGAATCCTGACACTTTTCCGGCGTTTGTCAGCTTTATTTACACTTTTAAAAAATAGAATCCTTAAAAACCCTTGTTTCTTGCCATCTTTATTATTGGCGCGATTTTTGCATATTCATCTACATCTAATAAATCTATAAACACAAAGGAAAATCATATGATAAAGATTAAAGGATTAACAACTAGCCTGATTATAGCCGCAAGTATGACGGGTGTATTCTCAATGGAAGCCGCCGCCGGCCCGATTATAACACCAGTCAGTTTTTCCGTTTCTTCACCTGATCCCGCAAATTCAACATTGGCAACCAATAATATTCTGGATCAAAGTGGGTTGAGTGCCAATTATGTGGCCGGCGTAACCGATTTTGATAGCTTTGTCGCCACAACCACGGCCTCCTTTGCTGGCCAGGCTGAGCTTGGCGGGGCTGGCGCACCCTCGTCTTATTTTGAATTTGATTTTGGGGCTACCGTAGATATTGATGGTCTCGCCGTCTGGAATCAAAATGGTTCTGCCTCACTGGATACATTCACTGTCGAGACCTCTTTACTGTCTGATTTTAGTGTTTCCCAGGTTTTCGGAACATTCACCATGGCTATTTTTGGTGGTGCCAATCCCATTGCAGCTGATGTATTTTCCTTCAATTCCAATGACTTCCGTTATCTTCGGATCAACAACCTGACCAACGCCGGCTTTAGCTCCGCCACACGAATTAATGAAGTAGCCTTTCGCAGCAGTGGTATAAATACGGTTCCAGAACCTGCGCCCCTTGCGCTGTTGGGTCTTGGTCTTCTGGGTCTCGGTCTTGCCCGCAAACGTCGTCATTAAGTTAACCCATATTCCACTGAATAGGCGGCCTTGGTTAACTGGGGCCGCCTTTTTAATGAAATATATCTTTCCCCGGCGGCTATGCCACCAGCCTGTCAGAAATCGCGCCCATCATTGAAAAATCCGGGTTTTATATTACCGATATGGAAGTCTGGCGGCTACATTATGCCAAGACCTTGCGGCAATGGCGGATGCGCACTTATGATAATGAAGCGGCCGTGATCAAGCTCTATGATGCGCGTTTTTTCCGCATGTGGGATTTTTATCTGGCCAGCGCCGAATGCGCCTTTCGTAATCTGGGTCATGTCGTGTTTCAGTTTCAACTGGCCAAAAAGGTGGATACCGTTCCCCTCACCCGGGATTATATGTTTAAATAGTTTATTTGCGTCAAAATCTTTGACAATTAAATCAATTTTTCGGCCAGACTTCTGGCCTTATTTTGCGCCTGCTCTGGCAGTCTTGAATGGCATTGCTTGCTGATTGAGCCTGTGAATAAAGTGCCGATGGTATCCGCACCAATCACTTGTGCTGTCATTTTAAGCTGCTTATGTGTGCCATAGACCCAACGGCCTAAAATGCCGGGCGCGGCGCATGAAGAAACCAATATGGCTTTTTTTCGGGGACTATCCGCTTTACGATATTGGGGATAATTTTTATCCCATGGCCAATAAGTATAGACCACAAGCCGTTCCATTAAACGCTTGAAAATGGCGGTAACGGAACCATAATTGGTGGGTGAGGCGAGAATATAACCGCTGGCCTGCTCAATTTTATCAATCAAATCCTGCATGCCATCTTGTTGGACACATTTACCCGGCGCATCGCCTGATTGTTGTGTGCACTCACGGCAATTGAGACAAAATTCGATGGGATAATCCCGCAAACATATAACCTCCGCCGTCGCGCCAGATGCCTTTATCGTTTGAACCATCATCGCCGTGGCTTGATCGGTGATGCCCTGATCCCGATATGACCCATTAATCACCAGTATCTTTGCTTTATCACTCATCACACTTCTCCGAATGTGATGATAACCCTCCCGCGCGTCCTTCCCTTGATTTGGATCAACTTTATTTCACTTTTATAGAATAGACATGAAATACATCAAAACCTGACGGTAAAATCAGTCAGGAACACCGGTAAAAAATACATCTGATCCAGCCTATCAATAACCTATAACTGTAAAGAATCCTGACAAACTGTCAGGATTCTTTACAGTTATAGGAATTTGAAATCTTGCTTTTTTACATAAGTTCTTGACATTAAACGAATTACATATAGTGGCACGATTTTTGCTTGCCTTAAAATGCAAACGTAACAGTATTTTTGCAAAGATAATCATATGTAAACAATAACATCTAGGAGGTACAAGATGTTTAAAAAAACACTTTCTATGATCTTTTGTGCAACACTTATTATTTTAAGTAGCAATATTTCACGTGCCGGTGTGGTGGGTGTGGTTGGCGAAAGATTTCCCCTTGGCGTAATCAACGGTTTTTATGACGGACTTGCAGGTCATAGTTCATCGCTATTGGCAGACATAAGTGATGCCTCGCTGGCCGGGGTTGATTTGCTATGGGCAGTTCAACCTGCTGACAGTTACACGGCATCGGAACTGGCGGCCATGGCAACATTTCTTTCCGGTGGGGGCCGTATCGCCTTTATGGGTGAGCATGGTAACTTCGCCCCCAATGAGAATGATCGCATTTCAGCGGCACTCCTGTCATTAGGCAGCAGCATGTCCATTCAAAATGTGATTCTGGATGGCGGCTTTCAATTTGCCACACGTCTTGACGGACAAATTCTGACCCATGACCTGACCGATGGCGTCGATACATACGAATATGCGGCTTTTGCGCCATTGCTTGGTAATTATTCGCCCATTGACCTTGGGGCGACTGCCGAAGCTCTGATGCTTGGTGCCGACCTTACCAGCATTATGATGGGTTTTGAGAATGTTGGCCCAGGATCTGTTTTCCTGATCACGGACCAAAATGTCTGGGATCGTGTCGGTGATACGGCAACCAATGATAACGCGATTATGTTTGAAAATCTGCTAACAGCAGACACAGGCGCGCCGCCCGTCATTCCCAGGCTTTCAGCTCCCGCAACAATGACCATGTTCATTTTCGGACTTGCGGGTATCGGGCTGATGGTACGCCGCCGCAGAAATATGGCTTAAATATAGGCCCATATTGTTTGATTCTATGGCAACGGCCGGTAGGGCCGTTGCCTTTTCTCGTTTAAAAAATTTCTGGTTTACGCTTTCAATTCAACGCGCAAGCGGGCCCAATAGGCCAGACGTTTTTTTATGTCGCGCTCATAGCCACGCTCTTGCGGACGGTAGAATTCTTCGCGCTCCAGATCATCAGGGAAATAATTCTGGCCGGAAAAACCGTCTTTTGTATCATGATCGTATGCATAATCCTTGCCGTAGCCCAGCTCTTTCATCATTTTGGTCGGCGCATTAAGGATATGAAGCGGCGGGCTGAGCGATCCGGTTTCGGCCGCCCGCCGGCTCGCGGCTTTAAAAGCCATATAAGCCGCATTTGATTTAGGCGCACTGCCTAAATAAATCACCGCCTGCGCCACATGAAGATCGCCTTCTGGCGAGCCTAAAAATTCATAAGCCTCCTTGGCGGCGAGGGCTTGCAACAGCGCGTTGGGATCGGCAAGGCCGATGTCTTCGGCCGCAAAACGCACCAGTCGGCGCAGCAGATAGAGCGGTTCCTCGCCGCCCGCCAGCATCCGCGCCGCCCAATAAAGCGCGGCGTCCGTATCAGAACCGCGCAGGGCCTTATGCAGGGCCGAGATCAGGTTATAATGACCTTCGCGGTCCTTATCATAAACCGGCGCGCGCTTTTGCAGGATTTTCATCAAGCCTGCCGCATCCAGCGTTTCTTCGAATTCAAGCCCGAGCAATATATCTGTCAGATTGAGCAAATAACGCCCATCGCCGTCAGCCATACCGTGCAGCATCGCGCGGGCCTCTGCCGTCACCGGCAATTTTTTATCTTCCAGTCTTTCTGCCCGACTGAGCAATTCTTCCAATGCCGCCTCATCCAGACGCTTCAGGGTCAGGACTTGCAGCCGTGACAGCAGGGCGGCATTCAGCTCAAACGACGGATTTTCCGTGGTCGCCCCGACAAGAATAATCGTGCCATTCTCGACATAAGGCAGAAAACCATCCTGTTGGGCGCGGTTAAAACGGTGAATTTCATCCACAAACAGCAAGGTACCCTTGCCGGTCTTGCGCCGCTGCTCTGCGGCCTCAAATGATTTTCTCAGGTCTGCCACACCAGAGAATACCGCCGAAATCTGTTCAAAATAAAGATCGGTCCTTTGGGCCAGGAGCCGCGCTATGGTGGTCTTCCCCGTCCCCGGCGGCCCCCAGAAAACCAGCGAGGTCAACCGGCCCGCCGCCAACATCCGGCCAAGGGGGCCATCGCCCGCGATCAAATGATCCTGCCCGACCACATCATCCAGAGATTGCGGCCGCAGCTTATCGGCCAAGGGACGCGGCGCGTCCTGTTCCAGCCCGGCCGATGTGAACAGATCAGCCATATATTGCAGCCCTATTTATTGACAATATGATCTTCCCTTTTCCCGGATGACACAATCAATCGTCCGTCCGGCGCGGCTAATCGTGAAATCCATATTGAGCGGGTCATCCGCTAGGGATTTTTTCAAATCTTTGATGGTATGGGGTTTGTCACCATTGATCATTTTAAAAATATCCCCACGCCTTAAACTGGTTCGGCGCATGACACTACGGGGAACTTCCAGGACAATAATGCCTTTCTTATAGGCACTGACCCCGATTTCCTCCGCATATGCTGGCGACAGATTTGCGACCTTGATGCCGGAAAATAGATGTTTTCCCGCCAGATCTGTAATATTGCGCGGGGGATCTTCGGGAGCAGCCAGCAACGGCACATGCAGGATGCGGTGTTTTTCGCCGCGCAGAATGGCCAGCGGGATCACGCCGCCAATGGCCTCCAGTCCGGTATAATAGCGCAGCGCTTCGGGGCTTGAGACCTCCTTGCCGTCAATGCTGAGGATCACATCCCCCGGTTTAAGGCCGGCTTGATCCGCCGGGCCGCCCGGATAAACATCATCCACCAAAACCCCGCCCGGACGATCAAAACCCAAACTGTCGGCAATTTCAGAAGTCACCGCCTGCCCGCCGCCGCCAAACCAGGGCCGCACCAGCTTTCCGCCAGAAATCGCCGACGAGACAACATATTTAACCATATTGGCCGGAATGGCAAAACCAATACCGTTGGAGCCGCCGGAGCGGGAAAAAATCGCTGTATTGATGCCGATAAGCGTGCCATCCATGCCAATCAAAGCCCCGCCGCTGTTGCCCGGATTAACCGCCGCATCTGTCTGGATAAAAAATTGGTAATCCTGACCGCTGACCTGGGTGCGGGCCAAGGCAGAGACGATCCCGCTGGTCACCGTCTGACCCACCCCGAAAGGATTGCCGATGGCCAGCACAAGATCACCAACCTCCACCTCGTCCGAATCCGAAAATGTCAGCGCCGGTAATTTTTCGCCGCCGCTATTGATGCGCAGCACCGCAAGATCCGTCTTTTCATCACTCAAAATTATTTCCGCATCAAATTCCCGCTTATCGGACAGGGAAATCGTAATTTTATCCGCGCCGCCCACCACATGATGATTGGTGACAATCACGCCGTTCGTGCCGACGATAACGCCGGAGCCTAAGGATCGTTCAATACGCTCCCGCGGGGCACCGCCAAAACGATCACCAAAAAAACGCTGAAAGAAAGGATCGTTGGCAAAGGGGGAAAGCGTACGGGTTTTGACGACCCGCTTAGTATAGATATTGACAACGGCAGGGGCCGCACGCTTAACCACCGCTGCATAAGACAATTGCACCTCTGCGCTGGATGTGGGTATCTTTCGCTCTGCGGCCTGCAAAGAGGCTGCCAGTGGGGACAGGAGCATCAATAAAGTTGAAAGTACAATAAAAGAACGGGGCAGCTTCATAGAGTGATCCTGTCGGTTGTTTCTTTACTCAAACCATTATATAGGTTGATCTGTCGTTTATTGAAGATAAATAGCAACAATATGAAAAAATTTATTCATTCTCGGCCGTCCGCTGGCCCTATAAGTCCAAAAAAAATAAAATTTTGGCTCATAGCGGGTTTGATCATCACCCTTTCGGCTTGTGATTATCTGCCCCTGAAATCACCCGCTCTTGCGTCCTGCGAAAAAATTGCCAAGAATCGCCTTAAACATTCATCAAGTTTTGAGCCTATTACCGTCAAAGAGATCGGCCATGAAAGCAAGCGGACGGAAGTCTTTCTTACCTTCAAAGCATGGAATGATTTCAAGGTGCCCATGCCCTATCATATATCCTGCGTCTTTCTGGAGGCAGAAAATAATGCCGCCCCTCAGTTAATAGGTATTTCCTGGAATGGTCGCCCGATACGGCAACATGAACTGGATGAAATTCGGAACAATTTGACACAATAACCAAAGAAAAACCCGGTTCTGATTGTCCAGAACCGGGATGATCAAATTGAGTCAAATAGAAACGCTCTCATCAGAATATCAATGCAGATGACTGTCCAGTTTATCCGTATTTGATGCCATCAACGCATCATGGTCGGCCTTCTTCATGTTTTCCGCAATCAGTTCACGTGCAGCGACGGCAGCAACATGAATGGTCGTCTGCTGAATTTCCTTAAGCGCATTTGCCTCTGTCTGCGCGATCTTCTGCTCGGCCAATTTTGTCCGGCGTGCGATCATCTCTTTAACATGAGTTTTGGCTTCCCCGGCCAGCAATTTGGCCTCCGCCTGCGCATTGCTGATCATGGTCGCCGCGATTTTTTCCGCATCCCGCTGATCGCGCTGATATTTGGCCAAAAGGGCCGAGGCCTCTTCCCGCAACGTCTGCGCATTATCAAGTTGCGCGGCAATTTCGCCAACTTTCTTGTCAAGCATCCTGCCGATCATGGCTGGAATTTTTTTCCAGATCAGCAACAGAAAGAATGTGATAATCGCCAGCGCCACCCAAATAGCCGGATCCTGATACCAATGGACAAGATGAACGATGCCAGAATCAATACCAGAATCAAGGCCTGTTTCCGCAACCATGTTCGCCGCTTGGCCTGCGATTTCGGATTCTTGGTTAACCCCAAGATTTTGATTAACCCCAAGATTTTCATTAACCATTAGCTGTCTCCCGCGCGGTGCTAAATTGTGCGTTCAGCTTTTTGGTCACCGTCTTTTCATCAAGGTCAAGACCAGAAACGGAACGGATAATATCCTGACAAATATCGGCAGACATGGCCTGTATATCATCAAGGGCTTTATCCTTGGCATCAGAAATTTTTGCTTCTGCCTCAGCGGATTCCGCGCCCAGTTTTTCCGTCAATTTGCTATATTCCGCTTCCACTTCGATCTTGATGGCATCGCGTTTGGCAGCAATCATTGAAGTCGCTTTGCCGCGCGCTTCTTCCAATGCCTTTTCATAGGCGGCTCTGGCCGTTTCTGCCTGAGCTTGCAAGCTTGAGGCTTCTGCCAAGTCCGAAGAAATCCGGTCCTGACGTCTTTCCAGAACCTGGGTGATTTGCGGCGCAGCACTATAGGCTATGAACAGATAAATCAGTCCAAAAATCACAAACAACCAGAAAATCTGGGGCAGAAATACAGCGAGGTCTAATTGTGGCATTATCTTCTCCTTGATCCTAAATCGCGGATCAGGCCTATATCACCTATATATCAAGTAAACAGGATAATGAAGGCAATAACCAGACCAAACAGACCGGTTGCTTCGGCAAGGGCAAAACCAAGCATGGCGTTACCAAAAAACTGTGGGGCTGCCGCAGGATTGCGAATCGCCGCAGAGACATAACTTCCAAAGATATTACCAATACCGATACCCGCACCGATAAGCGCTGTACAGGCGATACCCGCACCGATCATTTTTGCAGCTTCTACTTCCATTTTAATTTCCTTTTATGTTTAAAATTAATTACCTAAAATAACGACGCTTGCCCACATCTGCTTTCATGCAAATGCCTTAATGCAAATGTAAGGCATCATTCAAATACATACAGGTCAAAATCGCGAATACATAAGCCTGCAAACAAGCCACCAGCAATTCCAACCCGGTTAATGCAATGATAAATATAAAGGGTGCAAAACCAAACACACCCAATGCAACAACAAAACCACCAAATACTTTCAACATGGTATGCCCCGCCACCATATTGGCAAACAGCCGGACAGAAAGACTGATCGGCCGGGACAGATATGAAATTATTTCAATGGGTATAATCAGCCACAACAACCACCATGGTGTGCCATGGGGCAGAAAAAGGCTGAAAAATTTAAAGCCATGCTTAGCAAGACCAATGATTGTCACCCCGATGAAAACAAAGGCCGCCATGGCAAAGGTCACCGCAATATGGCTGGTGAAGGTAAAGCCAAAATAAGGCAACATGCCGATCAGATTGGCGAACAGGATGAACATAAACAGGGTGAAGATAAACGGGAAATATTTTCGCGCTTCCCGCCCCGCCGTATCATGGAGCATATTGGCAACAAACTCGTAGCACATTTCCACCGAAAGCTGCCAGCGGCTCGGCACCAACGCGCCTTTGCGCATCCCGGCAATCATAAAAAACATGATGGCGACAACCGTGATCGCCATAAAAAGGGCAGAATTGGTAAAAGAAATGTCATATCCGGCCACTTTCAGCGGGATGAGCGTTTTGATTTCAAATTGCGCGAGCGGACTGGCCACACTGTTATCCTTCTTCACTATTCGCCTTATTGGCGTCTTCTTCGCGTTTGCGTGCTGCGGCAGTTTCTATCTGTTTCGCCGCCCGCATCACATTAAATATTCCAGCCCCAAGGCCCAGAAAAATAAATATAATCAGCATCCAGGGTTTCGTCCCCAATGCCTTATCCAGAAGCCAGCCAATCAGCAACCCGACCAGCAATCCCGATACCAATTCCGCCACAAGACGCATCGCCATTCCGTAAGCGTGCGATTCATTAATGCCGCGCTCATTTTTCGGAGCATTGGCCGTCTGAGCATCCCGAACCTTGGCACTTAATTCCTCAAGTGATCTATCTTTCTTAGAAGATGATTTGTTATCTTCCTGCAAAGCGACCCCTTGATCCAATAGCCATAAAATTGAGAGCAACATAGTTTCTGCACAATTGCCTGTCAAGCGCCAAAAACACTATCGCTGCAATCCCGCGTTACCCGACCTACCGGCAGGGTTACAGCGCAGAAAATAAGGGCAGTGAAGGTTAACAATCTTAGTCGTCTATGCCAAGCTCGTCTATGCTGGGACAGAATCGCTGGCCGTATTATGGGTCCGGTCGCGCATACGCTCGGCACTATCCAGGTCAACCGAGACCAATTGTGACACGCCGCGTTCTGCCATCGTCACCCCAAACAACCGGCTCATACGCGACATGGTGATCGCGTTATGGGTGACAATCAAAAACCGGGTTGAGGTATTGGCCGCCATATCGTCCAAAAGATCACAAAAACGAGCCACATTGGCATCATCCAGCGGCGCATCCACCTCATCCAGCACACAGATGGGTGAGGGATTGGTCATAAAGACGGCAAAAATCAGTGACAGGGCGGTCAATGCCTGTTCCCCGCCGGACAGCAGACCAAGATTCTGCATTTTTTTGCCGGGTGGACTGGCCATGATTTCCAGGCCCGCATCCAGCGGATCATCTGATTCCGTCAGGGCCAAATGGGCCTCACCGCCGCCAAAAAGACTGCTGAACAGATGTTTAAAATGCCCATTCACCTCATCAAAAGCCTTCAGAATTCGCGCGCGCCCTTCCCGGTTCAGGTCGGAAATAGCCCGGCGCAAGGCGGTAATGGCCGCTTCGAGTTCCTGCCGCTCGCTAATGGAATTGTCCAATTGTGTTTGTATCTCGGTTAATTCGGCTTCGGCCCGCAGATTGACCGCGCCCAGTCGTTCCCGCTCCCCCTTCAGACGTTCCAGACGATGCTGGGTCTGATCCGGGTCGGGCAAGGTCTGTTCCTGTTCAATATGAGCCAAGTTCCGGAGCAGACCCGGCTGGCACTCAAATTCATCGAATATGCGGCGTTTTAGGTGGGCCTCCTGTTCCTGATATTGCTCCAGATTGGTTTCCAGCCGGACTTTCTGCTCCCGCGCGCCGGATAATTTATCTTGAACAACACGGATTTCCCGGTCTTTGCCCGCCAGCGTATCTTCGCAATTCATCAGCGCCGCAGCGGCCTGTTTTCGATCGTCTTCCGCCTGATTAATCATATGATTAAGCTGCCGGCGTTCGGCGATAATCTCGCCCGGTCTGCCCTCCAGCGACTTAAGTTCAGCCATGGTTTGCGCCCGGCGGTTTAACAAATCCCGGATATGAATTTCCACATTATCAATCCGCAATGTCCAAGCGGCAAGCTCCGTCTCAATCTGCTCAAGACGGTCTCTTCGGGCATCGCTTTGGGAAATGAAGCTGTCATGATTAAAGCGGGCGTCGGACAGTGCTTTGCGTTTATCCTCAACATCCTGCCGGGCCAGTTGAATTTGCAGGCTCAGGTCTTCCCCCTCGGGCAGGGCCGCAAGCGTTTGACGAATTTCCTGCAGTCGCCCCTTCACCTGATCCATATCCTCAATCAAATGACCCAAACGATCTTTCAACGCGCTTTCTTCCGACTGATGGCGGGTGGCTTGCTTCTCCGCTTCGGTCAGGTTGCGGCGGCACTGGGCGGCTTTTTCATCGGCCTCTCGCCACTGTTGGCGGGCGGCGCGGGCAAGCTGCTTGGCCGTCTCCTGCGCCTCCCCTGCGCGGTGCAGAACCTCCCGGGCCTCCCCGACATCCTTGTTATGTCCGGCGAATATTTCCGCCAATTCCCCAAGCCGGTTTTTCTGGGCCAGCTTAACCGCCGTGCCGCTCGGTGCTTCGGGCGATACACAAAGACCGTCCCACCGCCATACGCCGCCCTTTAAAGACACCAGCCGCTGACCAGGTTTTAATTGGTTGAGTAGCGATAAGGCCTCTGTTTCGCTGGCCACCAGACCAATCTGGGACAGGCGGCGGGTCAGCAGATCTGAGCCACTGACAAAAGCCGCTATACTCTTCAGCCCGGCGGGTAATTCCTGCGGGCGATCATAGGGGGAAAGACTGCGCCAATGAACCGGACTTGTCACATCATCTGTCGCGGCCATATCCTCCTCCAGCGCGGCGCCCAAGGCTGTTTCATACCCCGGCGTAACCGATAGCTGTGCCATAATTTGCCGGCCAGCTTCTGTTTCAGAATTCATTTTAGAATTTTGGCCGCTGCCGAACAATACTTCTTCAAGCCCCTCTTTTTCCGCCTGAATTCGGGCTTTCTTACCCTGAAGCGCTTGTAAAATTCCCCGGGCATCTTGTTCTTTTTGCTGACACAACTGGCGATTATCTTCGGCGGCGCGGGCCTTTTGCGACAGGGTGCTGATGGCATTTTCAGCTTCGGATAGCGCCTGTTCTGCGCCGGACAAGGCCTGCGTGAACAGATTATTGCTTTCCAGCCGGTTCAGGCGTTCCTCGATGGTGGTGCGCTGCTCTATCAGCCGATCGTGCCTACTTTCCGCCTCTGCTTTATTGCGGGTTAAATTGTCTCTTTCCGCAGTCTGTTGCGCATGCTTCTGGGTCAGTTCCTCGAGCTTCCATTCTGCCTCCAGTGTGGCGGTTTGCCGGACCTTTAATTTTTCCGACAGATCCGTCACATTGCCGGTCTGGTTTTCCACCTGATCCAATATACCCTGTTTTTCCACCAGAAGCCGTTTCAAGATGGATGAGGTATCCGCGATCACATCCCGCTCGCGAATTTCATCCTGATCGATCTGGGCCAAAAGCCCCTCCAGCTTGGCCTGGGTTTCCGCCAACCGGGCTTCTTCACCGTCCAGACCATCGCGCGTTACCGTAATCCGGTGCAGGCCGGCGGCAAATTCGGCCTCTTTCTGACGCAGGGCCGGTAATGTTGCGGCCTGAATGGCCTGTTCTTTGCTCTGGCGGCCAAGGTCGGTGGTGATCGCGGCCACCTGACCCACAACAGCCCGCAAGTCTGTTTCTGAGGTTTGTTTATTATCCTGAATGGCCAGCCATTCCATATAATTGATCACGGCCTGCAACGTGCGAATTTCAGCACTGATTTTCTTGTAGCGGGTGGCCTGACGGGCCTGTTTCTGAAGTCCCCTGATCTGATCATTCAACTGAATTTCAATATCGCCAAGACGTTCCAGATTATGTTCTGCGGAACGAAGTTTGCTTTCAGCCTCCTTACGCCGGGAATGCAGGCCGCTGATACCGGCCGCCTCCTCAAGCACTTTGCGCCTTTCTTTTGGTTTGGCGTTAATCAGGCTGCCGATGCGGCCCTGACTGACCAAAGACGGGGAATGCGCGCCGGTGGAGGCATCGGCAAATAATAACTGTACATCCTTTGCCCGGACATCCTTGGCGTTGAGCCGGTAGGCTGAGCCGCTTTCCCGTTCAATGCGCCGGGAAATTTCCAATTGTATCTCGTCATTAAAAATTGCCGGGGCCGTGCGATCATCATTAAGGATCGACAGGGTAACCTCGGCAAGATTACGGGCTGGCCGCGTCGTGGTTCCGGCGAAGATCACATCATCCATGCCCGCGCCGCGCATGCTTTTTGCCGAACTTTCCCCCATGACCCAGCGCAAGGCTTCCAGCAGATTGGACTTACCGCAGCCATTGGGGCCAACGACCCCAGTCAGGCCATTTTCGATGATCAGTTCGGTTGGGTCCACAAAGGACTTAAAACCGGATAACCGAAGTCGCGTAAAATCCAATTTTTCCTCTTTTCCTGGCTATTATCTTCCTGCTTCCTCAATCGCCT
>Ga0316204_10006163_pt1 | contig 18742 bp, 11 predicted proteins | sample 6monrhotite_MG_2_FD_205661 | JGI IMG/M metagenome (GOLD analysis project Ga0316204, IMG submission 205661) | Microbial mat bacterial communities from mineral coupon in-situ incubated in ocean water Damariscotta River, Maine, United States -... | ecosystem: Environmental > Aquatic > Marine >...
AATTCCGTCGCCAAGGTTCTTAATGAATACGAAAAAACCCTGGTTGATATCTATGGCCATACCGACAGTGTGGGTCAGGCTTCTTACAATATGCAGCTATCACAGCAAAGGGCCAATTCAGTTTCGAGTTACTTACAAACACGTGAAGTACTGGCGCAAAGAATTCTGACCCGGGGCATGGGCGAAGACTATCCAATAGCTTCCAATGATACTCCTGAAGGTCGTTCTCAGAACCGTCGCGTTGAAATTAAACTGACTCCAATCACCAGCTAGGCACACAGGAAACCACCTTAGAGTTTAATTGCCAGCACTAAAAGTAAGCTGGCAAATAAACTACTCTGGATCGGTCTGGAGGTTTACATAGAAGCAGAATCGCTCTAGCATCAGTTAGTTGTCAAACACAGCGATTACTTATAGCTTCTGCACAAAGGTATTAATGTTTTGCGACTTTAACTGCGCTTTGATCTGGTTAATCTTCTGACTGTCAGTGCTCGGTCCCACTCGTACCCGATACATTTTCTGACCATTATTATGAATAACCTGAATATTTGACTCCACTCCCAGAAAGGCCAATCGGGCTTTCATGGCATCGGCTTTATTCAATTCTCTAAAAGCGCCTACCTGTAATTGATAAAGCGCCATTGACTGGGTCGCAGACTTTTTATCCTCAGACTTAACACTTGCTGCTTCAGTAATAGGCGATGTTTTAGACACCTGTTTTTTTACCGCAGCTTCCTCTACCGCTATGGTCTCAACTTCACGATCAGGTAGCACCGTATAGAAATCAAATTGATGTTCCTTTGGCTGAGACTTCTGCTGGGCATTTGTCCCTGATTTATTGTCTTTAATGGCTTTATTTTGGTCTTGAGCAGAGATGCTGTTTTGCTCATCTTGTTGGCTCGGAATCTTATCCAGATACACCAGAAATGCCACAAACAAACCCACCAACAACCCCATGATCATCCATGACAGACCTGAAGACTTCTGCCCGGCGTTTCGAGTTGCCCCAGATTTTTTCTTGCCGCGTTTTTTCTGTACAGGCATTCTGACTACATCTCCTCAGGTGCAGAAACACCCAATAGTCGCAGACCATTTTTTAATACCTGACGGGTTGCTGTGACAAGGATCAGACGGGCATTACGCAAACTGTCATCCTCAACAATAAACTGATGGGCATTATAATAAGTATGCAGAGCATTGGCCAGCTCACGCAGATAATGCGCCACCAGGTGAGGTTCATGCTGGCTGGCCGCCGCATAAACAATTTCCGGATATTTAGCCAGTTGCTGTAAAATATCAGTTTCATGACTTTCTGTCAGTACGGACAGATTTGCCAGGCCATTGGCCTGATCAAAGCTCAGATTCTTTTCTTGCAGCTGTCTGAAAACACTGCAGATCCGGGCATGAGCATACTGTATGTAATAAACCGGATTTTCTGACGTTTTTGACTTGGCCAGGTCCAGGTCAAAGTCCAGATGTTGTTCACATTTACGCATGACATAAAAGAAACGTGCAGCATCCGAACCCACTTCCTCGCGCAATTCCCTGAGGGTGACAAATGAGCCACTACGTGTGGACATCTGGACTTTTTCACCACCGCGATATAAATTGGCAAACTGAACCAGTAAAACATCCAGGGCATCAGCATTATGCCCCAGAGCAGTTAAGGCCGCCTTCACCCGAGGCACATAACCATGGTGATCCGCGCCCCAGACATCAATAACGCAGTCATAACCGCGATCAAACTTGTCCATATGATAGGCAATATCAGAGGCAAAATAGGTGGTCTGGCCATTATCACGCTGAACGACCCGATCTTTATCATCACCAAAATCTGTGGAGCGAAACCACAGTGCACCTTTGTCCTCGTACACCCGATCTTTTTCGCGCAAACGCTCGATACCCTTATTCACCAGTCCTTTATCCATCAACGAGCGTTCCGAATACCACTCCTCATATTGAACGCCGAATTCGGTCAGATCTTGACGAATATCATCCAGAATAGAATTTAATGCCAGTTCAAATACATAGCGATAGCGGTTATCTCCCAGCAGAGTTTTAGCCTTTTGTATCAGGGCATCGATGTGTAGTTCTTTATCTCCACCATCGGGTTCATCGGCAGGCAGGCCGTCCATCACCTCTTCAGCGCTTGAGACATAGGCATCACCATGCTCAAAATGCATTTCTGCAACAATATCCCGGATATAGTCACCTTTATAACCATTGACAGGAAAAACAATCGCGACTTTGTGGTACTCAAGGTATCTCAGCCAGACTGAAGTGGCCAGAATATCCATCTGCCGTCCGGCATCATTGACATAATACTCACAATGCACCTTATAACCGATGGCACTGAGTAAATTAGCCAGAGTGGCACCATAGGCAGCACCACGACCATGACCAACATGTAATGGTCCGGTAGGATTGGCTGACACAAACTCAACCTGTACGGCTTTACCTGCCCCCTTGTCGGAGCAACCAAAACGCTCCCCCCGGGTGATGACATCGTTGACAACGTTTTGTCGAGAGTCACTACTGACAAAGAAATTAATAAACCCCGGCCCGGCAATTTCAACTTTTTCCACAAAGTCATTCTCCGGTAACGCAGCGATTATCAAGGTGGCAATTTCCCGGGGATTTTTTCGCGCCGGTTTCGCCAGCATCATGGCGACATTGGCCGCAAAGTCCCCATGACTTTTATCACGGGTACGATCAATTTTTATAGCCGGGATATCCGCGGTCTTATCAATAGCCAGAGTACCGTTATCAACCAGTGACTGGATTGTGCTGGTAAGCAATTGTTGCAGTTCATCTTTCAAGGTTAATCTCTTTGTTTATAATCAATATTGAGAACCGGATATTTTAACCCGGGAAGTAGAAAAGAACAAAGCCTTTAACCCGGGCAAAAAGCTAAATAATTCTTGGCCAACGATCATGAATAGCATATTCCAGCTTCGCTGCCTCCTCGACAGCGGTGGTCACTACATAAACTCTCTGTTCCTCGGGACAGCTGGCCACCAGACCCTGTATATACTGACCTTCAGCAAGATCAAACCAATGACTCTGGCGCTGCTGATCTTTTTCCATAAATTGTTCTACGACAATTTTTACTGCCACCGGATGAAAACGCTGCCACTTTCCGGCTTTGATAGAATCAAGTCTGGCCCAACCGCCCTGTGGTAGATGACCGGCCTGCTCCTTGCGTCGCCCCCATGGCAAGAGTCTGATATCACCGTCACGCATCCGAACGGGTAGTTGGGCATAAGGATTGGGAAAAAATACCCGTTCCCTGGCGTCATTGAAGGTATAAATCACCCCACCACACATACTAATATAACTCCTGTGGATCAATGTCGATTGACCAACGCACCCGCTGGGCCGCTTTATTAATTTCCACGGTGCTTATCAATTCATTTAAAAGATTGTGCAAGGCTTTTCTATCACTGGTCTGAATCAGTAACTGGCCACGGAATTTCCCGGCCTTTTTTTCCATAGGCGCAGGCACTGGTCCCCAAAATTGGACATTATTTCCCCCACCCTTATTTCCCCCACCCTGGTCACGCTTCTCCGGACGTTGCTGTATTGCACCCATCACCTGAAAACAGTATTCCAGGAAGGACTGATAATAGTCAGCCCGATTTGCTTCTGCGCGAATCAATGCCTGATAGGCATAGGGAGGCATTAATAACTCTTGCCGTTCATGCAAGGCTTTTTTGGCAAAACCCGCATAGCCCTTCTGTAAAAGAGTATTCAGCATTTCATCTTCAGGGTGGGATGTTTGCAGAACCACCTGACCTTTTTTCTCTGCCCGACCAGCACGCCCTGAAACCTGAACAATCAACTGTGCCAATCGTTCTGGCGCTCTAAAATCAATGGAGTAAAGTCCTTGATCAATATCCAGAATGGCCACCAGAGTAACATTGGGAAAATGATGCCCCTTGGCCAGCATCTGGGTACCGATCAATATTTGTCGCTGGCCCTCTCTGGCCTGTTCCAGCATGTTTTGTAAAGCGTTTTTACGTTGGGTAGTATCCCGGTCGATGCGGATTACTTCAGCCTCAGGGAACAATTCCTTTACCGTCTTTTCCACCCGCTCGGTACCAACACCGAGACAGGACAAATCGCTGTTTGCACATTGCGGACACTCGGTCGGCAGACGTTGTTCTGTTTGACAATGATGACAGCGAAGTCGATTATGCTGATAATGATAGGTTAATTTAGCATCGCAGCGATGACAATGACTGATCCAGCCACATTTGTTACACAGCAACACCGGAGAATAACCACGGCGATTTTGAAATAATAACACCTGATTGTTTTTCGACAGATGTTGTTTAATTAAATCAATTAAAGTACGACTCAATCCGTGTTGTAATGTTTGCCCCCGAGTATCAATCAGATGCACTTCAGGCGGTCTGGCACCACCGGCCCTTTGACGCAATTTAAAGTGTGCCATTTTGCCGCTCTGGCAGAGATACAGAGACTCCATGGATGGCGTCGCCGACCCCAGGATAATCGGTATCCCGGCATTATTGGCGCGCATCAGAGCCACATCTTTGGCAGAGTAACGAATACCATCTTGCTGCTTCAGGGAAATGTCATGCTCTTCATCAATAATAATCGCGCCCAGATCCGGCATTGGCGTAAACACAGCCGAGCGAGTACCAATTAAAATACGCACCTCCCCACTGCCTGCCTGCTGCCAGATTTTCATCCGCTGGGTATTGTTCAACCCCGAATGCAGGGTCTGTATTTTGACCGTGAAGCGATGTTCAAAGCGTTGAATCAATTGTGGCGTCAAACCGATTTCAGGCACCAGGACCAGTACCTGGCGGGCGTTTTTTAATTGCTGTGCGATAAAGGCCAGATAAACTTCCGTCTTACCGCTACCGGTAATGCCATCAATCAGTGTGGCATTATATTGGTCATTGTTGTGAATCAGATATTCAACAGCACTTTGTTGTTCGGCATTAAGAACCAGTCCAGGATTACGGCTAATATCACCACCGGGCTCGGACGTTTTAACAAACACTTCTTTAACTTTTGACCTTACCCATTGCTTTTCCAGCAACACTTTCAGAGCACTCTGCCATTGCCCTTCCTGATGCTGAGCGATCTGCTCTTTGGTCAAACCCTCTGGTGAGCGTTTCAGCTGTTCCAGAATGCTTCGTTGCCGCACCGCTCGCTTTAATAAACTCCAGTCCGCCTGTTGTCCCGTATCTGTCAGATACCATAAGGTTGTCACCGGTTCCAGTGACGTTTGCTTTTTTCGATAATGGACCGGCAGGGCTGTCTGATACACTTCACCAATAGGATGATGATAATACGAAGCGACCCAGTTTAATAATTGCATGATATCTTCTGGTAAAACCGGCTGACTATCAAGCAGCTTTTCGATGGGGCGTAATTTTTTCAATTCGACATCGGTATGATTTGAAACTCCCAGAATGACGGCAATTTGTTTAGTTCGACCAAAGGGTACCAATACCCGCTTACCGGGTAACACCATTTCTGGATTTATTGCATCGGATAGCAGATAATCAAATTTTCTTCGCAGTGGCGTTGGCACGGCAACCTGAACGATTTGTATTTTTTTATGTGGTTGTTTTTCTGACATACACTAGTAATAATTTTACCGAATACAGATTCAAGACATCTTATTTATTATGACCCATTGGCAACAAATCGCTGCTCACATCAGCCAGAGTCGCAATACGACTTTTCAAATTCAGCACAAAAATACTATCGGTGGCGGTAGCATTAACTCTGCCTATAAAGTCACCGGGAGCGATGGCCATGATTACTTTGTCAAACTCAATTCTGCCACTCTGGAACACATGTTTCAGGTAGAATTTGAAAGCCTGAATGAATTATCGCAAGCCCTTGATGCAAACAACAGTATGATGCAAATTCCGCAACCCGTTTGCTTTGGTACTTCCGGCTCAAAAAGCTATCTGGTACTGGAATACCTTAACATGAGCTCACGGGGTGACGGCAAACTAATGGGCCAGGCACTGGCACAGATGCACCGAATAACGACCAGTCAATACGGTTGGTATCAAAACAATATCATTGGCAGCACACCGCAAAGCAACCACAAACATTCTGACTGGACAACTTTCTGGCATGAAGAACGTCTGCTTCCGCAATTTAAAATGCTCTATGACAAAGGCTATAAATCCTATCTGGCGCCTCTGTCCGACAGACTGCTGAATAATCTGGATTCACTGCTGGCAAACCACAATCCCGGGGCGTCATTATTACATGGCGATTTATGGTCTGGCAACTACGCTTATGATGACCAGGGCAGACCCATCATTTTTGATCCGGCATTATATTATGGTGACCGGGAAGCGGATTTGGCCATGACCGAACTGTTTGGAGGTTTTGGCCAGGACTTTTATCAAGCCTATAATGACGCGTGGCCACTTGAGGAAGGTTATAAAACCAGAAAAACATTATATAACCTTTATCACATTCTCAACCATGCAAACTTATTTGGTACATCTTATCTCAATCAGGCCATCGCTATGATGGAAAGACTGTGCTAATTTAGTTTTTGGTCTAAACTATAGCAACTGTAATAAAATTAATTTTTGGAAAATATCTATGTTAAAACCAACGCAGCACCTACTAACAAACTTCAGGCACTACTCACAATTAATGGTCATCCTACTGCTGGCATTGCTCTGCTTTACTCCGCTTTATGCCGCAGAAGAAGATGAAGAAGAAGTCGATAACACTAAATACTTTGAGCTTTCCCCACCTTTTGTCGTCAATCTGCAGACCAATGAAAGAAGAATGCGTTTTTTACAGGTCCGTATCCAGGTATTAGGCTCACCGGCCGCAATTGAACAAGTACAAACACACAATGCGCCCCTGAGAGATATTATTATCACTAATCTTTCGGAACAAACCAGAGAGAGTGTGAATACCCCCAAGAAGAAAAAAGCCCTTCAGGACAAGGTTCAAGCGGCTGCAGAAAAAGTTTTAAAAGAACTGACTGGCACTAAACAGATTGAAGGACTGTATTTTACTAATTTTGTTATTCAATAATCAGAATGACCCTGGATACTATTTAGCAGCGGTTGTTTGCTTTTGATGTCAATAAATCCATGCTGAGGTTGTGTGGTTAGCAGCCAATGATTACAAATCAATAGCTGCTAAGTGCATTTATACTGGACAGTTATCAGGTGTAGTGACTTAAATTTAAGAGGCTCAGATTTTAAATGTACCCACTAATTTATCTGACTCATTGGCAATCTGTGAAATTTTAGCGCCGGAATGGGCGGTATTCTGTGCTTTTTCCGAAGTATTCTCGGCAATATCATTCAGGGTAATTATACTTTTATTGATCTCTTCAGAGACTTTACCCTGTTCTTCTGCTGCACTGGCAATATGGATATTCATCTGATTAATGGTACTGACTGCTTCGGTAATACTTGTTAGCGCAGAGCCGGCATTGTTGGCCTGTTCCACCGTTTCTTTGGCTTTAGTGGTACTTTGCTGCATGACGGAGACCGCCTGATTGGTTCTTGATTGCAAATTCTGAATCATTTGCTGTATTTCCTCAGTGGAAGACTGAGTCCGGCTGGCCAGCGTTCTGACTTCATCAGCGACCACGGCAAAACCACGTCCCTGTTCACCGGCTCGAGCGGCTTCAATCGCTGCATTTAACGCCAGCAGGTTGGTCTGATCAGCAATTCCTTTGATAACCTCGATCACCCCACCAATGTTCTCACTGTCATTTTCAACATGATTAATAGCAGACGAAGCTTTTTCTATTTCCTGAGCCAATTGATTGATGGATTCCGTGGTTTCATTGACCAGTTTTCTACCCTCCAGTGCATCACTATCCGCCTTATTAGCCGCACCGGCTGCATCTTGAGCAAAGCGTGCGACTTCCTGCACCGTTGAGGTCATTTCGGTCATCGCCGTGGCGGTCATAGTGGTTTCCTCGCTTTGAGAGTCAGCGTATTTTGACAACTCACTGCCAAATTGTTGCAGCTCGGTCGCTTCAGCATTAAGCACTTTAGTATTGTCTACAATATTGGTAATGATTTTTTGCAGGTATTCAACAAACTGATTGACTGAACCGCAAAGCTGGCTGACTTCATCTTCATTGGGTTCGGGTAAACGGCGAGTGAGATCACCACTGCCATCAGCCAGGGCATCTATCAATTCTTTGGTATCGCGTAAACGACTGGTTACCAGCACTTTGAATAAAAACCCCACCATCACACTAATCATCACTAAAGCGACAATCACATCGATTAGAATAATAGTTAAAAATTGAGACAAAGATTCTTCGGAGCTTTGTTGGACTTTCTCCTCCGCCTGAGAAATTCGCTGATTACTCTCATTGATACCCTGCTTGACCCCGGCCTTGCTCAGTCCTAACAGGACATATCCTAAAAGTTCGCCTTCCGATTCAATCTTATAGCGTTTTTCTATAATGTCCTGCTTATCCTCGACTGCTTTATATTCAGTCATTGCTGAATTGTCCGGTTTAATATAAGCAGCATAAGCGACATCCGGGTCTTTGGCTGCATTTGCCTGATAGGCCTGCAGACTGGTAAAGTCATAACCGAGGATCAAGTCAGGTGCAGTTTGTGACATAAATAAACCAAGACTGTCTGCTTTGGAATGCAGCGCTTTGATAAGGCTCTGCTCAGCACTTTCCTGTTCCGCTTTCAGCGCTTTGCTAGCAATATCCTGCTGTATCTGAGTCGAATTCAGTACATTATTGATCAGTAAAGTGGCTCCTAAGATTAAAGCTATCATGGTTAAAAATAATATGGGGGTCAAAAACTTACCCATTAGCTTTATTTTTTTTAGCTTAAACTGCATCTGTTGACCTCATTGACTTTAATAACGATTCCCGGCTCTTGATTTATTACAAATCTTCACCGGTTACATATTTAACTATTTCACGAACCTTGGCAAAATCGGCATCGGTCGCCGGGACGAAATTGGTCACTTTTGCTGCTTTTAACACAGCATCATCAGTGCCTTTAAGACCTGTCATTACGGCCTGAATTTTACTTGCCTTGTCATCAGCCATGTCACCTTTAACGGCCCAGGGTAAATGAATAAAGGAATCGCTTTCAGCTAGAATTTTCATCTGGGAGACATCAATCTTCTTTTTCACTGCACCAATTTTTAAAATAACATTACCGGAACCCGATGCATCAGCAGCCTTGTTATAGACACCAATTACTGCACCTGGTGGGTTCTTGGCAAATTTGACCGTGTAATCCTTGTCCGCTTCCAGACCGGCTTTCTTGAGGATAGCGGTTACCGCAATATAGCTGCCCATGGCTTTTTTGCCCCCGCCAAACAGGATGGTTTTACCCTTGAGCTCCGCCGGAGCATTAATACCACTATCGCTGCGAATGGAAATCGCCCCGGCAATCTGATTGGAACCAAATTCTTCATTGACCGCAATCACTTTATAGCCCTGGGATTTATGACTAAGTAGATAATGGTACTGGTTATAATGGACAATATCGTATTGTTTGCTTTCTACGCCTTTCCAGAAAGTTTTGAAGTCCTTAGCGACGATAAGCTTTACGGGTTCACCCAGCTCTGTCGAAAGTTTTTCCGTCAGCGGCTTAAATAATTTATGGGTCACCGCAGCAGGACGACGTGGGAATACCCCCATATTAATATCGGCAATCGCCGTGGCCGAGCCCATTAATGTGATTAAGCCTAATGCCATGGCTGATAGAAAACGTGAATTCATAATATTTATCTCCAGGAAAACTAAAATTAAATTTATAAGGTATCGGTCCCCTATAAGGTATAAAAAAGTATAGACAACAATTTCAAAAGATACAGAATAAAACACCTATATCTACATAAGTTTTCATAGGGTTAATATGTATATACATATTAATTTTCTATTAATATTCAGTTTTATGACCCTGAATTATTGATCGGCAGCCATTGAAATAACTTTAAGTTTTTAGCGTTAAAAAGAAAAACTAGCCTTTGGGGGGAGTTGGAATCATGCCCCATAATAGGGGATTCGAGTTATTGGCGCGCGGATTACCTGGTAAATTCCAGGATGACCGCAATGATAGGCTATTGGAGATATTCTCAGTGCACTAATTAGGGATGATACTGCTTACTGTGTTCATGTACGGCGTTAATAAAGACACCGACATTATCCGGATCAATGTGCTGATGGATACCATGTCCCAGATTAAAGACATGTCCATTACCCTGACCATAATTTGCCAGAATAGTCTTTACTTCCTGTTCGATGCGCTCTGGTTTTGCATACAGAACACAAGGATCCATATTACCCTGTAGAGCCACTTTGTCACCCACACGAGCCCTGGCATCAGCCAGGTCAAGTGTCCAGTCCACCCCCAGCGCATCGCAGCCGGTATCAGCCATAACTTCAAGCCAGCCGCCAGCGCCCTTAGAAAACAAAACAACAGGGACACTTCTTCCTTCATTTTCTCGCGTCAATCCCGAGACAATCTGTTGCATATAGCGCAAGGAAAATTCCTTATAATCACGAGGCGTTAAAACACCACCCCAGGTATCAAAAATCATAACCGCCTGAGCACCAGCCGCTATTTGGGCATTTAAATAACTGGTGACTGACTGAGCCAGAGTATCCAGTAATTGATGCATCATCTGTGGTTCATCAAACATCATGCCTTTGACTTTACCAAACTCTTTGGTCGAACCGCCTTCAACCATATAGGTTGCCAGGGTCCAGGGACTTCCGGAAAAGCCAATCAAGGGCACTTTGCCATCGAGCTCTTTACGAATGGTGCGAACCGCATCCATCACATATTTCAGTTCACCTTCGGGGTCAGGAACACCCAGCGCATTGACATCTGCTGCGCAACGTATGGGTTTATCAAATTTTGGCCCCTCTCCCTGAGCAAAGCGTAATTGCAAGCCCATGGCATCAGGAATAGTGAGGATGTCCGAAAATAGAATTGCGGCATCAAGCGGATATCGCTCCAAAGGCTGAATAGTGACTTCACAGGCCAGCTCCGGATTCATACATAAATCCATAAAACTTCCGGCCCGGGTGCGGGTTGCCCGATACTCAGGAAGGTAACGACCTGCCTGACGCATCATCCAGACCGGGGTCACATCAACAGGTTGACGCATCAAAGCTTTTAGAAAACGGTCGTTTTTCAATTCTGTCATTTATTCTGTTCCTGGCAGTGTATTCTGGGTTAAATTCATTTAAGGGCTCATCAATTGGTTATTCTTATCTAGACATCCAGATAATCCAGAATACCTTCTGCAGCCTGACGACCTTCTGCAATAGCGGTCACTACCAGATCAGAGCCCCGTACCATATCACCACCAGCAAACACTTTGGGATTATTGGTCTGGTATTGAAACTGCTGTTCTACCGGTGCAATAACTCGGCCACGGTCATCAAGGCTAATATCGAAATCATTAAACCATGGTGCCGGATTAGGTCTGAAACCGAAGGCGATCAATACGGCATCCGCTGGCACAACCTCTTCGGAACCCTCAACAGGTTCAGGACGACGACGCCCACGCTCATCAGGCTCACCCAATTGGGTAGTGATTAATTTAATGCCGGTAACTTTGCCATTCTCTCCAACTATTTCTACAGGTTGACGATTCCACAGGAACTGTACACCTTCTTCTTTGGCATTTAGCACTTCTTTTTTAGAGCCAGGCATATTGGCTTCATCACGACGATAGGCACAAAAGACCTGACTCGCCTTTTGACGAATTGACGTTCTGGTACAATCCATGGCCGTATCACCACCACCCAGAACAACAACATTCTTACTTTCCATGCTGATAAAATCTGTTTCATAATCGTAACAGTTTTTAACATTTGAAATCAGAAAATCCAGAGCCACATGAACACCTTCCAGTTCTTCTCCAGGAATACCTGCAGTCATGGAAGTATAGGTTCCCATGCCCATAAATACCGCATCGTTTTGATCCAGTAAATCCTGCATTGCTATGTCTTCGCCCACTTTAGTATTCAGGACAAATTCAACGCCCATGTCTTCGAAGATCTGACGACGTTTTTTAACCACTTCTTTTTCCAGTTTGAATTCTGGAATGCCAAACATCAGCAAACCGCCGATTTCCGGGTGGCTGTCATAAACGACAGGCTTAACACCATTACGTACCAAAACGTCAGCACAGGCCAGTCCGGCCGGACCAGCACCAATAACAGCGACTTTTTTACCGGTTTCTATCACTTCAGACAGATCTGGTCGCCAGCCCTGTTCAAACGCAGTATCGGTAATATAGCGCTCTACTGAACCAATCGTTACTGCACCAAAGTCACTTGTTAAAGTACAGGCACCTTCACACAACCGATCCTGAGGACAAACCCGACCGCACACTTCAGGCAGGGAGTTGGTACGGTGGGCCAATTCTGCCGCTTCTATAATTTTGCCTTCTTGAGCCAGACGCAACCAGTGAGGAATGTAGTTATGAACTGGACATTTCCACTCACAATAAGGGTTGCCACAGTCCAGACAACGATCAGCCTGCTCAGATGTTTGATTTTGATCGAAAATCTCGTAGATTTCCCGGTATTCCTTGATCCGTATTGCGGTTTCTTTTTTATTCGGATCCTTTCGATCAACCTGCAAAAACTGGTATATATTACCCATAATTTTACCTTAAACTATTTATAAGCTGTGGCTTTAAGCCGCTTCATTAGATAAAATTTCTAATAAGCTTTCAATTGAAGCCGCTTTTGGCTTCACCAGCCAGAATTTACCACACATATCAGCAAAGTTATCCAGAATATACTGACCCCATTCACTGCCAGTAGACTGGACAAACTCTTCTATCTTGCCTTTAAGATAGTGGCGATGCGCTTCCATTTCTTCACTGCTGATTCGATTAATATCAATCAGTTCATGATTGTAACGATCAACAAATTGATTATCCTGATCCAGCACATAGGCAAAACCACCGGTCATACCGGCACCAAAATTCAATCCGGTATCACCCAGCACAGTTATTACACCGCCCGTCATATATTCACAGCCATGATCACCGATGCCTTCAACCACCGCATGAGCACCGGAGTTACGTACGCCAAAGCGTTCACCGGCCAGACCCGCTGCCAGCAGCGTTCCGCCAGTGGCTCCGTAGAGGCAGGTATTACCGATAATGGTGGTTTCGTTACTCTTGAAGGTGGTACCACAAGCTTGATTGATGACAATCCGGCCTCCGGCCATACCTTTACCAACGTAATCATTGGCATCACCTTCTACTTCCAGATGCAAACCACCGGCATTCCATACCCCCAGACTCTGACCCGCTGAACCTTTCAGTTTCACAATAATGGGTGCATCGCTCATGCCCAGGTTACCATGACGCTGGGCAATTTCGCCAGATAAACGGGCGCCAATGGAACGGTCGGTATTTTTGACTTCATACTCAAAAACACCACCGGTTTTGTTTTCAATGGCGGACAGAGTATCAGACACCATTTGTTCCGCCTTTTCACCTTTATCAAAGGGTTCATTTCTGGGTTCAACACAGAAACGGGGCTTACTAGCATCATCTATGGTCTTCAATAGTGGCGATAAGTCCAGCTGTGACTGGCGTGCGGTTTTACCATCCAGCACTTCCAGTAAATCGGTGCGACCAATCAGGTCTTCCAGCTTGCTCACACCTAAAGACGCCATCCATTCACGGGTTTCCTGTGCCACAAACTTGAAGTAGTTCATGACCATTTCAACTTTACCAATGAAGTGATTCATACGAAGCACATTATTCTGAGTTGCGACACCCATTGCGCAGGTGTTTAAATGACAGATACGCAGATATTTACAGCCCATAGCAATCATAGGCGCGGTCCCGAAACCAAAACTTTCAGCACCTAGAATCGCTGCTTTGACAATATCCAGACCGGTTTTCAGTCCGCCATCAGTCTGCAAACGAATTTTACCGCGTAAATCATTGGCCCGCAGTGCCTGCTGGGTTTCACTCAATCCCAGTTCCCAGGGGGAGCCGGCATACTTTACCGAAGCCAAGGGACTGGCCGCCGTTCCGCCGTCATATCCGGCAATGGTAATCAAATCCGCATAAGCTTTGGCTACGCCGGCAGCGATGGTGCCAACTCCTGGTTCAGAGACCAGTTTTACGGATACCAGGGCCTTGGGGTTAACCTGCTTCAGGTCAAAAATCAATTGCGATAAATCTTCAATGGAATATATATCATGATGTGGTGGCGGTGAAATTAACGTTACACCAGGCACTGAATAACGTTGCTTGGCGATATTTTCATCCACTTTATGTCCTGGCAGCTGTCCGCCCTCACCCGGTTTTGCACCTTGGGCAACCTTAATCTGCAGCACTTCGGCATTGACCAGATAATGAGGAGTCACGCCAAAACGCCCGGAAGCAATTTGCTTAATCTTGGACACTTTCAGGGTGTTATATCGAGCGGGATCTTCACCACCTTCCCCAGAATTCGAGCGAGCGCCCAGACGATTCATGGCTTCTGCCAATGTTTCATGAGCTTCTGGGGACAATGCCCCTAATGACATCGCCGCACTATCAAACCGCTTAAACAGATCTTCTGCCGGCTCTACATCATCAATGGCAATGGGTTCGATATCATCACGTAGTTTCAATAAATCACGCAGGGTTGCTATCGGTCGCTTATTCACCTCGTCTGCGTAGGTCTTGTAGGCATTATAATCACCGGTCTGAACCGCCAGCTGCATGTACTGTACAACATCCGGATTATAAGCATGATATTCACCACCATGAACATAGCGATAAATACCGCCATGGTCGTTGGTTTTACGAGGATTCCAGGCGACCTTGTTGAGAAAACGCTGATCACTGTCAAAATCAGCAAAACCGGCACCGGCAATACGACTGGTGGTGCCTTTAAAACACATGTCAGTCACTTCCTCATCGATACCGATGGCTTCAAACAATTGTGAACCACGGTAACTGGCAACGGTCGAAATGCCCATTTTTGACATCACTTTGTACAGGCCTTTATTGATTCCCTTGCGGTAGGATTTGGTAACTCTGCCAATATTAGTATCTTCAATTTCTTTATTTTCAATCAGTTTGGCCAGAGTTTCATAGGCCATATAGGGATAAACAGCGGAAGCTCCGTAACCGATTAACGTCGCAAAATGGTGGGGATCACGCGCGGTTCCGGTTTTTACCACAATATTGGCATCACAGCGCAAGCCTTTCTCTATCAGATGGTGATGTACGGCACCCGTAGCCATCAGGGCATGCATAGTAATTTTATCTTTAGCCAGTGCCTTATCATTGAGAATAATAATAACCTTGCCATTATTCACCGCCTGCTCTGCCTGGTTACACACCGCAGTTAAAGCTTCCTTAAGCGTCAGCTCGGGTGAATAGTTCAGATCAATGACTTCATTGCTATAATTCGGATCATCCATACTGATCAGGCTTTCATACTTGGTACAGGACAGTACCGGCGAATCGACAATCAAACGATCAGCGTGGTTCGCCGTTTCATCAAATAAGTTCTTTTCCGCTCCCAGACAGGTTTCCAGGGACATGACGATGCTCTCACGAATCGGATCAATCGGTGGATTGGTAACCTGGGCAAACTGTTGACGGAAATAATCATAAAATGGTCTGACCCGGCTGGACAATACCGCCATTGGCGTATCATCACCCATAGAGCCTACCGCTTCCGCGGCATTTTCTGCCAGTACCTTGATGACATATTCTTTTTCTTCATTGGCAATTTGAAACTGTTTTTCATAAACCTTATAGGTTTCATTATCCATGGCACCGACTAAGGATGTCGCTTCAAATAATTCCGATTTCAGGTGTTTTATCCCTTTACTCAACCATTCTTTATAAGGATGCTGAGTTTTTAAATGCTCATCGACATCATCCGGTAACATCAATTCGCCGGTATGAGTATCAGAGGCCAGCATTTGACCTGGCTTCAGGCGTCCTTTTGCCACCACATCGGTTTCGTTGTAATCATAGACTCCGGTTTCTGACGCCAGGGTAATGACGCAATCAGAATAGGTCGCATCCTTTAAACCATGGCTGCCTTCAGTGTTTCGAGTGATCACATATCGAGCCGGACGTAAACCATTTCGGTCCAGAGTACAGGCAGCATAGCGGCCATCGGTCATTACCACACCGGCGGGACCATCCCAGGCTTCCATATGCATGGAATTATATTCATAGAAAGCTTTCAGATCCCCATCCATGGTTTCCACATTCTGCCATGCGGGTGGGATCAACAGGCGCATGGCCCGGAAAATATCCATGCCTCCCGCCAATAAAGCTTCCAGCATGTTATCCATACTATTGGAGTCTGAGCCACTCATGGAAACCAATGGACGGATGTCGTCCATATTCGGAATCAGCGGCGTGGAAAATTTGTGCCCGCGAGCAACAGACCAGTTTCGATTACCCTGAATGGTATTAATTTCACCATTGTGAGCCAGGTAGCGAAATGGTTGAGCCAGACGCCATTGCGGCCAGGTATTAGTTGAAAAACGTTGGTGGAATACACACATACCTGAAGCAAGCCGGGGATCATTCAGATCCTGGTAAAAAACCGGTAAAAATTCCGGCATGACCAGGCCTTTATAGGACACTACCTGCGAAGTCATGGAAGGAATATAAAAGACGTCATCATTTTCCTGGATGGCTTTTTCTGAACGTCGACGTGCAATGTATAGATGACGGTCAAATGTCTCGACATCCATACCTTCGGCAGGATTAACAAACACATGCTCAATTTGAGGTAAAGTTTTCAGCGCTTCCTCACCACAGGCACTTTCATCAATTGGTACAACACGCCAGCCCGCGACTTCCAGACCTTCTGCGGCCAGTTCTTTATTGACCTGGTTTCTGGCCAAGTCCGCTTGCGCTTTATCCTGGCTCAGAAAAACAACACCAACAGCATATTTTTCAGCTAAATTAAAGTTTTGTTCTGCCGCTACAGCACGCATCAGGGCATCTGGTTTTTGTAATAATAAACCGCAACCATCACCCGTTTTACCATCTGCCGAAATTGCACCACGATGGGTCAGACGAGCCAGGGCTTTAATGGCCGTGTTTACCAGCCAATGGCTGCTGGCACCATCCATGTGTGCGATCAAACCAAAACCGCAGTTGTCTTTTTCAAATGAAGGTCTATAGAGCGTCGATTGCAATTCTTTTGGCGCATTTATGCCATCGGAAGACTCTCGATCTAACTCTTTATAAGCGAAGTGCTGTGTTTCAAATGTTGGCATTACAGGCCTCAATTGATTGATATGTGAATATTAACAATCTACGCCCAGTCCTTGTCTGCACGTTAGCCGGATATTTCCGGGCCGCAAATAAATGAACTGAGGCGAAACAGCCAGATATTATAACCTTTACGGAGAGTTTGGTCTAGATACTGATTTTGCTTGAGTCAATGATGCAGAAATTTAGCCCAGTTATGGTGTCATGAGGTTATGAATTTCAGAAAAGCTACGCACCCAGGGCTTACTTCCCTTTAATTTTGCTGCCAGCTGTTCTTTCGCCTTTTGTGCCGATTGTTTATCTGAATAATTACCATAGAGCAGCACATAGAGCGGCTTATTATTGCGGATGATTTTAAAATACACCGACCTGGAATCCAGCTGATTTTTTTTCGCATAGTCCCGAACCGCGCTCTCTTTACTTAGAGCCAGCAATTGCACCGTATAATCGCTAGGATTTTGGGTCCAGATCCACGCCTCGTTTCTACTATCGTCTGGCCCGGACTGGCGAATATTGGTCTGCTCAGTAGTCGTCGCTGATGCCAGACTTAACTGTTTTTTAATGCTTTCAAAACTTCTGACCCAGGGCTTGGGATTGCTGAGTTTTGAATCCAGTGTATTGATTGCCTTATTAGCAGCTGATTTTGAAGCAAAATTGCCATAAATCATACTATACCAACTTTGCCCATTGCGTTGCGTCTCAAACCTGGCTATATCACCAGTTAGTTTGTGCTTACTTACCAGATCATCTATAGCCTGTTTATTAAATGAACCAAACAATTGAATGGTATAGTGACCATCAGGCTGTTGGCTTATCCAGTTCGTATCTTTTAGGGTACTGCTTGAGCCGGCAATCACTTTGCTGGTCTTTGTCAGCACGGTAAAAGAGGATGCACTAGTGACATCACTGCCCGGTTTTTTCGCAATGACTTTCCATTTACGCTCTTTCATTCCCGTCGCTATAAATAATTTAATTTCCCTGGCACTGATATATTCAAACTGATTGGGTGACAAACGGGAGGAGAAATGCTTAGTATTTTTATCCCATTTTAATTCAATCACTGTCTGCCTTGAAAAGCCCTGCCCCTTGATTGTCAAGGTCTGGCGTTTATCACTTCCGATTACCGGATCAGGTGAAATTGACTTAATCGCCATTTCAGCAATGAAAGGTTTGACCACTTCAAAAGCGATGCTCTGTGATTGCTGTCCCGCTTCATTTTTTGCATAAATTTTCCAGGTCTGGGAATCGGTTCCAGTGTTCAGAAGCAACCTGACTTTGCCTTCATCAATATATTGCCATTGTCCCGGTGTCTGTTGTGCCGAAAATTCTTTAGAGTTATCGGCCCATGTGACTACCAGGGTCGTTCCTTTATCCAGATGGTTACCTGATACTGTGATGGTTTGACGTTTGTTTGAGCCAATAACCGGCTCGGGCTCAACCATTTTCAGTACCGGCACCGGCATTGATATATGTGACTTCACGGAATCACTGC